>Ga0335081_10005432_pt1 | contig 20153 bp, 14 predicted proteins | sample Lox_Sample_35_FD_206713 | JGI IMG/M metagenome (GOLD analysis project Ga0335081, IMG submission 206713) | Soil microbial communities from Loxahatchee National Wildlife Refuge, Florida, United States - Lox_Sample_3.5 | ecosystem: Environmental > Terrestrial > Soil > Wetlands | place: USA... | reverse complement strand
GCCTCCTCCCACTTGCCTTGCTCGATCAGGTAAGCCCCGATATCGTTGTAGGGATTGCCGAACTGCGGATCGACCTTGATCGCCTCCAGGCAGTCCGCGATGGCGCGCTCCGGCTTCCCGAGGAAGGAATAGGTCCAGCCGCGGAAGGTGTAAGCTTCGGCTGTGGGATAGGTTTCGATGGACTGGGTGTAGAGCGCGATGGCCTCCTCGTACTCGCCGTGCATCTGACGCTCATAGGCCTTCTGAAAATATTCCACGGCCAGCTTGCGGAGATCGTTTTCCGGCGGCATACGGCTCGACAGGAAGAATTATGAACATGGTATCCAGATTTGACAAACCGGCGTGGACCGCGCTCCGCGTGCATTGGCTCGTGCTGGTTGCAGTGCTGGCGCTAGTCTTCGCTGGGTCTCTGGCCGCGCAGACTTCATCATCATCGGCCCCGGGGCAGACATCGCAAGCGCAAAAACCGCAGTCGCCGAGCGGCGATCAAAAAGCGCAGCCGCTCGAAGAGCCTGCGACCAAAATCACTGCCGAACAGGCGCAGGAACTGTTCCGCTCGGTGGATGAGATCCTGAACTTCGTGAGTAAGGACACCAACCTGCCCATCAAGAATCCTGTCAAGCGCGAGCTGGCGGGGCGCGAGCAGGTGCGGAACTTCGTCCTCACCCACATGAAGGAGGACAAGGACGCGCAGCGCCTGCAGCGCTCGGAAGCTTCTATGAAGAAATTCGGCCTGCTGCCGCAGGATTTCGACCTGCGCAAGTTTCTCGTCGACCTGATGGAAGACCAGGTGGCCGGCTTCTACGATCCCAAGAGCAAGACCGTGTACCTGCTGGACTGGGTGGCTCCGGAGGCGCAGCGCCCGGTGCTGGCGCACGAGCTCACCCATGCTCTGCAAGACCAGAACTTCGGCCTGGAGAAGTGGCTGAAGGTGCGCGACGACGATCCCTCCGTCAATGCCGACCGGCTCGATGCTGGTCCCGACGAGGAGCAGTCGGCGCGGCAGGCCGTCAGCGAAGGCCAGGGCATGGCGGTGATGATGGATTACGTGCTGGCCCCGACCGGCCAGAGCCTGGCCGAGATGCCATCAATGGGCGAAATCTTCAAGCAGAACACCATGGATCGCATCGGCGATTCACCCATTTTCGCCACCGCTCCCCTGTATCTGCGCGAGATGGTGGTCTTTCCTTACACCTATGGACTTTCCTTCCTCGAGGACCTGCTCACCCGCGGCGGCAAGGAGATGGCCTTCGCCGGGGCATTCAAGAACCCCCCGCACAACACCCGCGAGATCATGCTGCCGGATTCTTACCTTGACGGCCAGCATGTGAACCCGATTCGGCTGCCCAAGCTCGCTGACCTGCTCAAAAAGAATTATGTTGGCTACGATTCCGGCGCCGTCGGCGAATTCGATGTGTACGTCTTGTTGAAGCAGTACTCGGGCCCCGGTCTGGCGGAGAGGCTCTCCCAGGCTTGGCGGGGCGGCGTCTATTACCTGGGGAGGAAGAAGGACGCCAAACCGCCCACCGCCGACGCACCCATCCCCATGAACGATCTTGGCCTGCTCTACGTTTCTAACTGGGCCACGCCCGAGGACGCCGGCTATTTCGCCAAGGCGTACAGCTTGTGGTTGCCCAAAAAGTACAAGTCAGTTGCGTCTGTAGCGGAGAAGAAAGGGCGCGAGTGGAACACGGAGCAGGGCCCGGTCTCAATCGAAGTCGCCGGCAATCAGGTGGTGGTGATGGAAGGCTTCGACGCCGCGACCGCGGCCGGGCTGCGGGCGAAACTGGTGAGCGCATCGTCGCCGGTTTCAGGATGGATGCCGCTGCCGCGCCATGATCTGGCCACGCCGGTGTGGGCAACGCTTGGGATTCTGCATTAGACGATTGAAGAAAAGGTGAAGGGGGCACGCCTTCAGGCGCGCCGCAAAGGCGACCCAATGAAGAGCGGCTTTAGCCGCCGCAGCCCAGGGGCCTAAAGGCCAATATCCGGTTACTATTGGCACGGTTGAAGCCGCGCCCCTTCACCTGTCTCCTACGAACCATGCCCTGGAAGCTCGAACGCGTTCCTGAACCCGAGGTGATGGACGAATCCTCGGAGGTCGAGGCCTACGCCTCGGCCGCGGCACAGACATATCTCGAAAAAATCGACCGCACGTTCGTCTCGCACGTAGCACGGCTCTTTCCCGGTGGCGATCCCCGCCTCCTGCGGGGCGTTGCGCTCGACGTCGGTTGCGGCCCCGGGCAGATTCCCATCATGATGGCCGCGCGCTGGCCCGGCCTGCGCATCACCGCTCTCGATGCCGCCCCGGCGATGATCGAGCAGGCGCACAAGGACGCCGCGCGCGCTGGCGTCGCCATCAGCTTTCAGGTGCTGCGCCTTGGCCCGCACGGCGAAGCCCGCCTGCCTTTCGACGATGCCTCGTTCGACCTGGTGACCTCCAACTCCGTGCTGCATCACGTCGCCGATCCGGTGGCATTTTTCGACGAGATCGCGCGCGTCGCCAAGCCCGAGGGGGCGGTGCTCGTCCGCGACGTCCGCCGCCCTTCCGCGCCGGCTTATCCGCTGCACGTGCGCTGGTTCGGCCGCAAGTATTCCGGAGAGATGCGGCGGCTGTACGAGGCCTCAGTTCACGCCGCTTACACTGCCGGTGAACTGCGCGATCTGCTGACTGAATCCCGCCTCAACGACGGCCGCTCGCGCGTGTTCCGCTTCCGGCTGACACACCTGGGGATTGAACGGAAGGCGGCCTAGGTCCATCTTGATCTCAAAGATGTTCTGCTTCCTCTCAGCATTTACACGCGCACGACGGTGCCATCGAACTTGGTGAATGTGAGTCCCTGGAAGCTTTCGTTGTAGCAGGGACGCTGGTCGCGCAGGACGCTGATGGCAATCGCCTCGCCCAGGATAAGCGAATCCTGGTAGTCGGAGCGCCAATGCACCGCCGCGTGATTGCGTCCCAGAGCGATATTGGCTGCTACTTTATTGAGCTCTCCGCCAACCGTGATTTGCCCGGCATCAGCGCCGGTGTAGGGCACGAGCGAGAGCCCGTCCTCGCTGGCCACCATCGGATTGGGAATCACCCAGGTGTCGTCGAAGAATGCCTTCACGATGGTCGCGCACGCCCCGGCGACGCTTCCATGACCTTGCCCATAGCTGGGGTGCTGCGGGCACCCCTCGGGGAAAGCGTGCGGCATCAGGTAGGAGCCGGTGTCGGCGAACACGATGGCCACCGCCTGCGAGTTGAGAACATCCGGATGCAGGGGATACGAAGCTTGCTGCGTCTTGGTGAAGTGCACCAGCCCACCGAACTCCTCGGGCCGCAGGCAGCGATGCACGAACCACTTCTGGAACCACACGGCCTTCAGCGCACGAGTGGAGACCTCAGCCAGCAAAGCTTTGACGTGGGGCGAACCAAAGGTCCCGAATCCCGTCTGCGTGCGCGAGGAAACATACGGATTTCCTGGATTGAACGGCGCATGGTTATCGATCAGCCAGATGCAGGCATTCAGATAAGCCTCGTAAAGGACGTCAATGTGCACGTACGCCGCCAGGTCGCGGCCGTTGCGGATGTGGCGCGGCGTGGGGTCAACTCGCTGCGGCTGCGAGGGCGGGAAGCCGTTCTGAACGGCCAGCCATGAGGCTGTGTCCGTCAGGTAATCAGCCCCGCCAGCGTTCAGCGGGAGGTAGGTGTTCATGCGCTGCTCGACCGGAATGGCGCCGTAGGTGAGCGGCTGCAGCAGGTATTGGGAGACGTAAGGGCCGATCAGGTCGTTGGCTGTGAAGCCGCGGAAGAGCGTGCGCGGAGTAACGCGGCCATTCTCACGCGGCCCGCGAAAATCCCGAAGATGCGAAAGCTCTGCCGCGGCGGTCGCCGCCAATGGGTCGTTGGCATATTCGGTAAAATTCACGTCCCGCAGCAGCGCCATCCAATAGTCTTCCACCGCTTCGCCGGCACGGCGCGCGCTGGCCAGCGCCGGCGGCGGTCCCTGGACGAACTGGTGCGAATCGAGGCCCTCCATGTCGAAGGCCAGCCCGGCCTGCGGGTTCACCAGCGGAGTGCCGCCGCCGATGATGATGGCCTCGAAATCCTGCGGGGCGCCCGAATTGATTGCGGCCAGCAGGCTGTTATAGGCAGCCGGGGTAACCTCTCCGATGCTGTTATGCGGCAGGCCCTTGGAGAAATTTCCAATCCGGTTGGGATAACGCCCTTCGTCGCCATTGGTGGGATGGGGAGGATAACCGGCGCTGCGGTCCTGGAACGCTGCGTTACCTCGCAGAAAGAAGGCCCGCGTGGCTCGGCTGGAGGGCTCCGGTTCCTGCGCCTGCGCCGGCTTCGCGCTGCTGACCGCAGAAACCGCCAGAGTTTGCGCGGCCCACACTCCGGCGGCGGCGCTGCCAATCTTCTTCAGAAACCGGCGGCGATTGGGAACATCCGGCGTGGGGATCGGCTGGTTGCTTTCCTGGCTGCAATTCGTTGGCGCATCGCACTGATCGCGTTGAGGGGCGAAGAAACTCTTGAGCACAAAGTCTCCTTGGGGGATGGGAAAACCTGAACCGCAGTCGTCTTTCTCGTTCTGTTTGGGGGAAAGCAATGCTGAACGAAAGGCGTGGGCTCAAGATAAGTTGGATGGGAACAATCGTCAAGTACTATTAGCACGGAAACTAGGCCAGTGCTGGATTTGTTTGTGGTTGGGCACCAAACAGCTACAGCGGGCGGGTGGGAAGGACCGCCTACGCTGTGGCCGCCGCCGCCGGCACTGCCCCAGTCGGCTTGATGTTGTGGTTCATGCGGAAGAAGTTCGTCGGGTCGTATTTGTTCTTCAGGGCAACAAGCCGGTCATAATTCGGGCCGTAAGCGGCGTGCGCAAAGGTATCGCCTTCATCGGAAACGTAATTTACGTAGGAACCGGCGATGAGATACGGACGCACGGCCTCCCAGCAGTCGCGCGTCCATTGGATGTTCCTGGCCGAATCCGCCGGGTCGGTCCAGATCGACCAGGCAAATAGGTTCCAGGAATGCTGGCGGTGCGGAAAAGCTGTTTCTGTTACTCCAACCCGGCTGACCGCTCCGTGCCAGTGCTCGAAGAAAGGCGCGAACGTATACGGTGAGGGGCTCTTGCCCGCCCATTCTGCTATTGTCGCGATGGCCTCATCGCTCAGCTCACGCAGAAAGTTCGATTTCACATAGGTGTGCCGGCCAGGCGGAAAATAGGGCTCAAACATGCTCTGCAGTTGGACATAACTCATCCGGCTGATCATGTCCGCAATCGGCTGGCCGAACTTGCGCAGTGGTTCCAGAAGTTTTTCGCCCTCCAGCAGGGAAGCGCCGCAATAGCAGGCGGCTACAGCGAAAACTGGGATTCCGTCCAGAGTGGTAAATGCTCCACCTTGAATTACAATCTCGTCGGGAAGCGTCTGCGCGAAGTCGCGGCAGAAATGCAGGACCTCGCTGCCTTTGTTGACCGGATATAGCACGGCCCCGCCCACTACCGGGCCGACCTCGTGCAGCCGGTATTCGAGCGACGTAACCACTCCCAGGTTCCCGCTGCTGCCGCGCACGCCCCAGAAAAGTTCTTCATTGTCTTGTGCGCTGGCGGTGAGCAGACGGCCATCCGCGGTGACGATGTCCACGCTAATTAGGTTGTCGAGCGCCAGGCCGTGCTTCGCCATTAAGTGGCCGAAGCCCCCGCCTAGCGTAAGGCCGGAGATACCCGTGGTCGGAGCCACGCCGAGAGTGGTCGCCAGGCCGAACGCCTGAGTCTCGCGATCAAATTCGCCCAGCGTGATCCCTGGCTCCGCGCGGACCGTCCGCCGCACGGCATCGACCCGCATGCCCTTCATCCCCGAAAGATTGATCATCAGTCCGCCCTCGCAGACCGACTTGCCGGCCACGCTGTGTCCGCCGCCCCGCACCGAAACCAGCAGATCGTGCTCGCGGGCAAAGTGCACGCACGCAATTACGTCCGCGGCGCCAGCGCAGCGCGCGATGATGGCCGGCCGGCGGTCGATCATCGCGTTCGGGATGGTGCGGGCGGCATCGTAGCCGGGATCGCCGGGGCAGAAGGACGGTCCTCGAAGCGATTCGCGGAATTTCTGCACCGCGGGTTGGGGCATCATCTTAGGCCTCCCCAATGTTGTAGGTGGGCTGGATTGTACTGCTAGAAGCACCCGCATCAAAGAGCAATGGGCAGCCGACTTTCGCGCGTTCTGTATAATCGCCAGTTCCGCGACACTTGCAAGGAGCGCATTTGGCGCAAGCAGAAATCGGCATCATCGGGGGCAGTGGCTTGTACTCTATGCCCGGGCTCACCGATACCCGGACCCTTCCGGTTGATACTCCCTTCGGCCCGCCTTCGGAGGCTTACGTCCTGGGCACGCTGGAGGGCCGGCGCGTGGCCTTTTTGGCGCGCCACGGACGCGGCCACCACATCCTGCCCAGCGAGTTGAACTTCCGCGCCAACATCCACGGATTCAAGCAACTCGGCGTGGAGCGCATCATCTCCATCTCCGCCGTGGGATCGCTCAAGGACGAACATCGGCCGCTCGATTTCGTCATTCCCGACCAGTTCTTCGACCGCACCAGCAAGCGCGTCTCGACTTTCTTTGGCGATGGCATCGTCGCGCACATTTCGTTCGCCGATCCAGTTTGCCCGGAGGTTTCCGGCGTGCTCGAATCGGCCTGCCGCAAGGCAAGCGTCAGCGTCAAGCGTGGTGGGACGTATGTCTGCATCGAAGGCCCCCAGTTCTCGACCAAGGCGGAGTCAAACGTCTACCGCAGCTTGGGCATGGACATTATCGGCATGACCAACCTGCAGGAAGCCAAGCTGGCACGCGAAGCCGAGCTTTGCTATGCGACCGTCGCCATGGTCACCGACTATGACTGCTGGCATCCGGCGCACGAGTCCGTCACCGTCGAACAGATCGTCGCCAATCTGCAGAAGAATGCAGAGAACGCCACCGAGGTGGTGCGCCAGGCGGTCGCGGCAATGCCCAAGGCGCGCGACTGCAAGTGCGGGCAGTCGCTGGCTGCGGCGATCCTCACCGATCGCGAGAAGATTCCGCCGCACACCCGGCGGAAATTGGGTCTTTTGCTGGATAAGTATCTGGGAAAGCCGGAGGGGGCGTAACGATGGCGCTGCTGGTCGTGGGTTCCATGGCGTTCGACAGCATCAAGACTCCCCGTGGGCAAGTGGATCGTATCCTCGGCGGCTCGGCCACCTACTTCTCGCTGGCCGCCAGCTACTTCACCGAGGTGCGTGTGGTGGCCGTGGTGGGCGATGACTTCACCGCCAGGCACGAGGCGGTCCTGAAGCAGCGCGGCGTAGTCACCGATGGCATCGAGCATGTCGGCGGCAAGACTTTCTTCTGGTCGGGAGAGTACGGCGATAACTTCAACGAAGCCAAGACGCTCGTCACCGAGCTGAACGTCTTCGAGAATTTTCGTCCGCACATTCCAAAGCACTATCTGGATACGGAATTTCTCTTTCTCGCCAACATCGATCCTGTGCTGCAAGCGGACGTGCGGCGACAGATGAAGGACACGCGGTTGGTCGGCGGCGACACCATGAATTACTGGATCAACCGCAAGCCGCGCGAGCTAGCGGAAACCATGAAGCTCATCGACGTGCTGCTGATCAACGACACCGAGACCAAGATGCTGGCCGGCGATTCCAGCCTGCCGCGCGCCGCCCACAAAGTTCTCGCCCACGGGCCGCGCGGGCTGGTGGTGAAGCACGGCGAATACGGCGCCACTATTTTCTTTCGTGAGGGCGCCTTCGGCATTGGCACGCATCCCTTTCGCGCTCCCGCCCTTCCCATCGAAGAAGTGCGCGATCCCACCGGCGCGGGCGATTCCTTTGCCGGAGGGTTTATGGGATATATCGCGTCTCAGGGCGAGCTGAGCCGCGAGGTGCTCAAGCGCGCCATGTTCTACGGCGGGGTGATGGGATCGTTCGCTGTGGAATGCTTCGGTCCCGAGCGCCTGACCAGCCTGACCCGCGAGGAGATCGATGCCCGCTTCCAGGTCTTCCGCGAGCTCACGCACCTCGACCAGCAGCCCGGATAAGTAGGGCACCTAGTACCTGCTCGGAATGCGGGGGATCTCATCCTGGGGCGGAGTCAGCAAAGTACACTGTCTCGTGCGGCGTCACGTGTCGGGGCACGAGTTTACTCGTGCCGTCAGTTTCCGCACGGGGCTAAAAGCCCGCTCCCATGGCGTCTTAGCGGCACAGCAGAAGCCGTGCCCTGACGCGTGGTCGTACACCAATGCGTTTCGTGACGCCGAAGCAAGGCTTCTCGTTATGCTGGCTTGCTCCACGCTCGCAAGTAGTCCAGGGCACGGTGTGGCCAAAGTCGACCACAGCTACGACTCTCTTCACGTTGGCGCGCTGGCCGGCGCGGTCTCCCTTGTCTTTTTTCGCAATTTCTACACGCAGGGCGCGATCCTGCTCTACGGGGACGCGGTGGCGCACATCTACATCGCGCGCCGCGTCTTCGATTCCATCACCCCTGGCCCGCTGCGGCTGGGGACCGTTTGGCTGCCGCTGCCACACATCCTGATGATCCCGTTCCTGGTCTCCGACTGGATGTGGCACACGGGCGTCGGCGGGTCCATCGTTTCGATGATCGCCTATGTCGCGGGGACGGTGGGCATCTTCCGCCTGGTGCGCGCCCGCAGCTCACGTGCTGCGGCCTGGCTGGCGGCGGCGATCTACGCTCTCAATCCTAATCTCATCTACCTGCAGGCCACGGCGATGACCGAGTCACTCTACCTGGCGCTTTTCGTCTGGGCGGTAGTGTTTCTGGACGAGACGGTGAGGCAGAGCGGGCCCGGCGACCATCGCATCCCACCCTCGGCAAAGTCGGCCAAGGGTGGGGCACCCTCCGAGCGCGCGCGCTCGCTGGAGCGCGCCGCCATGCTGCTGGCGGCGGCCATGCTGACCCGCTACGACGGCTGGTGGCTGGCAGGCTGTGCTTTGGCGGTCACGTTTGCCTTCCTGCTCTTCCTGTTGTTGAAGCGCACGACGGTTGCGCGGGAGCTTTTCTCCGGACTCGCGTACCGTTCGCTGAGGCGGTCATTCCGCAACGCGGTGCTGCTGCTGGCGGCCATCCCGGTTTTGTGGCTGGCCTATAACCGCCGCGAGTACGGCAACCCGCTGGAGTTCGCCACTGGCCCGTACTCCGCCCATGCCATCGAACAACGCACCACCGGCCCGTCCTGGCGACATCCTGGCGACCATAGTCCGCGCGTGGCCGCGCTCTACTATCTCAAGTCGGTGGAGCTCAATCTGGGCAGCGGGCGCTGGCAGTGGCCTCTCTTCGCGGCGGCACTGCTGGGGCTGCTGATTTCCTTCGCCGGCGCGCGCCGCTTCGCCCTGTGGTGGCTGTTCTGGCTGCCGCTGCCCTTCTATACGCTCTCTATCGCGTATGGCAGTGTGCCGCTCTACATCCCTGTCTGGTGGCCGTTTTCCTTGTACAACGTGCGCTATGGTCTCGAATTGCTGCCCGCCGCGGCCGTCTTTGCGGCAGTGATGTTTGAGACGCTGCGGCGCGCCAGCCGTCGTTTCGCCTGGCGAGCGGCGCTCGCGGCCGTTGCCATCGCTGTGCTCGCGGGTAGCTACATCTCGGTTTGGAGAGCGACACCAGTCACGATCCAGGAAGCGGTAGCCAATTCGCGCACCCGCATCCCTTACGAGCGCGCGCTGGCAGACGCGCTCGACCGCCTTCCGCGCTCGGCGCGCCTGCTGATGTACACGGGCGCGCATCCCGGCGCATTGCAAATGGCGGACATCCATCTGCGTCGCGTGATCAACGAGAGCAACCACCCGCAGTGGGAACAGGCGCTGCACGATCCTGCGGCACGCGTGGACTACGTGGTCGCCGCCAATGGCGATCCCGTGGCTCAGTCGGCCGCCCGCCATCGCGACAGCCTGGTGCCAGTGGCCATCGTCGAAAGCTCCGGTCAACCGCGCACCACGATATACAAGACGCAGCCCGCTACCCGCCCCTGAGCGGCAGGGTACAATCCTGAGAAAATGAGGGCTGTCCCCTTCGTCAAGGCCGCAGCCTGCGGCAACGATTTCCTGCTGATCGACGGCATATATGCCCCCGGCGATCTCGCCGGATTCACGCGCGGCATCTGCGACCGTCACAACGGCGTCGGCGCCGATGGCGTGGAGTGGCTCTTTCCCGCGCCCGACGCCGACGTGCGCGCCCGCCTGCTCAACGCCGATGGCTCCGAGGCGGAGGTCTCCGGCAACGGCACGCGCTGTGTCGCCGCCTGGTGGGCCAGCGAGCATGGCCAGCAGAGGATCGTGGTGCGCACCGGCGCCGGCCTGAAGACCTGCACCCTGCTCGGGCGACGCGGTAACGAGTTCGAGTTCGAGGCTGACATGGGCGAGCCGCAGGTCGGCAACGAATTCCCCATTAAGCTTGCCTTCGGCGAAGTCCGCGGCGTGCCGGTCTCGGTGGGCAATCCTCACTTCGTGGTTTTTGTCGACGATTTTGCTCCCGGCTGGCAGGCGGAAGCGGCCGAGATCGGGAAGCATCACGACTTCAAGTATGGGATTAACGTTGAACTGGTTCGCACTCTTGCCAAAGGAGAAATTGATGTGCGGTTCTTCGAGCGCGGAGTCGGGGAAACGAGTTCTTCCGGCACCGGTTCTTGCGCCGCCGCCGTGGCCTCAATTTTCAGCCGCAAGGCCACATCGCCGGTAATAGTTCACGCCCCGGGAGGCGCGCAGACCGTGCGCTGGAATGGAACTGTGTTTCTGAGGGGCCCGGCGCAGCTTATCGGTCGAGGAGAGTTTTTCAGTTAAGATGGCGGGAGTGGTGAAACGCATCGTTCCAGCGGCCTTGCAGCCCGGCGACACCGTCGGCATTGTCGCGCCCGCGAGCGGCTTCAACCGCGAGCGCTTTCTTGCCGGCTGTGAGCGGTTGCGCCTGATGGGCTATCGGCCGTTTTATCTGGACTCCATCTTCGAGCGCGACCTGTACTTCGCGGGCTCGGTAAAGCGCCGCGCCCGCGAGCTGGAAGAGATGTTCGAACGCGACGAGGTCAAGGCGGTTCTCTGCGCGCGCGGCGGCTACGGTTGCAACTACCTCCTGGAGGAAGTCGACATCGCCAAGATTGCCGCCCATCGCAAGATCTTCTTAGGCGCCAGCGACGTCACCTCGCTGCTTACCTGGTTCCTCGATGCGGCCGGCCTGATTACCTTCCACGGGCCCATGGTTGAGAAATCATTCGCCTCGCCGGACGGCGTGGACCTGCCATCCTGGTCGGCGGCAACTGCTTCGCCAGAGCCGTGGCAGATCACCGGCGGCATGGAGCCGCTGGTGCGCGGCGCCGCCGAAGGCGTTCTGTATGGCGGATGCCTCTCGTTGCTGGTTGAATCCCTGGGCACGCCCTATGAGATTCAAACCGAGGGGACCATCCTTTTCCTGGAAGACGTCAACACCAAACCCTACCAGGTGGACCGCATGCTCATGCATTTGATGCTGGCGGGGAAGCTGGAGGGAGTGCGCGGCCTTGTCTTCGGCGAGATGCTGGACTGTCGCCAGTCGCCCGACCAGCCCTACACGCTGCAGGAAGTCATCACGCGCGTGGTGGGCCAGCGCGGAGTTCCGGTGGCGTTTGGCCTGCGCTCCGGGCACGTCACCCGCGCCAACATCACGCTGCCGCTGGGCATTCGCGTGAAATTGGCGGTCGAGGAAACCGTCCGCCTCAACGTCCTGGAACCGGCGGTCTCGGGATGCAGTGTCCCGGCCGCCCACGACTCACGACTCCCGACTCACGACTGATATGGCAGAACAACAGCACGCTCATCTTATCGGCATTTGCGGCACCGCCATGGCATCGCTGGCGGGCATGCTGAAACAACGCGGCTTCCGGGTGACCGGCTCCGATGCCGCCGCGTATCCTCCTATGTCGGATTTTCTGACCTCGCTCGCCATTCCGCTGGCCCAACCCTATGCCGAGGCCAACCTGAAGCCGCGCCCCGACCTGGTGGTGGTGGGCAACGCCATCTCGCGCGGCAATCCCGAGCTGGAGTACGTGCTCGACGAGCGCATTCCCATGCGCTCGCTGCCGCAGGCCTTGCAGGAGTACTTCCTGCGCGGACGCCAGCCTATCGTGGTCGCCGGCACCCACGGCAAGACCACTACCACCTCGATGCTGGCCTGGATATTCGAAACTGCCGGCCTGCATCCTTCGTTCCTGGTGGGCGGCATCGCGGAAAACTTCAACTCCAGCTTTGCGGTGCGCCAGGGCAAGCACTTCATCATTGAGGGCGATGAATACGACACGGCTTTCTTCGACAAGGGTCCCAAGTTCCTGCATTACATGCCCGACGCCGCCGTGCTGACCTCCGTGGAGTTCGACCACGCCGATATCTATCCTGATCTGGAAGCGGTGAAGACCGCCTTCAAGCGGCTGGTAAACCTGGTGCCGCGGCGCGGTTTGCTGGTCGCTTGGGATGACAGTCCCAACGTGGATGAATGCCTGGCGCGCGCCTTCTGCCGCGTGGAGCGCTACGGAACACGTTCGCGCAGCGAATGGCAGATTCGCGAGGTCCGCTTCGAGCCGGCACGCACCACCTGGGCGGTTTTCCGCGAAGGTCAGCGCTGGGCCGACCTCGAGTTCTCGCTGGCCGGCGAGTACAACGTGCTCAATGCCACCGCCGCGGCGGCAATGGCGGCGGGCTATGGCATCGCTCCCGAAACCATCTACTCCGCGTTGCTGACCTTCAAGAGCGTGAAGCGCCGCATGGAAGTGAAGGCCGAGGTCAACGGCATCACCATCATCGATGACTTCGCGCACCACCCCACGGCCATTGCCGGCACGCTACGCACGCTACGCGCCATCTATCCCGGCCGGCGGTTGTGGGCGGTGTTCGAGCCGCGCTCCAACACCCTGCGCCGAAAAGTATTCGAGGATGAGCTGGTGGCGAGTCTGGGGCTGGCTGACCAGGTGATCGTCGCCAGCGTGTATCGCGCCGAGGCCATCCCGGAAGCGGAGCGCCTGTCGGTGGCGGCCATCGTGCGCGAGTTGGAGCGGGCCGGCAAACCCGCGCGCGAGCTGGCGGATGCCGACGCCATTGTGGCTGCGCTCGCTCCTGAGCTGCGCAGCGGGGACGTGGTTGCCATCCTTTCTAACGGCGGATTCGGTGGCATCTACGATAAGCTTCCTCAGCGCCTGAACTCCCGAAGCGAGGTTTCATCGCGCGCGTGATGCGACGCAAGTTCCTGCTCATTGCGGTGCTGGTGCTGGGCTCGGTTGCAGCCTGGTCCGCGCCCGCGGTTGACTACACGGTCAAGCTGGCCGACGCTCGCCGCCACCTGGTACACGTGCGTATCCACTTGCCCCAGGGCGCCGCCGAGCGCGATCTGCAAATGCCGGTGTGGAATGCCCTTTACCAGGTTCGAGACTTCGCCCAATACGTGGTGAGCGTAAGCTGCCACGCTCCCTCCGGGCAGGAACTCGCGGTGCATAACCTGGACAAGGCCACCTGGCGCATCTCCGGCGCGCAGGCAGGAGTGGATTTCGAGTACGACATCGTCGCCAACCTGCCCGGCCCTTTCGGCGCGCAATACAACCAGGAGCACGCCTTCTTCAATCTCGCTGAGATCCTGATGTACGCGGTGGATGCCCGCGCGTCACCCGTGCGCGTCTCCTTTACGGGCTTGCCCAACTACTGGCTTATCGCGACCCCTATGCTGCCGGCCTCCGGCTCGGAAGGCGCGTCCGGCGCGGGCACTTTCGCCGCCCGCAACTACGACCAGATGGTGGACTCACCGGTTGAGATCGGCGCCTTCGCCCAGGCGTTCGTTCCCGAAGGGGGAGCGAACTATCGCATCGTGGTGGATGCGGCCACGGCTGACTACGACATGGGCCGCCTGATCGAGATGGTGCGCACCATCGTCCGCACTGAGACCGCCTGGATGGACGACCGGCCGTTCAGCGATTACCTGTTCATCTTCCATTTTCCCCACAGTCCCGGTGGAGGCGGCATGGAACACGCCAACGCCGCCGTTATCGAGATGAGCGCCGAGGGAGCGAAGTATGATCCCTTGACTCTGGCCTCGCTCACCGCCCACGAGTTCTTCCACCTGTGGAACGTCAAGCGCATCCGCCCGCAGTCGCTGGAGCCCATCGACTATGCGCACGAGCAGCCCACCACCGCGCTGTGGTTCGCCGAGGGCGTCACCAACACGGTAGCGGATTACACCTTGCTGCGCGCCAATCTGCTGGATGAGACGCGCTGGCTGCGCTACCTTGCCCACGAGATCGGTGTCTTCGAGCGTCGGCCCGCCCACCTTACGCAGTCGGTGGAAGACTCCAGCGTCGATGCCTGGCTGGAGAAATATCCGGCTTATGGCCTGCCGCAACGAAGCATCTCCTATTACAACAAGGGCGAGTTGATCGGCGTGCTGCTGGATCTGGCGGTACGCAACGCCACCGAAGGCCAGAAGTCCCTGCGCGACGTCTTCCGCTGGATGAACCGCAATTACGCCCAGAAGCACAAGTTCTATCCCGATACGGCGGGGGTGCGCCAGGCGGTGGAAGCCGTCACCGGCAAAGACTTCAAGGAATTTTTTAACATCTGCGTGAGCGGAACCGCGCCCTTGCCCTACAACGAGTACCTGAAGACAGTAGGACTGGAGCTGAAGCCACGCATGGCGCTGGCGCCCTATGCCGGGTTCGTGTCCGTGCGCAACTTCGATGAGCCGCCGGTAGTAGAGGCGGTGGACGACAACAGTGAGGCCCTGCGCCAGGGGCTCGCCATCGGTGACGTCATCCTGCTGGTCAACGGCAGGCCGCTGGCCGGCAGCGTCGAGGAGCGCGTCGCCACCATGCGCGTGGGCGAGAGCATAAAGTTGCGCGTTACTGGACCTGACGGCCAGCGCGACGTCAAGTTCAAGCTGGGCAGCAGGGAACAGGAGGAGTTCGCGATCGTCAGTGCCCCGGCGCTTACCGCCGCGCAGCGCGCGCGCCGCGCCGCCTGGCTCACTTCCGATGACCAGGCGCCCAGAGAGGCGCCCAAGGGCGCGGTGCGGGCCGAGGCTCCCGAAGCTCTCAACGATGCTGGTTTTCTGTTGTTGGAGTTGGCCCATTAGTGCTCCGCGTCCTGGCCCTGCTCGCCTTTTGGGGTGTGGCCGCCGTGGCCGCCGGCCTGATCGGCATCCCCTGGACTTTCCTCAGCGGCAAAGTCGATCTTCTCTATCGCATGGGGGTCGGAGTCGGCCTCATGGGAGTGCGCTTGGCGGGGGTGAAGGTCGAGATCGTGGGATCGGAAAAACTCGACTGGCGCCGTACCTACATCTTCATGTGCAATCACCTCTCGAACCTCGACCCTCCCATCGTCATTCCGGTAATGCCGCGGCGGACGTCGGTGCTGGTGAAGAAGGAGCTTTTCCGGATACCGCTTCTGGGCTGGGCCATGCGCCTGGCCAACCTGGTTCCCGTGGACCGCAGCAATCGTGAGGCCGCCATCTCCAGCCTGCGCTTTGCCGGAGACGTGTTGCGCTCGGGCATCAGCATGACCATTTGGCCCGAAGGCACACGCTCGCCCGATGGCCGCCTCTTGCCGTTCAAGAAGGGCCCGTTCTATCTGGCGATGGAGACGGGCGTCCCCATTGTCCCCATCACCCTGGTCGGCACGCACGAGATCTGGCCTAAAGGCGAATTCGCCATTCACCCGGGAACGGCGACGGTCATCTTCCACGAGCCCATCGATCCCGCCGCGTATTCCGATCAGGATGCGCTGATCGAAGCGGTGCGCGAGCGCATCCGCAGCGGCCTGGCGGAGAAGTATCAGTAAACGCGGCACTCCACCCGATATCATGGTACTATGTTCGCCTTTCGTTTGCCCAGAGAGGCGCCCTCTTGCCGAGACTGAATTCTGTGGTAGCTTCGCACCGTGAAGACAGAGCTGGAGATGCTCCTAGGAGCAAGGGAAGCCGATTACAAGGCGCACCTGTCGCACTTGGACGCGCCAATGGTCTGCCAGTCCGACGTTGAGGCAGTCGTGCGTCTTCATTATGTCATCCCGGACGGCAGCGGAGAGCCGCGTTTCCGCGAGTTGGCCCGAATGCTGGTGAGGTACATAACCCTGTACTGTTTTGATGCGCTGCGGCGGAAGGACCTCAGCGATCCGGAGAAGAATGCTCTGTTCATGGAAGCCCGGGACCTCTTCCGGAAATCCGCGACCTCCGGCCAGGGAGGAGAGATACTGGTCTATTTCCTTTTGGAGTCGGTGCTCAAGGCCCCACAGGCGTTGCGGAAGATGCCCCTGTCAACAAACCCGAACGAGGAAAGGAAGGGGAGCGACGGCGTCCACATCAGGTGGAATGAGGAGCTCGGGCTCATGGACATTTACTTCGCAGAATCAAAAATTTGGGGCGACTTTGGCGACGCGCTGGACGACGCCTTCAAAAGCATAACCAAGTTCCACAAAAATGGCATGAAGCAGCACGAGCTCAATTTGTTTGCGACGCATTTCCAGCTTCTTGATTCCGAGCTTCAGGATCGCGTCTTAACTTACGTTGACGGCGCAAACGCGGCAAACACCAGGCTGAACCATGCCTGCCTCATTGGGTTCGACTGGGGGGAGTACAAGTGTTTAGACGATACCCGACGCAGGGAGTTCATCACACAGTTCAAGGACAGGTATCTGAAATGGGCGGCTGGGGCTCTCGACAAGGTTGAGGGACAGCTAGGGCGCTTCCCATATAGGCATCTTCGTTTCGAGTTCTTCTTCGTGCCTTTCAAGGATGTGCAAGCTTTTCGCGACTGGTTTGAGGAAGCACTTAGAGGTTAATGGTGGACTGGACGGTAACAACGCCACGCTTTGAGCAGACATATCGCGATATTGTTGTAGCTGATATCAAGCGGCAGCTCAGTCCGTTGTTTGTACCCGACGAACTGGCCGAGGAGGACATAGCCTACGCACTTTCCGTTGCCTCACGGCTTGCCTTAGCGGGTAGCGGCTCGACGACGGAGTCAGCGGAAGCTGCGAGGAAAGCCTACGACGTCGCGATCAGAACCGTCGGACTCGGAAACGGCTCCGGACGAGCGTTCCGGGGGGCGAGCGAACTCATACTCGGGCGCCTGGGGAACTTCCCGGCGAGAACACTGTTGCGCGAGAGGTATCCCTCGGCCGACGAACCACTCCCCACCCTATCAGCGCTTGAAATTCTTGCCCGGGAATTCGAGAACCGCGCCGTTCACGGCAGCGCAATAACAGTTCTCACCGACTTTCAGGTTCGGTTGCTTCATGCCCTCGAGTCCAGCAGATACGTGAGCGTGTCGGCACCTACCTCAGCAGGAAAGTCCTTCACCCTCGAACTCGAGATCGCGCGGCAGATGCGGAGGGGAGTGGGCTATAGGGTCGCGTACCTAGTTCCAACGCGCGCCCTGATCCGACAGGTGACCTACGATCTCGTTCAACTTGTCAGAGGGACGGACCTGCAGGCTGTGCCGATTCTGTCGGTGCCGTCTCCACCAGAAGACGCCGACCAGGATCAACGGATGGTGTACGTGCTGACCCAGGAGCGGTTCGCGAACCTGCTTGCTGCGGGTGGGGACAAGCTTAAGCTCGACGCTGTGATTGTCGATGAGGCCCAAGGGATCGCGGAAGAGGATCGGGGGCAGACCCTCGAAGCCGTGGTCGACGACGCGCTGGCGCGTTTCCCAGATGCTAAGGTGTTTTTTTCGAGCCCCCTAAAGTCGAACCCCGAGTACCTTCTGAAGCTGTTTTCGAAGCAGGCGGATACCGAGTCCTTTGTGGAATACATGACGCCGGTGTCCCAGAACATTGTGAACGTCTACCCCGTTAAGGGACAAGGGAAAACCGCATTAGCTCGGTTTGAGGTGCTGTTGGGCACCGAATCGATCACGGTTGGTATGGTAAACCTGCCGTTCAAGTTTAGAAAACCATACCTGCAAAAGTTCGCAATCGCACTCACCAAGCCCGGCGATACCTCTATCGTCTACTGCAACGATCCCAGCACGGCAGACAGGACCGCAACAGCCATCGCCGCGGAACTCGGTGCCGACACCGCCGATGACCCCGACATAACTGATCTGGTGGACTTTTTGCGCGACCACATTCACTCGCAATACCGCCTAGCCAATGTTCTAGAGAGGGGAGTCGCTTTTCATTACGGCAACATCCCGCAGATAATTCGTGCCCGCATCGAGGAACTTCTACGGGATCGGATATTGCAATTCGTCTGCTGCACGAGCACCTTGCTTCAAGGTATGAACCTGCCGGCAAGGAACCTCTTTGTTGAGAACCCGAAGAAGGGGCGCGGTAACCCGATGCTCCCGGGCGACTTCTGGAATCTGGTGGGGCGCGCGGGCCGTATGGCTAAGGAGTTCGTCGGGAACGTCTATTGTATTCATGGTGCCGACTGGGAGTCCGAGCCCTTTAAGGCGCCTAAATTAGACCCCATCAAGTCTGCGTTTGCGACTGCCGTCACGGACCGCGTCGACGAAGTGAACGAAATCGCGATTGCCCCGCCCGTCTCAAGCGAGTCTGACCAGGCGTGGGCCGAGCAGGTCGTGGCGAGGGTTTACGGGCAATTCACGAGGAAGAGAAGGCGGATTGCGGAATCGCGATTCGCCACGCCGGGTAACCGTTCGGCGCTTGTGGCGCTAGACGAGTCTCTGGTGGAATTTAGTCGGGGGCAAACCCTGCCGGACTCCATCTTCGAGCAGAATCTGTATCTCCACCCGGCCCGCCTTGAGCATCTGGCGCTTCGTTTCCGCGCCGGTGACCCGGCCGAGTGGATTCCGCCAAACCCGAATTCAGCTAGATCCTACAACCGGCTGCTTCCGATGTTTCAAGTGTTAGAGGACCTCTTTTTCCGCACCGGATTTCAGAGCTACAGGTATGACACCTTCTTGGCTCTTCAGTGGATGCAGGGCGCGACGCTCAAGGAGCTGATAGTCAACAAGATCAAGTGGAACAACGCCGAGGGCGATGCAGATCGCATCAACGATCTCATCCGCGATCTATTCGACGACGTGGAGAACAAGCTACGGTATAGGTACGTGAAATACATGAAGGTTTATACGGACGTGTTGCATGCCGTTCTGATCCAGGAGGGTCGAGCCGACGAGGCGGAAAGGGTTCCCCCAATTCACCTGTACCTCGAATATGGCGCGGCCAATGTGACGCTAATAAGCCTGATCGCCTTGGGCCTGTCGCACACGAGCGCTATCTTGCTTAAGGGCGTCGTTCGTATGCGCGATGACCTGTCGCCGACGCGCTGTCAGGAGATTATAGAAACCATCGACGTGGCACAGGCTAACCTCCCTGCGATCTGCAGAGCTGAAATCACGCGCCTTCGGCGGCGGACCTAGGAGAGAGGGCGGCCCTGCCCGAGCTTCTTTTGCTCGGGTGGAGAAGTTTTCCCAACTGCCCGCCCTAGCAAAACAGGATAGGACTAATAGTCATCTCATAAATGAGTCCGATGGTTTGTATCAGGGCACGACTTTCAGTCGTGCCGAATGGGTTGCGGAGAAGAGTTGGGCTTCAGCCCTTGCCGACGCGCCCTCAGGGGCTAAAGCCCAAGTTGTGGAAGCTGCTTGCGGCACGGCTGAAGCGTGTGCGTGAGAACCTGTGCCGCCCCTTCGGGGCTCACGTTCTTGTTCCACTTCACCCGGCGCTTACGCGCCGGGCTAACTCAAATACCGCCCTTCGGGCTGCATTGTCGGTCGGTTTAGAACACTTTGCACCTCGAAAGGCAGTTCTCACGCAGACTCTGAAGCCGTGCCCTGATACAAATCGGACTTATGAGATGGGTTGTAGGCGCGCTCCGGCGCGTTTGCCGTGCCTGGCTCTTGCCTGCAATACCCGGCAACTCCTGGAATTCACGAATAGATATAGGTAACTAAAGATTATTAGCAAATTACTTGACAGACTCCCCGAGCCTTGTGATATTGTGTCATAAAATACATTATCAAATTGACAAGTCATTTTTCCGTCTAACAGATGGCTGCGAGAATTTTGATCCCACCCTGGTTGGGGGGCGGGAAAACGCGGTACTAAGTCCTTTGCTTGACTGTATTTACCCGTAAGTCCTTTAGATCGACTGTTCGCGACTGTTAACAGTAGCTAAGTTGATGATTCTACTAGAGAGCGGGA
>Ga0335081_10005431_pt1 | contig 20154 bp, 21 predicted proteins | sample Lox_Sample_35_FD_206713 | JGI IMG/M metagenome (GOLD analysis project Ga0335081, IMG submission 206713) | Soil microbial communities from Loxahatchee National Wildlife Refuge, Florida, United States - Lox_Sample_3.5 | ecosystem: Environmental > Terrestrial > Soil > Wetlands | place: USA... | reverse complement strand
GAACCCAGAGGATCATTAGCAGGCCATGCAGGGTTACTGTTTGGTCGTAAGTGAAAGGGAGGAGAAAATTGTTGTTTGGAACAGCAAGCTGCGTTCTCATCATTTCCCCAAATGAGCCTGCAACTGCCATGAAGAATATGGCTGTTACAATGTAAAGAATGCCTACCTGCTTATGGTTGGTCGTAGTTAACCAGTCTTTGATTGAAAATACGATCGCTTTAGCCTCCTTTACCTGATGAGATTGTTGCATTTTGGCTGGCAAGCCATTGGTTATAAGCGGGTTGGCTTACAACCGTCATGTTCGCGTCCATGTACGTGTGCCCAACTCCACAGAGCTCTTTGCAATAGATATTGTAGCTGTAGGTATCGTTCCCGTTTACAGCCGGAGTGGTTATCCATAAAATGTTATATCTGCCCGGTATCGCCTCAATGCTCACTTTGAATTGCACCAAGTAAAAATTGTGCATTACGTCAGTGCTTGTTACATTGAACATTACAGTTGTGTTGCCTGGAAGAATCAGATTATCTAAAGTGTTTACTCCGTTAGGGTACCCAAAATTGAAAGCCCACTGATAAGCAGTTACGTCGATGACCATGCTTTTTGTGACAGCTGGCTCAAAGCGTGCGTTTGGAGTAAGTTGATAGGAAGCCACTACTAGGCTTACCAATATTATGATTGAAATTGAAGCGAAAATCACGCTATCTCTGGCGCGGCCCTTTTTTAAGCTGACGTCCGGAATAAATTTAGTCTGACCTTTTCTTTCTCGGTACTTTACAATAAAATAAATCATTGCGCCCATGACGATAGCCAATGCTATTAACGCTATACCAGCAGCTAGGTCGAAGAAATGATTCCAGTCAGAGGCAGTGACAGGTATTGGTTGCGACATGTGTAATTCCTATTTTGAAAACTAAGACCAAGTGTAGTCGAGTTGAATCATGAAAGCTATAAACTTAACCGAGAACGCTTCGATACCCCACTTTTCCAGTTTTGCGCTTTCATAGTACCCTTTGGAAATAGTTGCTGTTGACATGGATTGACGTAGCGGCAACAGCATAGAGTTATTCTGTTTTCTCTGATTTGCATTGCCATTTTTGGTTTCTCACAATGGTCTTTACGAATAAATAGCACAAAATTTAGGTTTTAAACTTGTGTTGGTTGTCATTGTACAGTCACAAGTAAGGGGTTGCTGGTTTGGCTATTGACAGCCAACACCAGTTTTCGCCCATAAGGCAACGCAAGAAAGAAGCTTGTCAGATAAAAAACCTCAAATTGCCCGATACCTTCAGCAGGGAGCAAAATTAGTTTTCATTGCTATCTTGCCGTTCGAGTATGTATTTACGCGCTTCTTTGCGGTTGGCATGATACAGGCACAAAGTACCAAAATAATGCTTTCAAATTCCATTTACACGGAAATAAAAATAAGCATGAACCTGGGCAGTTTTAGTTACATGAACTCATATCTTGCACAAGAATCCATAGCATTAATGTTCGTAGCTCTTGGATTAGCAATCATCGGAATAGGTTATGCCCGGCTCAAGACACCAGAAAGTCTTAAACTTCACCGCTGGATGATGAGCGGAGCCGTCATTTTAAGTCTAACATCAATTTTCCTTGTAATGTTTCTATCTTTATATTTTTGTTATGTCATCCAAGTTACAGCACTACTTCGGTTTTCTCAATTCTACAAATAATCCATTCTGAAGCGGGTTTTCCTGCTGCAATCTTATCATTAATGTATCTGTTCAATGATTTCCCGCAACCAACCGGAAAATGGATAAAAATCACGGCTATCTTATGTCTAACAAGCATTGCATTAAGTGCGGCAATATGCTATACCATGCCGTTTTAGTTTTTTTGATTGTTCGTTTTGAACAAACTCTTGGATGAAAGCTATTTTGTCACTGGTCAACATGGGTCTACATCAACAATTTTGCTTTTTGACAAGCTATTAAGCTCCCGCGTTATTGACTAGCGCAAGTTCTTTAAAACGCTAATCACATTATCCTTTTGAGGAATCAGGTTATGTCAATACAAAAAATACCGGAAAAGAACACTATCCTCTTCGTTTGGTTCAACCAATACGCTGGCATATTACTTAAAACCCCCAGCAAGACACTCGCCATAGACCCTGTAGACATCAAATCCAAAAACCTCCAAAACATCGACGCAATCCTCATAACTCATGAACATTATGATCACCTTGACCCAATGTTAATAGCGAAAGTCCAAAAAGAAACCAACTGTACAATCATCGCCGATTCAGCATCGACCAAAAAGCTGCAACCTGTTATTCCTGTGGGAAAACTACAGGAAACCAAGCCTGGCGAAGAAATCAAAATTGGTGAAGTTTCAATCAAAACCGAAAAATGTAACCACCCCGCTCAAGCACCCGTTACGTATATTATAACCAGCGAAGACGGCGTCAAAGTTTACCATACAGCAGACAGCTTGCCATTTCCCGAGATGGCTCTTATGGGTCAAAAAGAAAAATTTGACATGGTTTTCTGCACCGTCGGGATAGCTCCGAGCTCTTCGCCTCAGACAGGCGTCGAAATAGCACGTTTAACCAAGCCTCAAGTGGCTATACCGTATCACACAGCCTCAGCTGCAAGCCAAATAGAATTCGCTCAACTCATGAAGAATGAGTTGCCGAAGATAGCATGCTTGATTCCTGAACAAAACAAAATCTATCAAGTCTCAAAACGGAAGTGAAAAAATGAAAGTTGACCAGGCTGTTCAAGACCAAAAGGAAAAAATGGCCAATATACTATTCAAGATCGACGCAGTGAAATTTGGGGTCTTCAAACTTTCAAGCGGAAAAGCGAGCCCGTACTACGTGGACCTACGCGTTATTCCCAGTTTCCCTGATGCCTACCACGAAATCTGCGACTTCTACGCCCAATTCATCCAAAAACAAATTGGCGCAAAAAACTTCAACAGAATCGCTGGTGTACCTTTGACCGGCATCATTTTTGCCTCCCAAGTTGCCTACAACATTGAAAAACCGTTCCTTTACGTGCGCAAAGGCGTTCGGCTTCGGGGCAGAGAACGGCGCGTAGAAGGACTCTTGGTGTCAGGTGATAGAGTACTTATGGTCGATGACTTAGTCACAACAGGGTTAACCCTCAAAAAAGCCGCTGAAACCGTCAGAGCTGAAGGAGGCGTGGTAACGGACGCTGTGGTGTTCCTCGATCGGGAAGAAGGCGGACGTGGGCAGCTTGAAAAAAGAGGGATAAAACTTCACTCTATGCTAAAAATCAGCGAAGTAGCTAAGGTGCTTTATGACTCTGGCGTCATGGATAATGAAAGCCTAAAAACTATACTTAAACAAGTGAAAAAACAGTAGAAGCAGGGTCTTATTCGTAGAATATTAGGCTGGTTTCTTCGAGTAGCGTATGCAATTTTTCTACGGCGACGTAGACGTCTTGCTCCTGTTTGGCTCCCGTGCAAACAAGTTTTCCGCTGGCAAACAGCAGAATCACGACTTTCGGTTCTTGCATCCTGTAGATTAAGCCCGGGAACTGCTCGGGTTCATACATCGCATGACCCAAACTGTAAGCGGCTTTTTCTAAATCTATCATGCCGCCGAGTCCACCGGAAGCCACGATGTTCTGTATTTTTAGTTCAGGTTTGCTGATGATTATAATGCCGCCTTTCTTGAGCTCCTTGACGACTTTCATCACAGCTCGACGAGCTTCTTTCTCCGATTTAGCACCCGTACAAACCATCTTTCCAGAACTAAAAATCAAAGTTGCAGTTTTTGGGCGTTTCAAACGGAAAACTAAACCTGGAAACTGTTCAGGGCGATACTCAACGCCAGGGTAACCTTTTACTACCGCGTTCAAATCGACTTTCTGGTTAAGAGTTGCAGAAGCGACCACGTTTTCAACGCTTATAGTAGCTTTAACTTTCGGCAACAACCATCTCTCCTTTGCATTAACCGCCCTTAAACATTCTTCTTATCAAAAACTGACTTTATAAAGACATCTGTGGCAAACACTACGTCCTATTCTGTTGTTCAGGTCTCTTTTTAGTACGTCAGGTGCGAAAAATTCAATCCCGCTTAGCAAACATAATAACAGCCTATGACAAGCGGCAGGCCCCACTGGGTGTCCCACCTGAAAATAAAAGAAAAAATAAAAGAGGACGGGGAATGCAACGATTGTGGTTGCAATTTAGATTTTCTTTTTGCTTAATACTTCGCGGAAGACTTTGCCACATTTAGGGCACTCGTAAAGTCCGATTTCCAGTTGCATGCGTTTTCCAGCTTTATCTGGACGACCAGCCATTTTCCAAGTCTTTTTTGTTTTTGGAACTTCAGTTCCGCATTTTGGACATTTTGCCATTCTTTTTTCCTCCGAATTAACGCTTCCATGCTTTATCACTATAGAATAAAAAACTTTCCATAGTTTTGGAATTGATATTCCAGGTTTGAATGTCACATTTAAACATATTTTTGTCTAACCTCTTCCACTTGTCCACAGCAATCCGACAAATTTGACATTTGCCGTTTAAATGGGAGATTGGGCAAACGTCATTGGCGACTTTTCTATCCGGAGGAGAACTGATTTAGCTCTTCGATTTTGTGAATTTCAATCGAATTGCTTGCGTGTTTCATTGTTGTCCTCGCTGCGGAAGTGAACAAAACCGTTTCTTTCTCGTTGACCAATCCCATATCGCAGAGTTGGTTAGCGACATGCGTAACCCTATCTTTTTCTTCAAGATAATCAATCAGAACCGGTTCCACTCCGAAAATCAACTCTAGCTGCCTCTTAACTTTCAAGTCCGGAGTCACGGCAATCACAGGCTGGGTTATTTTGAAGCGGGAAATCATCCTCGCTGTGTACCCTGATCTGGTCAATGTAACGACTTTATGAATTGGCATGCTTTGACATATTCTCTGTATTGCCTTGCTTACTGTGTCAGATATGTTGACATAGGCAGTGTCTTCAACGTTGCTCTTCACCACTTTCTCAGTTTCATTAGCTATCCGACTCATCATCTTGACAGCTTCTACAGGGTACTTGCCCACAGCGGTTTCCCCAGAAAGCATAACGGCGTCGGAGCCGTCCAGAATCGCGTTGGCAACATCGCTTACTTCAGCTCTCGTCGGGCAGGACTGATTAATCATCGATTCAAGCATCTCCGTGGCAGTGACAACCACCTTACCCTTCTGGTTACATAGCTTGATAAGCGACTTCTGAACAAGGGGAACCTTTTCAGGTTCAATTTCAACCCCCAAATCGCCTCTTGCAACCATTATCCCGCTCGCGATCGCTAAAATCTCCTCCACATTTTGGAAGCCTTCTGAATTCTCAATTTTTGCTATGACCCCGCCTTCAAACCTGTGGGCATGAAGAAGGTTTTCGACGTCTTTGGCGTTTCTTGTGAATGAAAGCGCGACGTATTCAACGTCTAGTTCTTTGCAGAGTTTGAGGATTTCAAGGTCACGTTCACAAAGGGTTGGAACGGAAAGTTGTTTGTTGGGAACGTTGACGCCTTTCCCATCTTCAATTGTGCCGCCGCTTGCAAATTTTAGGCAAAGTTTGTGGTTTGATTTTTCCACCACGTGTGCTCTGATTTTGCCGTTGTCGATTAAGATTAGGTCGTTGATCGCCATTTCACTATATAAGTCGTGGTTGAAGCATACTTCTTCGCCGTTAAAGCCAACTTCCAAAAGGTCTCCACGGTTTAGGGTTCTCGGTTGGGCAGCTCGGATTCTGATTTCGGGTCCCTTGATGTCAACCATTACAGCAAGGTTGGTAACTTCCCGAACGGTCTCAATTATCGATTCATATTGAGCGAGGCTCCCATAAGCCGTGTTGATTCTTGCGGCGTTCATGCCAGCATGGAACATTTTCTCGATAACGTGCGAGGAAAAACTTGCCGGCCCAACAGTGCAAACGATCTTGGTTTTCTTCACCTAACGTCACCTTTCTGTTTACTTTAACTTGACAACATTCGCAGTTAAAGTTGGTGGTGAACTTATTTGATGCCATTTTCTTGATTTGCTAAAATGTTTGTGGGCGCTTGTATTTAGGTAGCTTTTAATAGTTTGAACAATGCCATACAATTAGCTTAACGGGGATTAATGATGAGTCCAAGCCACGTTAGAGTTGAAATGCCTGATTTGGAAGGCGACAAAGAAAGCCTTGCTAGTTTTTTGCTTAAACATTTCAAATTGGCTTCTAAACCAAACCAAGACGGTTTGGATTTAAATGGTGATGATGTCTCGACTTTCGAATTGCAGCGGATGGTTACTAAATTTGTCAACAGCAAGAAGCTAAATAGTTCCCATTTTGTCGCTGTTGAGAATAACGCGGTTAAAATTAAGAGATTTAACCGGAAAAAGGAAGAAAAGAAAAATAAGCATCCTCAAACAGCATCAACGATTAAACACGGTTGGTAAACTAAGAAAAGAGTTCACCTTATTTTTTGCAGTAAGCACTGCAATCTTTCAGGCACAACGCGTCAAAAACTACGATATTTTTTAAATACTCGGCTCTTAGCTTATCTAACCCGTTCGGGGTTTACAATTTATTGCAGGCGGTTTCTGAAAACGCTTTTGATTTGCTTGTGAAGCCAGTTCGAAGGCTTGTTGAACAAAGAGGATTCTCTAAACCAACCGAACCTCAAGAGAAAACAATCCCTCGAATACTCGAAGGTAAAAATGTCCTGTTAATTTCCCCTACAGCTACTGGAAAAACGGAAGCCGCTTTCTTGCCAGTTCTTAGCATGCTTCTTCAGGAACCCAAAACTTCAGGTATAAAAGTCCTCTATATCACGCCGCTCAGGTCTCTAAACAGGGACATTTTGGATCGTCTCCAGTGGTGGTGCAACAGCCTAGACATAAAGCTTGCTGTTCGCCATGGAGACACCGAAACCAAAGAACGGATGCGTCAATCCCGAAGTCCCCCTGATCTTCTGATAACGACGCCTGAAACCCTGCAAGCAATCCTTTCAGGTTGGGTGTTGCGTCAGCACCTTCAGAGCCTAAGGTGGGTAATCATCGATGAAGTTCACGAGTTAGCTGACAGCAAAAGGGGAAGCCAACTGTCACTAGCTCTCGAGCGGATAAGGAACTTGATCGCAAAGGACTTTCAAATGATTGGGTTATCTGCAACCATCGGCAGCCCAGATAAAGTTGCCCAATTCCTTGTAGGAAATAAACGTCCCGTTGAAATTATCCGAGTGCCTGTCGCCAAAATGGTCAAGCTCCAAGTTATTTACCCTAAACCAACGGAAGAGGACGTTCATTTCGCCGCCAAAATCTACACGCACCCCGAAGTGGCCGCCAGACTGCGTATAATCCGTGACCGCATGAGCAAACGCAAGTCTGTCTTGTTATTCACGAACACACGTTCGATATCAGAAGTTTTAGCTTCACGCTTTAAAGTCTGGGACATCGATTTCCCAATTTCAATTCACCACGGGTCATTAGCTAAACTTTCTAGGATAACCGCCGAACAAGGCTTGAAGCGAGGCGAACTGAAAGGTTTAATCGCTACTAGCAGCCTCGAGCTCGGCATTGACGTCGGACGAATCGATCTTGTTATCCAGTACATGAGTCCCCGTCAAGTTACCCGATTGATTCAGCGGGTTGGTCGTGCGGGTCACACCTACGGTCAAGTCGCAGAAGGCTTGATTATAGGCATGGACTCCGACGACACACTTGAGGCCATGGTCATCGCACGTAGGGCTCTCATCGAGTTGCTTGAACCAGTGGAAATTCCCGACAAACCTTACGACGTTTTGGTCCATCAGATAGCGGGGTTAATGCTCAAGACCAGACGCCTGACATTCAGCGAGGTTTTGGAGTTAGCTCGCAAAGCTGCCCCTTACGAGAACCTGACTTTGGAAGACGTCAGCAAAGCTTTCAAGTACATGCACGAGCGTTTTCCACGGTTAGCTTGGGTAAGCTTTGAAGACCAAGTAGCCCTGAAACCTCAGCGTTCTAAGGCCCTGTTCGAATACTACTTTGACAATCTATCGATGATTCCAGTGGAGAAACAGTTCCTAGTAATCGATGAATCCACTGACACCTCGATTGGTGTGCTCGATGAGGCATTCATGGCTGAATATGGAAAACCGGGAACAAAATTCATCATTCGGGGAAGTCCGTGGCAAATAATGCACGCCACAGAAGACAAAGTGTACGTGCGACCAGTTGATGACCCGGGAGGCTCAATTCCCAGCTGGATCGGCGAAGAAATTCCCGTACCCTACGAGGTCGCGCAGGAACTGGCGGAAATCCGAGGGTTCGTCGAAGAAAAAATGAACGCGGGATTCACAACGCAAGAGATAAGCGCTTTGCTTTCTGAACGTTACCCCGCTGACCTAGAAACGATTTCGCGTGCTATCGCCGAAACATCGGAGCAGGTGAACTCTGGCTTAGCAGTTCCAACCCCGAAGCGAATTGTAGTGGAGGATTGGGGGGAATTCACGATTATCCACTCAAACTTTGGCTCTCTAATCAACCGTGCATTGGCTCAGTTTCTAGGCGAGGTGCTTTCTGATAAGCTTGGAAGGGGAATTGTTGTTCAACATGACCCTTATCGCATCTTCGTGCAAACTATGGGCAGCATGAGCGCCGATCGACTCGTTGAAGTCTTCGAAGAATTGAAACCCATGAGCGACCAAATTGTGAAAGTCACCCTGACCCGATCAACGGTTAAGACGGGTTTGTTTAAGCGGCGGGTAATTCAAGTCGCGAGGCGTTTTGGCGCGTTGAAGAAGTGGGCAGACTTTAGTAATGTAAGCATTCAGAAATTGATTTCAAGTTTTGAAGGCACATTGATTTACGAGGAAGGCCTCAAAGAAGTCTTTAGCAAAGACCTTGACGCAGACGGCTTGGTAAAGGCGCTTGATCGGATACGCACCGGTGAAGTAGGTTTCCAAGTCGTTGAGACAGGCGGCAACGCAACTCCAGTTGCCAGAGTAGGAATCGAGCGGGTAAGTATGAAAACAGACCTCATCCCGCCTGAGAAAATGCGTGCCGTGCTAACTGCTGCAGCTAAAGCCCGTTTGCTAAATGAAACAGGGAACTTCATTTGCACAAACTGCTGGGACTACATGGAAACAATCCATGTAAAAGATTTACCCGACAAACCGAAATGCCCAAGATGCGGCTCATACTCATTGGGGATGCTCAAAGTTGAGGAGGAGAAGGCTCTACCTCTAATCGAAAAGAGGGACCATTTAGCGAAGGATGAGGAAAAACTTCAAGGACATGCCAAACAAACTGCGGAGCTGATAGAAAAATATGGTAAAGCAGCTGCAGTTGCCTTGAGCGCTAGACGAGTCTATCTTTCTGACATAGCCGACGTTCTCTCAAAGGAGCCTAAACTTTCAGACAAATTCTATGAGTTAGTTATGGAAGCCGAACGCAAATCACTAACCAAGCGATTTTGAAAGCCACCTCGTTTCTTTCATTTTTTCACAAGCTTTACCTAACTAAAGGGCAAGAAAACTATTCTAAATCAGCTTTTGGTCAGGCTGTAATCTAAGATAAATTGACAATTTAGATAAGAAGCAAAGAAGAACAAAAATTCGTTTTCCTTTGTTGTTGTTGATGTTGTTGTTGAACTTCTCTATTTCAGTTGCTGAAAAACTTCTAAGGTGCTATTTGGCTGCGTAAAAGTAAGACATGTAACAAAACGAGAACCTTTAAAATGAATCGGAAGAAGCTAGATTCGTTTCATTTACTCAAAAAGTTACCGACAACTTGTGACTAGACCAAATTGAGTTGACCCTTTGAATTCAGCCAGTAACATCAGTTTTTGATCAAAACATTCTATTAACATTAACTTTTTAAGTGTAGAGCCTGTTAAAATTGCCTATCTGCCACTGTGCCAGTAGGAGCAAAAGAGAAGTGGAAATAAGCCGTAGGAATTTACGCAACGAAGTTCTTGAACGAATCAAATACGTGAAAACCTGTGTCATGGCTAGAGAGCTCTGCTTGCTTGTACGCACCAACAGAGCAGTCTTAGAACCCAAAGATGTGCAAGAAATATGCCGCTTCATTTCAAACCTATGCAAAGAAGAAGGCTGCAGCGAACCAAGCGAACTATGCTTGAAAGCAGCCAAATCAGTTGAATCAGATGAAGAAGAAAAATACCTTGACCTCTGCGCTCAAAGCTGCGTAAAATGCGGCGAAGCAAGAAGACCACAACCGAAAAAAGACGCTTACGTGGCATAAAGCAACTTGTAACTGGTGAAATTATGTTTATCGCACCTTTCGTTCCAAGCCCAAACACCGTCGTAGAATACATGCTTAAGCTGGCTGACTTAAAATGCGGCGAAGTACTTTTTGACATGGGTTCAGGAGACGGCAGAACCGTGATTATGGCAGCAAAAACATTTGGCGCACGCGGTGTAGGCATTGAACTTCGAGAGGATTTAGCGAAGAAAGCAATGGGAACAATTCATGAAAATGGCCTCGAAGACAGGGTAACCATCGTAAACAGCGACATGTTCAATGTTAACCTAATGGAAGCCGACGTAGTCTACCTATACCTGACCACAAGCGCAAATGAGAAGATTAGGCCAAAGCTTGATTGCGACCTCAAAAAAGGTGCACGCGTCGTGTCACATGACTACGAAATCATCGGTTGGCACCCTGAGCGGGTTGAGAACTTCTGCGAAAACCCACAGCTAGGTTATCCCTCCCACACAATCTACCTTTACCGAAAACCCTGATTTTCCTAGGGAAAACCTGTCTTTTGCTGGAAAAATATTTAGCCGTCCCACATTCTTGTTCTTTGAAGAGAGTGCATCCCACAAATGCAGTTTGTTCCATGGCGAAATATAGCTGACTGGCACTGCAAAGCCTGCGGATACTGCTGCAAACTATACAGCGTAGTTTTAAACTTCCACGAGTGGCTTCGCCTAACGAAGACCTACGGTGTTGAAACCACCCTTTCAGGTTTAGACCGCTTCTTCATTAAACGGGCAGGGGACGGCTCGTGCACATTTCTCTGCCATGACACAAACAACTACTTTTGTGGGCTGCAGAACATAAAGCCTGAAGCATGCAAAATCTGGCCGTTCAAAGTGCTCACTGAACCCAAATATGGGGAAGAAAACCTCGCGGCCTACGACTACCGCGGCTTGCGATTTTACGTTTACGGCGACGACATGTGCAGCGGCTTACGCTACGGAACCCCGACTTGGGATTTCCAGCACACAACCGTCAAGGAATTCGCTGAATTAGCGTTAGGCGTCCGAGAAGCGCAGTACAAAACCACCCGAACAGCCTCTTACCGACCCCAGCATCAATGGGGCAGAAAACTGTTTCCTTAGAGACCCTTTTAGGCAATTTCGTAGATTAAGTTTTTTAAGGGATTCCAACTCTTAACCAGCAGTTATCCTTTCGAGGTCTATTGTTATGTCTAAAGCTAAGGTTGGGATTTCGATGCTTTTCTGCTTGGGCGAGCCCTTCAATCGGATGGTTAAACGTTTAGGCGCTATGCAAACACGCTACATTGAAATCGTTGATGACGGCATCCAAGAGCTTAACAAAAAACGAGTTGCAGCCCTCAAAGAAGCCGCAAAAAGCTACAGCTTAGAATTCACACTCCATGCACCCTTCGCCGACATCAACATAGCTTCACCGTCCAAATGCATCTTAAATGCCTCATTAAAACGTCTCAAACAATCTATGGCATACGCAAACGAGTTGGATGCCAAAGTTTGGGTTTTTCATCCTGGCGCAAAAACCGGCATCAGCCAGTTTTACGCAGGCGCCGAATGGAAACAAAACGTCTTAAGCATTCAAGAACTCTACCTGGCATCCGAGGAATACGGCTTAAACATTGCGTTGGAGAATTTGCCTGGAAAATACTGGTTTCTAATGCATAAACCTGAGGAGTTCACGCGGTTTTACCGAGAAACCAACCTGCCCATCGGCATCGTTCTAGATTTGGGACATGCGCATCTCGAAGCTCAGATAGAACCATTCTTCAACTTGCTGGCAGACAAGATCGTGCATGTGCATGCAAGTGACAACGACGGCTCAGACGACCAGCACTTGGGCATAGGCAAAGGCAAAGTCGACTATGAATGGTTTAAACAAACCGTGAACAAAATAGGCTATGACAAAACAGTGATTATTGAATCGATAACTGATGTGCCCGAGAGTATCAAAAAACTGAAACAGCTTCTATCCTAAATCGGTTTAAGCGGCATCTCGATCTTCATAAAATCCTCAGCTACTACGGTGTTGGCAAAAACTTTCTTCGCCTGCTCAAGCAGCAGTGTGGCATCTGGGTATCTTGCGCTGATATGCGTCAAAACCAATTGCTTAGCTTCAGCCGCCTTCGCCTCTGATGCTGCTTGGCTAGGAGTTGAATGACCATCAAACGCGGCTTTCTCAGCCAAAGCGTCATCAAACGTGCTCTCATGAATCACAAGGTCAGCGTCCGCCGCGAATTTTGCGAACCCGTCGAAAGGCCTTGTATCGCCCGTATAAACGATTTTTCGCCCAGCCCGAGGCGGACCCATCACGTCGCATGGCTTAACCCATCTGCCGTCAGCCAACGATATTTCTTTTCCACTTTGAAGCTTGGACCAAAGTTCGCCAAGTGGGATTCCCAGTGCTTGAGCTTTTTTCGGATAGAACTTTCCTGCTCGCGGCTTCTCAGCAAAAGCGTAAGAGTAGCTCAATATGGCGTGATTAGATTTTGCAGCTACAAGGCTGTACTCTTCTTCATCTAAAACGATGCCTTCAGATAAGATTTCGTTGATTTCCACTGGGAAAGTCAAGCCGAAGTTAAGTGTTTCTTTGGTGCAGACGAGAAAATCCTTGATTCCCGGCGGCCCATAAATTTGAACGATTTCTTTGCGGTCCATCAGAGCCATGGTCTGCAAGACCCCGGGCAAACCGAGAACATGGTCTCCGTGTAAGTGGGTCAGGAGCACTTTTAGTTTTTTGTGAAAGCTTATTTTTGACTGCATCATTTGTCGCTGAGTGTTTTCTCCGCAATCAAACATCCACATTTGCCGCGGGCAATCCACCACGACGCATGGTAAGCTCCGCTTAAGAGTCGGCACGCTGCCGCTTGTTCCCAGAAAAACCACCCGGATACTCACTTGTTTTGCACCTTTTCGAACACCGCTATCTCCCTCGTTAAAGTTCTATGTACGTAGGCGAAGTGTGATTCCACATGCTTGTACCCCAACGAGAGGCCAAGGTCTTTGATGTTTAATGTTTTGGGAGACGCTATACAAATTCGTTGCCCCGATGCCAGCAGGTCACGCGAAGCAGCTAAGACTTCCTGCACCAGCTGCTTCGTAGTGGATTTCAAAGTGCTAGACGATCGGCCATAAGGGGGGTCAGTAACCACACAATCAACTCCGAAGAAAGGTAACTTACGTGCATCCCCCAACACCAACCCCTCAGCTGTTATGTTAAAGTGGGCGAGGTTTCTTTTACAACCATTAATCATCCGCCTTTGCGCATCAACACCGACCGCCCTGCAGCCGATGTATATGGCCTCGATTAGGGATGTGCCTGTGCCACAAAACGGGTCAAGTAGCAGACTCTCGGCTTTTCCATGAGCCAGATTGACCATGCAGCGTGCAAGTTTAGACGGCATTGCAGATGGGTGAAAGAAGGGTTTTCTGCGGGGTCTGCGTTCGGAGAAGGTTTTGGTTTGGATTTCGGTAAGTTTTAACCCGAAGACCATTTTTTCGTTCGTAACTATGCCGATGAAGGTTTTGTCCGGGCTTTTCAGGTTCACTTTTGCTCGCGGGACACGTTGAAGGATTGCTTTGCCAAGTTTGCTTTCAAGCCGCATCGTGTTAAGGTCTTCGTCAGCATAGTTTTTAATTCGATTTACCCGTACTGAAAAACTCTCGCCGGGTTTTAGGACAGTTTCAAAGTCGGCATGCGCAGCTGCTTCGACAGAAGCGGCTTCTGTGGCATCTGAAACAAAAATCTCCCAGGCGCAGAGACGTGTAAAAGCAGCCCGCACTTGCACCGCCTTTACACAGCCAACCTCTGCCTCCAGACGCAAAAGCTGATCCAAAACCTGTGGGTTCGAGTAACCATAGCTTTCAGCCTCCAATATCGCCTTTACCTCAGCGGGAGGTAGAGACTCGCTCTCGCCTGAGAGGAGAAAAAAAAGGTTCGCCACTAGTTATGCGCCTTAAGTGCCTGGCTTAGGAGCGGCGCCAACGAAACCTTGCTGGCGCTTCCGGGTACGCTGTCAGTGCCTACAATCTCTTCCACGCCCGCGTCAAGGATGCGTTTCTCCGCGTCCCCGATGAGCAACCCGTGCACGCAACCACAGAAAACATGTTTGGCGCCCTGCTCTCGAAGGATTTTTGCTGCCCCAACGATTGTGCCGCCTGTGCTGATTATGTCGTCAAAGATTATTACAGTTTGATCTTTAACGTTTAAACCCTGAGCCGTCTGAACTGTTTGCCCAGTGTAGCGGTCACGCTGCTTATCCAAATGCCCTGCCTTTCCACCTAAAACCTTCTGCGCTTGCTCCGCAATGTACATGGCGCCCTTATCAGGAGAGAGGGCAAACGCACCTTTGTAACCTTTCTGAACGAAATAGTCTGCCAGTAACGGGATCGCGCTCAGTGTTTTGGCTGGAAAAGGAAACTTCTCAAGAGCGGCTTCCGAATGAATGTTAATAGTTACTAACTCATCGATTCCTGATGCTTTGAGCATTCGCGCGACGGTTTCAACGCTTATACCTTCGCCCGCCAGAAAGGTTTTGTCCTGACGCGCATACGCCAAGTAGGGAACGACAGCAATGACTTTTTGGGCGCCGCCGCGTTTTGCCGCATCAGCCATAAACGCCAACTGGAAAAGCTTCCCATCCTGCAACGGAGGACACGTAGTCTGCACAATCGCGACCTTTTCGCCCTGGACATTGCCCTCCAATCGGACGTAGGATTCGCTATCAGGAAAAACCTTGGATACAACCGGTATGTAGCCGAAACCTGATAGAGCTGAAATCCCTTCAGCAAGAGCTTTTGACGATGGACCACATATAATCTTCATGCTTCTTTCCTCTTGCCTTCTAAAATGCAAGTTCAGGTTTTAAGGCTTTATCCGCACGTTGCAAAACCATTAATCCATTAAATTGCAAGTGCACTCAAATTGCATAATAGTTTTAAGTCCACATCAATTTTCATTGTGACAAGTTGAATCTTAATGTATGCTTGGCGCTTACTGCCTCTTGAAACAAATAACGCTTCAATGAACATGGCAATCGATGAGGCAATCCTAACCGCGCGAATCGCCGATAAAGTGCCGAACACTCTGAGGTTTTACCGTTGGCAGCCCTCCGCCGTCAGCATAGGAAAGAACCAGAACCCCGAAGTCGAAGTTTATCTTGACGCTTGCAAACAGTTGGGCGTTGACGTGGTCCGGCGCATTAGCGGCGGCGGCACGGTTTACCATAATTACCAAGGCGAAGTCACCTACAGCGTAATCGCAAAAGCAGCAGATTTGGGCTCAGCTGACATAACCTCAGTCTACTTCAGAATCTACGAAGCGATACAAGCAGCGCTCAAGCTTTTAGGCATCACAGCCGACTACAGCAGCGGCGACGCCAAAAATTGCCCTAACATGACGGTCAAAGGAAAGAAAATCTCTGGTAGCAGTCAAGCCATCACCCGTGGCGTTGTGCTTCAGCATGGCACTGTTCTACGGACCGTGGATTTGCCACAAATGTTCACGTTGCTTAAGCTCAAAAACGTGCGCTGCTCCCAAGCCGCAGATATAACCAAACGCAAAATCACCAGCATAGAAAACGAGTTGGGCAGGGTAGTTACGCCGGAAAAGGTGGCTGATGCGTTAGCCGCAGGATTTGCATCTGTTTTGAATCTTCAGTTTGAGATTGGCAAGTTGACGTCTTATGAAATGGAGTTTGCAAATAAGTTGCGCGAGGAAAAATATGCGACCAAAGAGTGGATTTTCGAGGGCAAAACTGGGTAAACTTTCGTTTTTATCCTAATTTTTTAGTGTGTCAGGCGATTGTTGCCTTTAGGTAAGTTTCTGCAGCCAATTCAACTTTCACTTTTATCGTCTTTGACAGCAAATTATCCGCGCTTTTTACCACAACCGGTTTGTAAGCAAAGTTACGTCCAACCCATGACCCTTCAACCTTCCCTTTCTCATCCACGAGCACTTCTCCCACCCAGCCGATCCAACGCTTATTTCGCTCCAAAGAAACCCGCCTAGCTGACTGCGCCGTCACAGCGCTCCGTCGCTTAATTTCATCACGCCCAACCAAGCTATCCTGGATTTGTGCAGCCGCTGTTTTGGGTCTGGCAAAAAACTTTGAAACATTGGTAATATCAGGCTTAACGTCTTCCAAGAGCTTAAGCGTTTTTTCGAAAGCCACTTCTGTTTCACCTGGGAACCCCACGATTACATCAGTAGCAAGTGTCAAATCAGGAAACTGCGCCCTAAACGCATCTACAATTGCCTTGAATTCGGCAACCGTGTAAAACCTGCGCATCCGGTTCAAAGTTTCGTCGTCGCCGCTTTGCACGGGTAAATGAAGAAACTTGAACACCTTGTCGCTCTTGAAGGCGTCGATCAGCTCTTCCTGCATTTCAGTCACCATGTTCGGGGTCATCATACCCACACGGATCTTAAAATCACCCCCCACACCGTCGAGCGCCTTAAGCAATTTCGCAAGATTACTGCGAAAGTCTTTTCCGTAACATGCGGTATCTTGAGAGGTGACCCAAAATTCTCTGGCGCCGTCTGTAAGGTCACAGCTTACCCGTTCCACGACTTCTTCTAGGCTGTAGCTTCTCAGATGCCCCCTTGCTTGGACAACGCAGCAGTATGAACAGGAGCCTAAACAGCCATAGTTTATTGGGACCACGCTTACAACTGGGTTAGACCTGATTTTAGGTAGGTTAAGCTTTGGCATGTTGTTCAATCCGCCCAAATCAAGAACCCTTTCGCCAGCAGCAACGCGGGTGACAACATCAACAATTTCTCCGCCAACCGAGGGACCGACTGCACCGTCAAAGGGCACTTCCCGAAGTAGCCGTTCGAAACTAATTTTGGGGAGGCAACCTGCAACTATAATTTTTTTGTTTTTTGGCGCGTGTTTTATAGCGTTTATTATGCGGTTTTCAGTTGGTCCTTTGACCGCGCAGGTGTTGTAGATTAGCACGTGAGCTTCGGACTCCGAGGAAACGATTTGGAAGCCAGCCTTTGCTAAGCAGCCTGCCAAGACTTCGCCGTCTGCGATGTTTGCTGAACAGCCGAAGTTTTTAAGGAAAACCTGCAATAATCATGTACACCAGCATGTTAGATATTTCAGCAAGGGATAAAAACATGAAGGTTTCTGATTGGAAATTGACAGAAAGCTGCACCATCGCCCATTTGTTGCTTATATGCTATGGCACCAACATGTTATAAGCATATTTAAGGCATATTATATACATGTATAGGTTACAAGCCGTTGTCTGTTTGTTTAATCACAAATTGGGAGAGATAAACTCATGAAACTAATTACTCTGTATCTGCCTGAAACATATATAAAAGCTTTGGACCAGCTGGTTGGCGAACGGTTCTATCCTAACCGTGCCGAAGCCATCAGGGTCGCCATCCGTGACTTAATCAGTGCTGAAGTTTGGAGGAGAAAGGGCGTTGACTAAACCCCCCTTACACGACGAAGTCCTCAAAAACCCGCTGAACATTGAAGACATTAAAGTTGAGGTTGTCCCAAAAATGATCGACAACTCAATGGTTATAGACGGCACACATGTCGTTCGTAAACCGAAAAACAAAATGAAAGTTGGAATGACTAAATCCAAAATGACCCCGAAGAGAACCAGCCGACTGGAAAAAGCGACAAATTGCCTCTATGACCTGGAAGAAGCACACGAACCGGAAAAAACCCTTAACCTAACCTTGAGTCTATATCAGATGGAAGATTATTAACAGTCTCTTCTGTCTCTACCTTTTTGTTCTTTGATTTTTCATTTAATTTTCTTTAGTGGAAAAGCTATTATTCTCAAAAACCGACTTAGCATTCATGAAAGACATCCTTTTTCAACTAAGACGAGACTTGGCGGCCAGCGCAGATCCTCAAACACAGAAAACGTTTCAACGCTTTTTTAAAGAACAAGTAAAATATTACGGCGTTAAAACTCCTAATGTTGGGAAAATAGCGAAGAATTACTGGAAACAAGTGAAAACGCTAGACAAGAAAAACATTTTTGCTTTGTGCGAAGCGCTTTTCCGTTCCGATTACACTGAAGAGGCATTTGTAGTTTCCTTCTGGTTGCCCAACTATGTGGCTAACCTCGAACCCGAAGACTTAGCAACCTTCAAGGTGTGGATTGAATGTTACATTAACAATTGGGCTAAATGCGACGGCTTCTGCAACCACACAATCGGCGACCTCATCCAAAAATACCCGCAGCTCACACGGGAAATAAAAAGCTGGGCTGAAAGCAAAAACCGGTGGCTTAGACGGGCTTCAGCAGTTTCGCTTATCGTTCCAGCAAAAAAAGGCGATTTTCTCAAGGATGCACTTGAAATCTGCGATTTGCTGATGCTCGACGGGGATGAGATGGTTCAGAAGGGCTATGGGTGGCTGCTGAAAGAGGAGAGCAGAAGACACCAACGTGAAATCTTCGACTACGTAGTCAAAAACAAGGCTGTCATGCCTCGGACTGCTCTAAGGTACGCCATCGAGCTAATGCCAAAAGAACTTAAGGTTCTGGCAATGAATAAATCTTAACTTCTCAAATTGTTTTCTCTTTACGCTTGCCGCCGAATGCATAAAGACTAATACCGAACGTATCCAAATTAGTTGTGCCTCTTGGCCGAAACCTGGGAGGACGGAGAAAGAGCTTTGAATCAAGAAACGATCCCTTTGCCCGACGGGCGTCAACTGGGATACTACGTAGTAGGCATGGGTAAACCAGTCGTTTATTTCCACGGGACTGCTAGCAGCCGCTTAGAAGTTTTGCTTTTGAAAGAGCTCGCAGACTCTGCTGGGTTAAAAATAATCGGCATCGACAGACCAGGATACGGGTTGTCAACCTTTTGCCCGAGAGCTAGTTTTCAAGATTTCAATTCGGACGTCAACTCCTTAACTGGCCATTTGGGTTTTGAGCGGTTTGGAGTCTTGGGTTGGTCAGGCGGCGGCGTCTTTGCTCTTGGGTACCTAGCCTGTAACCCTGAACGTGTAACCACGGCGGTGATTGCCGGAGCTCCAGCCCTGCCGTTCGATGTTTCCACCGCCCACAACGTGCCTCTTGCGCGCTTCATCATGAAAACCCCCTTGGTCGGACTCTTTGCTATGAAGAGAATGAGAAGCCAAGTGCTCAAAGCCAACGGGGACATTTCCACTTTCTTGAGGTCAAGACAGGGAAGACAGATGCTTCATGCTTGTTCGAAAAGTGATTTAAAGTTTTTTTCTGACACCGCTTGGTTGAAGCTGATGTATCAATCTATGGCTGAAGCTTTTCGTCACAACGACGGCGTCAAAGCAGTGCTCATAGAACATCAGGCTTTCATGAAGCCTTGGCCCTTCTCATTTTCAGGGATTCCAGCCGACAAATTGTTTATTTGGCATGGCTCTGAAGACAAAACTTGTCGAGTAGCCAACGCTCTGCTCATCGCTAAAAGTGTGGCTGGAGCGCAACTGGAGATTTTTGAAGGAGCAGGCCACTGCGTCATGTTTGATAATTTCGGAAAATTAGGTAAACTACTTGGCTCTTGATTATCAACTGGATGTTATGTTTTCCAGCCTGGTCCAGATTTTTTGCCTAAAGCAATTACTTGAATAAAGCCAATGGCTTGAATTATGATATAAAGGTTTGAGTAGAAAAAATAGTACACAAACAGTTCATGAAGCTTCATTTCGTTGAACCCGATCTTCCTCGACAAACCGTAGAATGTGGTGGCTGTCAAAGCGAATCCCGATAACATAATAACCCCGACCTTCAGCAAGCTTGCTGTCGCGAGGGAAACAAGGAAGATCGGCAACATAATGTTGAATTTCACTGATAGAAACAACGAGAAGACCAAAAGGGAATTATACATCCAAGCGCTTGGCATCAGAGCACTTACTAGGAAGATAGCGAGGGTTGGGTACAAAAAGAACAAGCTGGGAAGGAAAACCTGAGGTTTCTTGACGAATTTCTTAATCAAC
>Ga0335081_10005429_pt1 | contig 20166 bp, 19 predicted proteins | sample Lox_Sample_35_FD_206713 | JGI IMG/M metagenome (GOLD analysis project Ga0335081, IMG submission 206713) | Soil microbial communities from Loxahatchee National Wildlife Refuge, Florida, United States - Lox_Sample_3.5 | ecosystem: Environmental > Terrestrial > Soil > Wetlands | place: USA... | reverse complement strand
GTTCGTCTCGCGGTATTGAACCGCGCACGCGCGCACGTCGCCGTGCAGGGACATCTGGATACCGTTGAGCCCGCGCTGCACTTGCCCGATTCGCGCCACGGTGCCGAACGTGTACAACCCAGCGGGCACAACATGATCGGTGTTCTCGCGCTGCATGACCGCGAACACGCGGCGGGATGGCGTCTTGAGCGCCGCCTCGACCGCCTTGAGTGTGCCCGGCCGTCCTGCGCCAATCGGCGCCGTGACGCCCGGAAACAGTACCATATCGCGGAGCGGCAGCACAGGAAGCGTTAGTTTTTCATTCATTCTGGCAATCACTCACTCTCATTCTCTAAAATCGGTGGAAAGCCGCTCTCATACCACCGCCGGGACTAGCATCCCGTATGCCATGAGAAAACCGCTGGAATGACGGGTTAAGTTCCCTTCGCACCGCCAAATCGGCCAACATCCTGCCGTGGCGGCCGTTCGGAGTTTGCCGCGGACGCACGCGCGCGATAAATCATAGATTCGCGCGTCCCGATCAGAGGGAATCAATGAACGAAGCGGACAAAGCCCTCGCTGAGCGCCTCAGGCGCGCGCTCGGTTCCGCATACACCGTGGATCATGAGATCGGGCGCGGTGGCATGGGCGTTGTGTACAGCGCGCACGACGAGCTGCTCAAACGGCCCGTGGCCATTAAGGTGCTTCCCCCCGAGCTCGGGTTTCGCGAGGAGATCCGAACGCGGTTTCTCCGCGAAGCACAGACTGCGGCCCGACTCTCGCACCCACACATTGTTTCCATTTTCTCGGTCGGTCAGTCCCAAGACGGACTCGTCTATTTCGTCATGGCCTACATCGATGGGGAGCCGCTCTCCGCGAAGCTGCAGCGGCGCGGCCGGCTGCCGCCCGAGGAGGTCCGCCGCATCATGGGCGAAACCGCGGACGCGCTCGCGGCGGCGCACGGCGTCGGAATCATCCACCGCGACGTGAAGCCCGACAACATTCTGCTCGAGGGAAGCCGCGGGCGTGTTGTCGTGACGGATTTCGGAATCGCCAAGGCCCTCTCGTCGACAACGGGTGGCGCCACGCTCACCGGCACGGGCGTGGCCATCGGCACGCCACACTATATGAGCCCCGAGCAGGCGGCGGGGGACCGGGAGATCGACGGCCGCTCCGACATTTACAGTCTCGGAATTGTCGCCTACCAGGCACTCGTGGGGGAACTGCCGTTTCGCGCCCCAACCGTTCCCGGAGTGCTCATGAAGCAGATCATGGAGCCCGCCCCGCTGATAATGACCAAGCGGGTAGACTGCCCGGCGGACCTCGGGGCAGCCATCATGCGCTGCCTCGAGAAGGACCCGGAAGACCGGTGGCCCACAGCTGATGCGCTCCGACGCGCGCTCGAGGCTCGTAACGCCAGTCTGCCGCGGCCCCAGGTACGGGCGCCCGCCATGGCCCCTGCGGTGGCGCCGCTCCCCGCCGCGGAGAGCGAGCGGCGTTCCCGGACCCGCGTACGGCCGCGGGGTCGTGGCCGGAAGCGCACGCGAACCGAACAGGGCGCCGCGCTCCAGGATGCGTCGGGGGAGCCGCGAGCGGTGCGCGAGACCCGCGCGAGCTTCGTTCGTTGGGCCTCGGTTACCGGGGGACTCCTCGTGTTCGATCTCGTAACGGGCAGCCACATGCATGGTACTCTGTTGACCGTCTCGGGGGCGCTGGCGGCGTTTTCGCTCGTGCCTCGCTATGTCCGGTTATGGCACGCGGGGTATTCCTGGAGAGACGTTGTCGCGCGTCCCCCGGCCCCTGATGCGATCCAGCGCCGTGGCGCCGGCCCCGGAGCACTCCCGCAAGCTACGACGGAGGAATTCGGCGTCCACGCGGACATGATCGAGCAAGTCCGGCGCGACCGCACCGCGATCCGTCGCATCGTGGACGGCCTGCCGCCATCGGAGCGGCGGCTGCTTCCTGACATCGATGCTACGGTTCAAGGCCTGACCAAGCGAGCAGAAGAGCTCGCCCGTGTGCTGCACGCGATGGGCACAAGCGTTGAAGAGGGAGCGGTGGCCCGACTCGACGGCAAGATCGCAACGGCGGAACGCCAGGTGTCGGGGCCGGAGGGCGACCGCCAGCTCGATCTCCTGCGACGGCAGCGGCAGGCGCTCGTGGACCTGATCACGCGCAGACGTCAGGTCGAGGAGCAACTCGAGTCGTGCGGGCTGGCCATGCAGAATGTTCGCTTCGACCTGCTGCGGTTACGGTCCGCCGGCGTGGACGCGGTGTTGGGAGATCTCACCCACGCCACCGCGCAGGCCCGCGCGTTATCGCGTGAAGTCGACCACGCGATCGCGGCCGCCGGCGAGATTCGAGAGGTTCTGGAAGGAGAAGGCGAGACGAGCTAGAACGCGCGCAGCTCCCGCAGGGCGCGCACGAGATCTTCGGTCTGCGGCAGAATGAAATCCTCGAGATCCGGTGCATACGCGACGAAGGTATCGGTGGATGCCACTCGCTTGACCGGCGCATCGAGCCACGCAAAGCATTCGTCACCCAATCGTGCGGCAAGTTCGCCTCCATACCCCCACGAGAGCGGATCTTCGTAGGCGACGAGCACGCGACTGGTTTTCCGGACCGATGCGGTGATCGTGTCCCAATCGACGGGGGATAGGGATCGCAGGTCGATCACTTCGACCGAACACTTGTCCCTGGCCTCGAGCTCCTTCGCCGCAAGCAGTGCCCGCTGGACGACCGCTCCGTAGGTCACGAGCGTGATGTCTGTCCCCGGCCGGAGGATCTTTGCCTTCCCAAACGGGATCATGAAGTTCGGCCCCGGGTTGGGCGCTTTGTTGTATGTCTGGCGGTAGAGGTGCTTGTGTTCGAGGAACAGAACCGGGTCGTCGCAGCGTATCGCGGTCCGCAGCAGCCCGTTGGCATCTAGTGCCGTGGAGGGACAGACGACCCGCAGCCCTGGAATCGCCGTGAACAGGACGGCGCCGGTTTGGGAATGGTAGACCGAGCCTCCCCGCAGATACCCGCCGTAGGTGACTCGAACCACCAGCGGGCAACTGAATGAGTTGTTCGAACGCCAGCGTAGCGTGGCGAGCTCGTTGCGCAGCTGATGATAGGCCGGCCAGATGTAATCGAAGAACTGAATTTCGACGACCGGCTTGAGCCCCCGGGTGGCGAGTCCGATGGCTCGACCCACGATGCTGGCCTCAGCGAGCGGTGTGTTGTACACCCGCTCGCTTCCAAACCGGCGCTGGAGGCCCCAGGTGACCTTGAAGACCCCGCCCTTCCCTTTCACTTCGTCGAGGTACTGCTCGCGGCTCACGTCGGCAACGTCCTCGCCGAATACGAGAATGCGCGGATTGCGGGTCATCTCGTCGCGCAGGCAGGCGTTCAGCAGGTCGACCATGGTCGTCGGATCGCCCGCGAACCGGGGGTCGTCTTCGGTGTCGAACTGGTTGGCGGTGGGATCGACGTCAGGAGAGTAGACATAGAGGAGAGCGCTCTCGGGCTTGGGCTGCGGCGACGCGAGCGCCATCTCTGTGGCGACCTGAATCTCCTCGTCTACGCTCTGCTTGATCGCCTCGAGCTCCTGCGAATTCGCGATCCCTTCGGAAAGCAGTCGCTTCGGAAACATGGCGAGACAGTCCTCGTCGGCTTCCCGCTCGCGCTCGCGGGGGGGCTTGTAGAGAATCTCGTCATCAGAGAGTGAATGGGAATACGGGCGGGTCACGTGCGCGTGCACGAGGGCCGGGCCTTTGCGTTGACGGCAATACGTGGCCGCGCGCGCCAGCGCGCCGTGCGAGGCGATGGGATCGCGCCCGTCGACCTCTTCGAGAAACAGCCCGGGATAGCTCGAGACTAGCTTCGAAATCGAACCCCCGGCCGTCTGGATTTCCACCGGGACCGAAATCGCGTACCCGTTGTCCTCGATGAGAAGGAGAAGCGGCAGCTTGAGGTTACAGGCGTTGTTCAGGGTTTCCCAGAACTCCCCTTCACTCGTGGCACCCTCGCCCGCCGAGCAATACACCAGCTCATCGCCATGGATCGGCTTCGGATCGATCGCCTCGTTGCGGTCGTAGCGGCGCCAGGCTTCGGCACAACCCACCGCCTGGAGAAACTGCGTGCCGGTCGGGCTCGATTGGCTGACGATGTTCAGGGCCTTGTGACCCCAGTGCGACGGCATCTGCCGACCGCCTGAATTGGGGTCATCGGCGGCGGCCGCCGCCGCGAGCAGCATCTCGAGCGGGGTCATTCCCAGCGCCAGGCAGAGCGCGCGGTCGCGATAATACGGGTAGAACCAATCGTAGGATGCCCGGAGCACTTTCGCCGCCGCCACGAGCACCGCTTCGTGACCCGCGCCCGAGATCTGAAAGAAGATCCGGTTCTGCCGCTTGAGCTGTATCTCCTTGTCATCGATGCGACGCGATAAGAGCATCCCTCGATACATCTCGAGCAGGTCGGATTTCGACAGTGCTGGAGCTTGAATCATCTTGGAGCGCGCCTGGGGTGACGTCGAGGGAGGAGTCCGCGTCGGCATGCCTTCAAGATAGCGTCGTTGTGGAGAGATATGCGCCCGGCGAACTTGGCGCCGCCTCGAGGGCCGTCGATATTTCGGCCGTCGCCCATTTGGAGTGTTGGCATGGACCAAAATGCTGTGACGCGGATGCTTCGCCTCTTCCCCTACGGGCTCTACGCCATTACCACCGCGCATGACGGCGAGGAGCATGCGATGACCGCAAACTGGGTGACGCAGGCGTCTTCTCAACCCCCGATGATTGCCGTGGCCGTTGAGAACACATCGAAGACCATCACGATGATTCGTGATGCACGTCGGTTCGGGGTCAACCTGTTTCATGAAACACAGCGGGAGCTGGCCGCCAAGCTCGCGCGGTCTTCGGACGCGGCCGCACAAAAACTCAAGGGAGTGAAAACTCGCCCGGGCCCCGTTGCGGGAACGCCGATCCTGGCTGATGCGATTGGTTGGCTCGAGTGCCGCCTGATCGCGACACTGCCGGCGGGCGATCACACCGTGGTCCTGGGCCAAGTAGTCGAGGCCGGGATCGAGCACGGGGAATCCCGTCCCCTGACCCTCGAGGGCGCTGGATTCAGTTACGGCGGTTAGCCGCGATCCTTCAGCGCAGTTTGGAAACCCGGCGTAGCGTTTCGAGGGTCGCGAGGGCACTCGTGCCCGGCTGACGCGTCGGCTCGGGCGCCGGCGCCGTGAGCGCATCGCGGATATCGAGCAGCACTTCCAGCAGCAACTGCTCTCGCTGGTAGGCCGAATCGAGATCGTGCATCCGCCGCTCGTCGCCCGTTTCCTTGGCCCGGTCATACGCCTCGCGGTAGACCGTCTCCAGATTCGAGAGAATTCGTTCGCGCGCTCGCGGAGCCATCACGCTGCCTGAGGATCGTCGCGCAATGATCGCAGGACCATTCCGCTCGGAACCTTGGGAATGAAGTAGGTGGATTTCGGCGGCATGACGTCGTTCGCGTCCGCGACCGCGAGCACCTGATCGACACGCGTCGGATTGAGGAGCACGGCGGCGGCGGCGGCACCCTTACGAACCGCCTCGAACGCGGCGTAGGGATCCGGCGTATAGGCGAGCGACGGAGTCGTCGAGCTGGCGCCGAGCAGCGCCTGGACCACCAGCGTTTCGATCCGCGCCACATCAAGTGCCCGCGCCGCGGGTGATTTGCCGAGTCCGGGGACCTTGTCGAGCGGCGCATCGCGCTTCAGCACGAGCGTGAGATCCGAGCCGTTGGGGAGCGCCACAATGCACGCCGTCCGGCCCCGGCCGATCTCGGCCAGCCGCTCGATCCGATCAGCGCACGGCGCCACCCGGCCCACATCGAACCACTGGCGCCATGAGTCGAGCAGCTTGCCCTCCTCGAGCCCCCCTGCGAACACAATGCGATGCGTGGGAAGGATGACGAGCCCCGGGTCCTGGGCGGAGACAACGAGGGCGAGCAGGCGCGACGCTCCAGTGAGGGCAGTGCGCCGTCGCGCCGCATACGCCACGGCGGTCTCAAAACGATGATGACCATCGGCGATGTATAACGGCCCTCGAGAGGCAAGCGCGGCAATACCCGCGGCCTCCTGACCGCCCACTTCCCACAGGCGGAGCCGCACATTCTCGAGCTCCGCTGTTGCCGTGGGAGGGTGATCGGCAATCCCGGCGAGCCCGTCCGCCAGTCGGTGGTCATCGTCAGGGGCCAGCAGGAAAATGGACTCGATGTTCGTATCGGTGGCCTCGAGCAGCGCAAGGCGATCCGCCTTGGGAGCGGAATGCGTCCGCTCGTGCGGCCGGATGCGGCGCGCGGTATACGGTTCGGCGCTGACCGCCAGAAAGACCCCGACGCGAGACCGTCGCTCTCCAGACGGCAGCGCGAAATCCTGCGCCAGAACGTAAGCGGCGGGCTCCGGATCGCGGACCAGCACGCCGTCCGCGCGCCACGACGTAAGCAGTGCGGCGGCGGCGGCGTAGCGATCCTGCCCCGCTGCGGCCGGCGGTGCTTCCGGCAACATTACGTGGACGATATTGTGAGGATCCTGCGCCGCGTATCGCGTCCGCTGCTCCGGCGCGATCACGTCGTAGGGCGGAGCGATGAGCGCCGATAACCGCGCCGTCGCGGCATATCGTTCGCCGGCAAAGGGTACGGCGAGAACCGTCGAATCGGCGCTCACGGCGAAGGAGACCCCTCGTGTCGTTTCGTGATGCTCAACAGGAAGTCGACCGTTGGATCGGGCAATATAAGGAGGGCTACTTCTCCCCGCTCTCGAACCTCGCGCGGCTCAGCGAAGAGGTCGGGGAGCTCGCCCGCGAGTTGAACCATCGGTACGGAGAAAAACCGAAAAAACCGGGCGAAGCCGAGGGGGCGATTGCGATGGAGCTCGCGGATATCCTCTTCGTGGTGATCTGTCTTGCGAACGCGCAGGGCATCGATCTTGATGATGCGTTTGCGGCGATGATGGCCAAGGTCACCTCGCGCGACGCCGCCCGGTGGACCAGGAAGGAACGTTGACTTCCTCGAAAATACGCTCATAGGAGCCCAGCCGGTCGGGGTCGAACCGCCCCGCTAACGCCGCGGCGCGAACGGCACAATCGGGCTCGGCCAAATGGCGGCAGTTGTCGAAACGGCAGCGGTCGAGAAACGGCAGAAATTCCGGAAAGCAGGCACCCAGCGTATCAGGATCGAGTCCCCATGCTGCGACCTCACGGAGACCCGGCGTGTCGACGACGTATGTCCCCGCCCCCATTCCCGGGGATCGCTCGAGCGGGATGAGGAGTGCGCTGCGCGTCGTGTGACGGCCGGTGCCGGCACGCTCGCTCACCGCGCCGATTCGCAGCGCGAGACCAGGCTCGAGCGCATTGATCAGGCTCGACTTCCCAACCCCTGAATCGCCCGTGAGCACCGACGTCCTGCCCCGCAACAGATTGCGAACCGCAGCAAGGTTCTGCGCCGCTTTGACGGACACCGGGAGTACCTGATACCCAGCCGGCGCAAGCCGGCGCGTAAGCTGACCGAGCGCCTCGGGATTCAATTCGATCTTGTTCAGGATGACCACGGCGGGGAGTCTATTGGATTCAGCCACCACGAGAAACCGGTCGAGCATTCGGGGATTCGCGTCGGGATCGCGGGCGGCGGTCACTACCACCACCTGATCGACGTTGGCGGCAAGCGGCTGCGCTCGATGGCCTCCACCCGCGCCGCGCATTGCGCGCCGCGCCAGAACCGAGCGGCGCGGCAGGATCGCCGTGATCGCCGCGCGTTCGCCGACGGCGTCTTGCTCGAGCTCGACCTTATCCCCGGCCACCACACGATCGGAGTCTTCGTGCTTGAGCCTCCCACGAAGTACCGCGATGACTTCGCCCGCCTCCGCGTGCACGCGGTAGGTCGAACCTTCCCGACCCAGCACCACGCCCGTCATGAACGGCGGTCGTCCTGGGCGTGCATGGCGATGCAGCGATCGAGCTGCGCTTTGACCTCGTGCAGCGACAATGCGAGAATGGGGGCGAGCGCGCGGTCGGGCGTCTCGCCATAGGCCAGGTATTCGGTCTCGAGATGCCCGACCGGACGGTCGCCGGTTTGCGACCACCGCACGAAGAGCAAGGCCGCTCCGTAACGGCCATCTGCGTCGGGGACGTCGTCCACGAAGGGTGCCACCGAGTACGACTGACCATCAGGGCCGCCGAATGCGGGAGCGCGTTCGTGTGTGCGCTGGTAGCCGCCCAGCGTGGAATCCTTCAACTCCGTCGTAACGACTCCTTCATCAGATTGCCCACCAGGAATGCGACGTTCGCGGGCCGCTCGGCGAGCCGGCGCATCAAGTACGGGTACCACTGGGCCCCGAACGGCACGTAGACACGCAGCCGGTATCCCTCGCGCCGCAACCGCTGCTGCACGTCCCGCCGTACTCCGTACAGCATCTGAAATTCGAAGCGGTCGACATCGATCCCGCGGTCTCGCACGAAGGCCTTGGCGCGCGCCAGAATCCTCTCGTCGTGCGTCGCGATGGCGGGATAGTTCCCGTGCTCGAGCAGCCGCTCCATGGACGCGATGTAGTTCGTGTCGACATCGCGCTTCCTGGGAAATGCGATCTCGGGCGCCTCCTGGTATGCCCCCTTGCAGAGCCGAACCCGGGCGCGTTCTGCGATCAGCTTCTCGAGATCGCCGGCCGTTCGGCGCAGATACGATTGCAGCACGACACCGACCGCATCGCCGAATTCCGGGTGCAGGCGCCGCGCATACAGCTGCAGCGTGCGTTCCGTGTAGGCCGATCCCTCCATGTCGATACGGACAAAGGACCGGTGGGTTCGCGCCCGGGCGATGATCGCTCGCATGTTCGCGACACACAGCTCCTCGTCGACGTCGACCCCGAGCTGTGTCAGCTTGACGGAGACATGGCTCTGCGCGCCGACTTGCGCGACTTTGTCGATGGCCGCGAGGTATGCGTCGCGCGCCGCTTCCGCCTCGCGCGCCGCGGTGACCGACTCCCCCAGAATATCGAGTGTCGCGGTAATGCCCGTGGCGTTGAGCTCCTGAACCGCCCGCACGGCGCTCTCGATGGTTTCGCCGGCCACGAACCGGGCCGCAAGACGTTGTGCCGGACGGTTCGACCTGACGAACCGGAACACGCGCTGGCGCTCGCTGAGCCACAACAATCCGGCGCGGAGGAGACTCAGGGATAGAACTTCGCGTTGTGGGCCGCCATATCGCGCAGCGTGTCGCTCGGCGCGAACCGTGCGCCGAACCGCTGCGACAGGCGCTCGAGATCCGCGACGAGCCGGGAGGCGCCGAGATCATCGGCGTGCCGCAGCGGACCACCCCGGAACGGTGGAAAACCAAAACCGTAGATCGCAGCGATATCCCCATCGCGCGGCGCTCGAACGACATCTTCGCCAACCGCTCGCGTGGCCTCGTTCACCATGATGAGTACCAGGCGCGAGATGATGTCAGCGGCGTGGGGGCCGTTGGGCTGAATTCCGAGCAGCTCGTACACGGCGGGGTCCGCGCCGCCCTTCTTGCCGTCGGTGTACCGGTAGAGCCCACGTCCTGATTTCCGGCCGAGCCTCCCGTCCTTGACGAAGGCCGCAAAGGCCGGGGCCGCCGCCATTCGGTCCCCGAACGCGGCGTGCAGGACGCCCGACGCTTTCTCAGCAACGTCGAGTCCGACCTCGTCGAGCAGCGTAAACGGTCCTACGGGAAAGCCCCATGCCACCATGAGACGATCGAGCTCTTCGATCGACGCGCCTTCGGCGAGTAGGTATCCCGCTTCATTCATATAGGGGGCGAGGATGCGGTTCACCCAGAAGCCCGGTTCGTCCCGAACCACAACGGCCGTCTTGCCCATCCGCCTCCCGAACGCGACCGCGGTGCTGATGGCCTGGGCCGACGTGACATCCGAGGGAATGACCTCGAGCAGCGGCATGCGCGGGACGGGCGAGAAGAAATGCATTCCGATTACCTGCTCGGGACGCCGTGCCTGCCGCGCGATCTGCTTGATCGGTATCGTCGAGGTATTGGAGGCAAAGACGGTCTCGTCGGGGATCAACGCCTCGACTTCGGCCAGGACATGCTGCTTCAATCCGAGGTCTTCGAACACCGCCTCAATGACGAGGTCGGCACGACCGAACCCTGTGTAGTGATCGTCTCCCGACAGGAGCGCGGTAAGACGCGCGTACTCGAAGCGCGTGATGCGCTTGCGGCGAAGCCTCTCGTCCACCACGCTCCGGGCCGCCGCAAGACCCTTCGCGACCCGGGGTAGATCCGCGTCCTTGAGCCGAACGTCGGTACCGGCCTGCGTGACCGCCGTGCCCGCGATCCCGGCACCCATGAAGCCTGCGCCCACGACGCCGAGGCGCTTCACGTCGCGCGGCGGCGGCGGGTTGTCGATCCCGAAATCCTTCTTGAGCTGGGTGGTTGCGAAGAAGATCTGGACCAGCTTGCGCGACACGTCGCTCACTGCGAGCTGGCCGAACAGCTCGGCTTCGCGCTTCAGCCCCGCGCGCATCCCATGGCGCAGGCCGTACTCCACCGCTTCGAGCGCGGCGAGGGGAGCCGGATAGTTGCCATGCGTGGTCGCGAGCACCTGCCGCCGGGCCGTGCGAAACACGAGGCGACGTCCAAGGGGATTGCCATCGAGCAGCCATCCTGCCGGCCCGCCGCCGCCCCGGCGACGCCGCGGCCGCCACCCACCCGCCAATCGCTGGGCCGCGGCGACCGTGATCTCGTAGAGAATCGCGGGGGCGACGAGCTCGTCGACCATCCCCAGTCGAAACGCCTTGGCGGCGCGCTCGGACTTGCCCGCGAGAATGATATCGAGCGCGGCGCGGGCGCCGATCAGCCGAGGGAGCCGCTGGCAACCTCCGGCGCCCGGGAGCAAGCCCAGCTGCACTTCCGGCAACCCGAGCTGCGTCTTCGCATGATCCGTGGCGACGCGATAGTGACAGGCGAGCGCGAATTCGAGCCCACCGCCGAGACAGGCACCGTGGATTCCCACCACCACGGGCTTCGGAAGGCGAGCAATGCGATCCAGCATCTCCTGCCCGCCAGCCGAGAGTCGCTCCGCCTCGGCGGCGCTCGTGATAGTGACGAACTCCTCGATATCCGCGCCCGCGATGAAGACGTCCCGCTTTCCCGAAAGGAATACAATGGCGTGCACGTTGGGATCGCGTCCGAGCGCCTCGAAGGTCGCAATGAACTCGTCTTTGACGGCCCGCGTAATCTTGTTCACCGGCTCGCCGGGCAGATCGAACGTGACGATGGCGGTGTGGTCCTTGACCTCCCAGTGCAGGGCCGTGGTCATCGCCGTTCCAGCACCATCGCGAATCCCATTCCGCCCTGGGCGCAAATCGACACCAGGCCGAATTGGACATCCCGCCGTTGCATTTCGTTCGCGAGGGTCGTGACGAGCCGCGCGCCGGTGGCGCCGAACGGATGTCCGATCGCAATCGAACCGCCCATCACGTTGATGATGTCCTCGTCGATCTCCCACCCCTTGGACGCAAAGCCCTGCAGGTTCGAGAGCACCTGAGCGGCGAATGCCTCGTGGATCTCGATGAGACCCAAGTCCTCCCAACCGATGCCCGCGCGCTCCAGCGCCTTCGGGACGGCCCAGATCGGCGCCTGCAACAGCTGCCAGCCGGGATCGACCGCCGCAACGGCATAGGCGCGAATGAACGCGAGGGGTTCATAGCCCAGCGCGCGGGCGCGATCCTCGGCCATGAGAATGACTGCGGCAGCCCCATCCGTGAGCGGCGACGCGTTACCGGCGGTGACGGAGCCGTAGCGCCGGTCGAACACGGGTTTGAGTTTGGCAAGCTGTTCGAGCGATGAGTCGCGCCGGATTCCATTGTCCTGGGTTATCACCGCGCCGCTTCCCGTCTTGGGAAACCACGGCACGAGCTCGGCAGTGAGCCGGCCGTCGTCGCTGCCCCGAGCAGCGAGTTGGTGACTGCGGAGCGCCCAGCGATCCTGCGCCTCACGGCTGATGTGGTTTTCCTTGGCCATCTTCTCGGCCGACTGCCCCATCGTTTCTCCCGTCGAGGGCTCGGCGATGGCCGGTGAGACCGGCACGAGGTCACGGGGCCGGACGCGGCTGAAGGCCGCAAGCCTTCGGCCGAGTGTTTTCGCCCGGCTGGCTTCGACCAGCACGTCCGCCAGGCGGCGGGACGCCATGATGGGGATATCGGAGAGGGACTCGACCCCGCCGGCCAGAACAACAGTCATGTGGCCCAGCGTGATCTCGTCGTGCGCATCGGCGATCGCCTGCGCCGCCGACGCGCAGGCGCGATTGACGGAATACGCCGGGATTTCGCGAGGGAATTGCGGGAGCAGGCTGACTTCGCGCGCGACGTTGGGAACGAGGGCGGACGGCACGACCTGCCCGAAGACGACCTGTTCCACGAGCGCCGCGTCGATCTCGGTGCGTTCGAGCAGCTCGCGCGCGACGTAGCGCGCCAGATCGACAGCGCGCGCTTCTTTCAAGTCAGTTCCCGCTTTGGAAAACGGTGTTCGGCACCCGGCGATCACTGCGACGCGCCGCCGACCGTTCACTTGAGGCATTACATTCTCCTTCCGACTCGCCTCGCTGGTCCGGCAACCACCGAACACGAGAGGCGAGGGGCAGACGCGGACCAAAACCTATCATCAGGCCCCGTAGCGGGCCAAGGCATACCAAAGGTGGAGACCGATCGGACGCGCGCGCTCGCGGCACTCTCTGCCGAGCCCGTGGATTTGCTCGTGATCGGCGGTGGCATCACTGGCGCCGGCATCGCGCGAGACGCCGCTCTACGCGGGATCCGCGCCGCGCTCGTCGACAAGATGGATTTCGCCGCGGGTACGTCATCCCGCTCCTCCCGGCTGATTCACGGCGGTCTTCGATACCTGGAACAACGGGAGTGGGGTCTCGTGCTCGAGGCCGCCCATGAACGCGCGGTGCTGCGCACGATCGCTCCTCATCTCGTGCGTCCGCTCGAATTTCTGTTCCCCGTGTATCGGGGCGGCCGTATTGCCCCCCTCACTCTGCGCGCCGGTATGTGGCTCTATGACTGGCTCGGGGGTCGTGGCGCGCACCGCCACCGCTGGTTGAGAAGGAAGGCCGTGGCACAGCTCGAGCCGCGCCTCCGATCTCGCGGAATCAAGGGCGCCGCGCTGTACTACGACGCCCAGGCGGACGACGCACGCCTGGTGCTGGCGACCTTGCGGAGCGCAACCGCCGCCGGGGCCCGAGCCATCAGCTACACGATGGTCACGGCGCTCACAAAAGCCGACGGAACGGTCCGCGGCGCCGTCATCCGCGACATGCTCGATCCGCAACGACGGGAGTATACGGTTGCCGCGGCGGTTGTCGTGAACGCCACCGGTCCCTGGGTGGACGCGGTCCGCCAGCTCGACGACCCCGGGGCTGCGCCGTTGCTCCATCCAACCAAAGGCACACACGTCCTGGTGCGGCGCGAGCGGCTTGGCCACACGCACGCAGTCACGTTCCTCTCTCCTGTCGACGGCCGGGTGATGTTCGTTCTCCCGGCAGGCGACTTGAGCTACATCGGGACTACGGACACGGAAGAGCGGGGCGATCCGGGCGACGCCCGTGCGTCCGGTGCCGACGCCGTGTACTTGTTGCGCTCGGCGAACGCGATATTTCCCGACGCGCGGCTCAGTCCGCGCGACATCCTGGCCACCTGGTCGGGCGTGCGGCCGCTTCTCGCTCCCGCCGGGTCGGATGGTCCGGATGGATTGCCCCCGTCGCGAATCTCGCGCGAGCACCGGATCCTCGAGGCTCCCAGCGGACTCGTGACGATCGCTGGTGGCAAGCTCACGACCTACCGAATCATGAGCCGTGAGGTCGTCGACCATGTGGCGCGGCGGCTCAAGAGGATGGATGGCCGGCGGATCGCCAGCCGGCCCCGGACCGATCGCCTTCCGCTTCCGGGGGGTGAGGCCGCCGACCTCAACGTGGTTGCCGCCAACCTCCGCGTGCGCGGCATCGCGGATTGGCATGCGGCGCATCTCGTCCGCCTGTACGGCAGTGAAGCCGCGGCGATCGCGAGCCTCGTGGAGCGTGACCGCGCGCTGGGCAACCCGATCGCGCCTGGCCGGCCGGAGTTGTGGGCCGAAGTCGTGCACGCGGTGGAGCGCGAAATGGCCGTCCGGCTCTCCGACGTGATGATTCGCCGCCTGCATCTGTTTTACGATGACGCCGACCAGGGCCGAGGCGTGGCGCCACAAATCGCCGCCCGCATGGCCCGGTTGCTCGGGTGGGACGAGCGGCGACAAGCGGCGGAAATCGAAGACTACGAGCGGGAAATCGCGCGGGGGCGGGCGTTTCTGCGCGAGGTCCCTCGGGCGACGCCCGAGGCCGTTTCCTGACGGCTATCTCCGCCAGCGCAGCTGCCGGATGAAGTCATCGAGCAACAGGAATTTTTCGAACAATACCACGCCTTTGCGCTTGCGGCCAAACTCGGCAAACAGCCCGCGCAGCCGGCCCCGGCGACCGACGTAGATACGGAACGTTTCCGCGAAGTCCTCCTCGGGGTGAGTGGCGGCGTACGCGGTGACGTAATTGGCGAGCGTGGTCGTCACCCCGCGCCGCTCGAAATCGACCCAGCGAGAGTCCGCCACACGGTACGCTTTCGCGACCTCACCGAACGCCCGGCGAAACCGCCGGGAACGCGCAAAGGACCAGTGGTGATAGAGAAACGAGTGACCCAGCTCGTGGAGCACCAATCCCGAAAGGAGCTTCCACGAGATCTCGCGGCGCGAGCGTTTCTTGACGACGTAGGCACGGTCGAGCTCGACCATTTTGGGAGTCCTGTGTCTGACTCCCGAAACACCGGGACGCAAGAGCAGCCGGTAGTGCCAATCGCTGATCCGAGTCGCCGACAGTAATTGCCGCGCCCGCAGGGCTGCCGGGCCAATGAGATCGCGGCCGGTCGCGTCGTGTCCGCACCAGGGGCAGTAGTCCATCCAGTCGTCGACACCCTTGTCGCAATGGGGGCAAACGTTATCGAACCGCTGGTAGCGCCAGTGCTGGCGCCGGCCGCACCACGGGCAGAAGTGCATGGGATACATGACGCCGCCGCCGCACCCGTGCTCGCACCGCCGCTCGAATCGAAATCCCTTGGGCGCCTTGAGGGGAACCGGGCTTGAATCGCGGTCGGAAATATTGCGGCCGCACCACGGGCAGAACGCGAACCGGTCCGAGACCATCCAGCGGCAGTACCGACACTCGGCATCGGTGCGTCGCTGGGCATCACGCCATTCGAGACCGCGCCCACAGTCGGAGCAATGTGACCAGAAGCGTTCCAGCTCGGCGCGGCAGGTCGGACAACGAAGCTCCGGCGTGGGAGCGGCAGGGCGCCGGCGCGGCTTCACCAGGGCTCCTGCTTAACGCGGCTCCTGGCCGCGGGCGGCGGAGGCGGTATTCGCCGCTGCTGCGCGGGCATCGCGTTCTGTCCGGGCAGCTTCGTACTCGTCCACCAGACGTCGCATCATTGCCCCACGCTGTTCGTAAAGTCGTTTGCGCGGCCGGGGCCGATGCCGGGCGAGCGCGTACGCGGCGAGCAGCGGGAGTGCCACCGTGTTGTCGAGGTAACACACGACGGTGCCGGGGAGTTGGTCGGGGTCGACTTTGCCCCAGCTCACCGCCTCGGACGGCGTGGCCCCGGAAAGCCCTCCCGTATCGGGTCGGGCATCAGTCATCTGGAGATAGTAGTCGTGCCCTTTTTCGCTGATTCCCAGTACCTCCTGGATCTGCGGCTCGGTCTGGAGCACAAAATTCTTGGGGCTCCCACCGCCGATGAGCAGCACGCCGCTTTTTCCTCCGGTGGCCTTGGCGGCAAAGACGATCGCGGCGGTTTCGTTCACGTCCACACTGACATCGAACCGCAGCTTGCTGCCCGCGAGCGCCTGTTCGGCAATGTTCATCCCGATCGACGAGTCCCCCGGCGAGGAAGTGTAAATCGGGACGGCGAACTCGTGCGCTGCGCTCAGCACCGACCGATGGTTGAGCCCGAGCGCGCGCTCGCGCTCCCGGATGTAGCCGCCGAGGAGGTAGTGGTACTCGGCCGTGCCCATCGCGCGCTGAAACTCGGGGCGTGCGGAAATCTCCCGGATGTACGCGTCGGTCGAGAGCAGCACGCGATAGTCGAAGAAGATGTCGTAGATCCGGACGACACCGTGCTCACGCAGCTCCACGTCGTCGGCGAACGGCGTCCCCTTGTGCATCGCGAGGCCGATGCCGAAATGCGCGTCGTGATACAGGTTCGCGCCGGTCGACACGATCCAGTCCACGAACCCGGCCTGCATGAGCGGGATGAGGGTCGACATGCCCAGCCCCGCCGGGGTCATCGCGCCGGTGAGACTCATGCCGACCGTGACATCGTCCTCGAGCATGCGCTCCGTGTACAGGCGGCAGGCCTCCGCCAGCCGACCGGCGTTGTACGCGAGAAACGCATTGTCCACGAGCTCGGCGATTGTCTCGCGACCTGTGATCGGCGCCGGATCGATACGGCGACCGCGCAGATAGTTCTTGCCGCCGCTCATCGCTTGCCCGGAGGCTGAACCGCCATCGAGCGGGTGCGCCGCTCGCGCGCACGCACGACCACGGCGACGGCTTCTTCAGGATCGTCGGTCACCTCGAACAGGGACAGATCGGTACTCGCGATTTTCCCCTCGCCGGCCGCGCGGTCACGCAGCCATTCGACCAATCCATGCCAATAGGCACGCCCAAACAGGACCACCGGAAAGTTCTTCACTTTTCCTGTCTGGATCAGCGTCAGGGCCTCGAATAACTCATCCAACGTGCCGTAACCACCGGGAAACACGATGAAGGCCGTGGCGTACTTCACGAACATCGTCTTGCGAACGAAGAAGTAGCGGAACTGGATGAGGCGTTCAACGTAGGGGTTGGTCCCCTGTTCGAACGGGAGCTCGATGTTGCATCCGATCGAGAGTCCGTTCCCCTCCTGGGCGCCGCGATTGGCCGCTTCCATTATCCCAGGCCCCCCCCCGGTAATGACCGGAAATCCCTCTTGCGCGAGGCGCCGGGCGGTCTGCACCGCCCTTTCGTAATAGGGATCGTCCGGACCCGTGCGCGCCGATCCGAAAATCGTGACGGCATTCGTGACATCCGAGAGCGTGTCAAATCCTTCGACGAACTCGGCCATGATGCGCAGCACGCGCCACGGATCGGTGCGCGTGAATGCCCGGCGTTCCCCGGGGTACGGGGTGAGGAGCCGCTCGTCCTCTGTCACCGGATTTGTCGAGGTGCCGGTCAACCGCTGATCCATGGTCATCCCGCCGTAACGTTCAAAAGGAGGTCAGGAGCGCCAAGCCCGGCCGGTAATAGGGCGTGGAATATACCGAAGCCGGCTTAGATTGAGGAACGATGCCTGCGCCCAAGGGCTGGAAATCGCTGTACTTGCGGCTCATCCTCCGCGCCGCTGTGAACCCGCGTCTGGCCCTGGACTTGCTACGCCTTGCATGGAGTTTTCGGTCGCGGAACTGGTACCGTGAGCCGCCATACCTTCCCCTGCCCCCCCGAGAGTACCTCCGCTGGCGCATGTTTACCGCCTATGGAGATGAAGCAGCTATCCCCCCGGTCGAGGACGTCGTCCGTTTCGCTCGCTGGCGCCGCGAGGTAATGGGTCTGTGACAACGTGTGCTGTCCGAAGCCCAGCGTCGCGGAGCATGAAAGTGAAGGAACGCGGATTGGCGCTCGGCTTCGATGTTGTTGGCATCACGACCCTCGAGGCGAACGCCCACGCCCGGGAGCTGGATGAGTGGCTGGATCGAGGATATGCGGGGTCGATGACCTACCTGCATCGCCAGGCGAACCGCCGCAAGGCGCCGGCGGGAATCTGGCCCGCGGCGCGATTTGCCATCGTCACGCTCAGCAACTACTACAGGGCAACACCGGAAAACGATGGCCCCCAAATCGCACGTTACGCCCGGTCGGTCGACTACCACCAAACGCTCGGTAGGAAACTCGCGGATCTGGGCGCGATGGTGCGCGAGCTCGCTCCCGAGGCACGAACTCGTGTCTACGTCGACGCCGGCCCCGTTCCCGAGCGCGAGCTTGCCGTTCGGGCGGGCCTGGGTTGGATCGGCAAGAACATGATGCTCATCAACCCGGGACTGGGCTCCTTCACGTTCATCGGCGTTGTGCTCACCGACGCGGAGCTCGTGCCGGATCTTCCATTCGCCGCCGACCGGTGTGGATCATGCCGTCGCTGCCTCGATGCCTGTCCGAGTCAAGCGTTCGTGGCGCCGCGAGTGATGGACGCCCGCCGCTGCATCGCGTATCTCACCATTGAGCATCAGGGCCCGTTCAATGACGCGGAGCGGCGCAGCATTGGAGACTGGCTCTTCGGATGCGACGTTTGCCAGGACGTGTGCCCGTGGAACGAGAAGTTCGCCGCCCAAGATTATGTGGATGATTCCGAATTCGCACTGTTCCCCGAGCTCGCACGGCTCGATGCCACCGAGTTCGAGAGACTCGAGGAGGGTGAGTTCCAGGCGCGCTTCGGCGCTCTACCCTTGGAGCGGGCGGGTCTCCGTGGGATGCGGCGCAACGCGGCAGCGGTGCGACTGAACCGGACGGAGCGATGAACGAGCGGCTCGTCCTCGGGCGGGAACGGGTGGCGGAGCTACAGCACCGGCTGACCGAGGGGCTCGCGAGAATCGACCCTCACCACCGCCTCGCGGGTCGGCCCGTGAGTTATCGCGTCATCGATGCGCAGGCGTTCGAAATCACATTCCGGGACGTCCCCGGAATTGCCGAAGCCGAGCTGTTGGGGGTGAAACGGTTGATCGGTTGTGAGTGCTTTTGCACCGTTGCGCCACAGACACGGGAAAGTGTAGTCGTGCGAATCGTCGTGCCCATGCGCGGCTAGCCGCGACCCCCTGCCATCAGAAGGGCTTCCGGACGCTGACGGAGCGTGTGCATCGCGGCAATGCCCAACGCCGGTCCGAGTGCGAGCACGCTCATGCTCCACTGCCAACCAATACGACCGGCGAGGGCGGGTACCAAGTAGATCGTAATCGTCGTGAGTAGAAAGCCCAGGCAGGTTTGTAGCGTCAGGGCGGTTCCCACGTATTCAGGGGGCGCGAGCTCGCTGATGGCCGCGGAGAATTGCGCGGAGTCGGCTACGACGGCGACACCCCAGACGACCAGGACGCTGCCCAAGACCAGCGCCGGTCTGCCAAAAACGAATCCGGACAGCAAGGCGCAGCTTCCCGACAGCGCCATGGCCACGGACGTGACGCGCGTTCGGCCCCATTGATCCGCCCATTTGCCCGCGAGCCAGCAGCCGAGCGCTCCGGCAGCGATGACCGCGAAGGCGAGCGCCGCGGGAAAACTCCCCGCGGGCCCCGCGCTCGTGGCGTGGACCCGTGTTCTCGCCATCTCGCTCTCGGCAATGAAAACGGCAACCCAAGTCCACATCGCATACAGCTCCCACATGTGCCCCAGATAACCGCAGTTCGCGAGCAGCACCGCGCGGTCCCGAACGAGCCGTGGCACAGCGGTCCAGGTGAACCGAGGTGAGGGCGTCGCGTACGGACCCTGGGGTGGAAGTAGCAACACGAGCACGCCTCCCGCGAATGCCGCGAATCCTGCGATGGCGAGAACGGAATTCCACTGGGACGCGTTCACGAACGCTCCAACGAGGTGAGGACTGGCCGAGCCCACCGTCAATGCCCCGACGAGAATACCGATGGCAACCCCTCGCGTCTCGCGGAACCACTGCGCCGCGATCTTCATCCCCGGTGGATAAACACCCGCGAGCGCCGCGCCCGTCAGCGCCCGGAGCGTGATGGCCGTTTGCGGTCCCGGTGCCAGGATCACGCCGAGCGTCGCGGCGCCCGCAAGCCACGCGCAGCCGGCCACCAAGCGGGTTGCAGACCAGAGATCGGAGAGGGTGAACAGCGCGCTCACGAGTGCGCCTACGACAAACCCGAGCTGAACCGAGATCGTGAGCCACGCCGAATCTCGTGGGCCGAGCTGCCAATGCTGCACCAGCGCCGGCGCGACGGCGGATGCGCTGAACCAGGGACTCATCGCAAGGAGCTCGGCCGCGGCGAGGAGCGTCAGCGCTCGCCGCGGCGTCACATCCCGGTGGGGTGGTCGAGAAATGTCCAGGGAAGTTGAAACTTCTCGCTCAAATGCGCGGCGAGCGCCTT
>Ga0335081_10005427_pt1 | contig 20174 bp, 18 predicted proteins | sample Lox_Sample_35_FD_206713 | JGI IMG/M metagenome (GOLD analysis project Ga0335081, IMG submission 206713) | Soil microbial communities from Loxahatchee National Wildlife Refuge, Florida, United States - Lox_Sample_3.5 | ecosystem: Environmental > Terrestrial > Soil > Wetlands | place: USA... | reverse complement strand
TCGGACTCCGAGCCGCCGAAGGCGGGGAGGAGCCATGATTCTTGTTTCAATCACCGTATACAGTAGAGCAACATCAGTATCCCCTCGACCTAGGGCTTCGGGATAAACTAATCATGTCGTCCCCATCTCTCTTGGTTGGAAAATAAATCTGTCCCCTGTTATTTGTCCCTGTTATTGGACAGCCAGCGACTCTCCGTGGGATGGTGATTTGATCCCGCAATAGAATTTACCCGGCCACTCTGATACTATTTGGCCGGTCATGAAGCCCAAAATCCTCGTTACGAACGACGACGGCGTCCATTCGCCCGGCCTGCACACGCTCGCCGCGGCGCTGAAATCGCTTGGCGACGTGGTGGTGGTCGCCCCGGACCGGGAACGGTCGGCGGCCAGCCATGCGCTGACGCTTCACAAGCCCTTGCGGGTCGATGAGGTGAAACGGAAGGTCTACTGCATCAACGGCACGCCGTCCGATTGCGTCAACCTCGGCGTCATGCGGCTGACGGGCGGCCGGCCCGCGTTGATCGCCTCCGGCGTCAATCAGGGTGAGAATCTCGGCGACGACGTCACCTATTCCGGCACCGTCTCTGCGGCGATTGAAGGGACGCTGCTCGGCATTCCGTCGATGGCGATCTCGCTCGTCGGGGGCGGTAAGAAGGGGCTTGATTCCGCGTGCCGGATCGCCGCCAAGCTGGCGGGGCTGATCCTGGAATATGGCCTGCCGCACGACACGCTGCTCAACGTCAATGTGCCCGATCTGCCGGCGGCGAAAATCAAGGGGGCCAAGATCACCGCGCTCGGCCGGCGCGTCTTCGATGAGGATTCGATCGTGGAGAAGACCGATCCGCGAGGGAAGAATTACTACTGGATCGGCGGCAACCGGGAGGCCTGGAAGCAACGAAGCGATACCGATCATCAGGCGGTGGAGCAGGGGCTGATCTCAATCACGCCGCTTCATCTCGATCTGACGAATTACCAGGTGTTGAACGAGTTGAAGGGATGGGAGGGGTTGTTGAAGTAAAGGGCAAGGGTCAGTGGGGCAAGGGTCAACTATAAAGAGTCAGGAGCCAGTAGCCAGAGGCCGGGGTCCAGGAAAGCAAGCTGAAATGCTCAAGCTGTACAACACGCTCACACGGAAAAAGGAAACGTTCAAGCCGCAGTCGGGGAAGCTGGTGCGGATGTATGTTTGCGGGGTGACGGTCTACGACCGCTGCCACCTCGGCCATGCCCGCAGCGCGATTGTGTTCGATCTGCTCCGCCGCTATCTGCAGTTCAAGAAATTCCGTGTCCGGTATGTCAAGAATTTTACCGACGTGGACGACAAGATCATCAACCGGGCCCAGAAGGAGCAACGGCCGTGGGAGGTAGTGGCTCAAACCTATACGGCGGCCTATTGGCAGGATATGGATCGGCTGGGTGTTCCGCCGGCCGATCTGGAGCCGAAGGCGACCGAGCATATCGGGGAAATGATCGCGTTGATCGGCAAGCTGGTCAAGAAAGGCCTTGCCTATCCGCTCGATGGCGATGTCTATTACCGGGTCGGCCGGTTCAAGGGATACGGTAAACTGTCACACCGGAACCTTGACGAGCTGCAGGCCGGCGCGCGGGTCGAGGTGGATGAACGGAAGGAGAGCCCGCTCGATTTCGCGCTGTGGAAGGCATCGAAGCCGGGCGAACCCTCCTGGCCCAGCCCGTGGGGGGCTGGACGGCCCGGCTGGCATATCGAGTGCTCGGTGATGAGCATGGCCTGTCTGAGACGGTCCACGCTCGACATCCACGGCGGCGGACAGGATCTGATCTTTCCCCATCATGAGAATGAAATCGCCCAGTCGGAAGGGGCGACGGGCAAACGGTTCGCCCGCTTCTGGGTGCACAACGGCTTCGTGACTGTCGATCAGGAGAAGATGTCGAAGTCGCTGGGCAACTTCTTCACGATCCAGGAGGTTTTCGAGAAAATGCCGGCCCATCTGAGCCCGGCGGCTCGCCGCGAAATCCTCCGCTATTTTCTCCTCTCCGTCCATTACCGGGGCCCGATCGATTTTTCCGATCAGCATCTGGCCCAGACAAAGGCGGCGCTGGACAATTACTACGCGATGCTGACCCGCTTTTCCGAGGTGATGTGGGAGCAGCGGAAAGGCCGACCCACCGCGCACACCCGGCGCATTCAGGCCGTCATCAAAGCCTTTCCCGTGGAATTCCGGACGGCGATGGATGATGATTTGAACGTCCCAGCCGCACTGGCGCTTTTCCAGCAATTGATCACGGCGGGCAATCGCTATGTGTCGGTGGAGGGCCACGCCAACATGCTGGCTCGGATCCGGCGGCTGTTCGTGCGGTATGGCGCCGAGCTGTTGGGGTTTTTTGCCCTTGAGCCTGACCAGTGGAGTTTTCAGTCGTGGTCGTTCGTTCCGGTCGAGGCGCCCGTGGTCGATGTGGCCGCCCTGGTCAAGGAACGGGAGCAGGCGAGGCGCGACAAGGATTTCGGCCGCTCGGATCAACTCCGTCGGCAATTGGCGGCCGCGGGCGTGATCATCGAAGATCTTCCTGACGGCTCCACGCGGATCAAACGCTAGGCCGGTTGGTCATCCCTCGTGTCCGCGCCCCGACTCATCTACGGCATTCACCCGGTGCAGGAACAGTTGCGCGCCGGCCGACCGGTCGAACGGCTCTATCTGCTGAAGGGGCGGCGCGATCAACGGGTGGAGGAGTTGGCGGCGGCGGCCGTGGAGGCGGGCACGGCGGTCCGATATGAAGATCGCCACCAACTCGACCGGATGGCCGGCACCACTCATCATCAGGGCGTGGTGGCGATGGTGGGGGAGCAGGGGTATGCCGCGCTCGAATCGTTGATCGAGCGGGCGAAGAGCGGTCCGAGTCAGCCCTTGCTGGTGCTGCTGGACGAGGTGGAGGATCCCCACAACGTCGGCGCGATCATTCGCACCGCCGAAGCCGCCGGGGCGAACGGCGTGCTGATTCCCGCCAGACGGGCCGCAGGCTTGACCCCGACGGTGGTGAAGGCGTCGGCGGGCGCCGTCGCCCATCTGCCCGTCGCCCGCGTGGGCAATGTGGCGCAGACGATTGACACGCTCAAGGCAGCCCGTTTATGGGTGACCGGGTTGACGGCCGAGGCGCCGAACGTCTATACCGCCGTCGATTGGACGCTGCCGTCGGTGCTGGTGGCCGGCAGCGAGGGGAAGGGGCTCCGCCATCTGGTCAAGGAGCGGTGCGATCAGCTCGTCTCGATTCCACTGCTGGGCCGGGTCGATTCGCTGAACGTATCGGTGGCGGTCGGGGTGGTGTTGTATGAGGCCGTGCGCCAGCGCGGAAAGGGGGCCTAGTCGCAACCGCGGAGACGGTTTAAGATCGGGAAGACCGGGGACAGATTTATTTTCACTGTGGTTACAGGACGACTTCACGTGCGAGAAAATAAATCTGTCCCCGGATTTGTGTCCCCGGATTTGGGGGAGGAACATCACTTCAGCGTGATTTCAAACTCCGAATTGTTCAGCGAGAGCGTCGTTTCTTGAAAGTTCCACTGATAGGTTTGAACGAGCGACGTGTGCCTGACCTCGTCCGGCTCGCCGTACCGGTGTTTCAGCGCGGCCACGGCGTCCTTCAACGACCCCAGATAGAAGCCATAGACCTTGAACAACCCCGTCTCCGGTTTGAAGTTCAGATAGACCTGGCGGAATTCGGGAAAGTTCAGCGTCTTCCCGTCGAGTTGAAAGATGGTGACATTGCCCTCGACCGGATCATGCAGGATCGTATATTGGCTCCGTTCGAGTTTCAAGGCCTGTGCGACGCGGTCCGAAGGCATGCCCCAGATGATTTTCGAGAGCAGGAGGTTGTCGATCTGGCGGGTCGCCCAGGCCGGCGAGCCCGCCAGCAGGCCGACGGCAAGGGCGGCCAGGAGGCCGGGCATCGCCCAACCCATCACTCGCCTCCGCATACGGTCGTGCGTCCGCATGGCCCTTATCCCACCATCTGTCCCAGGACATCGTCTTCCCTGACGAGAATCAACTCTTCGCCGTCCATCTCGATTTTCCGGCCGGCGTATTTCTCATAGATGACGCGGTCACCGGGTTTGAGCGTCGTTTTGACGAAGACCTTCTCCTGGGTTGATCTTTTGCCCTTGTGCGCTCCCGGCCCGTCCGGCTCGGTGTAACGTCCCTCGCCGATGGCGAGGATGACCCCTTCCTGGGGTTGTCCCTTGGCAGTGTCGGGGATGATGATTCCCCCCTTGGTCCGCTCATCGGACGACGACGGGCGAATCAACGCCCAATCATGAAGTGGTTTTAATGCCATCGGCTCCTCCGGTCTCTTTTCCCAACATACCGTCCGCCATCTTAGCGTAGGGGTAGATAAAATTCAAGGCGGGGATTGTCTAAATGTGGGGGCCCGTGCGGATAGAACAGGGAAAGGTCATTTGATGAGTTCCCGAACGCCCTGCGTTCGGGGGGAGCGATGCCCCCACACCCCGGGCCAGCGAGCTTTCCCATTGGGCCGGACTTGCCCTTGGTTTACTCAGCCCGTGGGCTTTGGGCCGGACGGCTTTCCGCCGCCCAGTTATTTTGGCAGTCTGGAATGGGTGCCGTCACAAAAAGGCGGATTGCTTGTCTGTTTGCACCCGCAGAGGGCCACCCTCTTTTTCTCGGTGAGCGTCAATTCAATCGGCGTGAATTCCGTGGTTTTATGCGAGCCGTCGCAGAACGGCTGGGTCTTGGAGCGGCCGCACCGGCACCAGTAATAGGTGCCGGGCTCCAGCTCTTTGACATACGGGGCTCGTTGCGCAATCTCCGGTGTCGACATCGTTGCTCCTTTGAATGAGAGTGAACGCGGTTAGGGCGGACCAGGCCGTCTGTTCGACGGGGGAGGAGGCGGGCCGGAGGCCGAATGACGGGCGAGACGGCGCCGGTTGAAGCTGTGCACCAGGCTCGTCAACGACGCCGCCATGCCGGTGAGAAGCAGAGCGAGCCCTGTGCGGATGGCCCACTCGTGATGGTCCGTCAGGCCGTAGATCGACATGAGGAAGCCGATGCCCAACGAACTCTTGCCCACCAGTTGCGCGGTGACCATCAGATGGGAGAGCCGCGCATGCTCCTGCTCCTCCGGCGAGGAAGGGGCGGCCGTGGGGCGCGTGGATTGATGATCCTGACGCAGGGAACGTTTCATCCCGTCCTACTCCAGCTGTCCGTAAAAATAATAGGAGATGCCGAAGACGATGAGGAGCACGCCGACGAATCGCACGACCATGTTGAAACTTTCCGTCCAGGGAGGCGGCCGCTTCACTTTGCGCCAGGTGGTGTCCATGAATTTGGGGATGATCAGGAGGTCGATCAGGCCGAAGACGATCAGCGCGATCCCGGCGAGCTGATTGTTGATCACGTCAGACTCCCCACGCGCCGCTCAGATGGATGTTGGAGCCGTTGACATACCGTGCTTCATCGGACAGCAGATACCGGGCCGCCGCCACCGCGTCGGCCGTCTCGCCCAGATAGCCGGCCGGGATCCGTTTGACCATGGCGGCCAGCTCGGCCTCCGGTGCGCTGCCGGAGCGGATGAACCCCGGCGAAATGGCGTTGACCGTGATGCCGTGCGACGCCAGCGCTTTGGCGAAGGAACGGGTCAGCACGAGGACGCCCACCTTGGCGATGTAGTGGGCCGTCAATTCCGGCTGAGCGATCTGTTGGTCCGCGTTGGCCATGCTGAAGCTGATGATCCGGCCCCATTGTCTGCGCTGCATCCCAGGCGCCACCGCCCGGCCCAGATAAAAAATAGGGTGGAGGTTGTGGTCGAACATCGCCCGCCAGCCGTCGACCGATTCCTCCAGGAGGTTGACACGGTGGTAGGGCCCGGCACCGTTGATGAGGGCGTCAATCCGGCCCCAGTCGCGCTCCACTTTCGCCACAAGCTCCCTGGCCGCATCGGGGTCCGAGACGTCGCAGGAGACGGCAAGGGCTTTCCCGCCTTTCTGTTCGATGGCGGCGGTGGTCTCCTCCGCGGCCGCCCGGCTGGTCCGATAACAGAGGGCGATGTCCCATCCCTGTCCGGCCAGTTCGATGGCGATCGCCCGGCCGATACCCTTCGCCCCGCCGGTGATCAGCGCGACCTTTCGATGCTCTGGTCGATTCACTGGCCGATTCACCGGGTGACGGGGACCTTCGGGCAGCAGCCCTGTCCTCATGCGCCCGGCCGAGGAACGATTCGAGCCTGCCGCTTAGTGCTTCTTCGTCGCGGATTTGACCATGTTCGAGACATCGGTCTGGCTATACGATTCACACGCCGTGAGCGTTGAGACAACGAGCAACACTACCACCATGATCGCGAGCGGGGAACGCATCAGAGTCCTCCTTCTCTGAAGGGTCTGCCGCACGAGAGTGGTCCGCGCGTCCTGTCGAATGGGGCGACTTTACAAGAAGCGGTCCCGCATGTCAACGGGGGCGAAGGGGATGATCGCCGGGCCGGGGCAGGTCGTCTCGGCAACGTGTGAGCCTCGGCTGGGCGGGACGGAAGATGGAGGGGCAGAAGGCCCTTACTCGTCCCGGGATCCTCCCAGGCCGTTGTAATAAAGTGTGACCGTTCCCATCAGGGTATAGTTCCGGCGATAGTTGTCTGTATAGACGGGGAGGGCCGCGCCGATTCCCCATGTTGCCGAAAAACGCTCTTTGCGAGGCCACGTCACCTCCGCCTCGGCGGCGGCCCACAAAAAGGACCAGGCGGGGGCATTCGCCGAGCCGAAGAAGAGGCTCTGCGCGCTCTGCCACTCGCCGAAGAGTTCAAGTAGATAGCCCGCCTGCCATCGCTCGTTCACCACATGTTCGAACACTGCGGTGTAGTAGATCAGATTGCCGTCGACCATTCGAAAGGATTCGCCGGGGGGCACGCGGGTCAACCCGTCGTTGAACGTGTAACCCTCTTCGACCCGGGCCTGGTTTTGGATGATCTCGTTCAGTTGCGCGTAGAACAGAAAAGGCCGGGCCCGTTTCCGGATCAGCAGACCAATCGATTCGTTGACGGTGCCGTTGCCGAACTGGTCGACGCCATGCTTGGCGGGATCAAGATTCTCATAGCTTCCGGTCGGAACCGTGATCCCGAACGTCAGGCTCGTGGCCGGAAAGGCCAGGAACGCATTCGTATCGGCGTCGGGGATCAGTTGCCACTTGCCCTGAAAGTTCGTGTCGCCCAACCCCGTCGAGCTGGCCCCCGACGTCCGGTCGGTCGCGTAGACCAGCGGGGCGGCCATGTCGAACTCCAGGTGATGGCCCAGCCCGACCGCCACCTTCAGCAGATTGCTGACGGTGGCGCCGCCGGACGAGAGATACGCGTACGTGATCGGCTCAAAATAGGAAGAGCCCAGCGGTTCGGTCTCGGCCGTTCCGGTGAAAAACGGGCCGCTCGTATTGGGAGACCAACGGAGGGTGGAGGAAGAGGGCTGCTGCTGATCTCCCCCCGTTGCCGTATCATCCGCCTCGCTCCCAGTCGGGACTGTCGCACTGGCGGACGGGGCTGAGGAACTGCCGAGGTCAGGGGAGGCACAGTGACCCGATCCCGCGATGAACAATGGGAAACCGGCGAGGATGGCGAGCATGAACAGGGCGCGACCGGGGCGGCTCCGCACGGAGAGCCGGAGGGACCGGCCGGTCCAGCCCGCACGTGGCGACACACCCCCTCGCATCGGAGCGGTGGGACGACATGGGCCCGTCTCCGTCGACGTGACACCCTCCCCTTCCAGGAGGCCGCCTGTGTCCAGGGAGGGATTGGAAGGATTATCCGGCGGGCCTATTTCTCCCTCCCACCCGGAACGTGCATGGCGATTGGAGCGTCTCTGGGATCGGGACCGACATTCGTATGCCTGCTGGGGATCTGCCTAGCGGGGGCATGCCTGGCGGGCTGCTGAACGCGGCGTCCGTTGAATCAATCTGTGTCTGTCTGTGTGGCGTCATGCCAGTGATTGTGTTCCCGACGCGTCCTGTCTCAACACGAAGGACGTTCGAGGGGCAGTCTTCAGAGCTTTAAACGGGAGGGTCCCCGTTCAGAGACGAAACGAGGCCAACAGGGGGCTTTTCTGAGATGATTGGTGTTCGGAGTATCACTGACTGGCGGCAGTTCCGAGTTTCTGTTAAGTTGTTGACGGGTACCATATCACAAGGCGGGTCATGATGGAACCCCTGTTTTGAATCCAAACAGCGGGCGCCCATCAGGCCCATGAAGGCGGGCCGCCGCGGTATCCGCCAGATCGGATCGCGAACGGCATGCCGATCAATCGGGCTCGGCGGATTTGTCCGATTGATCGGCTCCGGAGAATTTGCGGTAGTAGATGATGATGAAATGAGTGGCGATCGTGACGGCGCCGGTCGCGGAAAAGCTTGCAATCAGAAAGTAGACGTCGCTGGCGTTGATCCACAGGCGCAAGGCCCCGCCCGCCCAGAGCAGGGCGGCGGCCGCCAGGAGCAGCACGCCGGTCCCATACCCGAATTGACCGAGAAAGACGCCGAACAACAGGCCCACAAAGCCCACGAACGACCAGGACATGAGATGCCTCCGATTACAGGGTGCTCCACGCGGCGGCGCGGAAGCGGAATCGGCGCCCTTTACAGCCCACGGCTCTGATCCGGTGTCGGCGGAGGCTGCGTGGCGGGACAGTGTTTGACGAGGTACTTGCGGGCATGATCCGCCTTCCCCGCCTCGATCAGGTCGGCTGGCGCCAGATCGAGAAAGCGGCGGAAGGACCAGCAGGCCTCCTCGATCCGTCCCTGTTTTTCATGGGCCCAGCCGATCATGAAGGTCGGTGTGTAGCGCAGGCTCTGTTTTGTGATCCCATAGTCCGGCACCAGGTCGGCCGCCTGTTGAAACTGGTCGATGGCCTCGTCGAATCGCGCTTCGGACATGTCGATCATTCCGGCCCGGTTGAAGGCGTAGGCGCGCTCCATGCGCTGAGTGTCGCCGGTCTGTGCGAGGCACGGTCCGGCGGACGGCCCCGCCAGCAGGCCGGCGGAAAGCACGGCGGGCATGATCAGCTTCATGACATGGTTGTGCGACACGGATTGCTTCGCCGCCGGTCTGTTCCGGCGAATCGTTGGCCGCCGGCTTGCGTCGAGGCCGGCACACCCGGGGCTCCCTGTTCTCGCCGTCGCCCCCCGCTCGGATGCATCGACCGGAGCCGGAACCTCGACGGCGCCGCGAATCATGGTCACCCTCCCGTCCGATGACGATGATCGGACCGCGCTCAATCTATCGGAAGCGTCGGAGCAAGTCAACTGCCGGGGAGGCCGGGTTGATTCCATGGATGGATCGGGGTATGATCCGGACCATTCCCCGACACATGGAGTCGATCAATGTCCGATCAGGTCTTCAAACAGGCCATGATCTCGGTGGCGATTTTCATCGGCGTGACGGCGGCGACGCTGATCGTCCGGCGGGTGCTCGTCAGCGTGTTGCATCGCTGGGCCTCGCGGACCAAGACGACGGTGGACGATCTGCTGCTCGGCGCCATCCGGTATCCGTCGCTGCTCTGGTGCCTGGCGATCGGCCTCTACCTCGCGATCGGCACGTCGGCGCTGCCGGCGGCCTACGTCACCTACTCGTTCAAGGTCATTCACGTCCTTGTGATTCTTTCGGTCACGTTTGCGCTGGCCAATCTCTCCGCCCAGCTGGTCACGGTGGGGGTGCAGCAGGCGGGCGTCGCCGTCCCGGTCACCGGGCTCTCCCAGGTGGTGATCAAAAGCCTCGTCTTGTCGATCGGCCTCCTGATTCTCCTCGACACACTCGGCATCTCGATCACGCCGGTCCTGACCGCCCTCGGCGTGGGGGGGCTGGCGGTCGCGCTGGCGTTACAGGATACGCTGGGCAACCTGTTTGCCGGTCTTCACCTGTTGATGGAGCGGTCGATCCGGGTGAACGACTTTATCAAGCTGGAGAGCGGGCAGGAGGGCTACGTCATCGACATCGGCTGGCGGACCGCCAAGATCCGGATGCTGCCGAACAATCTCGTCATCATTCCCAACAGCAAGCTGGCCCAGAGCGTGGTGACCAACTATTACATGCCCGAGACCAAAATGTCCGTGCTGATTCCCGTCGGCGTCGGGTACGGGTCAGACCCCGAGCAGGTCGAGCGCGTCCTGTTGGAGGAGGCCGTCAAGGCCACGGGAGAGGTGCCGGGCATGCTGGCTGACCCTGCGCCTGCCGTGCGGTTCATCCCGGGGTTCGGCGCGTCGTCCCTCGATTTCACGCTGATCTGCCAGGTCAAGGAATTCACCGATCAGTATCTGGTGCAGCATGAGCTGCGCAAGCGCATTCTGAAGCGATTTCGGAAGGAGGGGATTGAGATACCGTTCCCCGTTCGCACGGTCGTTTTGAAACAGGACCGTGAGGACGACGGTCCGGCGCAGTGAGGACCGTGATCGGCGCGCAGACATGCTGACGGCCGCCTCCGCGCCGTCCGCCATGTGACCGGCGGAGGGATCCGACAACGTGTCCATGGTGGCGCTGTCTCACGGCGCCGATGCCTCGGCCGTTTGACGGGCGCCCGATAGACGGCGACGCTGTGCGCGCGGAGGCGGTCGGGCCGCGCGCTCCCCGGGCCGCCCCATCTGGGGTCGGCGGAGTCAATCAGCTTGTCCCATCTCGCCGTCCGGTCCGGAACCGGCGCGTCCGCATCCGACCCGCTGAAATTGAACAGGCAGCAGGTGACGACCCGCTCCGTCCAGCTCTGGACCGAGAGGACTGGGGAGCCTTCGCTCACGCGCACGTCGAGCCGGTTGCGATCCGGGCGAGACAGGGGCGGGGTTGCCTTCCGCAACCGGAACAGCTCGCGGTAGAATTCCAGCAGCAGACGGTGCCGGCCGGTGTCGCGCAGCGTCCAGTCGATTTTGGAACGGAGGAAGGTGGCTTCCGCCTGGGGATCGGGCGGCTCACCGCGCCAGCAAAACGCCAGAAATGCCTCCTTCCGTCCCCGCCTGACGGCCTCGATCAGGCCGGGATCGTCATGGCTGACGAAATAGAGGAAGGGCGCCTCTTCGCCATATTCCTCCCCCATGAAGAGGAGCGGAACAGCCGGAGCCAGCGCCACCACGGCAGCCGCCAGCTTGAGGGCTTCAAAGGAGACGAGCGTCGACAACCGGTCGCCATGCAGGCGGTTCCCGACCTGGTCATGGTTTTGGGCGAAGACGATGAACTGGTCGGTCGGCCGGTCCGCGGACGAATTGCCGTGGCGCCGTTTGCGGAAACGGGAATACTGGCCTGAGATGACGAAGCCGTCGCGCATCGCCGTGGCCATCTGCCCGACCGTGCCGAAATCCACATAGTACCCCTGCGTTTCGCCGGTCAACAGCGTGTGCAGCGCATGATGATAGTCATCGGACCATTGGGCATCGAGGCCGAAGCCGCCGGCGGACGGTGGCCGAAGAATCCGCGCGTCGTTCAGGTCGCTTTCGGCGATCAGTGCGGCGGTCCGGCCGCTCTCGGCTGACCAGGCGGCCGTCCGCTCCGCCAGCTCCTTCAGAAAGGGATTCGCGCTGCGGTCCATGATGCCGTGGATGGCGTCCAGCCGCAACGCATCGACATGATAATGCGAGAACCAATGCAGTGCGTTCTCGATGAAGTAATTTCTGACGCCGTCGCTCCAGGCGTCGTCGAAATTGATCGCCGCGCCCCACGGGGTGGAGTATGTGTCCGTAAAGTAGGGGCCGAACTCGGCCAGGTAGTTGCCCTCGGGGCCCAGGTGATTGTAGACCACATCCAGCACGACGGCCAGGTCGCGCGCGTGACAGGCGTCGACCAGCCGCTTGAGCCCCGCCGGCCCGCCGTAGGCCCGGTGGACCGCGAAGGGCGCGACGCCGTCGTAGCCCCAGTTGCGCGCGCCGGGAAAGGGGGCGACCGGCATCAGTTCAACGGCCGTGACGCCGAGCTCGCGCAGCGCGTCGAGCCGGGGAATCACGGCATCGAACGTGCCCTCGGGTGTAAAGGCACCGACGTGCAGTTCGTACAGGATCATTTCGGCCGGCGGCCGGCCGCGCCAGCCGCCGTCCCTCCACGCGAATGCGGCGTGATCGATGAGTTGAGACGGGCCGTGGACTCCGTCCGGCTGCGCGTGTGAAACGGGATCGGGCCGCGGCGGTCCGCCGTCCACCACATACTGGTAGAGGCTGTCCGGGGGAAGGCTCACCGTCACCCGCCAGTACCCGTCCCCCTCGGGCTTCAGGGGGATCAGATCGGGCGTGGGGGTGACGAGCCGCACCGTCACGGCTTGATGGAGGGGGGCCCAGACGATGAACTCGCATCGCCGTTCACCAAGATACCGGGCGCCGATGTTCAGGGCTGGCCTCTCTGAACGTGCGACGGTGTGCGGTGTGGTCTGCGGATTGGTTCGTGCGGGGCCACGGAAGCCCGATGAACCTGTCCCGCGGAGGAAGGGACGATGCGTGGCAGACTCATCAACGGCCGATGGTGCGTGGGACGATCCACGGCCGGTCTGCCCTCGGCCATCGGGCCGTTCACCCCCGGCCGTAGATCGTGGTCATGTCGGCCAGACGGGTGATGATCCGCCGGGTCATTTGCTGGGGCAGCACCCGCCATTCCCAGTTGCCGTTCGCGGTCGAGGGGCGGTTCATCCGGGCCTCCTCGCCCAGTCCCAGCAGGTCCTGCATCGGGATGATGACGGTCTCGGCGACCGACATCATGAGCAGGCGGATCAGTTCCCAATGCAGCGTATGCTCGTCGGGTTCCCGGCCCAGATAGCTATAGAGGCGGTGGAGCTCCTCGGGGCTGATCTCCTTGCGAATCCACCCGCGGATGGTGTTGTTGTCGTGCGTGCCGGTGTAGGCGACGCAGTGGGGCGTATAGTTGTGCGGCGCGAACGGATGCGTGGGCAGATCCGCGCCGAAGGCGAAGATCAACAGCTTCATGCCGGGCAGGTTGAACCGGTTCATGAGCGCCGTCACATCGGGGGTGATGACGCCTAGATCCTCGGCGATCAGGGGCAACTCGGGGAATCGCCGTTTGAGCGTGTCGAAGAGTTCGCCCCCTGGCGCTTCCACCCACCGGCCGTGCTCCGCGGTGGCGGCGCCGGCGGGCACCTCCCAGTAGGCCGCGAAGCCGCGAAAATGATCGAGTCGAATGAGATCGTAGTGCGCCAGGTTGTGCGCCACTCGCCGCACCCACCATTCGTAACCCGACTCGGCCAGGCGGGGCCAGTCGTAGACGGGGTTGCCCCAGAGCTGCCCCGTGGCGCTGAAGTAGTCGGGCGGCACGCCCGCCACGGCGGTCGGTTGTTTCCGTTCGCTCAGTTTGAACAAGTGCGGGTGGACCCAGACATCGGCGCTGTCGTGCTGCAGGTAGATCGGAAGATCGCCGATCAGACGGATCTGCCGCTCGCTGCAGTGGTGCTTCAACTCGCGCCATTGTGCCTGGTACAGGTACTGCTGGAATTGCTCCAATCTGATCCGGTCGTGGTATTGTTCCCTCGCCCTTTCGATCGCCTCGGGCTCCCGGTCCCGCAGCGGCGGCGGCCAGTTCGGCCACGGTTCTCCTTGATGCAGCTCCTTCAGAACGCGGAACAGGGCGTAATCCTCCAGCCATCCGGCCTCGTCGCGGATGAACCGGGTGAACTCATCATGGTGGTCGAGTGACGCCTTGGCCCGCTCGAACGCCAGTTGGAAGAGGCCGGTTTTGAACGCGGTCGTCGCATTGTAGTCGACCCGGTGCGGATCAAACGTCAGGTCCGGATGGCGCAGATCCGCCGTCTTGAGCCACCCGTGGTGGGCCATCAATTCCGGGCTGATCAACAGCGGATTGCCGGCAAAGGCCGAATCGCTGCTGTAGGGGGAATTGCCCAGCGCGGGGGAGGTTGGCGTCAGGGGCAGGAGTTGCCAGTACCGTTGGCGACTTTCGGCCAGAAAGTCGGTGAACCGCCAGGCCGCCGGCCCCAGGTCTCCGACGCCATAGGGCGAGGGGAGCGAGGTGGGGTGCAACAGAATACCCGCGCCCCGACGGATCATGACCGGCGGCGATCAAGATCGGGCAAACGGCCGCCGTGCTCGTCGAGGACAGCCAGGCGGAAGAGTGCCATGGAGCGGTCCTGGAGCAGGAAGACGTTCTCGCCCGTGGCCCGCTGCGCCCGCCGGTCGAAATCAGGCGTGGCCGTGTCCATCAGCAGCACCCAGCGGGTGCCCGGCTTGTGGGTGGGCAGCGTGAAAGGGATCGGCTCATGGTGGGCATTGAGCAGCAATAACAGCGTCTCGCCACGGATGATGCGCCCCTGTTCGTCCAACTCGTTGATCGCATCGCCGGCGAGCAGCACGCCGAGATACCGAACCGATTCCGCCGCCCATTCCTCATCGGTCATCTCTTTGCCGGCCGGCGTGAACCAGGCGATATCCTTGATCTCCGATCCGCGAAGCAGGCGGCCGTGGAAAAACGTGCGGCGGCTCAGCACGGGATGCTCCTTCAGCAGGCTGATGACGTGCCGCGTGAATTCGAAGAATCGTTGCTGCTCTGGCGTCAACTCCCAGTAATACCAGGAGATGGCGTTGTCCTGGCAGTACGCGTTGTTGTTGCCCTGTTGGGTCCGGCCGATTTCATCGCCGCCGCAGATCATCGGCACCCCTTGCGAAAGCAGGAGCGTGGCCATGAAATTGCGCTTCTGCTTCTCCCTGAGCGCTGTGACGGCCGGGTCGTCGGTTGGTCCCTCGACGCCGCAGTTCCAGCTGATGTTGTCGTCGGTGCCGTCCCGGCTGTCTTCGCCGTTGGCTTCGTTGTGCTTGTGGGTGTAGCTCACGAGGTCGTGCAGCGTGAACCCGTCGTGGGCCGTCACGAAATTGATGCTGGCGTGAGGCCTGCGGCCGCCGCGCTCGTAGAGGTCACTGCTGCCGGCCAGCCGGGTTGCGAATTCGGCGACCTGGCGTCCCTCCCCCTTCCAAAAGCGGCGGATGCAGTCACGGTACTTGCCGTTCCATTCGGTCCACAGGACGGGGAAGTTGCCGACCTGGTAGCCGCCCTCGCCGAGATCCCACGGCTCGGCGATCAGCTTGACCTGCGAGATGACCGGGTCCTGCTGAATGATGTCGAAGAAGGCGCCCAGCCGGTCGACGGCGTGCAGTTCACGGGCCAGCGCGCTCGCCAGATCAAACCGGAAGCCGTCCACGTGCATCTCCAGAATCCAGTAGCGGAGACTGTCCATGATCAGCTGCAGGACCTGGGGATGGAGCATGTTGAGGGTGTTGCCGCATCCGGTGAAGTCCATGTAATAGCGCGGATCATTCGGCACCAGCCGGTAGTAGGCGCGATTGTCGATGCCGCGCAGCGACAGGGTCGGGCCGAGATGGTTGCCTTCGGCGGTGTGGTTGTAGACGACGTCGAGGATCACTTCGATGCCGGCCTCGTGCAGCGTCCGGACCATCCGCTTGAATTCATCCACGACATTCATGGTGCCGGAGCCGTAGCGCGAGTCGGGCGCGAAGAAGGCCAGGCTGTTGTAGCCCCAGTAATTGCGCAACCCCCGCTGGACCAGGTGGCGGTCATCGACGGCATGATGCACGGGCAGGAGTTCAACGGCCGTGATGCCGAGATGAAGCAGGTGGTTGATCATCGGCTCTGAGGCGAGCCCGGCGTAGGTGCCGCGCAGTTCCGGCGGCACGTCGGGGTGGCGCGCCGTGAGGCCCTTGACGTGCGTTTCATAAATGATGGTGTTGTGCCAGGGGATGCCGAGGCGGCGGTCGCCACCCCAGGTGTAGGCGGTGTCGACCACCACCGCCAGCGGGGCGAACGCGGCGTTGTCCCGTTCGTCCTTGACGAGATCGTCGCCATTGCGTCGGATGTGATAGGCAAACATGGCGTCGTCCCATTTCACCTGCCGCGCGATCAGCTTGGCGTAGGGATCGACAAGCACCTTGGCCGGGTTGAATCGGCAGCCGGCGGCGGGCTCGTACGGTCCGTACACCCGGTAGCCGTAGAGCCAGCCGGGCCGGGCGTCGGGGAGATAGGTGTGCCAGATGTGGTTCGTCTGTTCGGTCAAACGGAGGCGATGGCTCTCCTTCTGGTCGGCCACCGTGTCGAAGAGGCAGAGCTCCACCGCATCGGCATTCTCCGAGAAGAGGGCGAAGTTGACGCCCTGACCGTCCCACGTCGCCCCCAGGGGATAGGGACGGCCCGGCATGATCCGCATCGTCCCGTTGACGAGCCGGCTGACATTCACCGGTTTAATCCCATTCATGCTTGAACACCAGGATTCCCAGCGGCGGCAGCGTGATGGAGAGGGAGTGGTCGCGGCCGTGCGCCGCGATCGTCTCCGCGCGGGCGCCGCCCCCGTTGCCGCGGTTGCCGCCCCCGTAGACCGATGCGTCGCTGTTAAGCCGCTCGTGCCACCAGCCGCCCCGCGGCACGCCCACGCGATAGCGCTCGCGGACGACGGGCGTGAAGTTGGCCACGATCAGAAACTGCGCCTGCGATCGGCGTCCCTTGCGGACGAAACTGAGCGTGCTCTGCTCCCAGTCTTGGGTGTCGATCCATTCGAAGCCGTCGGGACTGAAATCGAGTTCATGCAGGGCCGGTTCCGAGCGGTAGAGGTGGTTCAGGTCCCTGACCCACTGCTGCAGTCCGCGGTGCATCGGATAGTGCAGGACGTGCCATTCCAGGCTCGTCTCATGGCTCCATTCCGGCACCTGGCCGAATTCGCCGCCCATAAACAACAGTTTTTTGCCCGGGTGGCCGTACATCAATCCGTAGAGCAGCCGCAAATTGGCGAACCGCTGCCACTCGTCGCCAGGCATTTTCCCGAGCAGGGAGCCCTTGCCGTGCACGACTTCATCGTGGGAGAGGGGCAGGATGAAATTTTCCGTGAACGCATAGAGCAGGCCGAACGTCAGGAGATGATGGCGATACTTTCTGAAGACGGGATCGCTCGAAAAATAATCGAGCGTGTCGTGCATCCAGCCCATCATCCACTTCATCCCGAAGCCCAGGCCGCCGACCGAGGTCGGCCGCGATACCATCGGCCAGGCAGTCGATTCCTCGGCGAGGGTCTGGACGTCGGGGTGCCGTTCGTAGACCGTTTCATTGAGACGCCGGAGGAAATGGATCGCCTCCAGATTCTCCCGCCCGCCGTGTTCGTTGGGGATCCACGCGCCGTCCGGTCTGGCGTAGTCGAGGTAGAGCATTGACGCCACGGCGTCGACACGGAGCCCATCGATGTGGTAGCGCTCCAGCCAGAACATGGCGCTGCTCAGGAGGAAGCTTCTGACCTCGTTCCGGCCGTAGTTGAAAATGCAGCTGTTCCATTCGGGGTGAAAGCCCCTCCGTGGATCGGCGTGCTCATAGAGGTGGGTGCCGTCGAAATAGACCAGGCCGTGCTCGTCCGAGGGGAAATGCGACGGGACCCAGTCGAGGATCACCCCGATGCCTCGGCGGTGGAGCGTGTCCACCAGGTACATGAAGTCCTGCGGCGCGCCGTACCGGCCGGTCGGCGCGAAATAGCCCGTAACCTGATATCCCCATGAGCCGTAAAAAGGATGTTCCATCACCGGCATCAGTTCCACGTGCGTGTACCCCATCTCGGCGACGTAGTCCGCCAGCTGGTCGGCCGCCTCGCGGTAGGAAAGCGACCTCCCCCCCTCCTCGGGCACCCGTCGCCAGGAGCCGAGATGCACCTCGTAGATCGAGAGGGGGGCATCGAGGCTGTTGGCTTCGCGGCGCTGGACCATCCAGTCATGATCGTGCCAGTCGTAGTCGAGTTCCCAGATCAGCGATGCGGTGCTGGGCGGGACTTCTGCGCGGAAGGCGAAGGGATCGGCCTTGGCCACCGCATAGTTATGGTGGCGGGAGGCGACGTGATATTTGTACCGCCCCCCCGGCCCCACGCCGGGAATGAAGCCCTCCCAGATGCCGGACTCATCGTCGCGCGGGACGAGCGGGTGGCGCTCCGTGCTCCAATTGTTGAAATCCCCGACGACCGAGAGCTGACTGGCGTTGGGCGCCCACACGGCAAACAACGTGCCCGTGATGCCCTCCACGGTGGCGGTGTGAGCGCCCATCTTGCGGTGCAAATCGGCATGATTGCCCTGTTTGAAAAGATAGATGTCGAACGGCGTGAGCAGGCTGACCGGACCGGTCACCAGCGCATCCGAGGCAGCGGGTGTCTGATCGGGCTGGATCATGGCCGGACCGGGCCCCAGGGGCTCGGTGAGCCGGGCAGACAGGTGTGTTGACAGTCGATGATCATGGGTGCCCTCTCGTGATGTGGATCATCCCGATCAGCCCCGCCAACAGGGTGATGGCCCGGACAGGGACTGTTCATCTCATAGTGTAACTCATACCTGTCATTATGCAACAGCCATGTGTGAAGGAGGCTGTCGATCCCCTCCTGACCCTTGGGAACGACGGCGCGTCGCCTGACGCCCATATGGACGGCCGGCGGACGGCGCCGGCCAGATGGCGGAAATAGCAGCGGCCTCCGGACGCGTGATCCCGGCATTCCATTCCAGGCGTCGACCTCCATCAAGAAGATCCTGGAATCCCGGCCCCAATCATGTCTGTCTCCACCGGCAGGGATGTGCTTCGTCATTCGGCGCCCCGCCCGCATGACGGGTGGATTCCGCTCTCAGGTTGATGCGCGTGTGAATGGAAAGGGATTGGGCGATCACGGAATGGTGGTCTCGGAGAGGACGCGAGTCGGGGAACAATCCGAGACCGCCGAATGCACGGCCATTTGTCCTATTTATAACACATGCACCGACGATTGCAACTCCCGTCTCGGGTTGCCAACCCGCGGGAAAAGATTTAAAGTGAAGGAAAGTAACCGGAGCGAAGTGAGGACGTCAGATGCGCATTCTGTTCGCCTCATCGGAGGTGGCGCCGTTCGCCAAGACCGGCGGCCTGGCCGACGTGTCGGGCGCGCTGCCCGCCGCCTTGGCCCGTCTTGGGCACGACGTCAAGGTTGTGATGCCCAAATATGCGGCGGTTGACGGCCGGCGGTGGGGACTGACCGCCGGCACCGAGATCCCCGTCCATCTGGCCGGCCGGGACCACCGGTTTATCCTGTGGTCGGGACGGTTGCCCGACGGGCCCCCGGGCAATCCCGTGAGCTGTTACTTCCTGGCCCACGATCATTTCTTCGGGAGGGCGGGATTATATCAGGAAAAAGGGAGGGATTATCCCGACAACCTCGAGCGGTTCTGCGCGTTTAACCGCGCGGCGCTTGCGGTGCCGCGGGTGCTGGGCTGGGCGCCGGAGATCTTGCACGCGAACGACTGGCAGGCGGCGCTGATGCCGCTCTTTTCGAGGATGGAGGCGGAGCGGACCCCCGGTACGGCGGCGCCGGCAACGCTCTTCACCATTCACAATCTCGGCTATATGGGATTAAGTCCGGCCGAGCAGTTTCAGGTCCTCGATCTGCCGCCCTCCTACTTCACGCCGGAGACGCTGGAATTTTACGGCCGGGTCAATCCGCTCAAGGCCGGCCTGCTCTTTTCCACCCTGTTGAACACGGTCAGCCCGACCTACAGCCGCGAGATTCAAACGCCGGAGCTTGGGTGCGGCCTCGAGGGCATCCTGCAACAGCGGCATCGGGATCTGTTCGGCGTGATCAACGGCGTCGATTACGCCCAGTGGAGTCCGGCCCGCGATCCGCACCTGCCCGCGCGCTACGACGCGGAGGATCTCGAAGGCAAACGGGCCTGCAAGCGGGCCCTGCAGAAGTCCTGCGGTCTGCCGGCCAAAGCGGTGCCGCTCTTCGGCATGATCACCCGGTTGACCTCCCAGAAGGGCGTCGACCTGGTGCTGGACGCATTGGAAGAATTGATGCTGCTCGATCTGCAGCTGGTCATCCTCGGCAGCGGGGAGCCCCAGCTGGAACAGGCGCTTCAGGGTGCGGCGCAGCGGTTTCCGACGAAGCTGTCGGTGCGGCTGGCTTTCGACGAATCTTTTGCGCACCGGATCGAGGCGGGCGCCGATTGTTACCTCATGCCGTCGAGGTACGAGCCATGCGGGCTGAACCAGCTCTACAGCCTCCGGTACGGGACGATCCCGATTGCCCGGCGGACCGGCGGACTGGCGGACACGATCATCGACGCGACGCCGAGCCATCTGGTTGCGGGGACGGCGACCGGGGTGCTGTTTGAATCCGCCAGCAGTCACGAGTTGCTCACCGCAGTGCGGTTGACGATCAGCCTGTATCGTCAACACGCCGT
>Ga0335081_10005426_pt1 | contig 20181 bp, 20 predicted proteins | sample Lox_Sample_35_FD_206713 | JGI IMG/M metagenome (GOLD analysis project Ga0335081, IMG submission 206713) | Soil microbial communities from Loxahatchee National Wildlife Refuge, Florida, United States - Lox_Sample_3.5 | ecosystem: Environmental > Terrestrial > Soil > Wetlands | place: USA... | reverse complement strand
CATCCTGGCCTGGTGCGCCAGCCAGGTCATCATGTCGGTCAAGTTCAAGGCGCTGTACGTGGAACCGGATGGGGAGCGGTGAGACGTGGCGCAGCCCCTTCTCCCCGAGCCGCACGAGCTTCCGTGTGAGCGTCCTGAGCCGCCGGAGCGGGCCCTGCTGTCCGAGCCGCCGGAACGGCCCGTCACCGGGCCGCGCCGGATGCCGGCGTTCCGGGGCCGGCGGTCAGCCGCGGGCGGGTACGCGGGCGGGCAGGAGTCCCCGCTGCCGTCCCGCGGTGCGGGCTGGACCATCATCAGCTACCTGATCGCCGGCATGATCGCCTACGGCGCGATCGGCTGGCTGGTCAGCCGGGCCGTGCACGAGACGGTCATCTTCCCGGTGGGGATGCTGTTCGGTCTCGGCGTATCCCTCGGCTTGGTCATCTATCGCTACGGCAGGTCATCATCCACACAGAACGAGCACGCACAGGAAACGCTGCGAGAGGAGCCGGCCGGTGACCGGTGAGATTCAGGCGGTCGCCGCGGTCAGCGGCGGCGGATGCCACATCTTTTCCGGGTGCGGCTTCCCGTCGCCTGGCCTCGAGGACTTCGACTTCCGGCCGATCTTCAGCATCGGCGCCTTCCACTTCACCAAGCCGATGCTGATCGCGCTGATCTGTGCGGCGATCGTCCTCGTCTTGTTCTGGTTCGCGTTCTGGAAGCCGAAGATCGTCCCGCGCGGCGTGCAGAACGTCGGCGAGGTGGCCCTGTTCGGCGTGCGCGACCAGATCCTCCGCCCGTCGCTGGGCAAGCGGGGCGATAACTTCCTGCCCTTCCTGATGTCGCTGTTCTTCTTCATCTACTTCATGAACCTGATGGAGATCATCCCGGTCTTCCAGTTCCCGGCGACGTCGCGCATCGGTTTTCCCTGGTCCCTGGTCGCCATTGTCTACCTGACCTACCTCTACCTCGGCTTTAAGAACCAGGGCTTCGTCGGCTACTTCAAGAACATGATCCCCGGCGACGTCCCCAAATGGGTGCTCGGCATCCTGGTGCCAATCGAGTTCGCGCGCTACTTCATCGTCCAGCCGTTCACCCTGGGCGTGCGGCTGTTCGCGAACATGTTCGCCGGCCACCTGCTGCTGCTCATCTTCACGCTGGCGACGTGGTACCTGGCCAGCTTCAGCATCGGGCTGGTCTTCGCCGCCGCCTCGGCCGTGATGGTGCTGGCTGTGACCGTGCTCGAGGCGCTGATCCAGCTGCTCCAGGCCTTCATTTTCACCACCCTGGCCGCGGTCTACATTGCGGACTCGCTGGAGGCGGGTCACTGACGCCTCACCCACCTTCCGGCGAAAGGATTTCGCCGGTTTTGACGCAAAGGAAACAGACAGATGCTTGACGTTGCTACCAGCCACGCCATCGCCGCCGGTACCACCGTGAGCGGCAGCCTGGGCGCGGTCGCGTACGGCCTCGCGGCCATTGGGCCCGGTATCGGCATTGGCCTGATCTTCGGTCACGCCATCGAGGCCATGGCCCGCCAGCCGGAGGCGTCCGGGCGGATCACCCAGTTCATGTGGATCGGGTTCTCGCTGACCGAGGCGCTCGCGCTGATCGGTCTCGTCGTGCCGTTTATCTTCGGCAAGTAACGCGGATGGTCGTAGGTAGAGGCATGACAGGAAGGGCGGTCACGCGATGACGGAACTGGCGGCAGCAGCTTCATCAGGATCGCAGAATCCGCTGGTGCCCTCGCTCACCGAGCTCATCATCGGGGCGGTGTCCTTCTTCATCGTCTTCGGCGTTCTGGGCAAGGTGCTGCTGCCGAGAATCCGGCAGGCGCTGCAGGAGCGCACCGACCAGATCGAGGGCGGCCTGGAGCGGGCGGAAGAGGCCCAGGCCGAGGCGAACCGGGTACTGGAGCAGTACCGCCAGCAGCTCGCCGAGGCCCGGCACGAGGCCGCGCGGCTGCGCGAGGAGGCCAGGGAGCAGGGTGCCCAGATCATCGCCGAGATGCGCGCGGAGGCCCAGGCCGAGGCGCGGCGGCTGGCCGAGGCCGCGAGCGCGCAGATCGAGGCCGAGCGCCGGCAGGCGCTGACGTCGCTGCGGGCGGAGGTCGGCGCGCTGTCCACCGACCTGGCCGGCCGCATCGTGGGTGAATCCCTCCAGAATGAGGCCAGGCAGAGCCGCGTTGTCGACAGGTTCCTCGACGACCTCGAACAGCGCGGCGGGATCGGGGCGAGGGCGGGCCGGTGAACAACGGCCCGGTCCGGATACCCCGAGCACGGGAGGAGACTCGATGCGCGGCGTGAGCAGGGCGTCCTTCGCGGGGCTGCGGGACCAGCTGCCGGAGGTGCTGGCCGAAGCCAGCCGTGTCCGGAGCACTCCGGCCGGTCCGGGCGCCGGCCGGCCCCCAGCGGGGCCAGCCGCGCCCGGGACGGCAGCGCCCGGGACGGCAGCGCCCGGGACGGCAGCGCCCGGGACGGCAGCGCCCGGGACGGCAGCGCCCGGGACGGCGGGGGCCCGCACCAGTGCCGATCCGCCCGCCGGCGGCGCCCCCGGACGTCCCCCGGCCGCCCGCGGCCGGGGGACCGGGAAGCGCCGCGGGCCGGCGGCGGCCGCCACGGGCGGCGCGGGCGCCGGTGTTTCGGCGCCGGCGGGCGCGGGTGACGCGGGCCCCCCCGGCGCCAGCCTGGCCGCCACGGTGGGCGATGAGCTGTTCGCCGTGCTGCGGCTGCTGGACCGGGAGCACACGCTGCGGCGCGCACTGTCCGATCCGTCCAAGCCCGCGGGCGAGAAGGGTGCGGTGGCGGTCGCGCTGCTGCACGGCAAGGTCGCGCCGGCCACCGAGCAGCTCACCGTGGCCGCGGTCCGGTCGCGCTGGGCGAGCTCGGCGGACATGACCGACGCGGTGGAGCAGCTCGCCGTGGAGGCGTTCGCCGTCGCGGCCGAGGACGCACGTCAGCTCGACGACCTGGAGGACGCGCTCTTCCGGTTCAGCCGGGTGGTCGCGGGCGAGCCGGAGCTGCGGACCGCGCTGACCGAGCCGGTGCTGCCCGACGACCGCAAGCGGGACCTGCTCAACGCGCTGCTGCGGGACAAGGTGACCCCGGTCGCGCTGCGGCTGATCACCGAGATGTCGCTGCATCCGCGGGGCCGCTCGCTGGTGGTCAGCCTCGACATGTGCACGCGCATCGCGGCCGAGCGCCGCCAGCGGCTGATCGCCGTGGTGCGCACCGCGACCGTGCTCACCGCCAAGCAGCGCCGCAGGCTGGCCGGCGCGCTGGCGAGCATCTACGGTCATGAGGTTTACGTCAACATCGTGATCGACCCGGCGGTCATCGGCGGCATGACCATCCAGGTCGGTGATGAGCTGATCGACGCGAGCGTGGCGTCCCGCCTTGCGGCGGTGCGCCGCAGGCTGGCCGGCTGAGCCCATGCCCAGCCCCGGCCCGGCGGCTGGCACCCCCCGGCCGGCCCCACAGGCCCCCCTGCCTACCGATATCCGACGCACGGGAAAGATACGAGGAAGATGGCGGAGCTGACAATCCGGCCGGAAGAGATCCGGGACGCACTGGCGCAGTTCGTCGAAGCGTATGAACCGGAGGCCGCCTCCCTGGAGGAGGTTGGCACGGTCGTCGAATGCGGCGACGGCATCGCGCGCGTCGAGGGCCTGCCCTCGGCCATGGCCAACGAGCTGCTGGAGTTCGAGGGCGGCATTCGCGGTCTCGCGCTCAACCTGGAGATTCGCGAGATCGGCGTTGTCATCCTGGGGGAGTTCAGCCATATCGAGGAGGGGCAGCAGGTCCGCCGGACCGGCGAGATCCTCTCGGTGCCGGTCGGCGACGCATTCCTCGGCCGCGTCGTGGACCCGCTAGGCGCCCCCCTCGACGGCAAGGGCGAGATCGCGACCAGCGAGCTGCGCGCCCTGGAGACGCAGGCGCCCTCCGTGGTGCAGCGCCAGTCGGTGAAGGAGCCGCTGCAAACCGGCATCAAGGCCATCGACGCGATGACCGCGATCGGCCGGGGCCAGCGGCAGCTGATCATCGGTGACCGGCAGACAGGCAAGACGGCCATCGCCATCGACACGATCATCAACCAGCGCGCCAACTGGGAGTCCGGCGACCCGGCGCGCCAGGTCCGGTGCATCTACGTGGCCATCGGCCAGAAGGGCTCGACGATCGCCTCGATCCGGCTGGCCCTGGAGGACGCGGGCGCGATGGACTACACAACGATCGTTGCCTCCCCGGCCTCCGACCCGGCGGGCTTCAAATACATCGCGCCGTATACCGGGTCCGCGATCGGCCAGCACTGGATGTACCAGGGCCACCACGCGCTGATCGTCTTCGACGACCTGTCCAAGCAGGCCGAGGCCTACCGTGCCATCTCGCTGCTGCTGCGCCGGCCGCCGGGCCGCGAGGCCTACCCCGGCGACGTGTTCTACCTGCACTCCCGGCTGCTGGAGCGCTGCGCCAAGCTGTCCGACAACCTCGGCGGCGGCTCGCTGACCGGGCTCCCGATCGTCGAGACGAAGGCCAACGACATTTCGGCGTACATCCCGACCAACGTCATCTCGATCACCGACGGCCAGATCTTCCTGGAGACGGACCTGTTCAACTCCGGTGTCCGCCCCGCGATCAACGTCGGCCGGTCGGTGTCCCGGGTCGGCGGCGCCGCCCAGGTCAAGGCGATGAAGACGGTCGCCGGCACGCTGCGGCTGGCGCTGTCGCAATTCCGTGACCTGGAGGCGTTCGCGGCCTTCGCCTCCGACCTGGACGCGGCCTCCCGTGCTCAGCTGGACCGGGGCGCGCGGCTGGTCGAGCTGCTCAAGCAGCCGCAGTACGACCCGTTCCCGATGGAGGAGGAGGTCGTGTCGATCTGGTCGGGCACCACCGGCCAGATCGACGACGTGCCGGCCGAGGACGTGTCGCGCTTTGAGTCGGAGTTCCTCGACAGCCTCAAACGCAACAACGCCGGAATCCTGGACGCGATCCGGGAGACCGCCGTGCTGTCCGAGGACACCCTCGCCGCGCTGAAGGACGCGATCGAGCAGTTCCGCCGCACGTTCGAGAAGAGCAACGGCGAGCTGCTGGTGACCGATGAGGAGCCGCCCGAGCCCATGGGCGAGGGCGAGGCGGGCCAGGAGAAGGTGACCCGCTACACCGGGCAGGACGGGAAGCCCGGCGCGGGGGCCGACGCCAGCAGCCCGTCCAGCCAGAAGGACTAGGCATGGCCGCACAGCTTCGCGCCGTCCGGCAGCGGATCCGGGCGGTCCAGTCGATCGGGAAGATCACCCGTGCCCAGGAGCTGATCGCCTCGTCCCGCATCATCCGGGCGCAGCAGCGGATGCGCGACGCCGAGCCGTACGCGCGCGAGCTGACCCGGGCGGTCGAGGCCGTCGTGAGCCGGTCGAAGAACATCGACCACCCGCTGATCTCCGAGCCGGAGCGGGTCACCCGCGCCGCGGTGCTCGTGCTGACCAGCGACTCCGGGTTCTGCGGGGCGTTCAACACGAACATCCTGCGGGAGGAGCAGCGGCTGACCCGGATGCTGTCCGAGCGGGGCGTGGAGGCGGTCCCGTTCGTGTGCGGGCGGAAGGGGGTGGGCTGGCACCGGGCCCGCCAGATCAGGGTCGCGCACGCGTGGACCGGCTTCTCGGCCCGGCCCGCCGTCGCCGACGCGACCGAGGTGACGAACGGCCTGCTGGAGGCGTTCGACACCAAGACCGAGGACGGCGGGGTGGACGAGATCTACGTCGTCCGCACCGAGTTCGTCTCGATGCTGACCCAGCGCCCGGTGGTGCGGCGGCTGCTGCCGCTGGAGATCGAGGAGACCACCGAGGAGCCGGCCGAGGGGCCGCTGCCGCAATACGAGTTCGAGCCGTCAACCGAGATCGTGCTGGACCGGCTGCTGCCGCAGTACGTGGAGGGCCGCGTCTTCTTCGCGATGCTCGAGGCGGCCGCGTCCGAGCTGGCCGCGCGCCGCCGCGCGATGAAGGCGGCGACCGACAACGCGAACGACCTCACCGAGCGGCTGACCCGTGAGGCCAACAACGCCCGGCAGGCCGAGATCACCCAGGAAATCAGCGAGATCGTGGGCGGCGCCAACGCGATGGCCGACGCCACCTCAGGAAGCGAGTGAGAGGCACTATGACCGCGACCGTAGAAAACCCCGCGGGAAGTGGCGCCGCGACCCCGGGCACTGGCCGGGTCGCGAGGGTCATCGGCCCCGTCGTCGACGTCGAGTTCTCCGCGGAGCAGATGCCGGAGATCTACAACGCGCTGCAGGTGGACGTCACCCTGGGCGACCAGACCCGGCAGCTGACCCTCGAGGTCGAGCAGCACATCGGTGACGACGTGATCCGCGCGATCTCGCTGGAGCCGACCGACGGCCTGATCCGCGGGGCCGGGGTCACCGACACCGGCGCGCCGATCGAGGTGCCGGTCGGCGAGGTAACCAAGGGCCACGTGTTCAACGCCATCGGCGAGAGCCTGGACGTGCCGACCGCGGAGCTGAAGATCGAGGAGCGCTGGCCGATCCACCGCGACCCGCCGCCGCTGGACCAGCTCGAGCCGCGCACCGAGATGTTCGTGACCGGCATCAAGGTCCTCGACCTGCTCACCCCGTACGTGCGGGGCGGCAAGATCGGGCTGTTCGGCGGCGCGGGCGTGGGCAAGACCGTGCTCATCCAGGAGATGATCCGCCGGGTCGCGCGGAACTTCTCCGGTGTCTCGGTGTTCGCGGGCGTGGGCGAGCGCACCCGCGAGGGCAACGACCTGTGGGTGGAGATGACCGAGTCCGGGGTCATCGACGACACCGCGCTGGTCTTCGGGCAGATGGACGAGCCGCCGGGCACCCGGCTGCGGGTGGCGCTGTCCGCGCTGACCATGGCCGAGTACTTCCGTGACGTGCAGAAGCAGGACGTGCTGCTGTTCATCGACAACATCTTCCGGTTCACCCAGGCCGGCTCGGAGGTCTCGACGCTGCTCGGCCGGATGCCCTCGGCGGTGGGCTACCAGCCGACGCTGGCCGACGAGATGGGGCAGCTGCAGGAGCGGATCACCTCCACCCGCGGTCACTCCATCACCTCGATGCAGGCCATTTACGTGCCCGCGGACGACATCACGGACCCGGCCCCGCACACCACGTTCGCCCACCTGGACGCGACCACCACGCTGTCCCGGGCAATCACGGAGAAGGGCATCTACCCGGCGGTGGACCCGCTAGACTCCACGTCACGAATCCTCGACGCGCGGTACGTGGGCCAGGAGCACTACGACGTGGCCCGCGAGGTGCAGCGGATCCTCCAGCGCTACAACGAGCTGCAGGACATCATCGCCATCCTCGGCGTCGACGAGCTCGGCGAGGACGACCAGGTCGTGGTGCGGCGGGCGAGGCGGATCGAGCGGTTCCTGTCCCAGCCGATGTACGTCGCGGAGCAGTTCACCGGGCAGCTGGGGGTCTTCACGCCGCTGGAGGAGACGGTGTCGTCGTTCAAGGCGATCACCGAAGGGCAATATGACAGCCTGCCGGAGCAGGCGTTCTTCATGTGCGGCGGCATCGAGGACGTGGAGAAGAAGGCCAGGGAGATGGAGCAGTGACCTTGCGCGTCGAGGTCGTCGTCGCGGACCGCCAGCTATGGGGCGGCGACGCCGGCATGGTCATCGCGAAGACCCTCGACGGTGACATCGGGGTGCTGACCGGCCATCCTCCGGTGCTGGGCATCCTCGCCGAGGGCAGCGTGGTCCGCATCCTCGACCCCGAACGCGGGGCGGGCGAAGCCGGCTCCGGCGAGGTCACGGCCGCTGTCAGCGGGGGTTTCCTCTCGGTGGCCGACGACCGGGTATCGGTGCTGGCCGTTGATGCGCAGCTCGGCAGCGAGGTGGACAAGACCGTGGCCAGGTCCGAGCTGGAGGCCGCGCTGACCGATGCAGGCTCACCCTCGCCATCCGAGGAACCGAGCGAGGCGAAGTACGCGAGGGCGCAACTGCGGGCCGCAGGCGAACAGGCCTGACGAGGGCTGGGGGTGGGAGACGCGCTAGCTCTGGACGCTGCGTGGCTCTTCGCCGCGTGTCTCCTCATCCTCGTGCTGGCCGCGAGCGGGATCGCCGCGCGCCGGTTCCTGCTGGAGCGTGGCGGCGGCACCGTGGACTGCGGGCTGCGGCGCACCGCGGGCCAGGGATCCTGGCGGCTCGGCGTCGCGTCCTACCAGGGTGACCGGCTGTGCTGGTACCGCCTGTTCGGGATCCTGCTGCGCCCGCGGGTGGAGCTGGAGCGCCGCACGCTGAGCGTCGCCGCCCGGCGCGCGGCCACCACGGCGGAAAGCGCCAGCCTCGGTCCCGGGATGGTGGTGGTGGAGTGCGCGGTCGGTGAGGGCGCCCGCGCCGGGCGTGCGGGCGGGGCCGGTGCCGGGAACCGGGTCGAGCTGGCGATGTCGGAGGCGGCGCTCACCGGGTTCCTGGCCTGGCTGGAGGCCGCGCCACCTGGCTCGTACATGAACCAGCTGGCCTGACGGGCCGGGTGGCCCGCGGGACCCGGCGCGCCGGCCGGCCGGCGGGTGACCTCTAGCGCTCGCCGCCCGGTTTCCACAGCACGTCGCCGCGGTCGGCGTTGAGCTGGCGGCCGAGAATGAACAGCAGGTCGGACAGCCGGTTCAGGTACCGCGCGGCCAGCGGGTTCACCGTGTCGCCATGCTCGGCGACCGCTGCCCAGGCGCTCCGCTCGGCCCGGCGCGTCACGGTCCGCGCCGTGTGCAGCAGGGCCGCGGCGGGTGTGCCGCCGGGCAGCACGAAACTGCGCAGCACCGGCAGGTCCTCGTTGTACCGGTCGCACGCCTCCTCCAGCGCGTCGACGTAACTCGCGTCGATCCGCAGCGGCGGATAAGGCGGTGGCTCGTCGGTGATCGGGTTGGCCAGGTCGGCACCCACGTCGAAGAGCTCGTTCTGGATCCGGGACAGCAGCCCGGCGATCTCCGGCCCGGGCTGCCCGATGGCGAGCGCCACGCCTATGGCGCAGTTGGCCTCCTCGACGTCGGCATAGGCGACCAGCCGGCTGTCGGTCTTCGCCGTCCGCGTGTTGTCCGCCAGTGCCGTGCTGCCGTCGTCTCCGGTCCGCGTGTAGATGCGGGACAGCACAACGGGATTCTCCCGGCGATTGCGTGGCATGGTCTCACTGTATGCGGCGCCGCAGCCGGCCCGCCGGCCTGCCGAAAGGATCATCAAAACGGGCCGCGGGGATTCACAATGCGTTGACGATGTGGCATTCTCTGATCACAGAGGGTTAGTAATCGACGTCGAGAAGCGCTCCTGGCGCTGGTGTCGTTTCGGTCACAACCCTTGGCCGGACCGGCACTGCCCGCTATGCGGCGGCCAGGAGCCGGCCGCCCGTCCGGGGGGCCGATGAATCTCGGGGGCTCATCGGACCCGCCCGGGGAGCGCTCCCGGCCAGCGGCAGCTGGCCGGGAGCCGCTCCACCCACCGGTCAGGACCTCCCGCGGCGCCCGTGCAGCAGGGTGACCAGCCCGAGCGTCCGCCTCAGGTCCCGGTCCGTCCGGCCGAACGTCGTCACGCTGGCCGGCGGCTTCATCCACTGGCTGGTGACCGCCTTGGCCCGGGTGAACTCACGCAGCCCGTCGGCGCCGTGGATCCGGCCGAACCCGGACTCGCCGACCCCGCCGAACGGCAGCGCCGGCACCATCGCGAACGCGATCACCGAGTTTATCGCGGTCATCCCGCTGCGCAGCTCGCGTGCGGCCGCGCGCGCCCGCCGCCTGCTCCGCGCGAACACCGCCGACCCGAGCCCGTACCGGCTCGCGTTCGCCAGCCGGATGCCCTCCTCCAGGCTGGCCACCCGCCGGACGGTGATCGTCGGGCCGAACGTCTCCTCGGTCACCGCGGCCGAGTCCTCCGGCACGTCGATCAGGATGACCGGCCGGACGTAGGGCGCGTCCACAGCGTCCTCGGCCCGGCCCGGCACCGCCCGGCCGCCGCGCGCCACCGCGTCGGCCAGGTGCCTGCTCACCACGTCGATCTGGCCCGGCATCGTCATCGGCCCGTAGTCCGCGCCGTCGTCGCTGCCCGGGCGCAGCCGCGAGACGCGGTCGGACAGCTTGGCCAGGAACGTCTCGTAGACCTGATCGGCCACGTACACCCGCTCGATGCCCACGCAGGTCTGCCCGGCGTTTGACAGCGCACCCCAGGCGGCCGCGTCGGCCGCCGCGTTGAGGTCGGCGTCGGCGTCCACGATGAGGGCGTCCTTGCCGCCGCACTCGGCGATGACCGGGGTCAGGTTCGCCGCCGCGGCGGCCATCACCTTCCGCGCGGTGGCCGCCGAGCCGGTGAACGCGATCTTGTCGACCCCGCTCGTGGCCAGCGCCGCGCCCGTCTCGCCCGTGCCGGTCAGCAGCTGGAGCACCGGCTGCGGGGCGCCGTGCCCGCCGATCCGGCCGAACGAGCGGACCAGCCATTCGCCCACCGCGGGGGTCAGCTCGCTGGGCTTGAAGATGACCGCGTTGCCGGCCGCGAGGGCGTAGACGATCGAGCCCATGGGCGTGAACACCGGGTAGTTCCACGGCCCGATCACGCCGATCACGCCGAGTGGGCGGTACTCGACCGTCGCCGCCTGGTTGAGCGCCACGATGCCCGGCAGGACCCGGTGCGGTCCCAGCACCCGCTGCGCGTGCCGGGCCGCCCAGTCGATGTGCAGAACGGCCAGGACGATCTCCAGGCGGGCGTCGTCGGCCGGCTTGCCGGTTTCCTCGCGGACCACCCGGGCGAGCTCGTCCAGGTGCCGGACCAGGAATGATTTCCAGTCCAGCAGCCGGTTGCGCCGCTCCCGCCAGCCGAGCCCGCCCCACCAGCGCGCCGCCTCCCGCGCCCGGCTGACCGCGACATCGGCGTCCTCGCGTGCATGCCGCGGGAACGCCGCGATGGGGCGCCCGGTGGCCGGGTTCAGCGACTCGAACGTCGCGCGGTCGGGTCCCGGCGCGCAGGCCGGTTCCGGAGCCGGGGCCGCGGGCCGCGCCTCCTCCGCCGGGGTCCGCGCTGGTTCCTGAGCCGGGGATGCTGTCATGGCCACCGCCATCCTCGCCTGCTGGCTGCAGGCGCACGCGCCGAGGTGTTAAGTAAATCACTGGGCCCATACCGAAGCTACTGTCCAGTAGCACAATCCGCGCCCGCCGGGCCGGGTCCTCCGGCCGGGCCGGCCAGATTCTGGAGCAGACCGTTGCCGACTCGCCCTTACCTGCTGATCAGCTGCGCCATGTCGGTGGACGGCCGGATCGACGACACCGGACCGCAGCGGCTGCTGCTTTCAGGGCCGGAGGACCTGGACCGGGTCGACGAGCTGCGCGCCAGCGCGGACGCGATCATGGTCGGCGCGAACACCGTGCGGCGGGACAATCCCCGGCTGCTCATCCGCGCGCCGTGGCGGCAGGCGGCCCGCATCGCGGCCGGGCGGCCGGCTCATCCGGCGCGGGTCACGGTGACCGCGACCGGCCAGCTCGACCGGTCCGCGTCCTTCTTCGCCGCGCCCGGCCCGGAGGCGCTGCCCGGCGGCGGGGAACCGGGCGGCCAGCGGCTCGTCTACTGCGCCAGCGCGGCCGTCGCGGCCACCGCCGCGCGGCTGGGGGACCGGGCCGCGGTCATTGACGCCGGGGACCCGGTCGCGATCGGTTTCCTGCTCACCGACCTGGCCGAACGGGCCGGGCCCCGGCTTCTGCTGGAGGGGGGCGCGGTCCTGCTCCGCGAGTTCCTGACCGCGGGCCTGGCCGATGAGCTGCACCTGGCGGTGGCGCCGTTCTTCGTGGGGGAGGCCGCCGCGCCGCCGTTCGCACTCCCGGGCGCCTACCCGGCCGATAGCCGGCACCCCATGACGCTGGCGGGCGTGCAGCGCCTCGGCGGCGTGACGGCGCTGCGCTACCTGCTCGGCCCGGGCGGGACGGAGGCGCGTTTCCTGCGCGCCGCGATTGAGCTGTCCCGGCAGTGCCCGCCCTCCGATACCGCGTTTGCGGTGGGCGCGATCATCGTGGCGGCGGACGGCGAGATCATCTCGACCGGCTTCTCCCGCGAGCAGGAGCCGAAGGATCACGCCGAGGAGGTCGCGCTGCGCAAGGCCGGCCCGGGCGATCCGCGGCTGGCGGGCGCGACGCTCTACAGCTCGCTGGTGCCCTGCGGGGCGCGCGCGTCCCGCCCAGTGACGTGCGTGCAGCACATCCTGGCCGCGGGGATCCCGCGGGTCGTCTTCGCGTGGCGCGAGCCGCCCATCTTCACCGAGGGGCGCGGCGCCGAGCAGCTCCGCGCCGCAGGGCTCACCGTCGTCGAGGTTCCCGGGCTCGCCTCGGCCGCGAGCGCCGTCAACACAGGCGTCCTCCGCAACCACGGCGCACCGCCCGCCTGACAGCCCGGGCGCAGCGGTGCCGCGGGTGACGGGGTGGCCGCAGCAGGCCACCCCGTCCGCCTCTGCGCTCAGCTCAGGGCGGACAGGTCCAGGGCGCCGACCGTGCCGGAGTGCAGGATTGCCTGGCCGATGTTCGGCCCCCGGTTGATGCCGGCCAGCACGATGTCCGGCGGCGGCCCGAAGGCGCCCTGCGCGCCGACCAACACGATCATCGCCGGTGAGGCCTGGACGGCGACCGCCCGCACGCCGTCCAGCCCGTCGAGCGTGCGGTCCGCCACCAGCAGGCGCCCGCCGTCCGCCAGGCCGGACATCGCGGCACTGGTGCCACTGCGCTCGCCGTCCGGCGCCGCCACGGTCACCGTCAGCCCGGCCGCGACGGCGACCCGGGCCAGCGCGCGCAGCCCGGCACAGCCGATGCCGTCGTCGTTGGTGACCAGTGCGCGCATTGAGCAATATAAGCACCCGGCGCCGTCGGCAGCCTGAGGGGCCCCGGTCCCGCCCGGCCCGGGCGTCAGGACAGCGTGCCCCCGCTTACCGGGCGAGATGAGCCCGAACGGATCGTCCACGTCGTACGTACCGACCACCGCGGCGATGTCTACCGAACCCGGTGCGTCAGAATAGCGTGCCCTCGCGCTCCAACCCGCGCATGGCGTCGTAGTCCAGCACCACGCACCTAATTCCGCGATCTTCCGCCAGCGTGCGCGCCTGCGGCTTTATCGTCTGCGCGGCGAGCACGCCCTTGACCGGGGCTAGCAGCGGGTCCCGGTTCAGCAGCTCCAGATACCTGGTCAGCTGTTCGACCGCATCGATACCAGCGTGACGTTTCACCTCGACCGCCACGTGGGCCCCGCCCCGTGAAGCGGGACCGGCGCCGGCAGCATCGGGCCCGTCGATCTCGCCGCGCCGCTTGATCTCGACCGCGACGCCGCTGCCGTCGGCGTCCCTGCACATCAGGTCGACCGGCCCGATCGGCGTTGGGTACTCGCGCCGGAGCAGCCGCCAGCCCTCGCCGAGCACGTCCATCTGTGCCGCGAGCAGCTCCTGCAGGTGGGATTCGACCCCGTCCTTGACCAGTCCGGGGTCGACGCCCAGGTCGGCCGAGGTGTCGCTGAGCACCTCCTCGATGGTGATGGCCAGGGTCTCGCCGGCCTTGTTCGTCACCGTCCAGCGCCCCGGTTCCTCGGCCAGGCGGCACGGCGGCGACATCCAGTTCAGCGGCTTGTACGAGCCGCCGTCGGAATGCACCAGGACCGAGCCGTCGGCCTTGACGATCAGCAGGCGCAGGGCGGAGGGGAGGTGGGCGGTGAGCCGGCCGACGTAGTCGACGCTGCACCGCGCGATGACGAGCCGCACGGAACGCCACTGTAGCCTGGCCCGTCGGGCCGTGGCGTGGGCGCGGAAATTGACACATACAGTAACTGCCGTGAGTCCGCGCAGATCTCGCCGCCCGCGTCCCCCGGCGCCGTGGCCGCTGGGCCCGGAGCGGCCCGAATCGTGGCCGGACGGGGACTGGATCGTCCGCCAGATCCCTGGCGCCGCCACGGCCAAGGCCTACCGTTGCCCCGGTTGTGACCAGGAAATAGTCCCGGGAACGGCGCACGTGGTGGCCTGGCCGGCCGAGGCGCCCGGCGTCGACCTGCGGCGGCACTGGCACCGGGCCTGCTGGGACCGGCGGCTGAGCCGGCGCCCCGGGACGGGCAAACGTGGCTGAGCGCGCCGCCGCGCGCGGCTGAGCGGGCCGCCGCGCCGCCGCGCGGCGGCCCGTGCACAAGCTGAAGGGCCAGGTCCCCGCTCCGGGGCCTGGCCCTTCAGCTGTTCACCATCCTGCTTGCGGCCAGACCTGCTGCGCAGGCACGCCGCACCGCTGCGCCGTCCTTACTCGGTCCACCAGTCCTCGTCGTCGGGGGCCTTGCCGTTGGCCGGCTGCTTCGCTCCGTTGCCGGCCGGGGCGCCGCTGCGGGCCGCCTGAGCGGCCGGAGCCGACGCCGGCCGCTGCGCCGGAGCCTGGGCCATGGTGCGCGGTCCGCTGTCGGCGGGCTTGGGCGGCTCCGGCGCGGGAGCCGGGGGCCGGGTCGCTTCCGCGCTGATGGCCGAGCGAGCCGGGGAGGACGGTACCGCCGGGTCGTCCATGCCCGGGACCCCGCCGCCGAGCAGCTGGCGAAGCTGCGCCAGGTGGCTGCTGATGCTGTCCTTCTGCCGGGTGAGGTCGTCCACCTGGCGCTGCGCCTGCGCGCGGGCCCGCTCGGCTTCGGCCTTCGTCTCGGCCAGCAGGTGGTCCGCCTGGCTCTTGGCCTGGCCGGCGATCTGGTCCGCGTTCCTCTTGGCGTTGCTGACCAGCTGCTTGGCGTGCTGATCTGCGTCGCGGCGGGTCTGCTCGGCCTGGGCGCTCGCCTTGGCGGCCCGCTGCTCGGCCGTGGAGGCGCGCTGCTCGGCCTCGGAGACGAGCTTCTGCGTCGCGGCCTGCGCGGCGGACAGGCGCTCGGCCTCCTGCCGTTCGGCCTCTTCCCGGCGGGCCGCGAGCTGGATCTCGAACTCGGCCTCGGCCTGCGCCCGCTGCGCTTCGCTCTCCTCGAGGATCCGCTGCGCCTGGCTGCGCATCTCGTCGGCCTGGCGCTTGGAGGTGGTGAGGATCTCGTCGCGTTCCCGCTTGGCGGACGCCTTGAGCTGAGCGACCTCGCGCTCGGTGGTGGTGCGGAGCTTGGCGATGTCACGCTCCACCGCGGCCCGCTTCTCGGCAATCTCGTGGTCGGCCGTCGCCCGCAGCTTCGCGACCTCACGCTCGGTCGTGGAGGTCAGCTCGTCTGATTCACGCCGGGCGCCCGTCCTGATCGAGTCGGCCTCACGCTCCGCCGCGCCGCGCAGGTCGTCGGTCTCACGCTTGGCGATCGCCCGCAGTTCCGCCGCCTCGTTCTCGGCGGAGGCGCGCACCTCGGCGGCGTCCACCTTCGACGCGGCCTTGATCTCGTTCGCCTCGGACCGGGCCGCCTGGACCAGCTCGGTCGCCTGCTCCTCGGCCAGCCGGAGCAGCTGCTCAATCCGTGCGCCCAGGCCGGAGTAGGTGGGCCGTTCCTGCTCCTGGAGCTGCCGGTGCGCCTCGGCCAGCTCCCGGTGCATCGCCTGGACCTGATCCTTGTGCTGGCGCACCTCCCCCTCGAGCTGGGCGAGGTGCTCATTGACCTGCTGAGGGTCATAGCCGCGCATCACCTTGGCGAACTCGCGCGGCTGGCTGTCTTCAAAGAAGTTAGTGAGCTGTGCGTCAATATCGGATTGCATGTGGCCTAACCCTGTTGGACGGAACGGCAGGCGGGGGCAGGTGATCATCCCGCTGTCCGGCCGCGGGCTCGCGCCCGCCCGCATCGCGGCCGCCGCCTCGCCCGGTCGTCAAGGACTTTTGCGTTTTCTCACCTGGTAGCTGGCAGACTACTCCGCCTTCGGGGTGTTGGCGGTTCCTTCGGACTTCCCAGCGACGGATTCTCTGGACTCGGCGCCCCGCTTCCGGTCGGTTGACATCACAACGGGACATTGCCTTTGGATCTGCCCTGCGTAACAGCCATTTTGGGGGCACTTCCCGCCGCCGTCCGGCGCCACCAGTGGTACGGATGGGGTGCAGGTGGCGTCATCTGGGGGCCCGGGATGAGCGACTGTGGCGCCGCCGGCGTCGGCCTTCCGTGTATTACGGACACAATCTGTCGCTTAATGTCATCGGCCCGAATCCGCTCCTAACGCCCCGGGTTCCCCCGGCCCCTCACTCCGGGTGCTCCACCAGTTCGGTGAGCACCCCGCCGATGTCGCCGGGATGCAGGAAGGCGATCGACGCGCCCATCGAGCCGTGCCGCGGACGCTCGTCGATGAGCCGGATGCCGTTCGCGCCGATGGCCGCGAGGGCGGCGCGCACGTCCGTCACGCCGTACCCGACGTGGTGCAGGCCCTCCCCGCGCCGGGCCAGGAACTTGCCGACCGGCGTATCGGGCCCGAGCGGCTCCAGCAGCTGGATGTAGGAGGCGGTCACCGGCAGCACGCCGGTCCCCGCGCCCCCCGCGGCGGCTCGCAGGTCCGTGCCCGGCGAGCCGGCTCCCGCCGTGGCGGTGGCGCGCAGGTCCGGCACCCCCCCCAGCTCCGGGTCAGCCGTCGCCACCAGCAGCATCGCCTCGCGGACGCCCTGCTCCTCGTGTACCTCCCGGGTCGCCACGGTGAGGCCGAACGTGGCGCAGTAGAACTCGATCTTCTCCTCCAGGTCGCGGCAGGCGATCCCGACATGATCGATATGGGTCAGCACGTTGCACCTCTGCCTTCCACGTCGTCCGCCGTGCCCCCGGCGGGCGCCGCGGGGACGGCGCCGCGGGACGGCACGAGATGAGCGAGGCCGCTGGGCACGGCCCCTGCTGTGATGACAACAGAAACCGCGTGCATCGCGCCAGGCGGGGTCGGCCCGCAGCCTGGGCTGGCCGGCCCGGGAGGGTGCGCGCGGCGGCCGGGCCGCCCGCTGGGTATCGTGGCTAGGACCCTGTCCCGGCAGGCAGAACGCCGCGGAAGCGAACGGATGCGTTATGAGCGACCCCCTGGCCCCCGGCCCCCCCGGCCCCCCCGGCCCCGCCGGGCGGGAGCCCGTCATCGTCGGCGGGGCGCGGACGGCGATCGGCCGCCTGCTCGGCTCGCTGGCCGGCTTCTCCGGCGCGGAACTCGGCGGTCTCGCGATCAAGGCGGCGCTGCAGCGTGCCGGGATCCGTGGCGACCAGGTCGGCTACGTCATCATGGGCCAGGTGCTCCAGGCGGGAGCGGGCCAGATCCCGGCCCGCCAGGCGGCCGTGGCCGCGGGCATCCCGATGTCGGTCCCCGCGCTGACCGTCAACAAGGTCTGCCTGTCCGGGCTGAGCGCCATCGCGCAGGCGTCCCAGCTCATCCGGCTGGGTGAATTCGACGTCGTGGTGGCGGGCGGGATGGAGTCCATGAGCCAGGCGCCGCACCTGCTGCCGAAGTCGCGCAGCGGCTACAAGTACGGCCCGGTCGAGATGATCGACTCGATGGCGGTGGACGGCCTGACCGACCCGTTCGACCAGGTGTCCATGGGCGAGTCCACCGAGTGGCACGGCGGCAAGCTCGGCATCGGCCGGGAGGAGCAGGACACGTTCGCCGCGCTGTCTCACCAGCGGGCCGCCGCGGCGATCAAGAACGGCCTGTTCACCGACGAGATCACCGGAGTCCAGGTGCAGCGCCGCGGCGCGGAGCCGCTCGTGTTCGACGAGGACGAGGGCGTCCGCCCGGACACCACCGCGGAGTCGCTGAGCCGCCTGCGCCCCGCGTTCACCCCGGACGGGACGGTCACCGCCGGGTCGTCCTCGCAGATCTCCGACGGTGCCTGCGCCGTGGTCGTCATGGCCAGGGAGGCCGCGGCGGCCTTCGGCGCGCCCGTGCTGGCCGCCATCGGCCCCGGCGCGACCGTGGCGGGCCCGGACAACTCGCTGCACTCACAGCCCTCCAACGCGATCCGCCGGGCCCTGGCCAAGGGCGGCCTCACCGTGGCGGATCTGGACCTCATCGAGATCAACGAGGCCTTCGCGGCCGTTGCCATCCAGTCCATGCGCGATCTCGGCGCGGGGCTGGACCGGGTGAACATCAACGGCGGGGCGATCGCGCTCGGCCACCCGATCGGGGCGTCCGGCGCCCGGATCGCGCTGCACCTGGCCTACGAGCTGAACCGGCGCGGCGGCGGGCTCGCCGCGGCCGGGCTGTGCGGCGGCGGCGGCCAGGGTGAGGCGCTGATTCTCCGCGGTCCGGCGTCGGCCGCGTAACCTCAGCCGTGTGACCACATCGGCGAGCGGCATCCCGGAACTGGTCGAGCGCGCGCATGGGGGTGACCCGCGCGCGCTGGCGCGGCTGGTTTCGCTGATCGAGGACGGGTCCCCGCGGCTGCGCGGGGTCATGCGGGCGCTCGCGCCGCTGGCGGGGCACGCGCGCGTGATCGGGCTGACGGGCTCGCCGGGGGCCGGCAAGTCCACGGTGACCAGCGCGCTGGTCACCGCCTACCGGGGGCAGGGGCTGCGGGTGGCGGTGCTGGCGATCGACCCCTCGTCGCCGTTCACCGGCGGGGCGCTGCTCGGTGACCGGATCCGGATGCAGGATCACGCCGTCGACCGCGACGTCTTCATCCGGTCCATGGCCAGCCGGGGACACCTCGGCGGGCTGGCCGCGGCGACGCCGCAGGTGGTCCGGGCGCTCGACGCCGCGCGTTTCGACGTGATCCTGATCGAGACGGTGGGCGTGGGGCAGATCGAGGTGGAGATCGCCTCGATGGCCGACTCGGTGGCGGTCCTGGTCGTCCCGGGGATGGGGGACTCCATTCAGGCCGCGAAGGCGGGCATCCTGGAGATCGCCGACGTCTTCGTGGTCAACAAGGCGGACCGGCCGCAGGCCCATGAGACGGTCCGGGACCTGCGGAACATGCTCGCGCTGGCCGAGCGCGGCCCGGGTGACTGGAAGCCGCCGATCGTGACCACGGTCGCCACCACCGGCGACGGGGTGGCCGAGCTGACCGGCAAGCTCGACAAGCACTGGTCGTGGCTGGAGCGCTCCGGTGAGCGCGAGCGCCGGCGGGTGGCGCGGGCGCACGAGGAGGTCGCGGCGCTCGCCCTGGGCGCGCTGCGCGGCCGGATGAGCCGCCTGCCCGGGGAAAGCGCCCTCGGCCCGCTGGCCGCCCGGGTCGCGGACGGCGACCTTGACCCCTACGCCGCGGCGGACGAACTGCTCGGCGCGCTTTCCGGCAGCCAGTGACGTGGAGCACCCCGCCTACCGGCTGCACCGGGGCGACGCCCTGGACGCTTACGCCTCCTGGCCCGCTCCCGCCGCGATCATCAGTGACGGTGCGTACGGCGTGCGCGGCTTCCACGGCGACACGACCGGCGCGGCCGGCCTGCCGGGCTGGTACCGCCCGCACGTGGACGCCTGGAGCCGGCACGCGACCCCGGCCACCACGCTGTGGTTCTGGAACACCGAGCTGGGCTGGGCGACCGTGCACCCGCTGCTGGCCGCCAGCGGGTGGGAGTACGTGCAGCTCATCACGTGGGACAAGGGGATCGGCCACATCGCGGGCAACGTCAACGGCAAGACGATCCGGCGTTTCCCGGTGGTCACCGAGGTATGTGCCTTCTACCAGCGGCGTTTCGAGATCGCCGGCCCGGGCGGCCCGATGGGCGTGCAGCGGTGGCTGCGCCACGAATGGCAGCGTTCCGGCCTGCCGCTGACCCGTGCCAACGAGGCCTGCGGGGTGCGCAACGCCGCCACCCGCAAGTACCTGACCGCGGACTGGCTGTGGTACTGGCCGCCCGGGGAAATGCTGGAGCGGCTGGCCGCCTACGCGGGCGCGCACGGCGCGCGCTCGGGCTGGCCCTACTATTCCCTCGATGGCCGCACTCCGGTGACCGCGAAGGAGTGGGACGCGCTGCGCTACCCGTGGGGGCACCGGCACGGCATGACCAACGTCTGGCCGCTCGCCCCGCTGCACAATGTCGAGCGCGTCAAGGGCACGATGCGGCGGGCCGCGCCGCGCGTGCACAATCCCGGCAGCCTGTCTGCGGCGCACCTCAACCAGAAGCCGCTCGCGTTCATGCGCCGCATCGTGGAGGCCGCCACGGCCGGCGGTGACGTGGTGTGGGAACCGTTCGGCGGCCTGGCGTCCGCCTCGGTGGCGGCGATCGCCTGCGGGCGGCTGCCCTGCGTGGCCGAGATCGACTACGATTTCGCCGAGATCGCCGCGCAGCGCCTCAGCGACGCGGCCGCCGGCCGCGACCCCGGATCGCCCGGGCCGCCCTGACCGGC
>Ga0335081_10005425_pt1 | contig 20181 bp, 19 predicted proteins | sample Lox_Sample_35_FD_206713 | JGI IMG/M metagenome (GOLD analysis project Ga0335081, IMG submission 206713) | Soil microbial communities from Loxahatchee National Wildlife Refuge, Florida, United States - Lox_Sample_3.5 | ecosystem: Environmental > Terrestrial > Soil > Wetlands | place: USA... | reverse complement strand
TTGCCTTCCACAGCCCACACATCGCATCATCGCGGAGCCAAGGAGTTTACAAAGAACGCGCCGGTCGAACCGAACGAAGACGCTAAGTCCCACGGGCTCAAGATTTTGCCCCTAAATCATTGAGCCTCATGGATTTTTCGGAGATTTTTCGCTAACCCAAAGATTCCAATGGATCGGGAGGGGGAGGGGGGTACTGAACGAATCAGTAAACAACCGTCCGAATCGAAAAGCCCGCCAAAAAAATTTCAAGCATTCCCGAACCGTCCTTCAATTCCCAAATTACCCGATGCCCCAATCACCAAATGACCCAATCACCCAATCGCTCAATTCCCCCACTCGCTCGCCCACCGTCTTTCGTCACCTCGATTCCCCATTACTCCACTGTTACCCTTTTTCCGTTAGTCCTCCCCAATGCGTCTGTAACCGGAGACTCGAATGCGCCGCGCCGCTTTCATGAAGTCGTCTGTCATCCTGCTGGCACTTTGCTGTGCCGCGCCTGTGTTCGCGCACCACGTCAATCAGAGCAAATCGGCGACCATGCCCATCACCACTTCGTCGGCTAAAGCCCGCGAGCTCTACTACAAAGGCATGGAGGACTATGAGAATCTCTACCTCGAGCGCTGCAACGAGGATTGGCGCGCCGCGGTGAAAGAAGATCCGAATCTCGCCGTCGCGTGGGCCTGGATTGCCTTTAACAGCGGCAATCCGCAGGAAGTCAGCACGGCTCGCGCCAAGGCCAAAGAGATCGCCCCTAAACTTACGCCTGGGGAACAGCTCATGGTTGCCTGGGTGGTGAAGGTGCAGGAAGGGGATTTCATCGGCGGAATTACCGCCATGAACGACATGCTTGAGATGTATCCCCACGACAAGCACCTCTACTATCTCGCCGGCAATTGGCTCATGGGAGAAAACGGGCCCGAGCAGGCCGAGCGCATGATGGTGAAGGCGCTCGCAATCGATAAGAACTATCCGCCCGCGCTCAACGATCTCGCGTACTCCTACGCGCGTGAACGCAAGTTCGACAAGGCTTTTTCGGCCATGGATCGCTACGTCGCATTGCTGCCCAAAGAGCCCAATCCGCAGGATTCTTACGGTGAGCTCAAGCGCATGGCCGGAGACTTCGAGAGTTCGCTGGCACACTATCGCGCCGCTCTCAAACTCGATCCCGACTTCGTCACCTCGCAACTCGGACTCGGAGACACCTACGCCCTGATGGGCAATCAGGAACAGGCGCGTGCGGAATACGACAAGGCCATCCGCTACGCACACAACGAGGCCGATCGTCTCACCTACCAGATGCAGAAGGCCATGACCTACGTCCGCGATGGCAACTTTGCCGAGGCCGACAAGCAGTATCAGGACATCGCACAAGATGCCCATGCCAAGGAGCAGGACCTGCAGGAAGCGCAGGCGCTGCGCCACATGGCGGAATATCAGGCCGACGACAACATCGCACTGAAGCACCTCAAGCTGGCGGAAGAATCCTTGTCGCATCGTGCGACCATCTCTGCCTCGGATCGTGATGAGGAGTTATCGCGCATCCTGCGCAATCGCGTTATCCATGCGGAGCGCGCCGGTAATAAAGAAGTCGCCGACAAGTCCCTGCACCAACTCGAGACACTGGCCAACGGCAGCCGCAACCGCGTCATCCAGAGCTCGTACCAAGGCGCGAAAGGCACTTTGTTGATGGATCAGAAGAAGTGGGATGAAGCCATCGCCTGTCTCGAAGAAGATCAGGACAATCCGTTCTCGCTCGAACTTTTGGTCCAGGGCTATTACCAGACGATGCAGACCGAGAAGCTGCACGAAGCTGAAGCCAAGCTCCGCGGCACCAATGTTCCGACCATGGAGCAGGCCCTGGTTGTCCCCGCGGTCCGCCTGAAGCGCCCGCAGATCTAACAGAGATCAAAGCGTTTCGAATCTCGGCCCACGGATTGCGCCGATCTTGACGGATCCAGTTCTCTTGCTTTTGATCGGTAGAGATCCGTGCCAATCGGTGGCCAAGGTTCTCCTGTTCAGTCCCATTCCCGAACGACCGGTGACGACCCCGGACCGGAATTCCTCGCCGCCGTTGACCGGTTGGTGTAGAGTAGTTGGGCTGTGAAAGCCGAATCCGAGCGCCGCTCCGGAACCAGAATCAGCGCCCGCGTCCCCACCCGGGTTCGTACCCCGCAAGGCCAGGATCACAACGCCCAGACTCGCGACGTCAGCGCCAACGGCGTCTATATGTACACCAAGTCGCGCATGGAGCAGGGAAGCGACGTCGAACTGGTCCTCATCCTCCCGCCCGAACTGACCTCCGGAGAGAAGTGCTGGGTCTGCTGTCAGGCGACCATCGTCCGCGTCGAAGAGGAAGGCTCCGAATTCGGGGTGGCGGCCCAGATCCGCCGCATGGACATCCTCCCCGAAGTCGCCGTTTAGGGACGAAAATAATAGGTACCAGGGGCCCGTTTCTGAACCGATTCCCAGCTATAATTCCCGAAAAGTTCAAGGCGGGGGCGCCGGAGAGGGCTTTTTCCCGCAAGCCTGTGAAAAAAAGCTTTCCATTGCATCGTACGTGGTGCAATAATGGCGGCCCTAGAATTGCTCTGGCTAATTCAGGTTCCTAGGTGGGCCCAACAGTATGCTGATCGAGAAACTCGCGGCAGGCGTGGTGCAAGTGCAAACGCCGATCGGGCCGCGTTATGTAGTGCCATCATTTGCACAGCGAATTTATCTGCTTTGGATGTTTCGCAATTTTCCCATTCTTCCTCACGCCGTCTTGAGCCGGCGTCAACAGCGAATGATCGACCGCATGTGCGGCGAGCAGCGCTTTGCCTCGATGGCGTACGTAGACCATATGGACGAAGCACCGGTGATCGGCACAGTGGAGCATCGTCCGCCGATTACGGAGAGTCAACCCCCGCGGCGTCCGCCGGTGGGCGATCGTTCGGCGTTGGCCGCAGAAGCCCAACAGCGTCCCTAGCGCAACAGAGTTTTGTCGCAGCGAGATCCTCTACGAATCTCGCTGCGACGATTATGTGTTGAGCGCGGACAATTCCTTCGAAGGCAAATCAGAAATTATTCGTGTGACGGCGGAGGATTGTTGTTTCCGCCATTCGGGTTCCCTTGAGCGCCGTTCTGACCGCCGCGCCATTCGCCGCAGCCACCGCCGTTGCCTTGGTGTCCGCCCATTCCTCCGCCTGAATGATTCATGCCACGTTCCTGCTGGCACGCAGTGAGCGCCTTTTCCTGTTCGGGAGTCACAAGGCCTTCCATTTTCTGGTGAGCCTGCTGGTGAAGTTCGCGAACCTGCTGCTGCTTCTGCTGCGGAGTGAGAGACGAGTTGGAACAGACAGCCTCAACCTGCGAATGAGTTTCACGCTCGAGAGACCAGCGTTGCTCCATCACCGACTTTTCAATGCCGGCCTGCTGCCAGCAAGGAGTACCACCGCCGCGGCGGGCCGCGCCTGATGGTGACGGCGGATTCGAAGGTGGAGGAGTGCTCTGCGCAATCGCGACGCCGGCGCAAAGAAAGATGAACGAGCAAAGAACTTTCTTGGACATGGAAACACCTCCGGAAAGTGCGGTCCCCACGGACGTAAGAGATTTGATATAGGGTAACGCGAGAACGAGCGCGTGTAAGGTGCTATTTGGGTTCTCCCTTCAGTGCACGGAGCGGCGCGAATTCCTGTGGACAAACGCGCGCGAGTATGGTGTCGGGAACATTTATTCGATGATCCTGAAGCGCGATGTGCAGACGAAATCAAAAAGCAGATGCTATAATTTTCGTTTGTCCTTCCCGCGAGATTCCTACCGTGGGCGCGTAGCTCAATTGGCAGAGCAACTGACTCTTAATCAGTAGGTTGAAGGTTCGATTCCTTCCGCGCTCACCAACCCTTTCCAAGGCAAGATTGCAGGGGTTGATATCGATAAGAATCGATCTCGTAACAAGCTTCATTTCACCTGGGCTACTGCGAATCGTACTCCGGCTGTACTTGGCCGTTTGCATAGAAAAGAACGATTCCAACTCGTATTGTTCGACGCCAGTGACTCGCAACTCTTAAGGTCTTTCCGGTCTCGCCGGTCTACCTTCGGAAGTTCCAGTTGGCAGCCGTTTCGGGGGAAGAGGCGCGTGCTTTGAAACCACAGTGGCCTCTGAAAAAGGCCACTGTGTTGGGTGTGGGGAGTGAATCGTGCCGACTCCCTGAATGACTCCGTCCGGCTACGCCGCCCGCGTTGCTCCGGTCGAAGGCTGGTAGCTGTCAATCTGTTCGGCGCCTGAAGTCTTCAGCATTTCGCGGGCTTTCGCCACGTCCTGGGCGGTTCCATGTGCGACCAGAACGAACTTGCCGGCTTTGATCGACGCCTCGTATTTTACGACGCTGTTTTTGGGAATGCCGAGGCTGAAGAGTCCCGCCCCGAGGGCACTGAGCCCTCCCACGACCACTGCTCCCTCCAGGGCCGCGATGATCCAGTCGACAATGGAGCCGGCAGCAACAACAGGCCCGACGCCTGGGACGATTAAGAACGCGGCGCCGACGAGCAGACCCCAGAGCCCTCCCCAAAAGGCGCCCCACTTGCCCCAGTATTTCATCCGGTCGCCTGTGTTATAGAAACCGACGACATCCTCTTCCGTTTGATAGTCACGGCCGACGACGGCCAGCTTCTTGATGTCAAACCCGCCACCCTTCAATTCCTTGATGGCATTTTCTGCTCTGGAGTGTTGACTGAAAACTGCGACGACCGAGTTTTGGTCCTGACTTGGCATGTTACTCATGGTTCATCTCCTCTTTTTACGTTCAGAATTTGTTGAGCCACGCGATTGGATTCGCATCGGTTGAGGTCTGAGCCCCGTGTGATAAACAGAGCCTCGACAGCGTGAAATGAGTTCTGGCGACTGGCGACGATATGTCAGACGGAGGGCGTTTAAACTGGGGCGCTACAATTTTTCGAGCAATTGTCTCGCCACTTTGATTCCTGCAACCCTTCGCCACAGGGTGGTATTTTCGGCTCTCTCATTAAGCCAGAAGCAAGCGCTTGGGTCCATTGGACAAAGGTATTGGTTATACCAACGTCCGATGATGTCTGCTCTGAGCTATTGCGTGGTGGTGGGCATCTGGGGAACGCGAACCGCGAACTGGACCATCAGAATGCCCAACTTCGGCCGCCGGAACGCCCGCATGGTAGATTCTCTGCATGCGGGCAGAGATTGAAGAAGCGGTAGAGCTAATGCACCTTGGAGATGATCGAAGCATCGAACGTGCGCTGGCTTTGCTGCAGAACACAGTGTTCTCGTTCAGCATGCGTGTCTGCGGCCACCGCGAAGATGCCGAAGATACGATGCAGGAAGTTCTACTGAAATCCGTCCCGCAATTGCCCAAATTCGACAGTCCTAAAGCTTTGCTGGTATGGCTCTACAAGGTAGCAAAGAGTCGCTGCCTGATGAATCGCCGTAAGAGCAAGTTTGCTCCGGCACACGAACTCTCATTGGAAGAGTTGATGCCGGATCGTAAAGAACTGGAACAACTGGCAGCCGATGGCAGAGTCAATCCCGAGGCACTCACAATCCGGAGCGAGGAGGCTTGGCGGCTGCGCGAGGCCGTACAAACGTTGCCGGCTCAATATCGTATCGTCCTGGTGCTTCGCGACATGGAAGGGCTTACGGATGATGAGGTGGCCGAAATCACCGGTATTCGTGCTGGGACCGTTCGAGTGCGCTTGCATCGGGCCCGCTTGTTCGTCAGAAAAGAATTAATGCGGACTTGGGCAGGAATCGGCAAAAGCGTTCGCCCACAACGGAAGCGGCACCAGGAAAACCGGCCGGCACGCTGCAAGGCGATGTTTGCGCAGCTGTCAGATTATCTCGATGAACGATTGGACGATTCGCTCTGCGAAGAATTAGAGCGCCACACGACGGGGTGTCAACCATGCCAGGCATTTATTGCTACGTTGCAAGCAACCATCGAGCAGTGCCGTACTTCGGGCCAAGCGTGTCCTCCGCGTAAAGCTGCCAAGCTGCGTCAAGAGCTACTAGAAAAGTACTACAAGGCAAATGCGGCACTCAGGTCGGTTTCCGGACCCTCTACGTTCTGAAGACGATCTCCGAAAAGTTCCTGTAACAAATTCCGACGTCCTGCATTTATTCGTGTTCCTTGCCGATGGACTTTGTGGGAGGGCACACATGATTGCAGCGCAAGTTGAGCTTGCACAGGCATTTAAACAGCAACGCCAGTTTGTGGCCCGGTCCGGGAGCGGCCACAACTTGATCTTGGACGACGCAGCGGGTGGAACTGGCGCGAAACCGATCGAGATGGTAGCGGTCGGCTTGGCCGGATGCACTGCCTTTGATGTCATCACGGTGCTTCGTCAGAAGTACCACCAGAAAGTCACCGGATATCAGGTGCGGGTCGAGGCTGATCAGGCAGAGCGACCGCCGCAAGTCTTCACCACGGTTCGAATCCATCACGTCGTCACCGGCATTGGAATCGACGAAGCCGCACTGGTGGAAGCTATCCGCCTGTCGGAAGAGAAGTACTGCTCGGTGGGGGCGATGGTGCAAAAGACGGCCGCCTTCCAGACAACTCACGAAATCGTTGAAGACACCACGTCTTGGCTGCATGCTGCTGAACCAGTAGGAGTCGAGGGTTGAGCAGCAACCGCCATTTCGCGCTTGTCTTTAGTTTCGGGATCATGTTCGCCGCGACAGCGTTGGCGCAGAGTTCACCCGCTTCGCTTACTCTGCACGATGCTGCGAATATCGCCCTCGAAAAAAATCCACTCCGTAAGGCAGCCCTTGCCGACAGGAAAGCAGCCGCCGCCGGAGTACGCGAAGCACAATCGCTGTTGATGCCTCACATCGTCTTCTCGGAGCAAGCAACGCGAGGGAATGATCCCGTGTATGTGTTCGGGAGCAAGTTGCGGCAGGAGCGGTTTACAGCTAATGACTTCTCTCTGAATAAGCTCAACACTCCATTGCCGTACGGTAATTTCACCACGCGTTTTGGCGGAACCTGGAACCTGTTCGACTCGTTTGCTTCCTGGCGCGGAATCAACCGCGCCAAGGAAATGAACGTCGCAGCCAGTGATCAACTCGAACGTACCGACCAGGAAGTCCTGTTTCGAGTCGTGCAGTCCTACTATGGAATTCTTCTAGCCACGAAACAGTTGCAGGTGGCCGAGCAATCCGAGGAAACGGCAAAGTCGATCATGGATCGCAGCCAGGTCCGCTACGAAGCTGGGCTGGTGGTGGAGTCCGACCTTCTCAGCGCCAAGGTGCGTTTGGCCGGCCGCGAACAAGATCTCATACGCGCCAGAAACAATGTGGAACTGGCCCGAGCCCAATTGAATACGGCGATGGGGATATCTATCGATACGGCGTATCAGCCGGCAGACGCGCTCGCTGGGCCAAATCTAGCAGCGAATTCTCTGCCGGAGTTGGAACATAAGGCTCTTACGACTCGGCCCGATCTCAAGCGGATCGAAGCGCAGCAATCCGCGCAGGAGCTAAGTGTGGCAATTGCCAGGTCGTCGTTCGGTCCGCGGCTGAATGCTTTTGCCGGTTGGGAGATGGACAATCCCACCTTTCTTGCTGGAGGCGGCGGCAATAACTGGCTGGGAGGAATTGAGCTGCAGATCGATCTGTTCCAGGGCGGAGCCAAACGCGCTGCGTTGTCGCGCGAACACGCCAGTGCAGAAAAGATCGCGGCGTTAAAGCAGGCTGCCAGCGATGCCGTGCGTCTGGAAGTACGACAGGCTTACTACGATCAGGATGCAAGTCGGCAACAGGTGGAAGTGGCACGTGCAGCCATTGTTCAAGCGCAGGAGAGCCTACGCATCAACCAGGATCGCTACGATGGCGGCCTGCTCACGATTACCGATCTTTTGGGCGCGGAGGAAGCTGCGCGCCGCATGCAGGCCGATTACTGGCAGGCGATCTATGAATCTCACATAAGCTACGCCAAGCTGGAGTTGGCTTGCGGAACGTTGAATCTACAGTCTCCGGTGGTGACGCCATGAATCTCAATCTTCCTAAGAAACCGAAAAGCGCATTCTCTGTATTGGGAACTGCAATCCTGGCGTCGACCGTTCTGAGTCTGATGTCTGTCAGCTGTTCCAGAGAACGGCAAAGCACGAGCGTGGCCCCAGAGGCGGTGAGCAATGTCTCAGTCGTGTCGGCTCAGACGGCGAACATTCCCGATGTGTTTGAGGCGGTAGGCACACTCCGAGCGGCCGAGACCAGCCAGCTGGCCGCGCAGATGATGGGGAATGTCGTTGCGATCCCGGTGCGCGAAGGCGACCATGTCCAGCGGGGGCAGGTGCTGGCGGTCATCGACGATGCCCAGCCGCGCGCTGCACTCGACCGCGCCACCGCGGCTGATCTGGCAGCTCAGCAGGAGATTTCCGCTACTGAATCTGACTTCACCCTCGCCGAAGCAACCTTCAAGCGTTATCAGATGTTGTATGACAGAAAGTCCGTCAGCGCGCAGGAGTTCGACGAGATCAAAGCCCGCTATCAAGCCGTCCAAGCACGCCGCGAAATGGCTCGTGCAGGACAGGCTCAGGCCAAAGCTGCACTGCAGCAAGCTCGCACGGCTCTGAGTTACACGCATATTGTTGCTCCATTCGATGGCCTGGTGACAGAAAAGAAAGTTGACGTAGGAACGCTCGCCAGTCCCGGTATGCCCATCTTCACTGTCGAGGCTCTACGTCGCTATCGGCTGGAGGCGACGGTCAACGAGACCGACCTGCGCTACGTGAGACAGGGACAACAAGCATCAGTTTCGATCGATGCCCTTGGCGACCAGGAATTTAAGGGGAAAGTCATCGAAATCGTTCCGGCCGCGGACGCCGCAAGCCGCAGTTTCCTTGTGAAAGTTGAGATTCCTCCTGAACCCGCGCTGCGGTCCGGCCTCTTCGGTCGAGCCCACTTCACGCGGGGAGAACGAACGGCTTTGCTGATCCCGCGTACAGCGGTCGTCGAGCGGGGTCAACTGCAAGGCATATACGTGCTGAATCAAGACCGAATTGCTGGGCTGCGGTACATCACTCTGGGTAAGTCATCGGCGCAGCAGGCTGAGGTATTGGCCGGCCTCCAGATCGGAGAGATGCTGATCAGTGACCCTGGCAGCCGCGACCTGAGTGGCAAACGGATCGAGTCTCGGTAGGAGCAAGGAATGAGCGCTGACAATCACAAACCAACATTGGCAAACGGCGCGGCCTCCGCTCCAGGGTTGACAGGCCACGGTCTGGCAGGACGGGTCGCCCGTGGTTTCATCGATTCGAAACTCACGCCACTCGTGATCGTGGCTGCTCTGCTGCTCGGAGCCTTCGCCATTCTCCAGACGCCGCGCGAAGAGGAGCCACAAATCGTTGTTCCGATGCTAGATGTTTTTGTTCAGATGCCAGGGGCATCGTCGCAAGAGGTAGCTCAGCGCGTCAGTTTGCCGATGGAGAAATTGCTGCGCGAGGTTCCCGGAGTCGAATACATCTATTCCATCAGTCATCCCGGCATGAGCCTGTTGATTGTGCGCTTCTACGTCGGCACCAAGGAAGAAGACGCGATCATTCAGACGTACAACAAGCTTTACTCCAACGTAGATCGCATTCCGCCCGGTGTTTCGCAGCCATTGATCAAGGTTCGCTCGATTGACAACGTTCCGATCATGGCGCTCACGCTGTGGGGCCAGAACTATGACTCTTACAGGTTGCGCCGCGTTGCCGGGGAGTTGGAAGATTCGTTGAAGAAGTTGGATGACATATCTGAGACGGCAATCATCGGCGGCCAGCCTCGGCAAGTCCGCATCGTGCTCGACACACAGCGTCTTTCAGCTTATGGATTCACCCCGGAGACTGTCGTTGCCCAACTGCATGGAGCGAACACGCGCGGGCAAGCTGGCAGCTTCGCACGCGACAACCGCGAGTTCCAAGTAGAGGCAGGACTCTTCTTTACCCGTGCCGCGGATCTGAAGCAAGTGATCGTAGGAGTCCATGCGGGACGGCCCATCTATCTACGCGATGTCGTCGAGAAGATCGAAGATGGCCCTGCCGAGCCCGAGAACTATGTTCTTTTTGCGAATGCCAAGGGTACCAACGGTCAGTTGCTGAATCCCGAGTATCCGGCGGTGACGATCACTCTGGCGAAGCGCAAAGGCACGAATGCCAGTGTCATCGCCGATAACGTGTTGCAGAAAGTAGCCGACTTGCGCGGCTATATGCTGCCCCAAGATTTGAACGTCACCGTCACGCGAAACTACGGCGAGACGGCGAAGGACAAGTCCGACGAACTCCTAAAGCACCTCTTCATTGCGACGCTTTCGGTGACGATTCTGATTGCTTTAGCGCTCGGGTGGCGTGAGTCTGGCGTGGTTTTACTAGCTGTGCCAGTAACGCTGGCTCTTACGTTGGCGATCTTCTATTTATTCGGCTATACGCTGAACCGGGTGACGCTTTTTGCGTTGATCTTCTCCATCGGGATTCTTGTCGACGATGCCATCGTCGTCGTCGAGAACGTGGTTCGACATTTTCGCTTGCCCGGAAGCCGTGGACGCCCGCTCGTTGACGTCGCCATCGAAGCGGTCGATGAAGTTGGCAACCCCACGATTCTTGCCACCTTCGCGGTGATCGCGGCGATTCTTCCCATGGCGTTCGTTCGCGGACTCATGGGGCCTTATATGCGGCCGATTCCGGTCGGTGCGTCGGCTGCGATGGTGTTCTCCCTCGTCGTTGCATTTGTCGTGTCTCCATGGGCTGCGCTCAGGCTACTGGGGCACTACGCAGGCGCTAGTGGGCACGAGCATCACGAAGCAGAAGGCTGGACCACGCGCGTTTACCGCAAGGTGATGAACCCGCTGGTCCTCGATGCGAAGCGCCGCTGGATGTTTCTCGGTGGAGTCGTCGTTCTTCTACTGGCAGCCGCGGCGTTCGTCCCACTGAAGTGGGTTCGCGTGAAAATGCTGCCATTCGATAACAAGAGCGAGTTCCAGGTCATCATCGACATGCCCGATGGAACACCTTTGGAGCAAACCACGCGGGTGGCCCAAACCTTGGGACAATATCTCGCGCAGCAACCTGAGGTCACGAATTACCAGATTTATTCGGGCACATCGGGCCCCTACAATTTCAACGGTCTGGTGCGGCATTACTTCCTACGGCGCCAGCCGAACCAAGCCGACATACAGGTCAATCTGCTTTCGCGCCACGATCGCAACGCGCAGAGCCACGAGATTGCCCGCCGTCTGCGTCCAGAGTTGGTGAAGCTAGCGCAGTCGTTCGGTGCCCGCATTAAAGTGGCCGAAGTTCCACCAGGACCTCCTGTGCTGGAGACACTCGTCGCGGAAGTCTACGGACCCGACTACAGAGGCCAGATTCAGCTCGCCTCCCAGATCAAGCAAGTCTTCCAGCAGACACCGGGTGTGGTTGACGTGGACTGGTATGTAGAAGACCCACAGACCAAATACGACCTCAAAGTTGACCTCGACAAAGCGTCGCTGCATGGCATCTCCGCGGCAGATGTTACCCGCACGTTGCAGGTCGGATTAGGCGGCGCCGACGCAGGTCTCCTGCACGATCCGCAGAGCCGTGAGGATATCCCCATTCATGTGCGGTTGTCCCGTACCGATCGCTCAGGAATCCAGGATCTAGCGAATCTAAAGCTGCCCACACCCACCGGAGGTCAGATCGCATTGCAGGAAGTAACCAGCCTGAATGAGACGACGATCGACACCAGTGTCTACCGCAAGAATCTGCAGCCGGTGGTGTACATCACAGCAGACGTTGCGGGAGAGGAAGAAAGCCCGGTCTACGCCATCGGCAAGATGAGTGATGCTATCGCCAAGCTGAAGTCCCCGGATGGCTACTCGGTCAAACAGTACAAAGGAACGGCGATGCCGGAACGCACCGACCGCTACTCGATGAAGTGGGACGGCGAGTGGCATATCACAGTCGAGGTGTTTCGCGATCTTGGCTTGGCCTTCGCGGCAGTCTTGGTGTTGATCTATGTCCTTGTAGTGGGGTGGTTCCGATCGTTCATCACACCGCTGGTGATCATGGCTCCGATCCCGTTAACGTTGGTCGGCATTCTGCCGGCTCATGCGATGATGGGCGCATTCTTCACCGCAACGTCGATGATTGGGTTCATTGCCGGCGCGGGCATTATCGTGCGCAACTCGATCATCCTGGTTGATTTCATAGAATTGCGAAGATCGCAAGGGATGTCGTTGGAAGAGGCCGTGGTGGATGCGGGCGCGGTGCGCTTTCGCCCGATGCTGTTAACAGCCGCTGCAGTCGTTGTGGGCGCCAGCGTCATTCTTTTTGATCCGATCTTCCAGGGACTAGCGCTCTCGCTCATGGCGGGTGAGGTCGCATCCACCGTGCTGTCTCGCATGGCCGTGCCGGTTCTCTATTACGTTTCACAGAAGCGGAAACAGTCACTGCCGCCACATACTGACTCGCCTCAGAACATTGCCGAATACGAGGCACCGCAGCTTGAAGTAACTGGGTGACCGTTGTTTAGGAGAAACAACAATGACGATTGAACGCACGCTTCGCTTGATCGCAGGACTCTTCGTCCTGGTCTCGTTGGCCCTTGGACATTGGGTGAATGAATACTGGTATCTCTTCACTGCTTTCGTGGGTCTCAACCTGTTTCAGTCGGGTTTCACAAACTGGTGTCCCATGATGACTTTCCTGCGTAAACTGGGCGTGGGCAGCGAGGAGAAACTGAAACATGCCTGAGTGGTTTTGGCTGGTTGCAGTTTTGATCGGATACGTTATCCTGACCCAGTGGCTTTTACCCAAGTTGGGAGTTCCAACTTGAAGAACCGCTGGCTGCGCGGAGTCTCCGCGCAAAGAAACAGACAGCCGAGAAGCATCGAAGAAGGCAGTCACACAACGTACGCGCTGATGCTACTGGCGAATCCTCCTTGCAATCTCGTTGTGCATGAGGACGATACTGCAGGTCGAATATCGAAGTGGTCTGCTGACCGCGCGGGAAGAAATTCTACGGTAATTGGGACATCCCGTTGTCTCGGTCTTTGGATCGCAGCAGCAAGGCAACTGGATTTCTCGACCATAGGGAGAGGGCTGGCTTACTCGCCAGCCCCCTTGGATTCGGTTGCTAGAACGAAGCAATCAAACCGGCGGTGAACATCTTTGCCGTGTCATACGTCGGGAAAGCCAGAATCGGGCTGGTGCTCAGGCGCTTGGGAGCGCCCACCTGCCAGCCTGATCCGGACCAGGTGTAGTCGTAGTTGATATAGCTGCCTTTCAGCATGAAATGATCGCTGATCCGATGCGTGAGATACGTTTCGTAAACATTACCGCGAGTGTCGGTCTTGGGAGCGATGATGTCATCGGCAGCCTGGGCAAAGTTGAACCAGTACTGTGTCCCGTGGTTAAACTCAAACCCGACCTTTGTTCGGCCATCATCCTTTGGCACACTGTAGCGGATGCCGGCGTAATACATTTGCCCATCATGATTCACCGGGGTGTCGAAGGGATCACTCATCAGCCCGCCGAACGGAGTAGTGATTCCGTTCGGACGCGTCGACGACCAGTTGCCGCTGACGAAGAAATCGAAATCGTGGAATTTCCTTTGCAAGTTAATTCCGTACAGATCAATTGCGCCCAAGTTCGCCGACGGTGCATAACGCATCACCACCGGAGCCATGACGGCAGCCCCGGTCAATGGATTGTTGGGCAGTACCATCAATCCGTCGAAGCCATCGGTGACGTTCCACGCCCGAGCAATCGTTACCTGCACGAATGTCTTGTCAGTACTGTACAGATCGAAATTCCCTCCGAACAGATGTACTGACTTAACGCGATCGGCGGGATTCTGCAGCAAAGCCCCATTGCCAAAGCCTGCGGAATATCCCATTCCATAGCACGCACGCAGTGTCATTTTGTCGTTCACGTTATATCCAGCCGTTATACCGTCGAATTGAAAATCGATCAGAGCGCCGGATGGCGTCCCACCGCGGGGCTCGTCGTCCCGATAGTTGAGAGGGGGCCCGTCGGTCGATGGCCGACGTCCGATGGAGAGATAGAGATTCGATCCCCCGATGTGGTTCCAGCTGAAATAGGCGCGCTCGACCCGGACCATGTCGCCGCTGGGTACGCCGACGGTGTTGCCGTCGATGGCCAGAGAGGTTGGCTGGCCGTCAAAGACCTGCAGGCCGGTCGAATCCCCGAACACCTTGTACATGCTTAAGCGGGCGCCGAAGCTGATGTTGTCTGCAACCTGCGCGTCGAATCGCAGCCGCAGACGGTTGGTCATCAGAGCATCGCTGTTGGCGCTGTAGGCATTCTGCAGAACCCCGGGCACCTGGCTGAGATAATTCATCAGCATCTGCTGCATCTGAGGAGTGAACTGCCCGATTGCTCCCTTCAGGCCGGGGAAAGTCAGATTGTTAGTGAAGTATTGGTACTGCGCATAATTCTGCTGCACCTGTTGTCCCAGGAAAGCGGAGAATTGGCTGGGCGTCATTTGGCCGATCATATTGGGGTCGAATTGCATTCCCAGCCCGCCCTGGGATTGAGGCGTAAATAGCCACAAAGTGTTTACCATCAGGTTCTGCAATTGCATCCCGTCATAGTGAGTTGGGATATTGCCGCGAATCATGTGGTACTCGTAGCGGTAGTCGCCTCCCCACTCCAGGCGGTCACGCAAAGATTTCCGTTCCGTGTGATTGACTCTTTCATTAAGGTCGCGGACGCTCGTCTGAAGGTCTGAGATCGCCTCCTCTTTCGGTGTGGCGGGCGGTGTCGCTGCAGGCGCTGTGGCAGGGGTTTGCGCTGCCGCCTTGTTCGCGCTCTCCTGCGCGTCGAGGCGTTGCTCCATGGAATGGATGGTTTGTTTGAGTTGGTCAATTTCCTGACGAAGCTCGGTGGTGTCATTCGTCGCCGACGGCGCCGTTTGAGCCCATAGCCCCGAGACCAGCAGAAACATTGGTACAGCTAGCAGAAGCTTCCGCATTGAAGAATTCCTCTCTTCTATGAAATTGCGCGGCCAGGGCGGTTCTGAGGCCGAGAGGCCGGGCTATACAGGGTCAGGGTGAGAAAGGACTGGTTGACCGAGTACGGCAGATACATAATTCGCCAAACGGCAAGATCAGCGCAGTGCGCTCAGTCACATACTTTCTAAAGTCATTAAGTACGAAAGTACGTATCGTTTCGTGCTTCCCGAATCGGAATCAGCGTGCTTGGGATCACAGAAATGCGTTCGCTGCAATCGGTATTATTCTCATCAGTTTCGAACTTACGAAAGTTTATAAGGTGGACACTTTCATGATGCGATTTGTGAAACTCATGCTTTCCTTGCTCGTCGTTGTCGCTGTTTCAGGTCTGTTCTCTGCTCTACTGGCCGCTCAAAAAGGTAGCGAAACCAAGGGACGCCATTTCTTCAAAGACACCTGCCGTCAATGCCACAGCAAGGGAGCGGTGGGCGGTGAGCTCACTCCAATGAACAAAACCATGGCGCAATGGCGCGCCTACTTTGCCACGGGTACGCATAACCACGGAAAAGAACCTCTGACCAAATACATGCCTGCCGATCAATTGCTTGACTCCTCGGCGTTTCTGATCAATCACGCCGCCGACTCACCACAACCGGAAACCTGCGGCAAATGACGCCAGAGTGACGGGGCCGTTGCACAGGGCTTGCGAGGCCCACTTTGGCAAGAGGAGAACAGACATGCGTCGTGTGGAAGAGGAATCCCTGTTCTGGGGAACTGCAAAGATAATTTGGATAAGACGACTCGCGGTCGCGGCAGTTGCGTTATCCAGTGCAATTTCGGTCGGACAGAGCGCGCCCACGAATACCGGGGGGCAGGATGGCACAAAGACCAAGGTGCTGAAGCTGGCACATCCCCAGATCGTCTTAAAGGACGAAACCGGACAGAACGTGCTGGCCACGGGGAAGCCGATCAGTACGCGGCAGACATGCGGTGGCGAGTGCCATGATTATGAGTTCATCACCAACAGCTTTCACTTCCAGCAGGGCAAGAACGAAATGGATCGGGCTCTGCTGGCGTCTCATGGCGCGCCCTCGTTTAATACGTCTCCGGGAATGTTTGGGAAGTTCTCGATCATTCCGAACCGTCAACTCACCGCCGCCGACATTCAAGACCCATCCGATGCCGACATGAGCCAACCAGAGTGGCTGACCAAGTGTGGCGGATGCCATACGGGGGCGGGCATCTCGGAGTACGACCTGCGCGGGCGTCGCTTTCTCACTCCCGAGGCAAAGCCCAGGGGCGCGTTCGATCCGAGTTACACGATTCGTGACCGGGCGACCGGGCAGGTCATCCCGTGGGACTGGCAAAAAAGTGGCGTCGCCGAAGCGGACTGTTTCTTGTGTCACGTTCCCAAAGCCGACCGCGGCGAGCGCAAGAAGGAAATGGCCGCGGGCAATTTCCGTTGGGCGAACAATGCGACTCTTTTGGATACAGGCATCGTTGTCCGAAAGGAAGACGGGACCTTCTCCTACAATCGCGCTGCGTTCAATTCGGATGGAACGATAAAGCCCGAAGCGCTCGACATCTCTGATCCCACGCTGGAAAACTGCGCCCAGTGTCACGGGTTTACGGCCCGGAATACGACGACCATTCAACCTATTCAACACGCGGACATCATGCGCGGCACCGAGAAGTCGGGCTGGATCTATAACGGCGCCAAGATCAGCGACACGGTGTCTCCCAACATTGTTGGGAAAGAGAAGATGGATTTCCCCTGGGACGCTCACGCAGCGGCCGGCCTCATCTGCATCGACTGCCATTTTTCCGTGAACAATCCCGGGCGGATGATTCAAGAAGATCCAAAGAAGAACCTGCGCTATAAACCGGCAGAAGACGACCTGGCGGTGTATCTACGCCGTCCCGATCACAATTTTGCCCGGGGTGACATTCCTCCAGAGACCGTTAATCTGACCAAGCGCGACACCATGCGGGCTTGCGGCGATTGCCATGACGCGGAAAAGAGCCATGCGTTTCTCCCTTACAAGACCACGCACCTGCGCTCCGTGGCTTGCCAAACCTGTCACATCCCGGCCGTTCACTTCTGGGCGTATCGCAGCGACGATTGGGGATTTGTCATGGACACCGGCGGCAGCCGCATTACCTATCGCGGAATCGAGGGCTCGATTGTCGACCCGGAATCCGAAATCGGTGGTTATTTGCCAGCCTACATTCCCACCGTCGACAAGAACAACAACCAACAGATACGGCCGACCAACCTGATCACTGGAGTCTACTGGTTTGACAAGAGCAAGGGCAGGCCAGTCTTCACGTGGCAGGTGCAAAACGCTTTCTACGCCGGCAAAGCGGTGGAAGGAGAATTTCCCTATCGGCCGGAGATTCTCAAGGCATTTGCCGACAAGGATGGCATCATCGATCTGCCTCAGGCCGTTTACGACACGCCCGAAAAGATTGCTCTGGTGAAAGGACTCTTGCAGAAGTACTCCGGCGTGGCGGAGCCCGAGTTGCGAATTGAAGTTGTGCCCTGGGCCATGACTCATGGCATCGTGGGCAAAAAGCAGGCGGTCCGCGACTGCGTGGCATGCCATGGGAAAAACAGCATGCTCGCCCGCCCGGTGGATCTAAACTCGTCCCTCCCCACAGGAGTACCGGTGATCTATCGCGGCAAAAAACTGAATGTGGTGAACTTTACAACCAAAGAACCTTCGTTTGACAACCGGGTCTTGCTGAATTCGTTCTACATCGTTGGCTATAGCCGAGCGACGTGGATCGAATGGCTAGGCTGGCTGTGCGTGGCTGGGGCAGTCTTGTTCAGCCTGCTACATGGCGCATTTCGCCTATTGGGTGGCCGCTTATGAATTCACAATCGCCTCTGTACTCGCTCCACGAACGCGTATGGCACTGGCTCCAGGCGGTCGGGATGATCTGCCTCATCCTCACCGGAATGGCCGTCCATTATCCCGACCGGTTCAGAATATTCGGCTCCATGGCCAACGCGGTTCGATGGCATTCCTGGATCGGATTTGCGCTGATCCTGAACGCTTTTCTCGGAATCTTCTATCACCTGACGGCCGAGAAGTATCATCACTTTCTGCCCCGCATGGATGACTTCACGGGGGCAGCCATTCGGCAGGCACGTTTTTATTTCTACGGCATTTTCAAAGGAGAAAAACACCCGTTTGATGCCGATCCCCGGCGCAAGCTGAACCCACTGCAGAAGATCACCTACCTGCTGCTGCTGAACATTCTGCTGCCGTTTCAGATAGTCACAGGAGTACTCATGTGGGGTGCTGACCGTTGGCAGGGAACGTTCGCGTGGATCGGGGGATTATGGGTTCTTGGTCCAGCCCATACTCTTGGCAGTTATCTGTTCCTCGCATTTCTGATTGGGCATATTTACTTATCAACGACTGGCCCGACCCCGGGGAGTCTACTGCGCGCGATGATCACGGGCTATCATGTGGAGGAACAACAATCCCAATAAGGCAGGTCGAGGACGGGGGCAGAGAATGAAAAGTCGCAGCGGGCAGCGCTTGATGGAGGAAGAGCTGTACGAGAGGCGGGCGGCTATCTGTAAGGCTTTTGCCAATCCCGTCCGCTTGAAGATCCTTGATCTTGTGGGCAAGAAGGCATATCCCGTATCTGAATTGCGGCGCCGCTTGGGCGTCAGCGAAGCCAACCTCTCTCAGCACCTTACTGTACTGAAGTCAGCAGGCATCATCGCAACCAGTCGCGAGGGCAAGCGCGTGTATTGTTACGTTGCAATTCCCGAGGTCAAGCAGGCTTGCTCTCTCGTTTGCGACGTACTGCGAGCGCAAGTGAAGAGCGGCCGGCGACTGGTGATCTGATTCCGACGCGTACTTCCGCGGTTCCGGTCGCTTTCACGAACACGTAACAGAACCTGCGTTTCAGGGCCGTGCACTCGCGCAGGCGACTCCACGAATCGCGCCGCCCCATGACACGATCGAGCGGGCGGGCCGCTATTCTGTGTTAACTCACACGCACGGCTAACGATGCAAGGATGTCGAGGCAATCGATGTTTTAGCCTGTTCCGACGCGGCGGACAGCTCGAAATCCGATGGAGCAGATTCCAAGGCTGGCTGGAACGGAGCGGAGAGTTTGGGTTGGAGAGCGTAAAGCGCCGCGATGTTCGCGTGGGTATTTTGTGCAATGTTGATGGCAGCAGTGGCCGTGTCCTCGGGCACGATTCCCGAAGAGCCATGGCTGCGCGCGTTGGCAAACAGGGTCATGCAGCCGGCCGAGGTCGGCGAATCGGAGTTGATGCAGGCCGCCAGGATGTTCGCGAGGGTGTGAATCTTGGCCGGCGGCACCTTGCTGTCTGGACCGGAGTTGGCGAATCCCGTGGCAATGCTGGCAAAGTCGGCGGCGCTGACCAAACTATTGGACGCAGTGGGGCTCGCAGAACCTACGACGTGGGTCGCATCCCTGGCCATTCCAGCCATCGCGTAGGCCGCGGCTACCGTGGTTACCTCATTCACGAAAATGAAAGGCGCGGCAGCGTCGAAGCGTCCGGTGTCTGGGCAGGCGCCTAGCGAGGCCATCAGACCAATCGCCGAGTTTGGCCCGTCATCGCCACTGTTGCCGCCACGAGCATACACATAGACCTGACGCCCCGCACTGCAGATGTAATCGCCCGCAATCGAAAACCCGCCGTGCTCGCCGCTAAGGACATAGTGGCCGATGGAGTCGGATGGATTGCCCGTCGCAGAAGTGAGCAGCGAAACCGACGAGTTGCCATACTCGCCGGAGTTAACTTGAAGGAGATAGATCCTGGCGCCGACTACGGCCCGTGATTGGCCTCCGTTGACTACACCCTGATACGGCGGAGGGGGAAATGGGGTCGCATCAGAATTTTCGGAATCAGACGTCGCGAAGTTTCCCGCGGCAGGACCGACTGCAGCGCCTGACCCTCCTGATCCACCTGATCCGCCCGATCCACCAGAGCCACCCGACGTGCCACCACCCCCAGAAGTTCCGCCCGATGTACCGCCTGAAGTTCCGCCAGAAGTGCCGCCTGAGGTGCCACCCGAGGTTCCTCCAGAAATTACGCCCGACGTGCCGGAGCCACCGCCGCTTCCCGACGTAACACATCCCACTTCAGCTCGGCGTGATCGACAATCCTGATGCGATCCACACGCGCTCAGGAAAAGCAGGAGAAAACTTGCCAAGACGATGGAAGGAGCGAAATAAACCCAGTGACGCATCG
>Ga0335081_10005423_pt1 | contig 20187 bp, 15 predicted proteins | sample Lox_Sample_35_FD_206713 | JGI IMG/M metagenome (GOLD analysis project Ga0335081, IMG submission 206713) | Soil microbial communities from Loxahatchee National Wildlife Refuge, Florida, United States - Lox_Sample_3.5 | ecosystem: Environmental > Terrestrial > Soil > Wetlands | place: USA... | reverse complement strand
CCACGCCCAGTCCGGAGAGATTCAGGTCCTCGACTCTGGGTGCGCGCCCCACGCTGAGGAGGACCTTGTCCGCGCCGACGCTGACCCGCCCCTGCGGCGTCTCGATCTCGACCGTCGCCTTCGTCCCTCCCTTCGAGACGGAGGAAACCTTCGACTTCAGGTAGACTTTGGCGCCGCGCTCCTCGAGCTTGCGCTGGACCACCCGCACCACTTCGGGATCGCCTCCGGGCAGGAGCTGTTCCATCAGCTCGACGATCGTGATCCGACTCCCCAGCTTCTGGTACATGCAGGCGAACTCGAGACCAATGGCGCCCCCGCCGATGATCAGGAAGTCCCCCGGCGCCCCTCTAAGCTCGAGGGCCTCCCTGGAGCTTATCACGACGGAGCCGTCGAACTCCACTCCAGGAATCTGAATCGGGTGGGTTCCTGTGGCTATCACTATGTTCTTGGCTGCAATCTCTTCCTTCCCTGAGCCGGTGGTGACGACCAGCCGGTTCCTCTCCGCGATGGTCGCCTGGCCCGGGACGACTGCCACGTGGTTGCCCTTCAGGAGCGACTCCACGCCGGAGACCAGCTTGGTCACGACGCCTGCCTTCCACCTCTGCAGCTCGTCGTAATCAATCGAGACACCAGAGACCTTGAGACCAAACTTCTCGGCGTCTCTTGTCTTCTCGTAGAGCTTCGAGATTGTTATCAAGGATTTCGAGGGGATGCAGCCGTAGTTCAGGCACTCTCCTCCGAGCCTGTCCTTCTCGACGAGGATCACTTTGAGGCCCAGCTGGGCCGCCCTTATGGCGCAGACGTAGCCACCGGTGCCACCTCCAACTACCGCGACGTCGCATTCTAGCAAGAAGAGTCGGAACGACGCTCCTGTGAGCCCGCTTAAACTTTCTCGAGATGGTGGTCGCTACAGGACCTCGGCCAAGAGCTTCTTTGAGTCCTGCAGGATCTCTATCACCCTGCTGGTGAACCTGGCGGCATAGGCCCCGTCCAGAATCCTGTGGTCGAAGCTCAGTGAGAGATAGGTCATGTCGTGAATCTCGATCTTGTCTTCTCTAACGACGGGTCGCCTGGTGATCTTGTGGACGCCGAGGATCGCGGCCTCGGGCAGGTTGATTATGGGAGTCGAGAAGATCCCGCCTATGGCGCCGACGTTTGTTATGGTGAACGTCGAACCTCGCACGTCGTCGAGGGACAGCTGCCCGCTCCTGGCCTTCCCTGCGAGCTGTTCGATTTCGCGGGCCAGCTCGAACACGTCCTTCCTGTCCGCGTCCTTGACCACCGGTACCACCAGCCCCTGCTCTGTGTCGGTCGCTATCCCGATGTTGTAGTACTTCTTCAGGACGATGTTCGCGCCCTGCTCGTCGATGGATGAGTTGACGTACGGGTACTCCTTCAGCGCGAGAATGACTGCCTTGATGATGAACGGCAGGTAGGTGAGCCTCACACCCCGTTTCTCGCCGGTGCTCTTCAGAGCCTCCCTGAGGAGCACGAGCTCACTGACGTCGACTTCGTCGACGTGAGTCACATGGGCGGCCGTGTGCTTCGACCTGATCATCCTGTCAGCGATCGTCTTTCTTACGCCGTGGATCGGCACGAGTTCTTCCTTTCCTGGGGTTGACGGCCTGCCCGGTGGTAGGCCCGTCGGCTTCTGGGTTGCTGCGGCTGTTCGAGAGACCGCGGCCCTGACGTCTTCGTCGGTTACGCGCCCCCCAGGTCCGGTTCCGACCACGGTCGTTATCTCAACACCGAGCTCGCGTGCCAGCTTGCGGGTGGCTGGAGTGGCCGACGCCAGGCCCTGGGGCTGCGCCTGCGCTGTCGCCGGGCTTGGGGCAAGAGCAGGAGCCTGCGCCCTTTCGGCCGTGGTGGCAGTCGAGGCGGGCGAGGGAGTCGACGCGCCGTCGTCGGCGATGACCATGATGGTATCGCCCACTTTCGCCGTCTCCCCTTCCTTTACCGCGATTCTAGACACGGTGCCCGTCCGGGGTGAAGGAATCTGGACGTTCACCTTGTCCGTCATTACCTCGACAAGCGGCTGGTCCTCTCTTACCTTCTCGCCTTCCTTCACCATCCACTTGATGATTTCAGCTTCTGCGACGCCTTCGCCAATGTCCGGAAGCTTGAACTCGTACACCATTTCTAATCCCAGGTTACGCGCGATCAGGAGTTTTTAGCATTTTCCCGCGTTGTCAATACCTGGCGACCTCCAGCGCAGCCTTGACGACGCGACCCGCGTTTGGCAAGTAGTAGTCCTCGAGCTTCGCAAGCGGGACGACGGTGTCGAATCCTGCCACTCTCTTGACCGGTGCCCTGAGGTAGTCGAGGGCGCTGTCAGCCAGTGTTGCGGCCACCTCGGCCCCGACCCCGAGGTTCTTTGGCGCCTCGTGGATGATGACTGCCCTCCCGGTCTTCTTCACGGACTCCAGGATTGTATACCGGTCAAGAGGGGATATCGTCCTGAGGTCGATGACCTCGGCGGAGATCGACTGCTCACTCTGCAGCGTCTCAGCCGCCTGAAGCGTCGGGACCATCATTGCCCCGTATGAGACCAAGGTCAGGTCTGTGCCGCCCCTCACCACATGCGCCCTGCCGATGGGGATCGCGTACTCCTCTTCTGGAACCTCCATCTTGGGCGAGTCGTAGAGCCGCTTGGGCTCCATGAAGATGACGGGGTTTGGCTCTCGCAGAGCCGCGGCCAGAAGCCCCTTGGCGTCGTAGGGATTGGACGGAATCACCACCTTGAGGCCGGGCGTGTGCGCGAAGTAAGCCTCGGGCGAATCGGAGTGGTGTTCAGGTGCCCTGATGCCCCCGCCGAAGGGGAACCTTATGACCCCGCGCGTTGTGTATCTTCCTCGTGTCCTGTTTCGCATGCGGGCGATGTGACCGAATATCTGGTCCAGCGCGGGAAGCGTGAAGCCGTCGAACTGGAACTCGGCCACGGGTATCATCCCGCCAATCGACAGCCCGACGAAGAGGCCCGCTATGCCCAGTTCAGCCAGCGGGGTGTCGAAGACACGATCGGAACCGAACTCGTCCTGAAGTCCGCGCGTGACCTGGAAGACGCCGCCGTTCTTGCCTACGTCCTCCCCAAATACCGTGATCTTCGGTTCCGCCTGCATCTCCTGCCTCAGGGCCATGTTCAGTGCATTTCTGATGTTCACGCCGGGCCTTCCGCCTGCAAGCTTGGACTCGCTGGGTAGCTGCCCCGTGGGACTTACGTCGGCAGTGCCGAAGGCCTCCTGCATTTCCTGGAGCAGCAGAGGTGTCGGCTTGTCGTACATGTGCTGGAAAATGACGGTCGGGTCGGGAGTCGTCTCGGCCCTGTAGGCCCTCACTGCCTCATCGACCTTTGCCTGGGCGGACAGCGCCATCCGCTGGAGCCCCTGGTCGTCGAGGAGGCCGACCGACTTCAGGTACTTTTCGAGCCGGCTCAGAGGGTTCTTCTTCTCCCACTTCGCGACCTCTTCGGGCGCCTTGAGCTTGTTCGAGACCAGCTCAGCGGTCGTGTGAGGACCCATGCGGTACGTGTAGAATTCGAGCAGGGTGGCGCCTCTCCCTCGCCGGGCTCTCTCGACCGCGTATTGCGTAGCCTCGTAGGACGCGACAACGTCGTTGCCGTCGACGAGTATCCCTTCGAGCCCGTAGGCGGCGGCCTTCTGGGCGATGGTCTTCGAGCCCGTCTGTCTCTCTCGCCTGACGGAGATGGCCCACTGATTGTTCTCCACAACGAAGACGACCGGGAGGTCGAAGACGCCGGCGAAGTTCAGCGACTCGTGGAAGTCGCCCTTGGAGGTCCCGCCGTCCCCGGTCGAAACCAGCACCACCGAGTCGTCGTGCTGCAGCCGCCGGGCGAGGGCTAGCCCTGCCGCGTGCGGGAGTTGGGTCGAGACCGGGACGGCCAGAGGCAGCATGTTCAGCCCCTCGGGAATCTGCATTCCTCTCTCGTCTCCACCCCAGTATTCCAAGAGCCGTTCGGCGGGGAGGCCGAAGGCGAGCATGCCGGCGCTGTCGCGATACATCGGGACGTACCAGTCGTTGTGCGCCAGTGGAAGGGTGAATCCAACCTGGGCACCCTCCTGGCCTCGGCAGGGCGCGTAGGTCCCGATCTCCCTCAGCGTGGAAAGGTTGGTCGCTTTCTCGTCGAATTGACGTCCGAGGAGCATCAGCTCGTACATGCGCAGGAGCATCGATGGGTCGATCGCGGGCTCCTTCCCGACCAGAGCCCCGTCAGGCGTGAGTCGCTGGTAGACCGCGTCTTCGACCCTGTCAATCTTGAAGTCGGCCTCGCTGAAGATCTTGGGCTTGGCTTCGCTGCCGGATTTCAGGCTGTCAGACTCGGTCAATTCGCGGGTCGCTCCCGAAGTGTCATAGCAAACCCCCATCCGGTCGGCCGCCGGCCTCCAGAGCGGAACGAATGTAGAACTCGCCTGCCCGATAGCTGCTCCTGACCAGCGGCCCTGAGGCGACGTATCTGTATCCCATCGACATCCCCAACTGTTCGTATCGCTTGAACTGGTCCGGCCTCACGTACTCTACTATGGGGAGATGCCTCTGCGACGGTCGCAGATACTGCCCCACGGTGAGAAAGTCGACGCCCGCGTTCCTCAGGTGGGCCATGGCCTGTACGACCTCCTCTTCGCTCTCTCCCAGCCCGACCATGATCGAGGACTTCGTGTACATGCGGCTGTTGAGCTTCTTGACGTTCCGAAGCACGGACAGGGACTGCCAGTATGTCGCCCTTGGGTCCCTTACACGAGGTGTCAGGGACATGGTGGTCTCGATGTTGTGGGCGATCACGTCGGGGCCTGAGTCAACCACCGTCCTAAGCGCATCAAGGTCGTTCTGGAAATCGGGTATCAGTATCTCCACCAGGAGGTCGGGCAATCTCTCCTTTACCAGCCTGACGGTCTTGGCGAAGTGGGCAGCCCCTCCGTCGGGGAGATCATCCCGGTCCACTGAGGTCAGTACGACGTAGCTGAGCCCCATCTTGGACAGGGCGAGAGAGACGTTCTCCGGCTCCATCTCATCCAGGATCCCGTTGGGCTTGCCTGGTGTCACCATGCAGAACCTGCAGGCCCTCGAGCAGACATCGCCCATCAGCATCAGGGTTGCCGTTCCGCCCTTCCAGCACTCATGGAGGTTGGGACAATGGGCCTCTTCGCAGACGGTGTGCAGGCCCAGGGCGCCGAACATGGTCTTGAGGTCCTCGTAGCTCGCTCCTCGTGGGGGGAGAACGGTGAGCCAGTCCGGCCGTGTCTCAGCTTGCATTGGACTACTGTCCGACTACCAATCTCAGCCTATCAAAACTCTTTCCAGAGAAGGTGCCGTTGCAGGCCTCGCAGCCATCCACCGTGAACCCAGGCTCCAGGTCACCGTGCAGGCCGCACATCAAGTGGTTGAAGCGGATGTAGTCACAGACGTCGGTCATGGTCCTCAGGGCCTTCCTCTGGTCTGGGTTGTCCGAAGCGAGTATCTCGGCGATCTTGTCGGCCGCCTTCGCCACCATCTGGTCCCTCTCAAGGTCGATCATCACTCCCCGGGCCTTCCTGGAGTAGTTGCTAATCGAGGCCTGAGTGACCCCGAGGCGGGTGGCAACCTGCTGTTGGGTCAGGTCGTACTTCTCTCGAAGCCTCCTAGAGACCATGGCCCGAAGCGCAGGAAGGGCAGACTTCGACACCATTTCGTATGGGTTAATCATTTGGTCTTATCACCTATGTTATAAGGCCCGTTATATAAGGGTAGTCGAGCCGCAATCTTACATAGAGGCCGAGCGAATGGCGGTGACAGGCGAGGTCCCTGCCAGAACAGAGCGTTTTCGAGCTGTTTTCACCTCCACTGATCGAGGCGCTGAAGGAAAGGGGCTTCACTTCGCCGACCGACCCCCAGATGAAGCTGGTGCCCCTCGTGGAGCAGGGGAGGAACGCGCTGCTGATGGCTCCCACAGGGACGGGCAAGACCGAAGCGGCGTTCCTTCCAATCCTTGACAGATTGATCAGGGAAGGCGCGTCCCGGGTCAAGGGGACGAAGCTGCTCTACATCACGCCATTGAGGGCGCTGAACAGGGACATGCTGGAGCGAATGCAGTGGTGGTGCAAGAGGTTCGACGTCAGGCTCGGCGTGAGGCACGGCGACAGCACTCAGGCAGAAAGGACGAACATGAGCGTGGCACCGCCCGACATCCTCATCACAACGCCCGAGACTCTCCAGATTCTTCTGGTCGGAAGGAGAATCCGAGAGAACCTGTCTACGCTCAGGTGGGTGGTGGTGGACGAAGTCCACGAGCTAGCGGAGGACAAGCGCGGGACCCAGCTCTCCGTGGGGCTCGAACGGCTGAGGTCGCTCGTGAGTCGAGACGTTCAGGTCATCGGGCTTTCGGCCACCGTGGGCTCGCCGGAGACGATCGCTCGGTTCCTGGTGGGAGAGGGGAGGGCCTGCGAGATAGTGAGAGTTCCGGTGGAGAAGAGCCTTTCACTGAAGGTCGTGGCGCCCAGGGCCACCGCGGAGGACCAGGCGCTGGCCGAGGCAATCTACTCTTTCCCCGAAGTGAGCGCCAGGATGCGGACCATCAAGGAGGTGGTCGAGCAGTATCGCTCGGTTCTGATCTTCACCAACACCCGCACCGAGGCCGAGGCCCTGGCCAGCAGGTTCAGGGTCTGGGATCCGAAGTTCCCAATCGGCATACATCACAGCTCCCTTTCGAAGGCCACCAGAGAGGCCGTGGAGAGGGAGCTCAAGGACGGCAGGCTCCTCGGGGTGATCTGCACCAGCAGCCTTGAGCTAGGGATCGACATAGGATTCCTCAATTACGTCGTGCAGTACAACTCACCTCGACAGGTCACTCGCCTTATTCAGAGGATAGGAAGGAGCGGGCACAGAGTGGGCGAGGTCTCAAACGGCTTGATCATAACGCAGGACTCGGACGACATCCTCGAAGCCATGGTGCTGTGCAGGAAGTCCGTCGACGGGGAGCTGGAACCCCTGGAGCCAGTGGAGGCTCCGTACGACGTTGCAATCCACCAGGTCGCCGGCCTCCTGGTCGAGCGCGGGTCGTGGAGCATCGACGATATCCTCGCCATCATGCGAAGGAGCTACCCGTATTCGAAGATGGGCGAGGAGCAGCTCGTCAGAGTTCTCACCTACATGCGCGAACGATATCCGAGGCTGGCCATGTTCAGCGAGTCTGAGAGGAGAATCTTCAGGACGAGAGACCTGCAGCCATTGTTCGGCTACTACTTCGACAACCTGTCGATGATACCAGACGAGAGGCAGTACCTCGTCATGGAGGGCGACCGGTTCGTCGGGGCCCTGGACGAGGCGTTCGTCTCGGAATACGGCGAGGTGGGCGTGAAATTCGTCGAAGCCGGGAGGTGCTGGAAGATCGAACAGATCTACGGCAACAAGGTGTACGTGAAGGCCGAGGAAGACCCAACGGGGGCCGTGCCAAGCTGGGTGGGAGACGAGATTCCGGTCCCGTTTGAAGTTGCGATGGAGGTCGGCCGGATAAGGCGCCGATATTCCGAGGAGCTGGGCGGGGGTGACCCGGAGAGGTACGTGGGAGAGCTGACGGAGAGCTACCCGGTCACCAGGGCGGTGGTCAAAGACGCGCTGAAGGAGGTGTCCGAGCAGTTCACCGCCCGTCTCCCAGTTCCGTCTGACAAGCGTGTCACCATAGAGCGATGGGACAGGTACGTGATCATCCAGGCCTGCTTCGGCCACAGGGTGAACAGGCTGCTCGCCAGAGTCGTCGGGCACCTGATCTCCGAGAGGATCGGCCAATCAGTCGCGGTCCATCAGGACCCCTACAGAATAGTCATAGAAGCGGACGTCTCACTCTCGGCAGTGACTTCTGTAATTCAGGAGCTCTCCAAACTGGACCTGCGCGAGGTGACGGCCAAGGCCGTGGAGAGATCGGGGATCTTCAAGAGGCGCATAATCCACGCGGGCAAGAAGTGCGGGGCCATCGCGAAGGACGCGGACTACGCTAGCGTCTCTATTTCGGGGCTAATCGAGGCCATGAAGGACACGCCGGTCTACGAAGAAGCCATGAACATGATCTTCCATGACGACTTCGACCTGCGGAAGTCCCTCGAGGTAATCGGGCTTATGGAGAGCGGGGCTATCGAAGTGAAGCCGATAGAGTACGACGCCCTCTCGCCCGTGGCGAGGATAGGCATAGAGGAAATCAGCAGGCGAGGAGAGATTATCTCGCCAGAACGGCTGAGGGCGCTCCTTCGGCAGTCAACTCTGGGGAGGATACAGGACACGTTTCTGGTCGCGGTTTGCGTGAACTGCTGGAACTACCTCGAGCTTCGGAAGGTGGCCGACCTTGACGACCTGAAAGCCTGCCCGAAGTGCGGGAAGCAGACGATAGGCTTGTCCACGGAATCCTATGAGAACGTCTTCTCGCTGGCCATGAAGGCGAGGAGCAGGACTCTCGTGAAGGGGAGGAAGCAGAGGCTCGTAGAGTCGATCAGGAGGTCCGCGGAGCTCAGGAGCCAGTACGGCCATTCCTTCGACCTTCTCATGGCTGGCCGGAACGTCAGAATCAGCGACGCCGCGACCCTCGCCGAGAAATGGAAGAAGGAAGGCAGGGACTTGGTCGATCTGATAGTGGAAGGCGAGCGAGAGGCGCTAAGGCGCCGCTACTTCGTTGCTACCGCGTGAGAGGATCATGGTCATCAGAGTCTTCTCGTCTATCTCGGCCCTGGTTCTCCAGCCAACGTGAATCAGCATCTTGTCGTCTTGCTCGAGGTAGCCCCTCTTTACGTATCTGTCGAGCGAATACTCCACCCTCCACTTCGGGAACTTCTCGCGGAGGAACTGCTCGAGCTCCCTGCGGCCGACACGGCCCTGCTTGGCGTTCACGAAAGCGACCGATGCCGCGAGCACGGCGAGGTCGTCGATCCGAATGCCAGAGGTTTCGGCCTCCGATATCGACGGCGGCTCCTTGAAGCGCAGGAGAAACCGAGAGGTGTCGTCCGTCCCTTCAGGACCCTTGACCTCGTAGACCTCCAGGCCGAGAGGCGCGATGTCCTCTGACAGGACCTCGATTATCTTCCTGTAGTCCCTCCCGAGATGCCTCTTGAGTTCCCATCCCTTCACGCCCGGGTTCCTGCTTCTTTGCAGAATCAGTGTCTGGAAGGCCTTCCTGACCTTCCTGTCAAGAAGGGCTCTGTCGGTGGATTCCATCAGTCGTCCCCCACAATCGAGACCGCCACCGACTTCGGAGTGCCACCGGCCTTCTTGGACAGCGGCGCGACCCAGATCTGCCCGGTCAGCGCGTCGGTCTTCATCGTAGCCCTACCCTCGCTTATCAGGAATGCAAGGAGGTAGGCGCGTACGACCTTCTCTTCGAAGGTTTCTCTGGCGATGAAGCCCCTGTAGTCGACCCAGTCCCCCTTGGACTTCGAAAGCAGCTCCTCCTGAAGGCCGCTCAACCTGTCCTCGAACTGATCCTGAGTGAATATGCGAAGCTGCAGGAGATCATCGAAGTCGATAGTCCCCGGCCTCACGCCGTAGTTGCCGAACTCCGACTTGAACCGCTCTGACATCGGCGCCAGGTCGTTCCAGTACACGAAAGCCTTCTCGAGGCCCTTGGGCGAGAGCTGGTCAACCTGGACCAGAGGATGCCAGCTGCGGACGAAGGCTTCGATGAGCGCATCCTTCGAAATCAGCTTGATCTTGAACTGAATCAGGAGGGGATCGATATAGAGCGAGGAGGCCCTGTGCTTCAGCCATTCGTCCTGGAGCTTCAGTATCTGGGCTAGCTCGAGCATCGCCTCAGAGTCGAGGAGAAGTTCGTCCAGGAATTTCCATTCCGGGAGATGCTTGCGAAGGACGGCGATCTTATCGAGGATGTCTACCTCGAAGGGGTTCGCGCTGCTCGACTTCACAGACTCACAGAGCGCAATCACCCTCATGAGGTCTTGGACCTTCTTCTCGTCCAAGCTAGCTCGCCTTCAGCTCCTTCACTTCGGAGGCGCCGTGGACCGCCTGGACGGTGATGACGTGCGCGCTTCTGTCGAAGACCGTCAGGATCGAGGGAGTAATCACGATGTACTGGGAGGACTCCTTCTTCATCTGAGTGAGTATCATCCTGAACATCGCTTCCCTGTTTCTGGGGTCCATGTGGATGTCGAACTCGTCCATGCCTCGGATGGGTGAGACGATTCTGGACTGCAGTGAGAGAGTGAACGCCATGAGGGCCACAGACCGTTCTCCTCCACTTTGGGTGAATGGGTCTAGCGTCGTTGGAGCGCCGCCCCTGAAGCCTACGTAGAGGTCCATGCCCGCATCCTCGATGTCTCCTTCTTCGTCAAGTTTGATGAAACCGGTGGCGTCCGCGGCCGCGAGGATTGACTGGTATGCAGGATCTATGGACTCCACCAGGTCGTGGATCGCGTTCTTCCATACGCCCTTCCTGAGCTCCAGTTCGGCCAGAAGTGCCTTCTTGTTGTCTTGGAGCTTCGCGAGCTTGATCTTCAGTTCTTCGATGTTCCCCGAGTAGTCGTTGTATATCTTCTCCGCGTCGTCCGGTATGTCCTGAAGCTTTTGGAGGTGCGCGGAGACCAGCTTCAACTCCTCCGAGACCTCGTACGGCTGCCGCTGGGTCTCCACTTTGGGAGAAACCCTCTCCAGATCCGGCCTCAGCTTCTCTAGCTCCTCCTTGTACTCCCTCGCAGACCTCTCCAGATCTCTGAGCTCCGACTGGGTGACCTTTATCCTGTAGGAGAGGACTTCGAACTTGACCCTGAAAAGAACGTAGTCCTCCGTCATTCGTTTGATGAGCTCCTCCGTCCTCGCTATCTCGGGTTGGAGCGTTGAGACCTCCCTGTCGAGGTCGGTCTTCCGTCTGGCCGAGTCCTCGGCGCCTGAAGAACTCTTCTTCGTGATGTATTCGACGACCTCCCGGAGTCGCCTCGCACCCCTTGGGAATCCCTCCGTAGCGTCCTGAATCGCCTTGTCCAGGCCACGGAGGTCTTCGGCCAGCGTCCTCAGGGCCTCGTTGGAGGCTTCGTCCTTGGACCTCTCCTTCTCCGCGCGGACGAGGGCGTAGTACAGCTTGTGAAGCTCGACCTGCTTGTCGAGAAGCGAGGCGTGGGTCTTGTCGGCGTCGGAGCCGACATCCGACTGCTCCTTCTTCAAGTCCTCGAGCGTCCCGTTCTTGCCGAGGATCTTCTCCTCGACGGCCTGAAGCGACTTTGAAAGCTTGGCTTCTGTGCTCCAGAGAAGCTCCCGCTCGAGCAATGATCTGTGCTCAGTCAGCTTCTTCTTCTCGAGAAACCTGTCGTAGATTTGCTTCCAGTACTCAAGGGCCTGGTTGGCGTTGTCAATCAGCTGCATGAGGGAGCTTTCCTCCCCTATCAGGCCGCTCAGGTCCTCCTCGGCCTGGAGGATTCTCTCTCTGAATTCAGAAAAGCCGACTGCGTCCTCGACCATCTTGAGGCGCTCCTGCGGGGTGACGGCTCCGAGCTCTTCTATCATACCCTGGTGCATGATGATCAGAAGGTTGTCGGGGTTGATTCCGAATTCTCCGAGGAGTCTGACCACCTCGCTCTTGTCTATTTCCTTGTAGTCCGCTTCGAACCAGTACGAGCCGTCATTCCTGAGGTACCGGCTCAGCATGAACGTATCAGACTTCGAGTAGGGGATGGGCCTGCGGCCGTTTGCGGCTGTGTTGTCGAAGACGAGCGAGACCCTTGCGATGTCTTTGCCTCTTCGAATGAGGTCGGAGAGTTTCCGGGACCTTTCGGTGTACGCCTGGCCGAAGGCCACCGATATCGCGAGGAGAACGGACGACTTGCCGGCTCCGTTTGGTCCCACGATGAGGTTCAGCCCTCCGCGGAGTGGGATTCTTGCGTACTCGTAGCTCATGAAGTTCTCCAGAATAATCTCTTTGACGTTGGTTAGAGGAGCCTCACTCTGCTTGGAGACTTCGGCGGTTCTCCTAGACAATTTGCCGAAGAGCGCGCTGGTGTGAGGCATTTAGATATTGCGCATGTTTAGGATGAAATCTTGGACGTAAGGGCTTAAATCGGTCGCAACGTTTCGGAGAGGTCCTTGAGTGGAGGTCTGGGCTTCGAGTATCTCGCCGAGCCGGTTAGGGAGATTCTCGGCGAATCCGGAATCAAGGAGCCGACCCCGCCTCAGGCGCAGGCATCGCCCCACATAGCCAAGGGCGAGAACGTCCTGGTCATCGCACCCACGGGCTCGGGCAAGACAGAGGCGGCGATACTTCCGCTGCTCAGCAGAGTTTTGGCCGAGGGTCACGGCGAAGGGATCTCCGTCCTGTACATCACGCCCCTCAGGGCGCTGAACAGGGACATGATGCGCCGCCTGAAGCTGTGGTGCGTGAAGCTGGGGCTTACCATCGACATCAGGCACGGAGACACCCCCGTGACCCAGAGGAACAGACAATCGCAGAATCCACCTGACCTGTTGATCACGACGCCCGAGTCGCTGCAGGCGATTCTCCCAGGGAGCAGAATGCGCCAGAACCTCAAGCAGCTTAAGGCTGTAGTGGTGGACGAGCTCCACAACCTCGTCGAGAGCAAGAGGGGCGTCCAACTCTGCGTCGGGCTGGAACGGCTTAGGAGAGTGGCCCCCGACTTCCAGCTCGTCGGGCTTTCGGCCACAGTGGGTACGCCGGAGGTCGCTGCAAGATTCCTTTTCGGCGACCTGAGGCACTTGGTGGTCCGGACCGAAGCCTCGAAGGTGTTCGACTATTCGATAGAGTACCCTGTCCCGGACCCCGCGACGCAGTCCGCGGCAAAGGCTGCCTACGCTGCTCCCGACCTTGCGGCGAGGCTTGACAGGATCAATAAGCTCATTGATGCCCACAAGTCCACGCTCATCTTCGTCAACAGCAGGACCCTGGCTGAGATGCTGGGTGAGAAACTCGGAAGGATGAGAGGAGACGTAGGGGTCCACCACGGGTCTCTACCCAGGGACGAGAGAGAAAGGGTGGAGCAGGCGTTCAAGGCGGGACAGATCAGGGCCCTCGTCTGCACCTCGACTCTGGAGCTTGGAATCGATGTAGGCTCGGTCGACCTTGTCGTTCAGTACATGTCACCCCGACAGGTCACCTCGCTTGTCCAGCGAGTAGGAAGGAGCGGTCACAGGCTGAGCGAGGTCTCCAAAGGGGTGCTAGTGGCCGTTTCCGCCGACGACATCTTGGAATCCTGCGCGAGCATAGCCGCAGCGGGCGAGGGGGCGCTCGAGCCGACCCGCCCGTACGTGAACAGCCTCGACGTGCTCGCCCACCAGGTCGCCGGATTCCTGATGGACCTTGAGGCCATGGAAGGGGAAGATATGCTGGGGAGCATAAGGAAGGCGAGCCCCTTCGCCGCCTTGGGCTCCGAGAGATTCTGGAGGGTTGTGAGGTACCTCCAGGAGCTCGGGAAGCTAAGGGTCGCGGACGGGAGGATCGCGAGAACTGGCGCGACTAGGGAGTACTATTTCCAGAACCTGTCGATGATCCCCGACGAGACGAGGTACATTGCACTCGATGTGACGACGAGCCAAATGGTGGGGATACTGGGGGAGGAGTTCGTCCTGCTCTACGCGAAGGTCGGCGTACACTTCGTCTGCAAGGGGAAGGTCTGGCAAATCGAAAAGATCACGGACGACAGGAAGGTCTACGTAACGCCGGTAGAAGATCCGCTTGCGGCAATACCTGGCTGGGACGGAGAAATGCTTCCAATCCCCATCGGCCTGGCCATGAGGACGGGCGAACTCCGCCGGCGGATTTCTGAGGCCCTTGGCACCGGCGGGGGGAGGCTGGACAAGGTCCTGGAGGAGATGCCGTCCGACTCGGCCGCGAAGGCTCTCGTGGTGGACGAGATCGAGGAGCACATGAAGCGCGGAGCGGCAGTTCCCTCCGACAGGGAGATTCTCATCGAGGGCTTCGAAAGGTTCTTGATCGTTCATCTTTGCTTCGGCGAGGCAGTGAATCGCGCCTTTGGCTACGTCTTCGAGGAGATACTCTCGCGGCGGGGGCTGGTCCAACTTTGGTGGATGGACGGCTACCGGCTCCTCTTCGAACTGACGGAGGACACCAACGGACTGGACCTCGCCTCGCTTGGAAGGGAGTTGTTTGGAATCACACCGGAAGAGATGGAAAGGACCTACGCGGTCGCCGTGCAAAGAAACTTCCCTTTCCCGGCTCGAGTCAAGGTCGTGGCCGAGAGGTTCGGCGCCATCAAGAAGGGGAAGCGCATCTCCCATCCAAACCTCTGTTCACTCCCCACGAGGTTCGAGAAGACCCCCGTCTACGAGGAAGCCATACAGGAGACGGACCGCGACCTCGTTGACATGGCAGGGGCAAAGGAAGTCCTGACCAAGCTCTCAAGGGGGAGAATCAAGGTCAGCCCGTTCCAGGCCGGCGAGCAACCGACCCCGATAGCCTATCACCTGCTGTATCGCTACCTGGAAGTGCCCGAGGCCGTGGCGCCCGATTCACTCGGGAAGTCCTCCTTCCTACGGATGAAGGCCAGCATCTTCGGGACGAATGTGAGCCTCGTCTGCGTCAGGTGCGGGGCGGATCAGGGGTCAACGACCGTGGGCGACCTGCCCGAGGAGCCCCGCTGCTCGGCCTGCGGCTCGGGGCTGCTGACGCCGTGCTTCTGGGCGTCCTGGGAGGTGGTCGAGCTCCTAAGGAAGAAGAGAGAGAAGGCGGAGCTGAACGAAGAAGAGCGAAACAAGCTTACCCGCGCAAGAAGGGCCGCGGACCTGGTTCTGTCCTACGGGAGGAAGGCGGTGGTCGCCCAATCGGTCTATGGAATAGGACCCCAGACGGCCTCTAGGATACTCGCCGAGATGCACGAGGACGAAGAGAGCTTCTACAGAGGACTTCTGGAAGCCAAGATACGGTTCATCACCACCAGGCAGTTCTGGTCAAGCTAGAAAACGCCTTTAACGAGAGCGATCCGGGGCCCGGTAGTTTGGTTCTAGCAGCCAAGGTCTTCCTCGTCAGAGAGAAGTACGAGTTGGACCTGCTTGCCCAGAAGCTGAAGACATTCAAGGTCGAGCAGGAAACTACCGTGGAGGGCCAAGACTTCGATCTCGTGTCCGAAATCAGGGACCTCGTTGTGGGCAAGGCCGAACTTGAGGGCGTCTTCTCGTTCGACGCGGTCTTCGTGGTGAAGCACAGGGGCAAGCCTCAGCCAGTGGCGAGGACATACGAAGCCCCGTTCAGGTTCGACTTCTTCAGGGACCGCCTTCTCCTGACAGTGTTCGAGAAGAAGGCGAGGGCCAATAACGTGGCCAACGAAATCAGCAAGGCCGTCTTCCTTAGCCTGGGCCAGGTGGTCGAGGCCCGCATCGCCCCCGAGACCCTGAAGAGCTTCCATGAGGACAATTTCGACGACACGAAGATCGTCTTCTACGACGATGTCGACCTGCCCAACATCAGCAAGCTGTCGCTATACGGAGAGGTGCTCGGGCTGACTTCGCTGTATGCCGACTACCTCACCCATGGTAAGCTGTGGTACATTGTATTCAAGAGCAAGAAGTTCGGGTATGTCATCGGTCTTACCCGCAACTGCGTGGTCACGGCGTTCAGCAGGATGGAGATGGAGGAGTTCAGACTCTTCGTAAAGGACCAGGTCTTCCCGCTGATCGCCTAGCGCGATTCAACTGGGCAAGACGAGCGGCCCTCCCCGCTCCGGAGGGAACGGGAGGTTTAAACTCGGTCCTGGTGCGGTCCGAAGGGTTGCTGAAGATAATCCCCGGAGAAGCCGCGCTGATTCTCTCAACCTCTGGGAGCAACACTCTACTGATCTCCGACCTGCACCTCGGGCTCGAGAAGGAGATGGCCAGGAAGGGATTTCGAATCCCCTCATATTCCGTCAAGATGGTCGACCGAATCAAGAAGATCGCTGAGGAAAGGGGGGTCGACAGGATAGTGATACTGGGAGACGTCAAGCATTCTGTGGGGAAGGTAGAAGACATCGACTGGGGGATACTGCCGTGGTTCTTCGAGACCATGCTAGACCTCTTCCCAGCCGTCGAGGTGGTACCGGGGAATCACGATGGCAGCATCAAGACGTTCATTCCGCAGAGGGTACGACTGCACCCGTCTGACGGGGCAGTGCTAGGAGAAGGACGGGGCCGAGTCGGGGTGGCCCACGGTCACGCGTGGCCCTCCGAGGCTGCAATCGGGACAGGAAGGCTCGTGATCGGACATTCGCACTTCACCTACGAAATGAGAGACCGCTTCGGCGCGAGATCCCGCGAATCCGTTTGGATCTCCGCCCACTATAGAATCGAGAAGCTGCTCTCAAGTGCCGGCTATAAGTCAAAACGGGCCGGTGACGGAGAGCTGATTGTCATGCCCCCGTTCAATCGGATGGTGGGAGGGCATCCAATCAACAGGCCGGGGTCGTTCAAGTTCGGCCCCGTAATGTCGTCCGGTTGCGTGACGCTCGACGGTGCGGACGTGTTCCTTCTGGACGGAACGAGAGTCTCCTAGACGCATTAGCCGCGACGGTTGTGCCCGTTCAGAACTCTTTTCACGAACTGCTCCAGGGCGGCCTCACCCACGGCTCCTATGACCGCGTCTGTCGGCTGTCCGTTCCTGAAGAGCATGAACGTTGGAATCGAGAGGACCTGGTAGCGTGAAGAAAGGCCCATCTCCTCGTCGACGTTGATCTTCCCAAACACGATTCTGTCGCCGTATCTCGCCGCCAGCTTCTCGACCACTGGCTCCATGGTCTTGCAGGGGCCGCACCAAGTCGCCCAGAAGTCGACGAACAGCGGCCTGCTGCCCGTGCTGTAGCTCTCGAAGTTGGCTTCGGTTAGCTTGACTGTCAAAGAATCGACCCTAACTTCCTGGTCCACCATCTCGGTCATCTCGTGATATCGAACTCCACTGGGTAAGCACAATCGCCGATGCGTATTTAAGATTGTGATGCAAAAAAATCCACTAGCCATGATGCCCGGGCCCGCAGTCCTTTCATTGGCGAGAAAACTGAGCAAATCAGAGCCCACGCCGGGGTCGGTGAGGTTCGCCAGCGTGGCTGTGATTCTGCGGGGAGTAGGTCCCTCGATCCTCCTGATAAAACGAGCAGAAAGGGACGGCGACCCTTGGTCAGGTCAGGTGGCCTTTCCCGGGGGGAAGATGCAGAGCGGGGACGGCAGCGTAAGAGAGACCGCGGTGAGGGAGACGAAAGAGGAAGTAGGATTCGACCTGAACGAGTCGGCTTCGTTTCTTGGGTATCTCGGCCCGTTCAGAACCCACACCGGTAACATGGACGTCGTTCCTTCGATCTTCACCCTCGAGAAGGAGGTGGCCGTCAAGCTGAACGGCGAGGTGTCTTCATATAGATGGGTCGATTTCGGCGTGTTTGAGAACTCGCTGGCCGGAGGCACGCACCAAGTCGTGCGAGAAGGGGCGACCCTTGACATGCCGGCGGTTGTCTTTGAGGACTACGTCGTCTGGGGTCTGACGTACAGGATCCTCCAAAGCATCGTCGAGAATATTGTATGATGACCCCGCGCCCTGCCGATCAGTTCTCCACTCTCCCCCGTGTCTTTGATTTCGCGCGTTTCTGTTCCTCGAGGATGCGAGCGACCTCGCCGCGCTCCCACGGGAACACGATCCATTCTTCGAGCGTTTCGAGATAGAAATCCGGGCTGAACTTTGTCCACGGCTTCTTGAAGAGCACGCCGGTCTTCACAAGCCTCGGCTTCTGGCGGCGCAGGTGACTCGTTACGGTGCGCATGGTCTCCCCTTCGTCGACGAGGTCGTCGACGAGGAGGACCTTCTTTCCCGTGACGCTCTCAGTCAGCGTGGAGACTATCCGCGGCTTCTCCCGCTCCGCAATCCCTCCGTAGGACTTCACGTTGATGATGTCCAGCCGGACATCCAACTGGTCAGAGACCACCATGGCCAAGGGAATGCCGCCTCTGGCGATCCCGATCACGAGGTCGAATCTGGGAGATTCGCGAAGCATTTCGACCAGTTCAGCCGAGAGCCTGCCGTACTCAGCCCAGCTGATGTATCTGAGCTTGACCAAGGAAGTGGCATCCTGAGTTTCCGTAGATAACCGTTCAACCAGCGATTCGCAGGTTCGTGTTTCAGTGATTGGTGGGCCGGGAGGGATTTGAACCCTCGACCTTCGCCGTGTAAGGGCCTAATGGAGTCGGATCTGACATCCTAACCGGGCTAGACAACCGGCCCGTTGGCGGCTTGGTTTCTCCCATTAAAATAGCGTCGCTAATGGGATTCCGGTCAGCGACCCGACAGGATAGTGTTCGTCTGGGCAAGGCGCCGCTTGCTCGCAGGGGCTACCCCCAGAGAGGGACATCAACTTTAATTGGCAAACAATGGCAGCGGGCACAGAGTCAGGAGTGCCTGTCAGCAGAAACGACGCGGTCATAACAGAAGTGCGGGCGAGACAGATACTCGATTCTCGCGGCAATCCGACCGTGGAGGCTGATGTGCATGTTGGGTCCCGCCTTGGCAGGGCCAGCGTCCCTTCGGGCGCTTCCACAGGCATGCACGAAGCGCTTGAACTGAGAGACGGAGACACGAAGGCGTTTCTGGGCAAAGGAGTCCTGAAAGCGGTGTCGAACATAGAATCGATCATCGGGCCACGATTGAAGGGCCGCAATGCGACCGATCAGAGGGAGATCGACAACCTGATGATAGAGCTCGACGGAACGCCGAACAAAAGCCGGTTAGGGGCCAATGCCATCTTGGCAGTCTCCATGGCGACTGCCAGGGCGGCTGCGTGCATTGAGGGGGTTGCGCTCTTTAGGCACCTCGGGCGTAGGAATCGGTACCAACTACCCGCGCCTATGATGAATGTGATTAACGGGGGAGAGCACGCTGGCAACGACCTCGCACTGCAGGAGTTCCACATCGAACCGGTCGGCGCGGCAAGCTGTGCCGACGCCATAAGAATGGGAGCCGAGGTGTACCAGTGCCTCAAGAAGGTGCTGCGGGACGGATACGGCGAGTCAGCGATAAATGTAGGTGACGAAGGGGGATTTGCGCCTCCCCTCGGCAGGACGAGGGACGCGCTTGAAGCCATCAGGAAGGCCATCGGGAAGGCGGGATACACAGAGGAGGAATTGAGGATGGGAGTTGATTCGGCCGCTTCGACCTTCTACGACGCCAAGACAAGGCGCTACAGCCTGGACGGCAGGACGATGCCAGGCGATGAGCTGGAGGACTTCTACGCGGAGCTCGTGGACGAATACGGTCTCCTCACTCTGGAGGACCCCTTCAGCGAGCAGATGCCGGGTGAATTCGCAAGCATCACGAGGAGGCTCGGCCGCAGGGTGAAGATCATTGGGGACGACATCTATGTAACCAGCTCGTCCCGAATCAGGCAGGGCATCAGACGGAGCACTTCGAACGGGGTGCTCATCAAGCTGAATCAGGTGGGAACTGTCTCGGAGACCATCGACGCGGTGAAGACGGCCGCCGGCGCGGGCTGGGTGGTGGCGGTATCGCACCGCTCGGGGGAGACGGAGGACCCGTTCATCGCGCATCTGGCCACGGCGCTACATGTCAGTTTCATTAAGGCCGGGGCCCCCGCCAGAGGCGAGCGCACGGCGAAGTACAACGAATTGTACCGAATCGGAGAGGAGCTAGGCCCGAAGGCGGCGTTCGCCGGATCAAGTCTCGGCCGCTAGCGGTCCCGAAATGGACCAGGGGCTCACTGCCCGTGGAGCTTGTACCACTGTGACGCGTCGATCGAGGCGCCGTTGAGTTCGCCGGGTGCGAGGCCTCCGAGATGGATGGCCAGGCCGTTTACGAACTCGGGCTGGTGGAATTCACCGATGGCCTTGCTTATCCTCTGAATCTCCTCCTCCGAAACGCCATCGAAGAAGGCCGTTCGGATCGGGCCGGGCTTTATGGCGTTCATGTTGACCCCCGTTCCTTGGAGCCTGCAGGCGCCTGCGTAGGTGAGTCCTTCCACGGCGAACTTTGACAGGTTGTAGAGGATGCTCCGGACGTTTACAAGCTGGTCGTGTCTCTCTCCTGCTCCGGATGAGATGTTGATAATGTTCCCTGACTTCTGCTTCCTCATTGTGGGGAGGACAGCCCGAGCGAAAAGGAAGTAGCCCTTGACATTTGTGGACATGACTTCGTCCCAATCCGCTTCTGATATCGCATCAAGATCATTCGTAGAGCCCAGTATCCCGGCATCGTTCACGAGGATGTCGATCCTCCCG
>Ga0335081_10005422_pt1 | contig 20188 bp, 15 predicted proteins | sample Lox_Sample_35_FD_206713 | JGI IMG/M metagenome (GOLD analysis project Ga0335081, IMG submission 206713) | Soil microbial communities from Loxahatchee National Wildlife Refuge, Florida, United States - Lox_Sample_3.5 | ecosystem: Environmental > Terrestrial > Soil > Wetlands | place: USA... | reverse complement strand
TGACGCTATTCATCCTCGGATATCAAAATCGTGCCGCTAGGTGTTTTCACTGCGGGATTTGGTAACTGCCGGACATAATAAACGTCTGAATAAACGTCTGAACCGACTCATGAATCGTTACAATCGGAGAGAATTTATCAAAAGCGCGTCCCTTTTGCCTTTTGCCGCGGCGACCGTCGCCGGATTGGGAAATTCGCTGTCTTTGTTCGCCGCCGAAGACCCCGGCAAACGCGCCGGCGGCCCGCACCTGAAGATTTCGCTCAACGCTTATTCTTTCAACAAACTGTTGAATGATAACATCCGGCACCGCGGGCCGGGCGTGACCCTGTTGCAAGTCATGGATTTTGCCGCCAAATGCAAGTTCGACGGGTTTGACGCCACCGGTTATTATTTCCCGGGTTATCCTGAACTGCCGCCCGATTCGTACGTGAAGGCGCTTAAGCAAAAAGCTGCCGATCTGGGACTGGGCATCAGTGGCACCGGCGTGCGCGATAATCTCACCACCGTGGACAAAGCGGTCCGCGCTGCCAGCGTCCAACACATCAAGGAATGGGTGGAAGTGGCGGCCCGTGTGGGCGCGCCCGTCATCCGTGTCTTTGCCGACACGCAGATGAGGGCGATGACGTGGCATGATGTGGCCAAAGGCTGCACGCGCGAGCAGGTTCAGGCGTGGATTGCCGATGACCTGCGGCAATGCGCCGATCATGGCAAGCAATTCGGCGTTTGCATCGGCGTTCAGAATCACGGCGATTTTCTCCAGACGGGAGAACAATTGATGGCGCTGATCAAGGCGGTCGGTTCCGATTTCTGCAAACCCATCGTGGACACCGGCTATTTTAAAACCAAAGACCCGTATGAAGACATGGCGCTGGTCGCGCCCTTCGCGGTAAACTGGCAGATCAAGCAAAGCCCATTTGGCGAAGATAGCGACATCCCGACTGATTTGGTCAAATTGGTGCGCCTCGTGCGGAAGTCTGGTTACCACGGCTATCTGCCCATCGAGACGCTTTCACCAAAAGGAAAACCCTACGATCCTTACACGGTCGTCCCGGCGTTCTTGAAACAACTTCAGGACGCGATTGCCAGGACGGCATGAGCCGCGCAGATATGCCAGAAAGAAAGTCTTTCAATCGGCGCGAAGCCTTGAAAGTGGCGGCCCTTTCAGCGTTGAGCTTGCCCTTGATGGGAGCGGCTTCCACCACCGGGGCGGGCACGGGTTCCTCCGCGAAAAAAACCGGTGGCGCCGTATTGAAACTCGGCGTCGCGTCGTATTCGCTGGCCAGGCTCCCGGTTGACGATGTCATCGCAGCTCTCAAGCGACTGGAAATCACCGCTGTTTCGCTGTACAAAACTCACGCACCGTGGGCGGATGGCACGCCCGAAGAATGCAAGGCCGTCGTCCAAAAATTCAGCGACTCCGGAATCGCCGTCACCAGCACCGGGATGATTGAACTGCCGAATGACGAGGCCGTCGTCCGCAAATCGCTCGACAACGTCCGCGCCGCCGGGCTTAAAACCTTTTGCGGCTGGGTCAAAGACACCGGTTCGCTGCCGCTGGTGGAAAAATTGCTCAAGGAATACGATTTGAAAGTGGCGATTCACAATCACGGCCCGACCGAAACGCTCGCCACCGGCATGGATGTGTGGAAGGCCGTGCAGCCGTTCGACAAGCGGCTCGGCCTTTGCCTCGACGTCGGCCACGGTTTCCGCGCCGGCGAGAATCCCGCCGAGACGATCCACCAATGCCACGATCGCATTTACGAAGTGCATCTGCGGGACACGGCCGCGACCGGCGGCGGCATGAAGGACCCCGGGCCGGTGGTCATCGGTCACGGCTTGCTGAATTTCCCGTCCCTCATCAGCGCGTTGGCCGCCGTCAAATATCGGTTCCAAGCGGAATTTGAATATGAGAAAAGGGAAGACGATCGCCTGCCCGGCCTCGCCGAATCGGTCGGCTACGTGCGCGGCATCCTCGCGGAAATGTCAGCTTGAATCGAATTGGACAATTTCCATGAAAATTTTTTTGCGCCTGGTTCTGACCGCCGTGTTCCCGGCATTGGCTTTTCCGCTTTACGCGCAAAAGGGAGTTGACCTTGAAAGCGAATTGCCCCCCGACGCGCACCATTTGAAAATCGGCGACCCCGCGCCGGATTTTTCGCTCAAAGGCGTGGACGGCAAAATGTATTCGCTGGCCGATTTCTCGAACGCGCCGGTGCTCATGGTCGTTTTTCTGTCCGACCATTGCCCGTATTCGCACGCGGCAGAATCGCGCCTGCTGCCGCTCGTCGCGGAACTGAAGCCGCGTGGTCTCGGCGTCGTGGCCATCATGCCGAACAATCCCGATTCGATGGCCGTCGGCGAACTCGGCTACACCAGGTTCAGCGACAGTTACGACGACATGAAACTTTATGCCAGGCAGCAGGGTTTCACCTTTCCGTATCTTTACGACGGCGACACGCAGACAACCGCCAAGGCTTACGGTTGCCTTTGCACGCCGGAAGTTTTTCTTTTCGACCGCGAACGCAAGCTGCGTTATTTCGGGCAGTTCGATGATTCCCGTTTCGCCGAAACCAACACGGTTCACTCGACTCCGGCGCGCGACGCCTTGGAAGAAATGCTTGCCGGACGACCAGTCACCAGGCCGGTGACCAAGCCGTTCGGCTGCTCGACCAAATGGATTGAGAATCGTCCCAGGCTGATTGCCGGGGATGAAAAAATGTATGGCGGCCCGGTGGTGCTGGAGACGATTGACGCCACGAACGTCGCCGCGCTGGTCCGCAATGACACGAAAAAATTGCGCCTCATCAACGTTTGGGCAACGTGGTGCGTGCCGTGCGTCCAGGAATTTCCCGAAATCGTTTCGCTTTCACACCGGTTTGCCAACCGCGACTTCGAGGTCATCACCATCAGCGTGGACGACGCGAAGGACACGGCGAAGGTGAAACAATTCCTCGAAGAGCACCACGCCACCGTGCCGAACCGCGTCCAGCGCTCGCTCAAGGCGGAGGGCCGCGACACAAACAATTATCTCTACACCGGTGCCGGCCTGGACGCACTGATGCAGGCGCTCGACCCGAGCGCGCCCGGTCCGGTGCCTTACACCATTCTCGTCGCGCCCGGTGGGAAAATCATTTATCGCCAGGCCAACGAGATTGATTACGATGACCTCGTCGCGAAAATTGTTGGCCAACTCGGTCCGTATTACACTCCAACCGCAAAATGAGTGACCGTTCGCCAGCGACAAGTGACAAACTTGACGGCAACTCGTCACTCGTCGCTCGTCACTCCTCTCCTGTCTGGTGGCGCACTTTCAACCGTTACCACTGGTTCGTTTTCATCATCGCGTCGCTGGCGTGGCTGTTTGACTGCCTCGACCAGCAGGTTTTCAATCTCTCACGCGACGGCGCGGTGGACGATTTGCTCACGGACAAATCCCGCGCAACGGAACTGGCGGCTTACACCACGTCTTTTTTCCTCACCGGCTGGGCGGTTGGCGGATTGATTTTTGGCGCGCTCGGCGACCGCTTCGGCCGCGCCCGCATTTTGACCGTGTCGTTGTTGATCTACTCGGTCTGCACCGGCTTGAGCGCCTTCGTCACGGGTTATTCCGGCTTTTGCGCCATTCTTTTTTTCACCGGCCTCGGCGTCGGCGGAGTTTTCGGCTTGTCCGTGGCACTCGTCGCCGATTCTGTTCCCGAAAACAGCCGCGCGCCGGCGCTCGGCTTGCTGCAATCGCTGTCAAGCTGCGGTAACATCGCGGCGGGCTTGCTGGGCATGGGCATCGGCCTCCTGGCCGTGAAAAATTTTCTGCCGCTCGGACTCAAGGCATGGCAGGCAATGTTCCTGGCCGGCGCGTTGCCCGCGTTCCTTTGCGTTTTCATTCTCGCACGGCTGAAGGAACCGGAAAAATGGAGCCGGGCGCGTTCTGAGGGTGTGAAAGCCGGGGTGAAGTTCGGCTCCTACACAACGTTGCTCAGGCACCCGACGTGGTCGAAGCACGCCTGGCTTGGGCTGATTCTGTGCAGCGCCGGCATCATCGGCCTTTGGGGCATCGGCAATTTTCATCCGAAAATCGTCCGCTCCATCATCGAAACGCACCTCGCGGCCGCTAACTGTTCGCCCACGGAACTGGCGAGCAAAAAGGCCTACTGGGGTTCGCTCGGATTGTTGCTGCAAAACATCGGCGGATTTTTTGGAATGTTGTCGCTCGCCAAATTCGCGCAGGTCAAGGGCCGCAAGCCGGCGTTTGCCCTGGCGCTGGCGCTTTCGTTTCTTTGCACGCTGCTGGTCTTCAAATTTCTCCGCCGGATTGACCAGATCTACTGGATGCTGCCGCTGATGGGCTTCGGCCAGTATTCGGTGTTCGGCGTCTATGCGATTTATTTGCCCGAACTTTTTCCCATCAGTCTGCGCAGCACCGGCACGAGCTTTTGTTACAACTTCGGGCGGCTCGTGGCGGCGTCCGCGCCGTTCACCATTGGCCGGATCACGAAAAGTCTCGGCGGCAATATCGAAGGCTTCCGCACCGCCGGCATGTGGGTGAGCCTCGTGCTGCTGCTGGGAATTTGCGTGCTGCCGTTCCTGCCGGAAACCAAAGACAAACCGCTGCCGGAATAATTTTATGAACCAAGCAAAATTCATCGTCGTTACCTGTCTCGCCGCGCTTTCAACTTTCAGCGCGAGCGCACAACCGACCGTGCCACCGCCGGGCAACGGGAAAAAGGTTGAAAAGCCGATTAATTTTGTTCTGGCCAAACCGGACCCGCTGATTGGCGATTGGCAGGGCAACGGGGGCGTAGTCGCCCAGGTCTTCACAACGGCGGATGGAAAATACCACGCGAACCTGCTGACGGCCTTTGATACGGAAAGCAACGTCGTCGCCGTTCTCGACGGGACTTCAACCGCCGACGGCCTCGATTTCAGCGGCGGCGGCTGGACTGGCGCCCTTAAAAACGCGCGGTTCACCGGCGCCGACGGCGACAAAAAATTTGACCTGCATCACATCGTTCGTCATTCGCCGACGGAAGGCGCGAAACCGCCGTCCGGCGCGGTGGTGCTTTTCGGCGGGAGCAATCTCGACGCCTGGGCGAAAAAGGCCGGGAAAGACTGGCTGACAGAAGATGGCCCGGCCAGATGGAGGCTGGTGGACGGCGCGATGGAAATTGTTCCGGGAACCGATTGCATCATCACGCACAAAAAATTTGGCGACTGCCACCTGCACGTGGAGTTCCGCAACATTTGCGCGCCGACCAAGAGCGCCGTTTTTCTGGAGACACGCTACGAAGTCAACATCAACGAGTCCTACGGCCGCCTGACCGGCACGACCAGCGGCGGTCTCGACAACACGTCGCGGGATGTTCCGCCGCGCGTCCGGCCCGGCCTGCCGCCGCTGTCGTGGCAGACGTTTGACATTGACTTCACCGCGCCGCGCTTTGACGCCAACAACAACCTGACGGCGAAAGCAAAAATCACCGTCCTGCTGAACGGCGTGAAACTCTGCGATCAAAAGGAACTGGATCCGCCGTTCGGCGCCGCCGGCCGGCTGAGCGAGGCACCAACCGGGCCGCTGATGTTACAGGACCACACCACGCCTTGCCGGTTCCGCAACATCTGGCTGGTGGAAAAGTAAACGGTTTTACGGCCAATTTTGGCTGTCCTAATCGCATGTCGCCGTGCTATTATATTATATGAGCCTGAGAATGTTCCCTGATTGGGGCATTGATTAAATTTTACCGCGTCATAAATGAAACAGGAACCACAGGATGAAACCGAGAGCCGCAAGCGGCTGATGACGCTGATGACGCGGCATCAACGGCAGATTTTCGGTTACATCTACACGCTCGTGCCGAACCGCTACGACGCCGAGGATTTGTTGCAGGAAACCAGCCTGGTGATCTGCGAAAAGTTCGACGAGTTCGAGGAGGGCACGGATTTTGTGGCGTGGGCCTGTCAGATTGCTTATTGGCGCATTCGTTATTCGCGGCAGAAATTCGCGCGCTCCAAGGTCGTGTTCAATCAGGAGATTTTGGATGCGGTGGCGCGAACCGCCAGCACGATGACGAGCGAACTCGACAGCCGTCACGAAGCGCTGGGAAACTGCCTGCAAAAGCTTCACCCGCGCGACCGCGAACTGGTGTTGACGCGCTACGAACCGGGCAGCGGCGTCGAAGAAGCCGCACGCCGATCCGGGCGCACGCTGCAAACCGCCTACAAGGCGCTCGCACGATTGCGAAAACTGCTCCTGGATTGCGTCAGCAACCAACTGGCCGGTAGAGGTGCGACATGAATCTTGCAGACAAGGAAATTCTGGAACTGAACGAACTCTGCCACGTGCTGGTGGAGGGGACTTTGAGCGACGCGCAAACATCGCGGCTGGCGCACTGGCTCGCCACTTCCGAGGAAGCCCGGCAATTTTACGTTCGCGCGATGGGGCTTTCCGCCAGCCTGTTCAGTTACGCGAGCGAGATGCAGACGGAAGAATCAGACACCACCGCTCCGGCCGCGAAAATCGTTGATGTGGGATGGTGGGCGAGATGGGCGAAATTGGGCGCGCTGGCCGCCGCCGCGTCCCTGGCCCTGGTGCTGTGGCTGGAATGGCCAAAACAACCGACGCTTCCGGTTCCGGCTCCAACAGACGAACTGGTCGCACAACTGACCGGCGCGAAAGCATGTCAATGGGTTGACAATGGTTCATCGGTGCAGCCGGGGGGCCGACTGCACAAAGGACAAAAGCTTGAACTGGCAAAAGGTTTTGCCGAAATCACCTTTGATTCCGGGGCGCAAATCGTCCTGGAAGGGCCGGCATCACTGGATGTAAAATCAGCGTGGGCAGCGACTTTGAACCGCGGCACCCTCAAGGCGAGCATCCCGCCGGAGGCGATGGGGTTCAGCATTTCGAATCCGACGGTGGAAGTCGTTGATCTCGGCACCGAGTTCACGATGTTTGCCGACGCCATCGGATCGGCCACCGAAGTGCTCGTGCTCAAAGGCGAGGTTGAGGCGCAGCCCAACGCCGGCGCCGATCAACAACCGATCGTGCTGCGCGAGAGGGAATCGCGGCGATTCGCCACTTCAGGAGTTTCCATCGTGCATGACAGCGAGGAAAAATTCGCGCAATTGGCGCAATCGGTTCTGCTCGACCATTTCATTCCACCGACGGATTATATGCACTGGTCTTTCAATGAAGCGGACGGCGACATTTTCAAGGCGGACGCCTCCGGCACGCCCTTTGCGGCGGCGGATTTGAAATTGGAAAATGTTCTGTCCTCGGCATTGGCTGGGGCGCACAGCGCGGGGCGTTGGGGACACGCGTTGCAGTTTGACGGCCATTTGTTCGCCAAAGCCGCGTTTCCTGACATCTCCGGCAACACGCCGCACACGGTCGTGTTCTGGGTGAAAGTGCCCAAAGACGCAAACCTCTCCAACGCGTATGCGATGGTCGCGTGGAGCATGAACAGTAAGAACTTCGGCTCACACCCCATTCATATCGGCTGGAACCGGAATCCGAACGAGGGAACGGTCGGGGTTTTACGAACGGATTACGGCGGCGGCTTTGCGCTTGGATCCACACCCTTGCGCGACGGGCGCTGGCATCATGTCAGTGTCATTTTGATTCCGGGCGAAGACGCAAAAAGTTTTGTGGAAGTGAAGCAATATGTGGACGGGCGGTTTGAAGGCGAGGGCAACCCTTCACCGCCGGGCAGCGAAATATTTTCAAAATTGAGCGGCGCGACGAGCGGCACGGTCTGGCTCGGTTGCCGTCTGGGCATCAACAGCGTGCGGCAGGAGCGTTTTCGGGGCGAGATGGACGAGCTTTTCATCGCCGACCGCGCGCTCGAGCCGTGGGAGATCGTGCAGTTGATGAAAGACAATCAACTGCCGCAATCCGAACTGGCCGCCGCCAAAAAACAAAATTGAAAATGAAACTCGCATTTGCCGCCACACTCCTGGTTCCCCTGTCGCTGCTGGCGGCGGACGAACCGAAGCGTCCGCCCATCATCGGGCTTTCGCACGTCGCCTTGTATGTGCACGACCTGGACAAGACGCGCGCTTTCTACAAGGATTTCCTCGGCTTTGCCGAGCCTTATTCGCTTACCAACAAGGATGGGACGTTGCATCTGACGTGGATTAAAATCAATGACCGGCAGACCATCGAACTTTTCCCGGAAAAGGAAGCCAACAGTGACCGGCTGTACCATATCGCGCTCGAAACCGACGATGCGGTGGCGATGCGCGATTATCTTGCCGCCCGCGGTGTTGCCGTGCCGGACAAAGTCGGCAGGGGCCGGATTGGCAACCTGAATTATTTCATCCGCGACCCGGACGGACACACTGTGGAAATTGTCCAATACCTGCCCGACGGCTGGACGATGCGCACCAGGGGAGAATTTCTGCCCGACACGCGCATTTCCACGAACATGCCGCACCTGGGCATCCTGGTGGGCGATTTGGATGCGGCGAAAAATTTTTACGAGGGTATCCTCGGCTTTCACGAAATCTGGCGCGGCACAAAAAACCCTAAAGTGTTGAACTGGGTCCATGAGCAAATTCCCGACGGGAAGGGGTTTGTTGAATTCATGCTTTATTCCGAGTTGCCCGCGCCGGACCAGCGCGGCAAATATCATCATCTGTGCCTGGAAGTGCCGAACGTGGACAACGCCAAAGCCATTTTGGAACAGCGCGCCGCGCGCATCGGCTACACCAGGCCGATGGAAATCCAGACGGGCATCAACCACAAGCGGCAGTTGAATGTTTATGATCCGGATGGCACGCGCGTGGAACTGATGGAACCAAACACCATTGATGGAAAGCCCGTACCACCCTCGACCGCACCGCCGCCGCATCATGTTTCCTGACCTGAACCACCGAACACTCCCTCATGCTATGAACCAAGCTGAATCAACCGTTGGCTGCGCGAATACAGGCCTTGCGCCCGGATGCCAGTCACTGCGCTCAGGTGCCCTGGATAAACCCGGCGCCGGCGGGGAAAAAATATGCACCGGACTTGCCTCGCACCGATCCGGGGGAAATGCCTTCACCTTGATTGAATTGCTCGTGGTTATCGCCATCATCGCGATTTTGGCGGCGATCCTGTTGCCGGCGTTGGCGGCGGCGAAGCAAAGGGCCTACGCCATACAATGCCTGAACAATGCGAAGCAGATTGGCACGGCCACGTTCGTTTATGCGGGAGATTACAACGATTTCTACCCTTACGGCGTGAAAATTGACGACACGCACTGGTCAGACCGCACAGCGTGGCACATCATGCTTTTGGTCTATCTGGGCGGCAGTACGAACGGAGGAGCCGGAACCTACATCTGCCCGGCCGACACGCGAGGAGCGGCAGTGCCTGTCTGGCCGGTTCCACCCGGTTATTATCGTTTTCAAATTGACTATCGTGCCAACGGCTATTTGTTTCGGAGCAATAACGCTGCCCACAAAACGCCGGTCCTCACTACGTCGGTTCGCTCGCCCAGTTCGATACTCATGATTACTGAAAAGGAATACGACAGCCCGAGTTTTCAAATCTCATCCGATACTTTGGGCCCCGCCAGCGGTTGGCTCTCAACCTGGAATAGTTCAGGCGGCACACAGAACTATCTCAATTCCGGCTTTCAACGCCACACCAGGGCCAAAGGTTTTCCCGTCGCCGCTGCTGCCGATGGCCATGCGACGCGCTTCCAAGTGCCTCCGTATGATGGAAGTGGAGGAGCAGCAAAACCGCTTTATTATCCCGGTCTTGGCGACACGCGAGCCGACCCCAGCCCCACCGCGGCGCTTTGGTCCGGAGGCAATCCTGAACTTTACATGCGCGATTTCGGTACGCCTGCCGGTTTCTGAATCGCCCCCGATTTCAACTCACTTCTGCATGTGCCAGGATAAGCACTCGCTTTGGGGATCTCTATTTGGCGCACCGTCTTGTCATTTTTCCGGCGCTCCAGATGAGTTCGCGCGGCAGGTGCCCGGGCACAATTGGCACGCTTGAATTCCCAGTGCCGAAAATTTGCCGGCACACCCCGTGGCACCGGATGCAGCGAAGCTGTTGAACTGCTCAACGGAGGACGGGCGATTCTGGTCAGTACGGGCAAATTGCGCTCTTTGGGCAAGCGAAGCCCCAACGGGTGCAATTCTTTAGTGCTGTCGAACTGATCCGCGTTCTCGCGGACCGCGATTAGCTGGACGATGCAACGAACACCATCGGCCAATACTGGCGGCGTAAAAATCCCCGGCGGGTTGGTTTGGCCATGCAAGGAGAAGCGGCAGTCCGCCAAGAAGCAGATGTGGCGGCCGCGGTGGACCAGGCCATAGTCATTCTGACTTGGCATTTGCGGTTCGATAGCAGGAATGCTAAACTTCACATGAAGGTAAGGTTAATCAACGTCTCGATGGGTGTTGATATGTCATTGGGGCGTCGAAACGGAGCACGCAACATATGCTTGAATGGAATTCGGCTTATGAAACGGGTGTGCCGGCGATTGACAAGCAGCATCAGGTTCTTTTCGAGCACGTCAACCGGCTGGAAAGACTTCTGGCAAGTGATGAGATTAAGCGGTCAGAGGCCGATTATGTGCTGACGTTCCTGGAGGATTACGTCCAAATGCATTTCAGTGCCGAGGAGACCTGCATGTTGCGTTATCGCTGCCCGGCCTATGAGAAAAACAAGGAGGATCATGCGCTGGCTTTGAATATGCTGAGCTTCTACAAAGGCCAGTACGAGGGAACAGCCAAGCCGAAGCCTATGCTGGTGCGATTGCATCAAAGTATGGTCTGGTGGATCAATCATCACATTCTCAAGGTGGATATCCAATTGAAGGATAGCATAGGAACGACGGCCGAGGGGAAGCCAACACCGATGGTCTGACGAGCGAATAGATTGATAATGGGCGTCGGCAAACTGTTCCAACCCATTGAAACAATCTTTAACGCGACCTTCAACGGTTTCTTCAACAACCGAGTCGTAACGGGGTACGTGATGTGTTAACGCCGGCAGTGGGCCAGTAGTGACAAAAACTGTTTGCAACCCTGTAAAACCATCGTTAACATTTCCTTGGAAATCAGGATATTGAGGCTGGTTGCCGGAGATAACTTCGTTCGATTCCGACCCTCGCCTTCAACCCGCCCGAGAAGAATGGCGCTACACCTCAATGAACCGTTAGGGGACAAACGCGCGTCCTTATCGTGTGAGAAAGTGTAACGGCGGAGTAACGGAGGGATAGTGACGAATTCTGGTTGCCTATTGGCGGAGTCGGAATATCATCGGATAAACTAACGCGTTAGGCGTTGGGGGCCTCATGCGCTTTGGAAGTTCTTGAGTCTCTGCAGAAAGGGCTAATGGGGCCGGAGCAGCGGGTTGGTTCGAGCCCTGCCTCTCGAGCCAATCCAACGTCTGCATTTTACCGGCGAATACCATTTGATTTTCCCGGTTATTATTCTACAACATGAAGATTTGTAGGAGGACTGGGAACCGAATTACTGTTTATCATTTGAAAGTGACTCACATTAACGGTCTGAATTTGATAATCTGATCCAGTGTTATAGTTAGTACTGAAATAATGCATCATTGCGTTAATAGCTGGTTCAGCATAAACATAGTTTTGTATTGGCCCATAGGAAATCCAATGTCCGATCAAAACCAGGTTTGTATTCACCAGCACACAGGTGGGACATCCACTGTCGCCGCCGGTTACTGCTTGATTCCACCCCGCCCCTAGATAGTTTGTGGAGGAATAATCCGCGTATAGATAAGTACCATTTACAATATCCCCTGTTAGTAATCCGGCTCCCCAACCCTCATCCTGGTGTTTGGACTCGGCTTGAAGTGTGACGGGATTGAAAATATAGTTTGTAACGGCGCTCGGTAATAACATATACGGATGAACCGTTGAAGGAACGTCTGAATCGAGCAAAATCAGCTCCACATCTGTATTGGCGATATTGGTTGTAGCTATTGCCTGTTTGGCAATCAATACCCCATTATCATCTATAAAACCCATCCATATGCCCACCGGAGTTGGCGCATGATTGCAGGTTACCGCATAGCGGGGCGCTATTAAATTAACATCTTCCTGGCCCGTACAATTCGTTGGCGTAGAACTTCCATACCATTTAACCATTGATGAAGCAGTTCTCTCGGGACAAAAGTGGAACCACCAATTGGGATTGACCACAAATTGAAAATTAGTCCCGACAGCATACTGAATGAAATTGTCCATTACTCTGGCTTCATTATAGGTAAGTCCATTAGTGGTAGCCTGGGTATTTGTAGTTATGTTATTAGCTAAATCCGGATAAATAACCGCGGAGGAATTGTTACAGATTAACAACAGGCATAACGCGCCCCACCAGGCGCGCCTTTTCCGTACAAACCGATAGCGATAAAGAAGAGCAGCTACCTCAACAGTCACCAACATCAGAATTCCACACACCAGCAACAAATGGCGCAGTAATTCCATAATCGTCAGATCGCCAGAAGCAAGAACGAAGCCAGCCGCCGGCTCATGGTTGCCGCAGACGACTGACATGGGCAGGGACAGATGAATCATCTAATTCGAAGCCGCCGGCGCAGGCAACGCCGCGTAATTAAAGTTCGCGGGCATGGTCGGAGGCGGGCGGTCAGCCACTGCGCTGCCCCACGCCGGATTCGGTTTAGGTCCCATCACAAAGCGCAAGGTACCACCGGATGTCAGTTCCTCGCAAGTAATCCACGGCCGTGTCAGCGGCCTGCCATTCAACGTGGCAGACTGGATGTAAACGTTTCCCGGCAGGTTGTTCTCGGCTACGACGGTGAACGTGCGACCATGATATCGGCGGCGGTCCAGAAGCATGATCGCCTTGCTGACCACCGGGCTGCCGATGACAAAGATGCCGCTGTTGGGATTCATCGGGTACAGGCCCAACGCGCTGAAAACATACCAGGCCGCCATCTCGCCACAATCCACATTGCCCGGTTCGCCCGCCGGCGTGTCATGGTACAATCGAGACATGGCCTCCCGTGCCCAATATTGGGTTTTGTAAGGCGCGCCGGCGTAATCGTAGAGATATGTGATATGGCAGGATTGCTCGTTGCCTCCCACATATTGCCCTATCCGACCGCTGAGATCCGGAATGTCCGTCTGGATAGTCGAATTGGTCGTGAACAGCGCGTCCAGTTTGTCAGTGAATCCCTGGTCGCCACCGTAAAGCGCAATCAAGCCGGGCACGTCCTGCTGCACGGCGAAAGCGTATTGCCAGGCGTCCGCCTCAGTGTATTCGTCATTGACCATCCCATCCGTGACAAAGGGCGTGCGCCAGGTGCCGTCAGCCAGCCGCCCGCGAAAAAAGCCCGTCGTGCGGTCGAACAGGTTGCGATAACTGGCTGCGCGCTGATAAAATAGCCGGGCGTCCTCTTCATGACCCAAGGCTTGAGCCATGCGCGCGATGCACCAGTCGTTGAAAGCGTATTCAAGTGTGCGCGACGTCGCCGTCCCATGTGGAGTGGTAGGCACATAGCCCAGTTCCCGGTAAGCCTTAAGGCCATCCCGATCCTGCATCGCCGTGTCACGCATGGCGGCATAGGCTGCCTCGGCGTTGAAACCGCGGAAGCCATTCTGGTAAGCCTCCGCGAGCATATCGGCCGAGTGGTAGCCGACCATGCACCAGGTTTCATTGGCCCAAAGCGGCCAGATGGGTAATGTATGTTGCCCCAATTGCGGATATTCAATCAGCATGGATTGAACCATGTCATTGATGCGCGCCGGATGCAGAAGCATCAATAACGGCCACTCCGTCCGGTAAATGTCCCAGATCGAAAGCGTCGTGTAATTTTGAAAGCCGGGGCTGACGTGATTTTGATGGTCAAAGCCCCGGTAGGTCCCGTCCACGTCGTTGAACAAGACGGGTGCCAGACAAGTCAGGTACAAGTTGGCGTAGAAGGTTTCGGCGACGTGCGGATCAAAAGTTTTGATTTGAACCGCATGGAACACCCTCTTCCACTGCCGGGCCGCCGCGGCCCGGATGCGATCAAAATGCCATCCGGGAATCTCCGCTGCCAGATTCTTCCGGGCGCCTTCGACGCCGGTGCCGGAGATGCCTACTTTGACGAGGATAACTTCGTTGGCCGTGGTTTGGTAGTTGACAAAGGCCTTGAGGTCCCGCCCGTCGGCCTTGAATGTGCCCGCCGCAAGACGCCGGCCGTCCTGTTCAATGCCGCAAGAGTCGAACGGCCTGGAGAATTGCATGACGAAGTAAACCGACCGCCGACCGCCCCAGCCCTCGGAAACGCGGGAACCGCTGATAGTGTGGTCGTTTTCCACGCGCAGTGACGCTTCGACCGGCTGGTTCCCGATGCCATGCACCAAATCCAGGATGAGATGTGTGTGATCCGAGGCCGGGAAGGTGTATCGGTGGAATCCGCAACGGGCGGTAGCAGTCAGTTCCGCCGTGACCATCGGCGTTTCCAGGAACACGCGGTAATAACCGGGCGTTGCCTGTTCCCCGGCGTGGGAGAAGCTCGACGCGTAACCTGCTCCCGGCGACCCGGCGTCCAAGTGGAGTTGCCCTACCGTCGGCATCAACAGCACGTCACCCAGACAGGCGGCACCCGTGCCGCTCAAATGACTGTGGCTGAATCCGAGAATCGCCTTGTCCAAATAGTGATAGCCCGAGCAGCCGTCCCAAGTCCCAGTCCGGGTGTCCGGGCTGAGTTGTACCATGCCGAACGGCACGGTGGCACCCGGATAGGCGTGCCCGTGCGCATCCGTGCCGACCAGCGGCAGCGGCTCATCTACTGCTTGAGCCAACGCCCAAACAGGTGTCACCAGGAGCCCTGACCCAACCAGCGTTACAAGAAGTTTTCGAAAACACATAATTGGTACTGTGCTGTGAACGGTGCGAATGCCGGGCGAACACGAATGTCGGCAACCGTTTTCAATCGCCAGTGAATCAAAAATGCAACTTCTCCACGCGATGTCCAGTCGCGTTTTCTTCTGCGCTTCGCCATCGGCGGGGTCCAATGGAAGTTTAAGGGTCCGACAGACGTTTTCACTGTGTGACCGAGTGTAACGGCGGAGTACCCCGTACTTGACGTACTTTGGCCATGTGTGTTATTGCATCGGAATTGCGAAATTATTGAAACCCTTTCATTGAAGCAAGGCGCGCATTCGTGGCCGACAATTCAAACCGCTGCGCGCCAAACCACCTCAAATTTGAAGAATGACAAAAGTATTTTGGCTCTACGGGCGTTGCGGCGCGGGCAAAACGACACTCGCCAAACGACTTTACCGCGCCTTGCAGGACCGGAATATCCCCGTGTTTTTTCTGGATGCCGACGAAGTGCGCCCCACTCTCTGCGCGGATTTGGGGTTCACCCCGGAAGCGCGCCTGGAAAACCATCGCCGGATTGCTGCCGTGGCCCGGGTGGCTGCCGAACAGGGGCTGAACGTGGTGGCCGCCACGATGGCGCCGCAACACTGCCAGCGGGACATCGTGGCGCAGATGCTCAATGATCGGTTGGTCTGGATCTACGTTCACGCGCCGTTGGACGTGTGTATCCGTCGCGATCCCAAGGGACTTTACCACCGCGCCCAGGCCGGCAATCTGGACCGGCTTTTGGACTTTCCCTTTGAGGTGCCGCGACCGGGAGAGCGGGAGAACTTCATTGATACGGTCGCGCAAAACGTGGAGGACTGTTCCCGCGCGATTCTCGAACTGGTGGAGGCGTCTTTGAGCGACTTCTCAATTTAAACGATGACCCGCCATAAAAAGCCAAATGTTTCTATCGTTGGGTCACCCAAGTGTGACCCATGCGCCTTTGCTCATTATCCGGCGCCCATCCGGACGTTCACCTCGCAAAGAAAGAGGTGCTTTTAAGAAACGCAATCGCGGCCAGTAAGGAGCTACGCCGGATAAGCCTCATCCGTTTTGATTCCCCTTTTGAATCGCCGCAGTTTTGGGGTTGGCGAGTTCCTTACTGCATCAAAAAGTACTTTCGTGCCCGCAAACAATTCGAGTAAAATTCGGCTAACGGCCGGTGAGCGGCAAACTAAAAAATAAATATACCGAATGAAAAAGTTCTTGTTGGTTGCGGTTGTGATTCTGCCGGCCATGTTTCGCACGGCGATTGCCGCCGAGCAGGATTCCAATCTGGTCGTCAACGGCGGATTCGAAGACGGCTTGAAGGGCTGGCGCGCAACCGGCGATGTTCATCTGGAAACCAACCGTCCTTTGGACGGCAAGGCTTCGGCCATCATCGGTCCGGGTCCCGGTTTGCTGACGCAGCGCGTCGAAACCGGCAGCGGCAACGCTTTTACCGTGTCGGCAATCATCCAGTCGCAGCGCACGAACGGCTGGGTTTTTGCGCTCCGCTTCCTGGACAAGGATGGCCGCGAGGTGATGCGGGTGGATTCGGTAAGTGACATAAAACCGAGCAAACAGGATCCCCGGAAGTTCGACCACTACATGCAACCGCACCCATTGGCGAAATGGGTTGAAATCGTCATTTCCAAGGATTCGTCAGCGGGATCAGTACTCGTAGATCAGGTGGGGCTGGATATGCCGGATGAAAATGCGGCGAGTTTGAAACCCACCTGCAATTTGGACCGAGCCATGCAACCGTTCTGGTTGGGCCAAAAAGTCTATCACGAAGCAGTCCTCATGTTGTCACAGCATGGCCAACCCGCCACCGGCCAATTGATGTTCCACCCCACGCGGATCATTTCGGTTCGGGACTATGGATTGGTCACCAATTATGTCGAGGGAAAGGATTATGTAGTTCATGGCCGGACTTTGGTTTGCACTGCGTCGTCCCGCATAACACAGGTGCGGGATGAAGACCTGCTCAAAGGCGAATTCAAATGGAATGTGGCCGGCGGCAAGCAGGTGATGGTGACCTATGAGCACGATGACTCCTGGAACCACCCGCCTCCCGCGTTTGCCGGCGACAGTCTGCCCAGCACCTTAAAAAAACTGAAGGCCCATGCGCCGCTGACGGTGGTGGCTTATGGAGATAGCATCACTCACGGTTACGGGGAAAGCCGCCTGTCGCATATCCGGCCGTTTCTGCCGCCCTGGCCGGAACTTTTTGTGCATCGCCTGAAAACGATTTATCACGACAGGCATATTCAGCTTTACAATTCATCCCAAAGCGGCGCGACATCGCAGTGGGGAAAGGACTATGCGGAGCGCATGGTGGCGTCGTTGAGTCCCGACTTCGTCATCGTCGCTTTTGGGCAAAATGATTTCTGGAACATCCCGGCGAGTTCTTTCGCGGAGAATATCACGGACATCATGAACACCGTTCGCCATAAAAATCCAGGCGCTGAGTTCCTGTTGGTCTCTACCCTGCGATTCGATCCGGCGTACACGACGAATGCCCAATATTGGAGTGTCGTCGGGGAATACGCCAAAAAACTGAAGGCGATGACCGGGCCAGGCGTGCAATTCGTGGACATGACTGCCATCAGCGAGCAAGTGTATGCCGCCAAAAAGCCCATGGATTGTCTCAATGATCCACTTCACCCGAACGATTATTTCGCGCGTTGGTATGCGCAAAGTGTGGTCGCGGCTTTGGGTCCGGCTTTGAATAGAACTCAGTAGTGGGCGACGATGGAAGCCGTGCCGATGTTGCCCGGGAGAATGACCCAATCGGCGTTGCGCTTTTTCCAGGGGTGGCCATTCACGGTGACGCTCGCGAGTGGCTTCTCCCCCGGCGTCCGGAAGCGAAGGCGGATTTCGCGGGGCGAATTGCGCGTCGGAGCTTCGAGCCTGGCCGTGATACTTCCATGTGCGCCTTGATAGATGACCGAAGTGTTCCCGAAGTAAGTGGTGGTGTTTTTTATTCCGCACTGTTGCCCCGGTTTCAACCACTCGCGCGGCACCGCCTGGCCAATCAAAAGCACATCGCCGTCTTCGCGGACGAAAAGTTCGCGCAACCATCCGCAGGCGTTGGCTTCATCGGACGATTTGTAAACGTCTCCCAGCCAATCGTCCATTTCCGGCAGCGAATGCTCGCAGTTCATGTGGACATCGGGAAAATTATTGAGGGCGATGGCGTTGAACATGGCGCGCAAGGCCTGTTTCACATCGTCACGATAGAGATAAGCCTCGACGTCAAACAGGAGGCAGGGCTGCATGGACATGCCACCACGGCCGAACCAGTATTTGTCAAAATCATCGAGCGTGTAGCCATACTGATCGGAGAGGAAAAGGTTGTCCTCGTAATCCTTGAGAATCCACTGGGCCTGGACGGATTTGGGGTCAATGGCTTTGGTGATAATCAGGTGCATGGCGCCTTCGAGCGTTTCACAGATCCAGCCGAAACTCCGGCCCCGGCGCTGGACATAGGAAGGAATTTGCGGAACCGCGGTGCCGTCACGCAGGCGGACAACCGGTGAGCGGGCGGAATCGGCCATGAAATGATCCACAAGATTTTTGTGATAGGCATCGGCGGCGGCACGGATACGGGAAGCATTTGGATCATGAATTTGTTCGAGTGCCCAAGCTGCGCCATCCAAGCCTCGCCAGGTATAACAACTGGTGGAAAGCCAGGTCCACCAATCGCCGATGTCCTCGAGGTCCCCCGGCGGCAGAAGACCCTGAGCCAGATCATGCCAGTCGGCAGTGCGCGCGGTTTCGCGAATAATCCAGTCCGCGCCGGCAACGATGCCGGGTGCTGCGCGGCGCAACCAGGCGTCATCGCGCGTGAAGCGGTAATGTTCGGCCAGGGTCCACAGTATCCATCCGTGGTGTTGGTTGTAACCGCCGGATTCATAGCCCGCAGCTCCGTAGAGAACGCCGTTCGTGGAATCGAAATCACCCGGCAGGCCCGCAGTTCCCTGGTAATGAAGCCAGGCGTCCAGGCAGTCTTCAGCTTCCTGATGGTAACCCCGGCGGTCCAGATCGAGCACCATCATGCACGATTCATTGCCGTAAACGCCATACCTGAGCGAGCCGACACGGGCAAACCGCCGGTTGCTACCGGGTTCAATTTCACAATTGATGAGCAGATGTCCGGCGACCGCGCGGTAGAAATCAGTGAGCGCAGGCTCTGGCGTGATGAGGCGGGCGCTCTGATTCAGAACCCGGCGCCAGTAGTCACCTGTGGCCTTTCGTTCCCGTTCGAAATCAAGCGCCGCCAAAGCAGTCGCTTCGGATGGTTCGATGAGCGGCAGATAGGGCAACTTGACGATAACCGATTTTGTTTCATGGGCCGCGAGCGTAACGCTCCAATCCAATTCGTTCGTCGAAACAACCGGAAGACTGTCGGCAATGACCTGGCCGCGCAGTTGGTTGCCATTCCAGATTTGTCCCTGGCTGTCAAGCTGGAGACGCTCCCGGTTCGTGTCGCTGAGGATTGAGATGGGCAGGCCGGCCATGCGCGAACTGCTGGTGGCGTTGGTAAAATCAAAGCGTAGCATGGCCACAGCACAGGCGTCGGGAGGCGGCGGCGGTACATCGGCCTTGGTGCCGGCAAGCGTCGTGGCAAAGGCCGTTTGCAGGATGCGTACCCCATCGCGTTCCCAAGTGGTGATGCAGGTCGGGATGGACTCCTCCTCGATGTGGCGAGCCATTGGTTCTTCGGGCAGCCCGAACTGCACTTGAACCGGCGACTTCTCCAAATCGAGCCGCGGCGTATCCTTGGCCGGGAGTCCTTTCATATATTGGTCGTCCCAGCGAAAAGAGACGTTGCCATCGGCATCGAGGCGGAATTTCTGGCGACCGCCGTCGTTTCCGAGTACGAAGGCGATGCGTGATTTTTTTGGCGGCAAACCGTTCCGGGCGGAGGCCCAGGTTTGCTCCGGCAGTTCCGCCACGCGGTCGTAAAGAGTCTTTTGTCCGGCGCGCCGCACGGCTTTGGCGACGGCAGCATAACCGCGGTGATCGTTGTCAGAGAGTATCGCCGCACCATATTGCGGCAGGTAAAGCGCGCCGTCCTTTAAATCATCCACCTTGAAGGTAAACGAATTGGCACCGTTCCTCACGGTAACGAGCGTGCGATCGAACGTATTGGGGTCGCTGTTGACGGCGGTTTGAACCCGCAGAGTGGTGGTGCGGCTCGTGGTTGTCGCGCTCAAGATTTGCCCGTTGAACGCCTCGGCCTGGAAACTGGAGGCAGGCGGATGTTCCCAGGCGATACGGACGGAGCGAGCGGCAAGTGTGGAATCCGTCAGCGCGTGAATGCGAAGAATTTTGGGAAGGGGCTGGCCGCAAACCA
>Ga0335081_10005421_pt1 | contig 20189 bp, 18 predicted proteins | sample Lox_Sample_35_FD_206713 | JGI IMG/M metagenome (GOLD analysis project Ga0335081, IMG submission 206713) | Soil microbial communities from Loxahatchee National Wildlife Refuge, Florida, United States - Lox_Sample_3.5 | ecosystem: Environmental > Terrestrial > Soil > Wetlands | place: USA... | reverse complement strand
CCAGGGCGCGGAAGCAGCAGGTTAAGGACCCTTACCTAACCTCTCCCGAACGCGGGAGAGGGATCAGAAATTTACGCGGGCGATTCTACGGTCAGCATTGGAGAGCGCGATTTGGGGAGATTGTCCTTAAGATCGGCGACCAGGTCGGACTTGATGCTGGCGCACGCGGGATCGTTCCACAGGTTGCGCCACTGCCGAGGGTCTTCGGTCAGGTTGTAGAGTTCGCCTTCCGTGCCGTTGTAATGGATATCGGGAAGCGGGCGCTTCTGCCCAAGGGCCTGATAGATCCTCGCGAGGTCGAAGCCGATATCGGTCGTGGATTTTTCATAGACCGTGCAGACCCATCCGTCGCGATAGATCGATCGCAGATGCATCCCGATTTGCGCGAACTGGCTGTCCCATTCGGTGATAACGCGCTCGCGCCCCGGTCCCGGCGCGATCGGAAGCGGCGCGCCCTGCATCCAATCCGGAATCGCAACTCCCGCGATCGCGCAGCACGTCGGCGCGAGGTCGAGATGCCCGACCGGCTCGGAGATTTTCGCGGGGGCGATTTTTGCCGACGGCGCCGGACGCCAGATCATCGGCACTCGCATCAGCGCATCGACGTGATACGGCCCCTTATAAAGGAGGCCGAAGTCGCCCTGCAGCTCCCCGTGGTCGGTGGTGAAGATGACGTCAGTGTCTGCATCCCATCCGCGCTCCGCGATGCGGCGCAGCACGCGCCCGCACGCCTCGTCGATGAGTTCGTTTTCAACGTGCACCATCGCGTTGATCTCGCGCACCTGGTCATGGGTGAGATTGCACGGCACGAATGAAGCCGGCCCGCCCTCGTTGTTGCGGAAGCGGCCCTCATACCAATCGAGCCAATGACGCGGCTTCTGCGCGAGGATCTTTTCGATCTTGTCGCGCGAGCCCGGATGGCCCGGCGGTAAATCGAGGTCGCGCCACTTGATGCGTTTGGTCTCGGCCGCCGGCGGATCCCATGGATGATGCGGATCGGGAAAGCTCATCCATACGAACCAGTGGTCGGCCGCATCGAGCGAATCGAGGAACGCGATGGTGCGATCCGCGACCCAGTCGGTGTGATAATGCTCGCGCGGCACCGGATTGTAGCGCAGCTCGGGCGCGCCGGTTTCGCCGCCGCCACGCGCATCGAGCATCGCGACAAAGCCGCCCACCTCATCGGGAAAGTTCTCGCGCATCCAGCGCGGATAATGCCACTCGCCCATCATCCCGTGCATCGAGAGTTCCATCCGTTCGAAACCGCGATATGGTCCGGTCGAACCCTCGCGCGCCATCCGGTTCTCGAAGTAGCTGTGGCCCATATCGAACATCGGCTCGAAGTGGGCCTTGCCCAGCAATGCGGTGCGATATCCCGCCTTCTCATGGAGATACGCCGCGATGCTCGGCGCGTCGGACGGCAGCGGAATGCCGTTGGCGATAACGCCATGTGTGCGCACGTACTGCCCCGTCATCATGGTGGAACGCGCCGGCATGCATACGACGTTCTGGGTATGTGCGCGGCGGTAATTGATTCCGCTCGCCGCGAGCGCATCGACGACCGGGGTGCGCGCGATACGGCCGCCATTGCATCCGAGGGCGTCATAGCGCTGCTGGTCGGTGGTGATGAAGAGTATCTTGCGTCCCACGTTAACCACGCGAAGAGAAATCGAAACAGCTTGTAGTCATTGGCTCTTTTGGCTTCGTTTGGTATTTGCTTCGTCGCTCTGATGACAGTGCCGCCATGGTAGGAAATCGAGCATTTCCGGGCATAAAGTGGCTTTGTTTTCGCAGTTGGACCCTTTCGCGCCACTGACCGCGATGCTCCTGCGAATGGGTTTGTTTTGCACTCCGTCGTCGCGATCGTCAGCAGCGATCCTTTGTGCAGCGCTCAGGACCACCGCTCGCGATGCTCGCAGTGGGTTTGTTTTTGCGATTTCATATTGATGAAGTGCCGCCAGGATTTTTGTCATCACTATGCCGGCCGATTGCGGCAGGACCACGATCATACCCCTCAACCCTCAATCTGAGAATCACGTACAGTGAAAATGAAGAAGCTCCTAATCACTTTCCTTGCCCTTTCGACATTGCCCGTTTTCGTCAGCACGCATGCCGACCAGAATGCGGTCCGCACCGGCAAGGCGGCCTTCGACGACTGGACGCAGGACGCCCCCGGCGTACGACGCAAAATCACCGTCGAGGATCTGCCGCCGCCGTTTGCCACCGAATCGGCGGGCAACGGCCCCACTATCGTAGCGCCACCTCCCGGCGCGATGCCGAAGGTTCCCGCGGGATTCAAGGTCGAGCTGTTTGCGTCGGGTCTGAAAAATCCGCGCCTGATACGCGTCGCGCCCAATGGCGATATCTTCATCGCGCAGAGCTATGAGGACGAAATCCGCGTAATGCGCGCGGCCGATGGCGCGAACAAACCGTCGGTGAACGAGGTCTTCGTGTCCGGCCTCGACAAGCCTTTCGGCATCGCATTCTGGCCGCCGGGACCGAATCCGAAGTATCTCTACCTCGGCAATACCGGCTCGGTGGTGCGCTTTCCGTATCAAGTCGGCGATCTGCACGCGCGCGGTCCCGCCGAGACCATTGTGCCCGGCATCCCCGCGGGCGGACATCTGACCGGCGGAGGTCATTGGACCCGCGACGTCGCGTTCACGCCCGACGGCAAGAAAATGTTCGTGTCGGTCGGCTCGCGCTCCAACGATGCGGAAAACTTTCCGCATCTGCCGATGCCCGAATCGCTCCAGTACGCGAAGCTGCACGGCGTTGGATCGCTGTTCGGCTCCGAGGCCTATCGCGCCGATGTGCTGCAGTTCGATCCGGACGGCAAGGGCGAGCGCATTTTTGCGACCGGCATCCGCAACTGCGTCGGCATGGCGATAAATCCTACTACCGGTGATCTATGGTGCTCGACCAACGAGCGCGACGGGATGGGCGACAACTTGCCGCCGGATTACATCACGCACGTATCCGACGGCGCTTTCTTCGGATGGCCGTATTACTACACCGGCAATCATGAGGACCCGCGCCACGCCGGCGAGCGGCCCGACTTAGGCGGCAAGGTCGCGACGCCCGATGTGCTGCTGCAGGCCCATTCGGCCTCGCTCGAGATGACCTTCTATGACGGCAATCAGTTTCCCGCCGAGTATCGCGGCGACGGCTTCGCGGCCGAGCATGGCTCGTGGAATCGCGCGCGCCGCACGGGGTACAAGATCATCCGCGTCATCATGCGCGATGGAAAGGCGAGCGGTGAGTACGAGGATTTTATGACCGGCTTCGTGACCCCGGACGGCGACGTGTGGGGACGTCCGGTCGGTGTCGCAGTCGCGCACGACGGCTCGCTGCTGGTGACCGAAGACGGCAACGGCACCGTATGGAGGATCTCGTATGTCGGCGGAAAATGAGCCGCGGGCTATTCACGCTACTCAAATGACAGATCCGCGCGTGAGGTCTTGCCCTTGTCGCTGAGGCCGTTGGCCGACATCGTCGGCGCGGCGATGAAGAGCCGGCCCGGATCGACCTTCCCGCTCAAATATTGTCGGACCGCGGCGGCGCGCGCATCGGCCAGATGATGCAGGTCGGCGTCAGTCACCTCGATATGCGCGAGCAGCGCCTTCTTCATCTCATCGGGCGGGAGCGATTTGTCCATCCCGAGAAAATTTTCCGGCTTGCTGAAGGTCGCGGCCTTGTACACGCGCGCCAAATACTTCGCGCTCTCCGAGGGCGTCAGTTCGATGCTATCCACGTCGCCATGCGCGCCCTTGTCCTTCATCTTTTCGGCCTTCATCCGATCGAGCAGCACCGCCTCGCGCAAGCCGTCGTGATCGACTGACGGATCGACGCGGCCCGCGATGCTGAGCCGGAGCGCCGGGCGCTGCTGCATCGCGCTCGCAAAGGTATCGAGCGATTTGCGGGCTTCGGGTGTGAGCGTGGCGAAGCCGGGCGCGAACTCGACATACGAAGCTTGCTCGCCGCCGTGAAAATTCGGGAGTGCCGAAGCGATTAAATTAAACGGCGCGGTCGCAGCCTTAATGATGATGTTCTTGAGTGCGCCGAGGATCACGTCGCCCACGCTGAATTTCGGATCGGACAGCGAGCCCGAGACCGGTATGTTCAGATCGATCTGCCCCTTGGAATCCTTCAGCAGCGCGATCGCAAGCCGCAGCGGAATCTTGCTCGCCTTCGCGCCCGGCAGCGGATCGCCAAAGGTGAGCTGGTCGAGGAAGATGTGATTCTCGGCGGTCAGGTTTTCATCCTTCAAGAGATAATGAACGTTGAGCGTCAACGTTCCTTTGACGATCGGATAGCCGGCGTAGGTGTTGGAGTACGGCGTCAGTCCGGTCAGCTCGATGCCGTCGGCCTTCGCCGTGATGTCGAGCGAGGCCTTGGGCGCGAGCGGATTCATCGCACCGCTGATATCGATCGGCGAGGTGCCGTTGACCAGTCCGTCCAGCTTCACTTCGGCGGGCTCGGTCGTGCTGCTGCCAAACTTCCCGACCTTCCCACTGATTTGAGTCAGATCGGCGGAATAATTCGGCTGCACGAAATTGTCCGAATAGTTGAAATGGCCATCGCCGAGGGTGATGCTGCCGACCTCGATATCGGCGGGAGGCGATGCTGGTGCCGCGGCGGGCTCATTCGAGGTGGGCTCGGCTACCGCGCCGGGCGGCTGCTCGCTGCGCGTGAGCGAGGTCGGCGGCGCCTTCTCCTTCGCGACGATGTCTTTCAGATTGAGACTGCCGTCCTTGCGCAGGATGACGCGGGCATAGAAATCGTCCATCGCAACCGCACCGATATGCGCATACGGCGCGCCCTGCCCAATCTTCACATGGATGCGGCCCAGGTTGAGCCTGGTCCATTGCAGGAACGGATCGCCGGTAAGCTTGTCGAGCACCATCACCTCGCCGAGCCCGATATCGCCGCGATAACTCACACGGAAATCCTTGTGCGAGTTGTCCAGCCCGAGCGCACCCTTCATCGTGAGCGCCGCGCTGGTAAGCGTCGTGTTGAGCTTGCTCGCGGCATACGGGTCGAATGGTGCAAGGTTGAGGTGATCGGTGCTGATCTTGAGCTCGGCCTTGAGCGGAAGCGGCACCGCAGTGCCCGTGACATTAAAACTGCCCTTGTTGTTGAGCGTACCGGCGATGTCGAGCGCGATCGGCTTCGCGAGGTTTTCCGATACATCCTTGATATGGATGCTCAGCGGCGCGACTTTGAGATCGGCGCGGCGCGGCGTACTCTCGTCGATCACGCGCGCTGAGGTGTTATCGAGCGCGATCGATGCGACCTTGTAGGTCCATCCGGGAGACCTCGCAGCCGCTTCACTCTTGGCGGGCGCGGTCGGTTTCTTCGTGGCCTTAACGCGATGAGTTTTCTTCTCAGGCGGAGAACTTCGCACCAATGACGCGAGGCTTAAGTCGCCGCGCCGTCCGCGCCGCACGAACACAGTCATGCCATCGGCGCGGACCTCGTTGACGATCGCCTGATGCGACGCGAGGTCGAATTGGCCGAGCGTCACCGCGAAGGTTTTCCATTGCACCGGCGTTTCATGCTTCGGATCGTCAATCTTGAGGTTGTCGATCGAAACATTGGCCGGCTCGACGTGGACATTGAAGGGCGCGCCCGCGAAATGGGCCATCAGATCCGCATGAAGGTTGAGCTTCCCGCTCGCGACATTGCCGGCGAAGGCCGGCTGCGCAAATCCCTGCAGGCCGGGCAGATCCAGTTGGTCGATCGTGAGGTCACTGGTCGCCTGCGACTGCGCGAGATCGAGCCCGCCCTTTATCGCGATAGTGCCGCCGCTCGCGAGCATGGCGCCAAAATCAAACGGGGCGGGCGTCTGGCCGTTGAGATGGAAATTCTGCATCCCAACGTGAATGTCGTCGAGCGCCACCGCGTTCGGCGTCGGGTTGCGATCGTCGGTGAGCTTCACCGAACTGTTCGCGAGCTCGAAGTCCTGCAGCGACACGTCCATTGCGCTCTTCGGTTGCGCGGGCGGCGGAGTTTCCGCGGTTTGCGTCAGCGGCACTTGAGGCGCGGCCGCACTCGGCGCGGCAGAGGGCGCGGGCGTCGCGCCGGTAATCGCCGTGAGGTTGTTGGTGCCGTCGGGATTGAGCGTCACATGCGTCACCAGGCCGTCAATCCAGATCTTTCCGAGCGCGATGGCTCCCTCTAGTGGCTCGACATCGGTGAGCTTCACCTCCGCATGCTGAAGTTCGACCAGTGGAGCATCGGCGCCGTCGTGCACCACGAGCTGATCGAGTGCCACCGCGCCGTTCACCGAAATGTGCGGATGTGTGGCTGGCCCGGTCGCGTTGATGAAGTGCACCTGCAGGTCCGACGACAGCTTGCCCGAGGGAATTTTTATCGCGATGCGCTTGGGCGCGTAGCCGAGATAGCGTTGCAGGTCGAGCTTGTGCAGTCGCAGGTCCACCACTGATTCGGGCGGATTGGCGAAGGGCTTGGCAAGCCCCGCAACACGCAAGGGACTGCCGTCGATCAGCATCTCCAAGAGCGGCTGCACGTAGATATCGACATCGGCGGGAAGGTTCGCAATGAACGGAACGCCGAGCTGGATGTGCTCGATGCGGTGCTGGGTGCCGAGCACCTGATCCTCGAAATGAATCTCGCCATCGGTGAGCCGGATGTTCGAGACCGCAAATCGCATCGGCTTGCCGGGCGCCTTTGCGGGCGCAGGCGTCGGGGTGGCATTCGGCGATTCCAGCAAATCGGAAAAGTTGAAGCGTTGCTCCGCTACTCGAACGACATGAATCGCCGGCTTGTCGATCGATACTTCCTTAACTACCGGCGCGAGGCGAAACAGCGAGGTCCACGAAACCCGCACCCCGAGATGGCCGATATCGACGAACCCCTGCGCGCCATCGGGCTCGCCGACGTGGAGCTGATCAATATCGAGCCGCAGCGTGTAGAGGTTGAAACGAATTCGGCCGACGCTGACCGGGCGCTTTAACTGTTTGGCGACTTGTCCGACCAAAACGTTATGCAGGATTGGCGGCACCGCGAAGTAGGTCGCGATACCGAGCAACAAAACCAAGACCGCAACGCTGATACCGATCCGTCGAGCGCGGCGCGTGCGTGCGATTTCGACGCCGCGCCGGCCCCACGCGCTCGCGTGTGAAATCCCGACTTCGCCCCACTTGCGAAGATCGCCAATGATGTTCCCCGCCTGCATCGGAGTGCGCGAAACTGTAACACCTTGCCCCGCGCTCTGGCGATGCTTGCGTGAGGCGAGGGAATCCGCGAAACGAGTGTGGTGGCAATCGACTACGACGTGATCATCGTGGGCGCGGGGCTCCGCCGGCGCCGTGCTCGCCGCGCGCTTGTCGGAAGATCGTCCGCGGCGCGTGCTGCTGCTGGGAGCGGGGCCTGAGTATCGATCATCGGAGCAACCGCGCGAGATGGCCTGGCGAATCCAGCCGGGATAATTCTCGCCCGCGAGAACTTGCAGAAATTCTCGTGGGGCGCACTCAAGGCGGGCCGCATCGATATCCAGCCCGCCATGCTTTACTGGCGCGGGCGCGGCGTCGGCGGCAGCTCCGCGGTCAACGGACAAATCGCTATTCGCGGCATGCTCGACGATTCGACCTCTGGGCGCGCGAGGGCTGCACAGGATGGTCCGGCGCCTAGGTGCTTCCATACTTCATCAAGCTCGAAGACGATCTCGACTTCGACAGCGCACCATACCACGGGCGCGGTGGACCGATTCCGGTCATGCGCACGCCGCAAGACCTCTCAGATTGGGTGACAGGTGCTGCCAGGAACAGGCGCTGAGTCAGAAAGATGACGACGATTCTCGGGAGAGCATTTAACCTACGGACGCGAGTTGATTTGCCACAGCACGCCCGCCGGGTCGAACAGGTAGGTCACGCGAAGTCCCCATGGCTCCAGTCGCGGCGCGATTGGCCGACGGATTTTGAAGTTTGTTTCGAGCACGAGTGATTCGATGTGTGTCCACCACACATCGACACTTTCGACTGACATATGCATCACGAAGTTGTTCGCGAACTCGGGGACGTAGAAATCCTGGAGAAGAAAGGAATAAGCGCCCAAACGCATCTCGCTCAGGGTTGCTGCGAGCTGCGTCGCCTGGAAGCCAATCAATTCGTAGAAGCGGCGGCTTTCTGCGTAATCTTTGGCAGGTAAAGCCGGACACATCGAGCGGATAGACGAGATCAAATCCGCGCTGATCATTGGTGATGCCTCGGGGAAACGTCAGTCGGTGGTCATGGGGAGCGGGAAGTGGACGCGCTCCTTAGCGACGCTCAGCAGCTCGACCGCTGCCCCGCGATCCTTAAACGCGCCAATGATCTCCTCGACCAGCCACTCGGGAGATGACGCGCTCGCGGTCAGCCCCAGTGACTTTACGCCGGCCAGCATCTCGGGCTCGACATCAGCCATCGAGTCGATGAGGAAGGCGCGCGCACCGCGCGTCCTCGCGACCTCGACTAGCCGATTCGCATTGGAGCTCTGCTTCGACCCGACCACGAGGATCGCCTCGCTGAGCTGAACCAGCTCCTTGACCGCGTTTTGGCGATTCTGCGTCGCATAGCAGATGTCATCGGTCTTCGGCGTCGCCATCTTCGGAAAGCGGCGCTTCAGCACCTCGAGGATGTCGCGCGTGTCGTCGATGCTGAGGGTGGTCTGCGTCACCGCTGCGACGCGCTCAGGATCGGGAAGCTGAACGTTTTCGGCTTCTTCGACGCTGCCCACCAGCACAACCTTGCCTGGCGCGACGCCGAGGGTGCCCTTCACTTCCTCATGACCCGCATGACCGACGAGAACGACGGTGCGACCTTCGTTGGCGTAGCGCTCGACCTCGAGATGGACCTTCGTCACGAGCGGGCAGGTGGCATCGATGACGCGCAAGCCGCGATCCTTGGCGCGATCCCATTCGCTGGGCGCGACGCCATGGGCACTGAAAATCACGCGCTGGCCTTCGGGGACCTCGGCGAGGCCTTCGACAAAAATCGCGCCCTCCTGTTCGAGGGCTTCGAGAACGAATCGGTTGTGCACGATTTGATGACGCACATAGAGCGGGCGGCCATAGGCACGCAGGGCGCTGCGGACCGCTTCGACCGCACGATCGACGCCGGCACAGAAACCACGTGGCTCGGCAAGGATGATCTTTTCAACCACGGTTTGTCCTAATGGCATTCCTTGAGGAGATATAGAAGCCTGTCCGAGAGGTCAATAAGCTTACTGATAATAATGGGTGCTGAATTGACTCCCCTATTTGGCCGCGTGCAGGTGCGGCGGATGCGAGGTTTGACATCCTATCCAAACCTCGCCGCCCTCGAAATGCTCTTTTTTCCAGATCGGCACGATTTCCTTCAGCGTGTCGATCGCGAAGCGGCACGCCTCGAAGGCTTCCGCGCGATGCGGCGCCGAGACCGCGATCGCGACCGAGGTCTCGCCGATTTCCACCACGCCGATTCGATGCGTGACCGCGATGCGAGTGATCTCCCATCGCTTCGAGGCTTCGAGCGCGAGCTTGCGAATCTCCGAAAGCGCCATCGGCTCGTAGGCCTCATACTCCAGGCGCAAAACTTTCCGGCCGACATTGTTCTCGCGGGTGGTGCCGACGAAGGTACAGATCGCGCCGGCGCCGGGGTCAGCGACCGCGGCCTCCAGCGCGGCAACATCGACGCGATCGCGCACGATACGAATCGGGCCGAGGCACGATGGCGCATCGGAGCCGCCGCTGACCGGCGGAATGAACGCGATCTCATCGCCCGCGCGGGGACGATAATCGTCATCGACGTATTCCTGGTTGACCGCGAAGCGGACCGCGTCGCGATGGCCTTCGAGCGCGGGAAACTCGGTCTTCAGCCGCGCCCAGATTTGCGCAACGGTCGCATCGTCGGCGAATTCGCGCGTAAGCTCGGACGCGCCCGCGCGCTCGCGCAGCGTCGCGAACAGCTTAATGGTGAGACGATTCATTGGGATTCGCGAGATCGACCAGATGGCCGAGCTCGGGAAGGATCAATTTTTCCATGGCGAGGCGGCATCCGCCAGTCGAACCTGGCAGCGCCGCGAGGAACTTTCCGTTGCACATTCCCGCGATTGCGCGGCTGGCGAGCGCCGCAGAACCGATCTCCTGATACGACAGCATCCGGAACAGCTCGCCGAAGCCCGGAAGTTCGGTGGTGAGCATCTTCTTGACCACGTCGGCGGTGACGTCGCGCGGGGAAACCCCGGTTCCTCCAGTAATCACCATTGCATCGAGGCGCGAGAGGTTAACCATGATGGCGGCTGCGATGGTCTCGGTATCGTCGCGCACGATTTCGTAGAACTCGACGTGATGGCCCGCGGCCTCGAACATTTCCGTGATCAGCGCACCGCTCTTGTCGTTTTCGCGCGTCCGCGTGTCGCTCGCGGTCAGCACGCCGACTTTCAGATGCCTGCGCGCGTGCTCCTTATGTTTCTGTACACTCACTACATCAACCTTTACATTACCGTGGCGCTGAGAAAAGCGCGGACATGCGAGCCATCTTCCAGCCCAAAGTGATTCTTGCGCTAGTCGCGATCGTCCTACTGATCGTGCTGGGACGGCATTTTCATTTGGGCGAACTCTTCGCGACGGCGCTGGATCGAATCCGTGACCTCGGCCCAATCGCGCCACTCGTGTTCATCATCTTGTATATCGTCGCCGCGGTGCTGTTCATCCCCGGCTCGATACTCACCATCGGCGCCGGAGTCGTATTCGGATTGCTGCGCGGCGCGATCTACGTATCGATCGGCGCAACCCTCGGCGCCATCGCGGCATTCCTGGTCGGCCGCTACTTCGCACGCGATTGGGTGCGGGGACAACTCGAAGGCAATCCGCGCTTCGCCGCTATCGACAAAGCCGTCGGACGCGAAGGATGGAAGATCGTCCTGCTCACGCGGCTGTCGCCGGTGTTTCCCTTCAACCTGCTCAACTACGCGTTCGGGCTCACCGCGGTCACGCTGCGCGACTACTCAGTCGCGACCTGGATCGGAATCACACCCGGCACCGTACTCTACGTGTATATCGGCGCGATCAGCGGCAACCTCGCAACCGCGGGGCAAACGCACCGCACGCCTGCGCAATGGGCGCTGAACATCGTGGGCCTCGTCGCGACGATCACGGTCGCGGTGTACGCGAGCCGTATCGCCTCGCGCGCGCTGAAGGAAAGCGCCGACCTTCAACCTACCTGACAGGAGAACATCGATGGGACACGAGCCAGCAGCCATCGCGCCGCGCGACGAACACAACCTGCGGCTGCTTAAAGGCGTGCGCCCCGAGGGATGGAAAAATCCCGCGCCCGCGCCACGCTACAATTTGGTCGTCATCGGCGCCGGGACCGCGGGCCTCGTTACCGCCGCAGGTGCGGCGGGCCTCGGCGCGAAAGTGGCGCTGATCGAGCGCGACATGATGGGCGGCGATTGCCTCAACTTCGGATGCGTTCCGTCCAAGGCGCTGATCGCATCGTCGCGCGTGGCGGCCTCGGCGCGCGATGCGAAACGTTTTGGGGTCATCGTACCCGATGGCGTGCGGGTGGATTTTCCGGCGGTGATGGCGCGGATGCGCGAGATTCGTGCGGACCTATCGAAACTGGACTCGGCCGCGCGCTTCCAGAGCCTCGGGGTCGATGTGTTCCAAGGCTCGGCGCGATTTGCCGGCCGCGATAACGTCGAAGTTGCGGGCGCGACGCTGCGCTTCGCGCGCGCCGTCATCGCAACCGGAGGACGCGCCAGCGTGCCGCCAATCCCCGGCCTGGCGGAAGCCGGCTATCTAACCAACGAAACCGTTTTCTCGCTGGCAGAGTTGCCGCGGCGAATCGTCGTCATCGGCGCGGGTCCCATCGGATGCGAACTGGCGCAGACCTTTCGCCGCTTCGATGCAGAAGTGACGCTGCTCGAAGTGATGCCGCAAATCCTCACGCGCGAGGATCGCGACGCCGCGAAGATTGTCGAAGCCGCGTTGATTCGCGACGGCGTCCGCATCGTGACGAATTGCAAAATCTCCCGGATCGAGAAGCGCGGTGCCGAGAAAATTCTCGTGACCGCGAGCGAAGCCGGTCCGGAGGAGATCGCGGCGGATGAAGTCCTCATCGGCGCGGGACGCCAACCGAACGTCGAAGACCTCAATCTCGAAGCCGCGGGCGTCGCGTTCGACCGCAGCGCCGGTATCAAGGTGAATGACTATTTGCAGACTGCCAATCCACACATCTATGCGATTGGCGATGTCGCATCGCCATACAAGTTCACCCACGTCGCTGACGAACAGGCGCGCATCGCGATCCGCAACGCACTCTTTTTCGGACGAGCCAAAGCCAGCGCGCTCATCGTTCCATGGTGCACCTACACCGATCCGGAAATCGCGCATGTCGGGATGTATGCGCACGAGGCCGAGCAGAAGGGCATCAAGGTTGGCACCTTGGTTCAGGAACTCGCCGAAGCTGACCGCGCGGTGCTCGACGGCGAGACCGACGGCTTCGTGAAAATCCACGTGCAGGCAGGTAGCGACAAAATCCTCGGCGCGACGATCGTCGCGAGCCACGCGGGCGATCTAATTTCCGAAGTTACCACTGCGATGAAGGCGGGGCTCGGACTGGGTGGCATTGCGAATGTCATACATCCGTACCCCACACAAGCGGCCGCTATAAAGAAGGCAGGCGATCAGTACAATCGTAGGCGCCTCACGCCGTTCGCCAAGAGTCTCTTCGAGCGCCTATTGGCCTGGCGCCGATGAAAGGACATCTATGGGTGTCCCGAAGTGCTTCGTCCTGTCTCGGCATGTGATGCATTCCGAGACTTGCCGTCGCATAGCGATACAGCATGATGCGAAGCGATACATCATCGCGGACTGGTCGATTTTAATCCAACATCACTAATTCATAGCTTTGAACGCCGAAACTGCCTTTTATTTCAACTAGTTTCTCTAATATGCAGATACAGTCGCTTTAGCCATCCTAATTTAGATTACGATCGCTTTTCCTGCCTAAGGAGGCACGCTCCTTGCCTCTTCGATCCTCCATAGAACTCACAGTTTTGGAGGTAAACAAAATGTTTAGCGAGAGGGGAGGCGGACCCATGTCCACGTCCCAGGATTGGCGAGCGCTCGCGACCTGCGGGGCTTATCTCATCGCATCCGCGATCATTATGTCGTGTTGGGTCGGGATGGCATCCGCCCAGCGCAGCGCCGGATTGCCGCCGGCAAATGCATCTTCGGGCAGTTCGATGAACATCCAGATGCTGCACCAGGCCGCGCCCGACGAATGCTTTGCCGGTATCGGCAGTCCCAACAACATCTATCCGGCCGATACATCGCAATGCCCCAACGGCAGCGTCCCGAAGGTTAATCAGGGATACGTGTGGGGACTGACCCGCTTCGGCAATGTTCTATGGTATGGCACCTCGGCCAACCAGGCTTGCACGGTCATCTCGAGCGTGTTCGCAAGCGCAGGCGTGCCGGCGCCGGCCTATCAGACCGCGGCCTATGTCTGCGAGTTCTCGAAGAGCAACTATCTCAAGAGTCATCCGCAGGTTCCTGCCGGGCTCGGCGACTGGCGACCGCCGCAGATCTTCGCCTACAACCTGGTGAAGAACAAAGTGGTCGATAGCACGCCGGATGATCCGCTGATCAACACCACGATGGGATTCCGTTCCGCCGGAGCATTCAAGAACGTCGCCATTCTGGCCGGCCCCGTGCTAGCGCCGTTCGGCGTGGTCACCCCGGGAATCAACCTGTTCGCTTTCAACGCGAGCACCGGCAAGTATCTCGGCTCGACTACTCTGCCGCAGTATTCGGACATCCGTATCTGGACGACCTATATGGGTGCGCTCTATACCGGCGTCCAGAACAGCGACGGTAGCGGCAGCATCCTGCGCTGGACCGGAAGCCTCAAAAATCCGTTCCAGTTCGAGGTGGTCGGCAATATCGACAACGAAGCCGCCTATATTCAGGGTCATCGCGGCCGCATCTATGCGACCACATGGCGCGACGTCTCGAAAACCAGTCCGATGGCAGGTCTTTGGATGAGCCCGCGGATGAATGCGGGCGGACTGCACTCGGCTCACGCAGGTGGATGGACAAAGATCTGGGATGTCGGCCAGTACGAGGCAGATCCGGTTACTGCGGCCGTGACCATGGGGGGAGCGCTTGGCGAAGAAGGCGGAGACCTCGTGTTTGGTACGCTTCAGGTCCCGTTTACCTCGGCGATGGCACACGTGATGGCCAAGGTGCCCAGCGCTCCGACGGTCCAGGACGCGGCGCAGTCGCTTAGCGTCAACGATATCGCATCGACCATCATCAACTCGCAGCGCGCGATTGCGATCTTCCGCTGCTGCGGCGGAACTGATGCGAGATCGGCGAACGGATCGGGAAATCCGGTAGAGCTGTTGTACGGTGACTACACAATGCCGGTATACAACCCCGCTACTGGTAACTGGGATACCAAAGTTAACAATATGAATGCGGAACCGAAATTCGGCGCCGCAGGATTCGGCAATCCGTTCAATACCTACACCTGGGCGATGTCGAATTATCAGAACAAGCTCTACATCGGCACCTTCGACTGGAGCTATCTGTTGACCGACCTGCTGACCATGAATCTGAATGGCTTGAACCTGGACAGCTCCAAGATCAACGGCATCGTGAACCAGATCCAGAACGTGTTCTTGCCCAAGCTGTTCAATTATGGTGCGGACCTCTGGTACTTCGACAATCCCAACAGTGCCGCCGAGTGCGAGAGCGAGTACGGAGTCGGAAACTACATGAATTACGGCATCCGTACGATGATCTCGACGCCGCGCGGACTGATGGTAGGAACCGCCAATCCGATGAATCTGGCGACCAATCCAGATGAAGAGGTGGGCGGCTTCGAACTCCTCAAAATGACCAGGAAACACTAGTCGAATCGTCCGTGCCAGGAGTCAGGCGGGCGGCTCAGGAGCGGGCCGCCCGTCTTCCATTTTGAGGCCACTAGCAGCTTCCCGGCTTTCCAACCTTCAGCTTGAGCTCAGCCTCGAGGCGCACTTGTTCATCATGACCTATGAACGAAGCGTACCTTGGATGCGACAAGAGGTGGGCGTAATAGATCTGATAGCGATAGCTGAGATCGCATCGCGGAAGCAGATTGCGATTGCAATCCAGGTATACTGAATTGTGACCCTGGTTGAATTCTGCGATAGCTCTGAGTTGTCCATTGTAGGAGCTATACATCTCAAGTTCGCTACCTATGATGTCGTCGAAATAAACAAACACTCGCGGAAGGAAACAGTCAGGTGCATTATCGAACAAACTCAAGGAGTCAGCCGTCGAGGAATAGAGATCGAGATCGTTTAGTACCGCCCCAACCGGCGCAGGATGGTAGGTCGCAAAGAAATCAGCGACGGTGACGTTCACATCTCCAAGGATCAGTTGCGTGGACTTCAATCGCGGCGCGAGAAGCGTCGTATTCCCGCGATATTGAGACTTTTGAAACCAATATGGCAGATCTTCCGGTCGAGTCGCTTCAGGAAGTCCTTTGCCGCTGTCGAAACCATAGACCTGGACTCTCACTCCAACTTCTTCCGCGACGCGCTCCGCGAGTTGATCGAGAAAGACCAGTCCGTTGCCGCCTGCTACGCCGAACTCGATCACCGAAATACGGTCCAGCCCAAGCCGTCGCGCGAGTTGTGCGGCGTGATAGACGCAATACATATAGGCCGGGTAGTCGGTCAGATTGAGAGCCAACTGCACATCGATGGGGAGCGAAATATAGCCGCTGATTCTCCGCAAGAAGGTCTTTATCAAGCGATTGGCGCCGCGCCTTCGGGCCAGTTCACCCCACCATCGGCCATCGATGATCGATTTGCAGTTTTCTGTCGGCAGTGTACTCACTTGTCATCCGCGCCGCGGATACGATACTAGTCGGCATTCTGGAGTTGAATCGCGGCCAGCGCGCCAATTGAATGATCCTGCCGACTACAGATTCGCGCTACGGGTTCTTCGGTGCCGAAGCCACCGGGATCGGACTTCAATATCGTGATCGTTATACCTCGGCCCAACCTTTCCCACATATAGTGTTGGATAACTTTCTCGACGACGAGATTGCCGCGCGATGCGTCGCGGAGTTTCCGTCCCATGCGTCTGCTCATGCTGCTTACGACCGCGCACAGGAAAGAGGTAAATTCGAGTTCAACCCGGAATTGCTTTCTGCGCCACTTAGGTCGCTGTTCTATTCCTTCAATTCACTTCCCTTCATTTTGTTTCTCGAAAATATGACCGGGATAAAAGGACTCATCCCCGATCCTTACTTTGCCGGTGCAGGATTTCATGAAGTAGTCGAGGGAGGCCATCTCGATGTTCATGCTGACTTCAACTATCACGTTGCTTTAAATCTTGAGCGCCGGCTAAACGTATTGATCTACCTCAATCGCGACTGGCACGAGGACTATGGCGGCTGCTTCGAGATTTGGGAGCCTTCGATGCGATCCTGCGTAATCCGCGTTCTACCGCTCTTTAATCGATGCGTAATTTTTAGTACCTCGCCCACTTCCTATCACGGCAATCCGGACCCGGTACATCATCCGTTGAAAGCTCCTCGACGCTCGATCGCGCTCTACTACTATACCGCGACCTGGAACGATATTCGGCGCGCGCGTAACACCCATTTCCAAGCACGTCCCAACTCCAGTGATGTTTATGATCTGAGAGTTCGCGTCGATGAGATTGCCAGAAATGTGATGCCTCCTATAGCCCTGCGCGCAGTGCGAGGGCTTTGGCGCAGGATTCATCGCAGCCACTAAACCTGCCTCTGATATCGCAGCGAGGATATCATCAAAATTCTACTTGTAGGTGCGGGCGGGCAGATTGGAGGCGAGCTGCGGCGCAGGCTGGTGTCGTTGGGCAAGGTTGTAGCAACCGATCGATCCGCACTCGATCTGCGCGACAACGACGCGATCCGTCAAACCATTCGAGCCACCCTTCCCGATCTGATCGTAAACGCTGCGGCCTATACGCGGGTCGATGCTGCCGAAGCTGAGCCTGAGCTGGCGATGCAAGTAAACGCTGATGCGCCGCGCATTCTCGCGGAGGAAGCAGCGCGCGCAAATGCTGCGCTGGTCCATTATTCGACCGATTATGTGTTCTCGGGCGCTCTGAGTCGCCCCTATCGCGAGGACGACCCGCCGGATCCGATCAACGCCTATGGAAGGAGCAAACTGGCGGGCGAGCGCGCAATCGCGTCATCCGGTGCGGCATATCTCATTTTGCGCACCAGTTGGGTGTTCGGTCCGGGCGGAAAAAATTTCTTCAGCACCGTCCTCGAACTGGCGCGCGAACGGGAAGAGTTGAGAATCGTGGACGATCAGATCGGCAAACCGAATTGGAGCCGGATGGTGGCCGATGCGAGCGTGAAGATATTGTTGCGATGGTCTTCGCCAAGCGGCCGCATCGCCGATGCAATGCGCGACGCCGGTGGGATCTACCAGCTATGTGGCCCCGACCACGTCAGCCGCTTCGGCTTCGCGCAGGAGATCCTCGCGCTCTACGCGCGATACGCATCGGAACGGCATCTGGCGCCGCTGCGGGTCAAGCGAATCATCCCGCAACGCAGCGCTGAGTTCCCGGCTTCGGCGCCGCGCCCGCTCAATTCGCTACTGTCGGCGGAGAAGCTCGCCCGCGCCTTCGCCATCAGCTTGCCGCCATGGCGCGAGCAACTGGAAATGGCGTTCGAGGATTTACTCAACGGTTTGACGCGATGAGCGGCTTTCCAGCTAGTGACCATCGTGATCGTGATGGTCGCCGTCGCCTCCCCCACCGCCGCTACCCCCGCCGCTGCCGGGGGTCGTGGTGCTGCTGCCGGACAGCAGGGCAGTGGTGGAACCGACAGCGGTGTTGGTATCGGTGCCGAAGGTGCGGTAACCCGCCAGCGCCGCTATCGCGATTCCCGCCAGCAGCAGCGCGTATTCCGTCATGGTCTGCCCCCTGCTCTTGCGGAGCTTGAAGCGAAGCCATCGAAACATAGCGTCGGACGCTCCTAAAGCGAGTGATCCCAGTCGGAGTCGCTCCCACCCGGCGCTCGAGACGTCGGCCTACCGATTACCCGGTTAGAAGAAGTGGTGATAATGATGTCCGGTGCCGTCGCCGTGATGATGGTGATGACCGCTACCCGAGCCGCCGTCGGAACCGGGATCGGTGCTGCCGCTGCCGCCCCCGGTACCGGTGCCAGTTCCGCCGCCCGGGGAAGAAACGCTGCTTTCGCTGGCGAGCAGCGCGCTGGCGGCGTTAACGGAAGTGTTGGTGCTGCCGCCGAGGCTGTTGTAGCCCGCCAATGCTGCGACTGCTACGCCGGCGAGCAATAGGGCGTATTCGGTCATGGTCTGTCCGCGGCTGCCCCCCAGCCGTGAACCGACCCGTCGGAATTTGAACATCGAGATGCTCCTGCCAACCCTCTATGACATGTGCAACTTGCACTAGGCATAATATATCATTGTGTAATGTTTGTCTACAGTCTGAAAGGCGCGAAATATTACACCTAGCTACGAAGAATTTCTACGACGGCGCGGTAAGCGGGCGGCCCCATTCGATGCGGGTCTGAACATCGAAGGTGAGCATGCCGCTGCGCGCGTGAGGCGTGAGCATCGCGGTCATAGCGTCGTCGAACTCGCGCGAAAGCTTCTCGCCCATGTGCGTTTCCGACCAAGTCGCGCGTGAGTGTTGGCAGCGTAAGTAATCCGCGATCGATTGCGCATATTGCATCGGCGCGGCGATCTTCGATCCGAGCCGTTGGAATTGCTCATGCTCAAGCAAGGGCAGCTTCATTCGCTCGCGCGCGCTCATCCACCATTTTGGGCGCGCGCCTTCGATCTTCGTCACCAAGTCGATCATGAGGTCCTGTTCCTTAGCCGCCCACGGCGGATCGATAGGCGCGTCACCATCGAGGACCGCGAACATGCCATGCTGCGAAATCACTTCGGCGAATCGATGGAGCGCGATCTCGGGATTCATCCAGTGGAAGCTCGCGCCTGCAACGATCAGCGCGTAGGGCGGTGCGAGTGCGACATCCTCGATGCGGGCATTGAGCCAGCGGATCTTCGGATGGTCGCCATTCGGCAGCGATTGGCCCACGCGAATCATTTCGATGGAAGGATCGACCGCATCGATGCGATCGACTGAATCGACCATCACGCGTGCGATCTTGCCGGGACCACATCCGGCGTCGAGCACATTGCGAGGATGGTCACGAATGAGTTCCGACAGCGCAGCGAAAACCTCCGGTGAGTAGGGAGGCCGGTAGCGATAGTTCTCCGCCATCCGGCGCTCGGCGAAACGGACGCCGTTCTCGCGGCGGATGGTAGCGGCCGCATCGCGTTCGGCGTCAGACAACGAAGTCGGTCGCCTCTTTGGACAGTGCGTTCAGACCGTCGGATGCGAGCCGGAAAATCTGCCATGGCTCCGCATGACGAAAGCCGATGCGATGGTAAAATCCACGTGCCGGATTCCAGTTCAGCACCGCAAGGTCGATGCGCGCGCCTCCGCGCGAGGCCGCGATCTTCGCCACCGCGGCGATGAGCTTGCGCCCGATGCCGGTCCCCCGCATCGATTCATCGACGAAGATGTCCTCAATATAGAGTCCCGGCTTTCCTTCCCAGGTCGAATAATTGGGAAAGAACAGCGCGAAGCCGACCGCTTTGCGATCGACCTCTGCGATCAGCACCTCGAAGCGTCGATGGCTGCCGAAGCCGTCACGGCGCACATCGGCTTCGGTGATACGCACGTGCTCGACAGGTTCCTTTTCGAAACTCGCTAGCGCCTTGATGAAATGAACGATCAGCGCGGCGTCGTTTTCAGTTGCCCATCGAATATGAGTCTCTGCCATCGCAACCTAACCCCCGACTCCTCCCGGGACGGGAAGGGAAGCAGTATCTTCGGGCGAAATGGTTTCCAGTTCGAGTCCGGCAGTCTCCGGAAAGAACAGCAACATGATGATGCCGGGCGCGAGCCACGCGAGCAGCAGCCATTGAATCGCGATCCAGTGCGATCCGATCGCACGATAGAGCACGCCCTCGAGGAAAAATCCGAGCGCGCCGCCGGTGGTGCCGGCGATCGACAAGACGCTGCCGGCCGTGGAGCGATAGGAGGTCGGGAACAACTCCGCGCTGTAGGCGGTGACGATGGTGCTCGAGGCGACATCGAAAAACAGATGGAA
>Ga0335081_10005420_pt1 | contig 20189 bp, 19 predicted proteins | sample Lox_Sample_35_FD_206713 | JGI IMG/M metagenome (GOLD analysis project Ga0335081, IMG submission 206713) | Soil microbial communities from Loxahatchee National Wildlife Refuge, Florida, United States - Lox_Sample_3.5 | ecosystem: Environmental > Terrestrial > Soil > Wetlands | place: USA... | reverse complement strand
CGCCTGGGGGAACGCCTCCTTCCCGAGCTTCTTGTAGAGGGGGATGATGGAGGCGTGGCAGTGCAGGCAGTTGCCCGACTGGGTGTTCTGCCCCGGAACGTTCCGCTTGGTCGCCTCCTGGTCCTGGAGCATGAAGGCGTGACCGCGGCGATCGCGATAGTCGATGGCGAAGAGGTAGCCGGCGAAGATGCGGGGCAGCCACGGGTCGCGCACCGCCTTCTCGGGCGGGAGCGCCGCTCCCTCGGAGGCCCCGAAGCCGCCGCCGTACTTGGTGCGGGAGGGCTCCGAGGTGCGCCGGTAGCCGTCGTACTCGCGCGGCCAGTTCACTCCCCACTTGGCCGGGTCGACGTCGTTCTCGGTGACCTCGACGAGCTTCACGTAGGTGTTCTTGGCTTCCTGCTTTCGCTGGAAGATGTTGACGAGCAACGCCGTGGCGCCGGCCGTGATGACGGCCACCACCGCGGCGACCAGGATGTAGGCCCCGACGGGGCGGCGGGTCTTGGTTTCTTCCATGGTCTCCTCGCCTAGCTCGACGCGCCGTGCCCCACCCCTCGGTGGCAGTGCACGCAGCGGATGGCGTCGTCGGCCCAAGTGCTCCCGCGGACGACCTCGTGGACGAGGTCGCCGTGGCAGCGAAGGCAGTTGTCCTGGAGGATCTGGCTGTTCGGATCCTTGATGCGGATGGGTTCCCGGAAGAAAAGCTTCTCGTCCCGGTTCTCGGTCCTCGAGGGCTGGAAGGTGAAGCCCACCGAGTGGTGCCAGCCGTTACGCCCCTTCGCCAGGTACTTCTCGGGGAAGGAGAGGGGCAGGTGGCAGTCGTAGCAGGTGGCGGCGGCGTGGTGCGGCCCCTTGCGCCAGGAATCGTACTGGTCGTTCATGATGTGGCAGTTGACGCAAGCCTTGGGGTTGCTGCTCAGGTAGGAGAGGCCGGCAGCATAGTCGAACGTGAAGCCGGCCACGCCCACGAGCATGCCCGCCAGGCAGGCGAGCACGAGCCAGCGCTTCGACCAGCGTCTCGTGCTCAAGGCGCGCTCCAATGCGGCTGACGCAAGACCCCGTTCGTCGGAAGCGATCGAGTGGCGCCATCTTGTCCCGGGGCCGGAAACGCAGCAAGCGGAACCTTTGGGCCCATCTCCATCGCGGCTAGCAGGGCATCCGGCGCGCGCCGGGCGGCGCCCGGCGCGCTCGCGGCCGAGCTCCTCTCAGGGAGTCGCCGCTTTCCTTCCTTCCGCGGTCTCTCCTCACTAGGCCTGCTTCCCGGCCGGCTTCGCCTTCTTCTCGCCCGCCGCCGCGCGGCGCATCTCCGCGGCGAGCGCCCGGATCTCCGCCAGGTCGCGCTGCATCTCGCTCCATCCGTACCAGAGCGCGTAGTCGGGGTTGTTGTGGAAGGAGCCCTGGAAGGTGCGCATGCGGTGCTCGAGGAACATGACGAAGAGCTTCTGCTCGACCACCGTCCCGGCGTCGTGAAAGGTGAGCAGGTCCGGGAAGGGGTAGGCCGCCTCCTTGGGCTTGGCGATGACGCCTTCCTGGTAGAGCGCCGCCACCTCGCGGATGGCCTCGGCCATGAGGTGGTCGGCCTCGCGCACCATGTCGTCGCTGCGGGCGAGCTCGCTCTTGGCGAAGGCCGGCGAGTGGCACTGGGCGCAGGTCTCGAGCATCTTCTGCCGCTCCTTGTCGAAGGCCCCCTGGGTGAGGCGGGCCACGTCGGCTGCCTTCACCAGGTCGAGGCGGCCGGTGGGCTGGCCCTTGGGGTCGAGGACCTGGAGCCCTTGCAGGATGGCCACTTGGTCCGCCTTCCAGCGCGGATCGTCGGAGAGCGGCAGGCGGACCGCGAGGAAGCCCCAGGCAGTGCGGACCTCGTGGTTGCCCCCCTTCATGTGGCAGTCCTGGCAGGTGGGGGCGGCGGCGCTGGGCGGCAGCACCCCGAGCTGCTTCAGGCCGTGGCGGACCCCGTGCTTCGACCCGGAGTACATCTCCCACTGCGGGTGGTCGAACCCCATGTGGCAGGTCTCGCAGGCCTGGGGCTGCAGGGCCTCCTTCTTGGAGAAGGTGTGGCGGGTGTGGCAGGCGTCGCAGGAGGCGTTGCCGTGCCCGCCGGTGCTCTTCACCAGGTCGCGGGTCTCGGCCTCCGACTTGAGCCCGAGCTTGTGGCAGCCGCCGCACCCCTTCAGCCCCTCCATGGCGGCCATGGGCTGCTGGTGGAAGGTGGGCATGGCCTTCATGGCCGCCCAGGCCGCCGAGTGCTTGCCCTTCTTGAACTGCTCCACCTGGGGGGAGTGGCACTGGTTGCAGGTGTCGGGGGTCGGCAGCTTCGCCTGGGCGAAGTCGGCGTCGGTGTGGTGGGCGCTGCCGTGGCAGGCGTCGCAGGCCACCGCTACCTGGGCGTGGCGCGACAGCTTCCAGTCGGCCACCACGCCGGGCGACCGCTTCTCGTGACAGGCGACGCACTGCTCGGCGGTCGCCGGGGCGGGCGCGACGGGCGTCGCCGAGAGCAGGAGGGCCGCCAGAATGGAGCTCGTCATGGGTGTGGGTTCCTTGGGTGGAGATTATTGTGGATATCCGTATCTATAATTGTGAAATATGTCCAGTGTGATCTTCGGGGCCGGATCGGCTATGTTGGAGCCGTGATCTTCTCCGCCTCCACCACCCATGCGCTGCGCGCGCTCGCCTGGATCGCGACTCACGCGGCCGGCGAGGCCGTCCTGGGGCGCGACCTGGCGCGCCACCTCAAGATCCCCCCCGACTACCTCTCCAAGGTGCTCGCCACCTTGGCCCGCAGCGGCGTCCTGAGCGCCCGGCGGGGTGCCCGGGGCGGCTACCGCCTCGCCCGGGGCCCCGAGCGCATCCGGCTCCTCGACGTGGTGATGCCCTTCGAGGGGGCGCGGGCGAAGCCCGGCTGCCTCCTCCGGCCGGAGCGCCCCTGCCGGGACTCGGGAGCGTGCTCCGCCCACTCCTCCTGGGGCGGCGTGAAGAACGCGTACCGCGAGTTCCTGGAGAAGACCACCCTCGCGGACATCCGCGGCGGAATGTAATGTAGGGAAGAGGCGCCGGGGCGGCCCGGGGGGCTCCGCGTGCCGCGGCGAGGCTCCTAGGGCAAGGCAGCGACCGCGGCCGCCGCGCGACGGCCGCCGATGGCGCCTGCGAGCTCCACCACGGGGCCGATGCAGAGGGTTCCCGGCGCGGAGGGCTTCCCGACCGGCGCCCCCGCGAGCCCACGCAGGTCGCCGAACCACGCGCTCGCGTCGCTCGTCCCCGCCCCGAGCAGGATGGCCGCCGGCGTCTTTGGGGCCCATCCCCGCGAGAGGAGGGCGCCTGCGATCCGGGAGCGGGCTCCGAGACCCATGAGGGCGAAGAGGGTCATCGAGCCGAGCGCGACGGCGCGCACGACCGGAGCCCAGGCCTCCTCGGAGTGGCCCGAGAGTACGGTGAAGGCGGAGGCGATGCCCCGGTGGGTGACGGGGATGCCCGCCAGCAAAAGGCGCCGCCAGCGCCGAGCTCACGCCGGGGACGACCTCGAAGGGAATGCCGGCCGCGGCGAGCGCGAGCGCCTCCTCCCCGCCCGGGAGGAGGTCGCCGGTGTAGGGGAAGGGGCGCGGACCTCCCATCACCGCTGCGAGGGATCCAGAACGCAACAGAAGGCACTACAGTCGGACTTCTCGTCCCGAGCGCGAGAGCCTCCGAATGTTGAGCATCTCCGTCTTCCTTGAACCCGTCGAGCTCCTGTCCGGCATTCGTCAGGACGGGGGCTGCCTCGTCCTCCCCGCACAGTCCGCGCCGCGGCTGCGGGAGAAGGTGGCGGTGCGTGTGAGGCTAGCCGGACAGAACGGCGGGGCCACCGTCGTCGGAACCGTGGTGAGCGTCCACCGTCACGGCGGCAGTTTCCGGCTGGAACTCGCTCCGGACTCCGGCAGCTTCGGTGCCGTGCGGATGCTCGCGGCGACTGCGAGAGGCGAGGTCCAGCGATTCCCGGAGCGCTCGCCGAGGTACCTCGTGAAGGTCCCGATCGTGGTTTCCTGGCGGGGTCCCCCCGTCTACATGACCATGTACTCGATCTCCGAGGCCGGTTGCGGCGTGCGCTGGTCCGGGCCCTTGCCGGAGATCGGCCAGATACTGCAAGTGCGGCTCGGGGTGGGCTTCCGGTCGGGGAGCGTCGAGGGCGTGCTCTGCTGGAAGGCCGGCCTGGGAGCGAGCCCTACCGCGGGTGTGCGCCTGCTCGGCGGGGGTGGAGCCGAGTGGGCGCGCGTCCTCAGCGAGGCCGCTCGGACGAGCCCCAGGGCCTAACCCGCCGGAGCGAGCCGCTCGCCGCCACGAGGCGCGGAGCGCATCGCCCCTGCGCTCTTGGACGGAGGCGAAACGATCGCCGTGCCGACGACCGTTTCGCCCCGAGGGTTCAGCCGTCTCGCGGTTCTAGCAAAGGATCCCGGGGCCATCAGCGGGAACGCCGAAGCCGACCGCCGACGCCGCGTGAGCGCTCAGCTCGGCGACTCCGACGACGAGCGCCATCGAGACGAGCACGGGAACAAGAAGGGTGATGCCGACCGTCATCCCAAGGAGCTTCACAGTTGTCCTCCCTAACGACCGACGCCTGGCTCGGTCCGTATCTCAATTCGCTTCTCCCCCCGATAGGAGCAAGGAGCGGGCCGGCCGCGCGGGGCGGGACTCCCACCTCCTGTCACCTGGTGCCACCCCGGAATCCTTGGGGATTTGGCGAGATCGCCCACCTGCTGGCGAGCGGAGGAAAGCGGGTGTCTCAACCCTGGGTGGTCTTAGCCACTTCGGGTGAACACGGGACATGACGACTGGAGGTGAACGCATGCCCCCGATGCCCAGCCGGACGCCGCGGCGCACCGCTCCTTCGCTCTCCGAAAGAAGCGTGTGGACGGATCGTGAAGGGGGGGAGAGGAATCGGGGACCGGGGCGAACGCGTCGCCACCATGCGGGGGGGGGGTTCGGCAGCTGGCGCGCGCGCCCCGGCCACCCGACCTCACCTTCGCACAGAGCGGCCCGTCCCGCGAGACCGTCGCCGCACCTGACGCGCGCCTGTAGGAGGAATCACCTACAAGGGCAGTCACCGTGGGGAGAATCCGTTCGCCGCGCGGAAAGCCGAAGAGCGAGCGCGCTCCGGCGCCGGCGAGGCGCTTCACGGACGGAGAAGGCGACGAGAGCGGCGCATCTCGGCTCGACGGACGCCGCTACCGCCGCCGAGAGAAGGGCGACCAGTGAGCGACCCCTTCGCGGCCGAGAGCTCCCCGGCGGTCACCGGGCGAGGCCCCGGATCCCGACGGCTCCTCCCGTAACTCTTGCCCCGCCTTCGTGGGCCCCGTCGACTTGGAGCGGCGCCGACGGGGAGAAGGGCGGGAGCCGCGAGCGCCGAGCAGGGAAGAGAGCCGTCGCCGGGGGGCGGGCATCGTCGCCTGGGTGCGCGCCGAGCGGCGCGAGCGCCATCACGGGCACTCCTGCGGGCCCGGCCTGGCGCGCCGAGAGGAGCCCGATTATCGGAAGGTCCGGCCCGTGTCGTCGGGGTGGAGTAGACTTCCGCCTCTCTCCGGACCGAGGTCGCTCCGTTGGAATCCGTCACCCGCATCGAGGTCGGGACGCGCCCCGGCTTCTCCGATAGCCGAGGCGCCTCAGTGGCCCGCAAGATCCGGGAGCACCTGGGCCTGGAGGTGGCGTCCGTGCGAACTCGCGACGTCTTCCTCGTCACCCCCGGGCTCGCTCCCGAGGAGGCGGTTCGCGTGGCGTGCGAGTTCGCGGGTCCGGTGGTGCGCCACGCGGCGGTGGGGCGCCTCGAGGACGGTCCCTTCGACGTGGCAGTGGCGGTCGGGTACAAGCCCGGCGTCACCGACCCGGTCGGCAAGAGCGCGCGGGTGGCGATCGAGGACCTGCTCGGCCGGCCGCTCGGGGAGGGGGCCCACGTCTACACGGCTCGGCTCTACCTGCTCTCGGGGGTCACCCGGGAGGGGGCAGAACGGATCGCTCGCTCGCTGCTTGCCAACGAGGTCATCGAGAGGGTGTCCCTGTCCACCTGGGCGGAGTGGAGCGCCTCGCCCCCGGACCTCTCCGTGCCGCGCGTGATCGAGCACCCACCGCGCCCAGTGGAGACGGTGAACCTGGAACTCGACGACGCGGGCCTGGCGAGGCTCTCGCGCGAGCGTCTGCTCGCGCTCTCCCTGGAGGAGATGAGGGTGCTCCGGGACTTCTACCGGGGAGCCGCCGCGGACGCGCGCCGCGCCGAGGCGGGCCTGGGCGCGGCGCCCACCGACGTGGAGCTCGAGTGCCTGGCGCAGACCTGGTCGGAGCACTGCAAGCACAAGATCATGAACGCCACCCTCACCTACGTGGAGCCGGGGCGCCCCGCGGAGGTGATCCGCTCTCTGTTCAAGACCTTCATCCGCGGCACCACCGAGGCGGTGGACCGCCGCATCCGCGAGCGGGAGGGAAAGAGCTGGCTCGTGAGCGTGTTCCACGACAACGCCGGGGTCATCGCCGCCACCGAGAGCTACCACCTCGTCTACAAGGTGGAGACTCACAACAGCCCGTCGGCGCTCGACCCCTACGGCGGGGCCATGACCGGCATCGTGGGGGTGAACCGGGATCCCTTCGGGACCGGCATGGGCTCCGACCTCCTCGCCAACACCTGGGGGTACTGCTTCGGCCCTCCGGACTGGAAGGGGCAGCTGCCTCCAGGCCTCCTCCATCCGAGGAGGATCCGCGACGGGGTGCATGCCGGGGTGATCGACGGGGGAAACCAGTCCGGCATCCCCTATGCGCGCGGGTTCGAGGTCTTCGACGAGCGCTTCCTCGGCAAGCCGCTCGTCTACTGCGGCACGGTGGGGCGCATGCCGGTCCGGGTGGCGGGGCGCCCGGGCCACGAGAAGGCGGCGCGGCCCGGGGACCGCATCGTCATGGTAGGGGGGCGAATCGGCAAGGACGGCATCCACGGTGCCACCTTCTCGAGCGCCGAGCTCACCGAGGAGAGCCCGGTACAGGCCGTGCAGATCGGCGACCCCATCACCCAGAAGATGATGTTCGACTTCCTCCTCGAGGCGCGCGAGCAGGGGCTCTACTCCGCCATCACCGACAACGGGGCCGGCGGGCTCTCCTCCTCGGTGGGGGAGATGGCACGCCAGCCGGGCGGCGCCCGCCTCGACCTGTCCTCGGCCCCGCTCAAGTACCAGGGGCTCGCTCCTTGGGAGATCCTGGTGTCCGAGGCGCAAGAGCGGATGACGCTCGCCGTCCCCCCGGACAGGCTCGCCGACCTCCTCGAGCTGGCCGGGCGGCGCGAGGTGGAGGCCACCGACCTCGGGGCGTTCACGGAGGAGCGGTACTTCCGAGTGCTCCACGGCGGGCGAACGGTCGCCCTCATTCCCATGGACTTCCTTCACGAGGGAGACCCGGAGATGCAGGTCGCCGCCGAGTGGCCGGGGGAGGCGCCCTCCGAGATGGCGGCACCCCCGCCCCCCGCCACGACGGAGGAGGGGAACGCGCTCGTCGGCGAGTTCCTCGCCCGGGACAACCTCCGCTCCGTCGAGCTCGTGGCCCGCAGCTACGACCACGAGGTGAAGGGGCTGACGGTGGTGAAGCCCTGGATCGGTGCGCACCGGGACGTCCCCGCCGACGCCTCTGTGCTGCTCATCGCCCACGACGCCGGGAACGCCGGCTACGCCCTCGCCGAGGGCGTCTTTCCCGCTTACTCGGACCACGACGCGCACGCGATGGCGCAGGCGGGAGTGGACCTGGCGGTGCGCCGCGTGGTTGCCGCGGGGGCGCGACTCGACCGCGTCGCGCTCCTCGACAACTACTGCTGGCCCGATCCCCTGGAGGGTCCCTCCAATCCCGACGCGCGGCTCAAGGCGGCGCAGCTCGTCCGCGCCTCCCGCGGCCTTTCCGAGATCTGCCTCGCCTACGGGACCCCGCTCATCTCGGGGAAGGACTCGATGAAGAACGACGCCGTGGTGGGGGGAAGGCGCATCAGCATTCCCCCGACGCTGCTCGCCTCCGCCATCGCGCTCGTCCCGGATGTCCGCCGTGCCCTCACCCTCGAGGCGGGAGGGGCGGGCGAGGTCCTCTTCGTCGTCGGCGAGACCGCGGACGAGCTCGGCGGCTCCGAGTGGGCCGAGGCCCGGGGTGAGCGGGGCGGCCGCGTTCCGCGCTGCCGGCCCGGCCCGTTCCTCCTTCGCTACCAGGCGGTCGCCGCGATGGCCGCGGACGGCCTCCTCGCCGCCGCGCACGCGCCGGGTCGGGGCGGCCTTCTTCCCTCCCTCTTCTTCCTCGCCCGGGCGGCGAGTCTGGGGCTCGCGGTCGACCTTGCCCGCGCCCCCTGCGCCGGCCGGCCCGGCTGGGAGGCGCTCCTCTTCGGGGAGTCGGCGGGACGGCTCCTCCTCGCGGTGCGCCCCGAGCGCGCTGTCGAGGTCGAGCGCCGCCTGACGGGTGTTCCGTGGGCCCGCCTCGGGACCTACGACGGCTCGGGGCGCCTGCGGGTGAGCCTCGATGGAAGGGTTCTCGTGGACGCGGCGGTCGAGGACCTGACCCGGGCATGGAAGCGCCAGGGGGGGCGGCCGTGAAGGCGCGCGTCCTCGTCCCCACCGGCTTCGGCCTCAACTGCGAGGGCGAGACGGCGCTCGCCTTCCGCATGGCGGGAGCGGAGGTGGACCTCGTCCACCTCACCGATCTCTTCGCCGGGCGCCACCCCCGGCGCATCCCGGACTACCAGGTGCTCGTCTTCATGGGCGGCTTCGCCTACGGCGACCACGTGGCGGGCGGGCTCGTCCTCGCCACCCGGATCCGGGCGCACCTCGCCAGGGACCTGGAGGCCTTCCTGGAGAACGAGGGGCGTGTCCTCGGCGTCTGCAACGGTTTCCAGACCCTGGTCCGCCTCGGTCTTTTGCCCGGCCCAGAGGAGGGGGCGGTGGACTTCCGGCAGCGCGCCGCGCTCACGAACAACGAGCGCCTCGGCTACCGGGACGCCTGGGTCCGACTCCAGGCCGACCCGGAAAGTCGCTGCGTGTGGACGCGAGGGGTCTCCGCGCTCGAGGTCCCGGCCCGCCACGGGGAGGGGAGGTTCGTGGCCGAGTCCGACGAGGCGCTTCGGCGGCTCGAGGCGAACGGCCAGGTGCCGCTGCGCTACGTCGACGACGCCGGACTCCCCACCGAGCGCTGGCCCGACAACCCGAACGGCTCGGCGCGCGGGGTGGCGGGGGTGTGCGACCGCACCGGCCGCATCCTGGGCGTGATGCCGCACCCGGAGGCGTTCCTCCACCCCTTCCAGCACCCCGACTGGCCCAGGCGACGGGCGGAGATCGAGGCACGTGAGCCCGCCAGCCTGGCCCTGTTCCGGGCCGGCGTGAGCGGGCTATAGCGTCGCCCCGCGCCTTCGCGCGCGGAGGCCGGAAAGGAACGAGTGGCGGGCGAACCGGGCGAGCTCCTCCTCCTCGTCCCCACCCGGAGCTACCGGGCGGAGGACTTCCTCCAGGCGGCCGGGCGGCTGGGCGTCCCCGTCGTCCTGGGGAGCGATCGCTGCCACCGCATCGAGGAGACGTTCGGCCCGGTGGAGCGCTTCCTCTCCCTCGACTACCGCCACCCGGAGAAGGCGGCGACGCGGATCGAGGAGGCGGCCCGGGACCGGCCCATCCGCGGCGTGGTGCCCGGCGACGACACCACCGCCGTCATCGCGGCGCTCGCGGCGGAGCGGCTCGGCCTGCCCCACAACCCGCCCGTCGCCGCCCGGCGCGCGGCCAACAAGCTCGCCATGCGCGAGGCGCTCCGCGCCGCCGGGGTGCCGGTGCCGGCGTTCCGGGCGATCGAGCTTTCGACGGGGCCCGAGGTGCCGGCCTCCGAGGTCGCATACCCGTGCGTCCTGAAGCCGCTCTCGCTCTCCGCCAGCCGGGGCGTCATTCGCGCCGACGATCCGGACTCCTTCGCGATCGCCTTCCGACGCATCGAGGCGATCCTGCGCGACGCGCGCGGCGAGAGAAAACCCAAGGAGGACGGCGCCGACCGGCTCATCCTGGTGGAGTCGTTTGTCCGCGGCGCAGAGGTGGCGCTCGAGGGGCTCCTCGTCGCCGGGCACCTCGAGGTGCTCGCGCTCTTCGACAAGCCCGACCCGCTCGACGGCCCCTTCTTCGAGGAGACCCTCTACGTCACGCCCTCCCGGCACCCCCCGGGGCTCCAGGAGGACGTGCGCGCAGTCACGGCGCGGGCCACGGCCGCGCTCGGCCTCTCGGAGGGCCCGGTGCACGCCGAGCTGCGGCTCGGCCCCTCTGGTCCGGTGGTGCTGGAGGTAGCCGCGCGGACCATCGGGGGGCTGTGTGCGCGGGCACTCCGCTTCGGCGCCGGCCTCTCGCTCGAGGAGATCGTCGTGGCCCACGCCATGGGGCTCCCGGTCCGCTCGCTGAAGCGGGAGGCCCGCGCCTCGGGGGTGATGATGCTGCCCATCCCCGCCCGCGGCATCCTCCACGGCGTGGCCGGGGTCGAGAGCGCACGCTCCGTGCCCGGGGTCGAGGACGTGGTCCTCACCGCGCCGCAGGGGCGCGAGGTGGTGCCGCTCCCGGAGGGGGACGCCTACCTCGGGTTCCTCTTCGCCCGCGGCGATCGACCCGAGCAGGTCGAGGCGGCGCTTCGCGAGGGGCATCGCCGCCTCGCGCTCGACATCCGCGCGCCCCTTCCGGTCACTCCCTGACGTCGCCGCAGGCCCCCGGGCGAACAGGGCCGGTTCACGGAAAGGGGACTTGAGTGATGCGCTTCGCGCCGCCCGCTCGCCCCCGACCTGGCATGCCCCCGGACGCCGGCGAGCCGAGCGGGGGCCGGGAGAAGGGTGCACCCTCTCCCATCGCCGAATTGCGCGCACGAAGGCCTCGGCCGTGAGACGACCCGGAGGTCGCGACGCGCTAAGGAGGGGGACATGGATATCCCGACGGTGACGACCGAACGGCTCATCCTGCGCCCGTTTCGCGAAGGGGACCTCGACGCCCACGCCGCCATGAACGCCGACCCGGCGGTGATGCGGTACATCGGAGAGCCGCAGGACCGCGCCCAGGCGTTTCGCTCCATGTGCGCCTACCTCGGTCACTGGCACCTCCGCGGGTACGGCCCCTGGGCAGTCGAGGAGCGCGATACGGGCGCGTTCGTGGGCCGAAGCGGGCTCGTTCGCTTCGAGCCCTGGACGGACGTGGAGGTGGCTTACGCGCTCGTCCGGGCCGCCTGGGGAAAGGGCTACGCGGCCGAGATGGCGGCGCGATCGCTGCGCTACGCCCACGAGGTCGTCGGCGCCCGCGGCGTCACGAGTCACATCCTCGTCGGGAACACGCCGGCGATTCGCGTCGCCGAGCGACTTGGGGCGAGGTATGTGAGCGAGGCCGCCCTGCAGGTGAAGGGCACGCCGGTCCGCCTTTACCTCTATCCGGATCCACGGTGACCGCGCCCGGCGCTCCGTCGGCCCGACGGGGCGGGGGCCGACCGGCCAACCCGGCGCGGTGTAGAATCGGGCTGGTGCGCCGCCTCCCCGCCCTCGTGCTTCTCTCGCTTGCCGCCTGTGCTCACCAGCGGTCGTGGAACGAGACCCACGCCGGCTTCGACGGCGAGAGCTCGCGCGACTGCCTGGCGTGCCACGGGAGCATGAAGCCGACGATCTCGGTCCACGTCTCACACCCCCTCGAGGTGGGATACGCCGAGATCGCGTCGCGAGCCAACAGCGCGTTGAAGCCAGAGCCGGACGTCCTCCGGGCGGGCGTCGCGCTCCCGGGGGGCCGGCTGGAATGCCGGACTTGCCACAGCGCCACCTCACCTTGGAAGTACCACCTGGCGCTGCCGCCGGGGGCGGACGTGCGCCCTGCCGTGGACCCGCACAACCGGGCCACGTTCGACTCGCCTCAGGTCGGTGCGCCGCCGCCGGGCTCGGCCGTGAGCGCGAAGCCGCTCTGCCAGGCCTGTCACTACCAGTAATCATGTCGGCGTGCGCGGGCCCTCGGTCGGCAAGAGGCGAAGAGCCCGCCCGCCGGAGAGGGCGTAGAGCTCAAGTCCCGCCGAGCCCCAGATCCTTCGCGCGGAGAGGGGCGAACTGCCCCTCCGTCGGCTCCGCTCAGCAGAACCAGGATTCGGTGAGCCGCGGAGCCCGGGCCGAGGAGAAGGGGCGCGCCACGTGCGTGTGGGCCCTCCCCGCCGCCGCCAGCGCGAGCGACTTCACCTCGGCGGAGAGCGCGGCCGGGTCCTCCCCGCGGGAGGCGCCGGACGCGACGGTCGCGGCCACCTTGCGCTGGAGGGCGTCCATGCGCGGGTCCGGGTGGCTCCAGCGCCAGGTGAGCCCGGCCTCGTCGAGTCCTTCGAGCTTGAGTTCGGGGTCGTCGAGGAGGAGCGAGCCGGGAGGGACGAGGAGGCGGATGGAGAGCTGGACCGGGTCGAGCTGCCCGAGCCAGCCCTCTGTCTCGAACACCTGGAGGAGCTCCAGGTAGTCGGAGAGCCCGGCCCACGGCGTGAAGGGGACGAGGGACGGGCGCAGCGAGAGCCCCGCTTCCCGGCAGACCTCGAAGGCGCGGAACACGTCGTCCCGCGTGTGCCCCTTGGCGAGCTTCTCCAGGACGCGATCGGAGAGGGATTCGACCGCCGAGGTGACGAACACCGCCCCCAGCGAGGCGAGCTCGCGCACCGAGTCGGCGCGCTTCACGAGGTGCTCCACCTTGGCGGTGAAGTCGAAGGTGAGGGACGGGAAGCGCCGGTGGATCTCGCGCGCCAGCCTCACCGCGTGCGCCGGGCCGTTCAGGAAGTCGGGGTCCCCGAAGGTGACGTGGGCCGCCCCCCGCGCCACCTGCTGGGAGACGTCGGCGAGGACGACCTCCCGCGGGACGGCGAAGAAGCGCCCCCGGTAGACGGCTGGCAGCGGGCAGTGCCGGCACAGGTGGAGGCACCCGCGGGTGGCTTCGGTGTAGCCGGCGGCGCGCTCCGCGCCGGCGGCGTCGACGAGGCGGGCATACCGCTCCGGTGGGGGAAGTGACTCCCGCGCCGGCACCGGGAAGTCGAGCCGGCCGACGGAGGCGGCGGCGGCTCCGACCTGAACGAAGCGATCGAGCGGGAGCCCGCTCTCGGCGGCCCGGGCGAGGGAGACGAGCTCCTCCTCGCATTCGCCGCCGAGCACGGCGGCGGCGCCCGCGGCGATTAGCAGCGGCGCGTGCAGGGGAGCGTAGAGGCCGTGGAAGCAGAGGAGGGCCCGGGGATTCGCCTCTCGCACCCGGCTCGCGGTCGCGAGCCCCAGACGCAGGGCGGTGTGCATGGGGACGGAGATCGCGACGAGGCGGGCCCTCGCGACCCGCTCGGCGTCGAGCGGCTCCACCGCCAGGTCAAGGGTGGCGGGGCGGAACCCGGCGCGGAGGAGGAATGCCGCTGGAAGTGCGATGCCGTGCGGCGCGTGGCCCAGCTCGTAGGTGGACACGAGAAGGATCTCGCCCGGCTGCCGCACCGCCTATCCCTTCGACGGGGGGGGTACGTAGTCGGGCGGGAGCTGGGCGCCCTGGCCGAAGAAGAATTCCTCCGCCTGCTGATAGAGGATCTGGTTGGTGCGGGGGTCCGCGGGGGACAGGCGGAACTCGTTCATCACCATCTTGAAGTGCTCGAGCCACATCTTCCACGCCTCCTGGGAGATGGACTCGTAGATGCGCTGCCCGAGCTCGTTCGGGAACGGCTTGAAGGTGAGTCCGGGGAGTTCCTTCCCGAGCTTCTTGCACTGGACCGTGCGAGCCATGAGCGGGGCTTCCTCTCTTGTTCGGGGCGCGGCGGGAAGCATAAACGAGGCGCCCGCCGACTGCACGGCGGGCGCCCCAGAGCGCCTCCAATACCGAGCCGGGGCTGCGTCTACGAGAGCAGGGAAATCGCCGAGACCGAGAGGGCCTTCGCCAGCGCCTCGAGCGTGTCGAGCGGCGGGGTGCGCTGCCCGCGCTCCAGCATCGAGATGTACGAGACCGAGAGCCCGGCCTTGGCGGCGAGCGCCTCCTGGGACAGCTTGCGGCGCAGGCGCTCGTTCTTCAGGTTCCCCGAGAATTTGTCAGCGAGCGATGCCATGGAACGTCGGCTCCTCCTGGTGGGTGTGGGCATTGGGCGCCTTTTTGACATTCCGCCAATTCATTTGGCGGAATACGCTAGGACCACTTTCTTAACACCGCTACCGCTGACGGTCTATGTTTTTGGCTCGCGCGCTGCGGGTCCGCCCTGGAAACGGAACCCCATAGCGCTTGAGCAGGCGGCGCAGCGCGAAGTAGGAGACGCCGAGGCGCTCCGCCAACCGCTGCGGGTCCCCCTGGAAGAGTCGGGCCGACGCCTGCAGGTAGCGGCGCGCCGCCTCCTGGAAGGGGATGACCGCTCCCTGCGAGTGGGGCGGCCGGAAGCCAGCGAGGGCGGTGAGGCCGCCGTCCAGGCTCTTGAGGCGGCGCCGGGCCTCCTCGGCGGCGGCCTCGCTGTGCTCGACGAGCCGTGCCAGGCGGCGACGCTCGATGGCGAGGTCGAGGGCGCGCTCGAAGTTCTCGAGGTCCTTGTTATCGTGGAAGTGGTCGGCCCCGGCCATGAGAGCGGTGACTGCCTCCGAGCCGGGCGCGGCCATGAAGCCCAGGATGGCGAGATCGCCCCATCGGTGCCGGAGTTCCTGGATGGCCTCGATGCCGCTCGGACGCTGTCGGAGGAGGTCGACGGCAACCACCGACACCTCCGCGGTGACCTTGGCGATGAGGTCCTCGCCGGACGCCGCGATCACGCGGAAGCGCGGGTAGCGCCCGAGCTTCGAGGCGCGGTCGCGGCCCGCGCACGACGCCAGCCGGTCGCGCAGGTGCTCCTCGGCGCTGTCATCGATGACGAGGACGTGATCGCTCTCCTCCGGCCGATCCCACCGCTTGGTCACCGGCCGATCATAATCGACCCTCCGTCCGGGCGCACGGAGCGTATGGGCGCACCGACGAGGAGCACCCGGATCGTCGTCCCCCGGCGCAGGCGCGCCACCCCGGCGGGCAGTACGGCGAGCGCCTCCAGCCCCGCCATCGCGCTCACGTTCCCGCTCTCGGTCCCGCAGCGCTCGGCGACGGGGAGGCCGCGCGACGGGCGCAGCCGGCAGCGCCGGTAGATGGTGTCCCCGGCCGGCTTGTCCTCGGCCGCGCCGAGCCGCGCCAGGATCTCGGGCCGCCCGCTCCCCGCGAGACCCTGCAGCGCGCGCAGCGCCGGCCGGGCGAAGAGCTCGAAGGCGACGAGCGTGCTGAATGGATTGCCGGGGAGCCCGAAGAAGAGGGTCTTCCCCCAACGCCCGAAGGCGAAGGGCCTGCCGGGAGAGACCGCCACCCCCGCGAAGTCGACTCGCCCGCCCGCCCCGGCGAGGGCCTTCCGCACGAGGTCCCTCTCTCCCACCGAGATCCCGCCGGCGGTGACGAGCGCGTCGAGCCCGCGGGCGGCGGCGAGCGCCCGGCGCAGCGAGCCGCGGTCGTCCCTCGCGAGCGGGAGGAGAATGGGCACCGCCCCCGCGTCGACGCAGGCCGCGGCGAGCGCGTGGCTGTTCGAGTCGGCGATCCCGCCGGGGCCCGGGGGCCGGTCCACCGGGACGATCTCGTCGCCGGTGGCGACGATGCCGGCACGGGGTCGCCGGTAGACCGAGAGCTCGGTGCGCCCCAGTGCCGCGGCCAGGCCGATCGATCCCGGGTCGACCACGCCTCCGCGCTCGAGCACCACGGAGCCCAGGGACACGTCGCTCCCCGTCGCCCGGATGAAGCGCCCGCGCGAGGCGGCGCGCCGGAAGAGGGCGCGGTCGCCCCGCCGCACCACCTCCTCCTGCATCTCGACGCAGTCCGCTCCCTCCGGGACAGGCGCTCCGGTGAAGATCCGGGCGCAGGCGCCGCGGGGGAGCGCGCGGCCGGGCGGATCGCCGGCGAAGACCTCCAGGGCTACGGGGAGGCGGGCCCCGGGGCGCCGCGCGTCGGAGGCGCGCAACGCGTACCCGTCCATCCGGGAGGCATGGAAGGGGGGCAGGGCCCGCTCCGCGCGCACCTCCTCGGCGAGGGCGCGGCCCAGCGAGAGGGAGAGGGGGACGCGCTCCGGCGGCAGCGGGGCCACCTCGGCGACCGTCCGCAGGATGCGCTCGAGCGCGGTGTACGCGGAGAGCACGCCCCTCCTTACTAGGCGCCGAGGAGGGCGGCTGGCAAGCGCGCCCCCCACCGCGCCCCCTCTTCACCGGCAGCGGCCGGGCAAAGCGGGCTGCGCGCGCGGCCCTCCGCGGCGGTCGCGCTCCCGGGCGTCCACCGTGGGTTGTGCACTCGACCGCTGCCGGACGGCGTGCCAACATGCGCCCCCATGCCGAATCGCAGAGGCCCGTCCGAGCGCCGCCAGGCGCTCCTCGCCGAGGTCCGCGCCGCCGGGAAGCCCGTCTCGCTCGCGGAGATCATGCAGCGCGCCCGCGTGCACCCCGGAGAGCGGCAGGAGTCGAAGCGGGTCCTCCGGGAGCTCGTCCGGGAGGGCGCCGTCCGCGCGGTCGGGAACCGGTTCGAGGTGCCCAAGGTCGAGGCGGGGCGCGGGCGACCGGGAGCCGACGGCGCGGGCGAGCGCCCGGCGGCGCGCCGGCCCTCCGGCGGGCTCCTCGGGCTCTTCACCCGCCACCGCGACGGCTTCGGCTTCGTCGCGCGGCTCGACCGCGCGGGCCCGGACCTGTACGTATCGCCCGGCGACACCGCCCAGGCGGTGGACGGCGATCTGGTCCGCTTCGAGATCTTCCCCGGGCGGCGCGGGCCGCAAGCCCGTGTCGCCGAGGTGATGGCGCGCGGCCGGCGCATGGTGCTCGCCGCCTACCAGGGAAGGGGCGCCCAGAGCTTCGCCGTCCCCCTCGATCGCGAGTTGCCTCCCACCATCCCGGTGCCCGAGGCCCGGAACGTCCGGAACGGGGAGGTGGTGAAGCTGTGGCTCGACGCCGGCCCGGGACCGCTCGAGGGCAGGGTGCTCGAGCGGGTACCGGCACCGGAGGCTCCGTCGGTGGAGGTCCTGCGGGTGGCCTACGCCCACGGGTTCGCCGACGTCTTCCCGCCGGAGGTGGTGGCGCTCTCGGAGGCCGTTCCGGACCGGGTCCGGCCCGAAGACTGGGAGGGGCGACGCGATCTCACCGGGATGCGCCTCGTCACCATCGACGGGGAGGACGCCCGCGACTTCGACGACGCCGTGCACGTGGAGAGGCTCCCGGGGAAGCGCGGCTACCGGCTCGTGGTTGCCATCGCCGACGTCTCCCACTACGTGCGTCCGGGAACCGCGCTCGACGCCGAGGCGCTCCGGCGCGGGACGAGCGTCTACTTCCCGGGGACGGTGCTCCCCATGCTGCCGGAGCGGCTCTCCAACGGGATCTGCTCCCTCAACCCGGAGGTGGAGCGGCTCTGCCTGGTGGCCGACCTGCGCATCGGCCCGCAGGGGGAGGCGATGGGCGCCGAGGTCTACCCGGCGGTGATGCGCAGCGCGGCGCGGTGCACCTATGGCGAGGTGGCGCGGGTGCTCGCGGGAGAGAGGGTGCCGCATCGCGAGTTCCTGCGCGCCGACGTCGAGGTGATGGGCGAGCTCCAGGAGGTGCTCTCCCGCATGCGGCGCCGGCGCGGGTCCATCGACTTCGACCTGCCGGAGCCGCGGGTGGTGCTGGGGGAGGACGGCGAGGTTCTCGCCATCGAGCGGCGCCCGCGCAACCGGGCCCACCGGCTGGTGGAGGAGTTCATGCTCGCCGCCAACGAGGCGGTGGCGCGCTGGTTCGGCGAGCGCGAGCTCCCCACCATCTACCGCGTCCACGGGCTCCCGGACGAGGACAAGCTCCGGACGTTCCTCGAGCTGGCCGAGGCGCAGGGCTTTCCGGTCCCGGACCTGAAGGAGGGTCCGCGGGCGCTCTCCGACCTCCTCGACCGGCTCGCCGGCCATCCGCAGCAGCGGGCGCTCAACCAGCTCTTGCTGCGCGCCATGATGCAGGCGGTCTACAGCCCCGAGAACATCGGCCACTACGGGCTCGCGGCCGAGCACTACCTCCACTTCACCTCGCCCATCCGCCGCTACCCCGACCTGGTGGTGCACCGCCTCCTGCGCGAGGCGGGGCGCTGGCGCGGGGAGCGGGAGACGCGCGGGCCGCGTCCCGGGGAGCTCGAGCGCATGGCCCTCCTCTCCTCCGAAAGGGAGCGCGCCGCCATGAAGGCGGAGCGGGACGTGCACGCCTTCTTCGCCGCCCGCTTCATGCGCGACAAGGTGGGTGAGCGCAGCTCGGGGACGGTGGCCGCGGTGGTCGAGTTCGGACTGTTCGTGGAGCTCGAGCGCTGGTTCGTGGAGGGGCTCGTCAAGGCCGAGGACCTGGGCCGGGAATTCGCCCTCGACGCCGACGGCCACGCACTCGTGGAGAAGCGGAGCGGCCGCTCCTTCCGCGTGGGCGACGAACTGGAGGTGGAGGTAGGCCCGGTCGACCCGGTTCGCCGGCGCATCGACCTTTACCTCGTCGAGGCCGGCCGGGCGCGGGTGCCGGCGGAAGGCGGCGCGCGCCTGGAGCGGGCTCCCCGCGAGGAAGGGGCGCGCGGCGCGAAGGGGCGCTCGCCGAAGGCGGGCCGACCCGAGCGCGAGGGCCGGAAGAGCGGGGCGCGCTCCGAGGCGGCGGGGCCGGGGCGGCCGGGCAAGGGGCACGGCGGCCGGAAGGGAAGGCGGCGGGGCCGGCGCTAGCCCGGGCTCTCGGGTGGCCCGCCCTTCCAGGCGCCGAGGAAGCGGCGCCAGCGGTCGAGCCCGGCCGCGAGCTCGCCGCGGGGTGCGAGCTCTCGCACCTCCTCGGCGCGAGCGAGCTCGGCCTGCGCCGGGCTCTCCGGGTCCCAGGCGACGGCAAGCCCGCGCGCCTCCACCGCCGTGAAGAACGGCTCCCAGCCGCACCGGCCCTCGCCGTCGCCCTCGGGAGCGAGTCGCGGTGCTCCCGCGGCGAGCGCCGGCGACAGGCGGCCCCGCCCCGCCACCTCCAGGAACGCCCCCCGGTCCTTCGATGCCCTGCGCATCTTTTCGCCTCCGCACCCGAGTCTACAACGGGCGGGTTAGGATGCGCCTCGTGAACCTGCACGACGCGTTGCTGCTCGCCGCCGCGGGCTTTGCCGCCGGGGTGGTCAATGCCATCGCCGGTGGCGGCTCGCTCATCTCCTTTCCGGCCCTGCTCTTCACCGGGATGGCGCCGGTCGCCGCCAACGCCACCAACACGGTGGCGATCTGGCCAGGGACCGTGTCCTCCGGGTGGGCCTACCGGAAGCTCATCGCCGAGGAGAAGCACCGCGCCTTTGTGCTCGCCTGGCCATCGCTCATCGGGGGACTGGCCGGGTCGATCCTGCTGCTGCACACGTCGGAGGGCGCCTTCCGCGCGGTGGTGCCCTGGCTCATCCTCTTCGCCGCCGGGCTGCTCGCGGCGCAGGGGCCGGTGGCGCGCTGGGTAGCCCGCAAGATGCCCTCGACCTCCCACTCGGTGCCGGCGGCGCTCTGGCTCGCCCAGCTCGCCATCGCCGTCTACGGGGGGTACTTCGGCGCCGGGATCGGCATCCTCATGCTGGCGGCCATGGCCATCTTCCTGCCCGACACCCTCCAGCACGCCAACGCCTTGAAGGTGCTCTTCGCGCTCCTCATCAACGGGATCGCCGCCCTCTACTTCCTGGTCGCCGGGTCGGTGCACATCCCCCAGGCGGCGCTGATGATGGGGGCGGCGATCGCCGGCGGCTGGGCGGGGGCCCACCTGGCCCAGCGCCTGCCGGCCTGGCTCATGCGGCTCCTCGTCATCGCCTTCGCCGTCGGGGTGGCGGCCCAGATGCTCGTTAAGGGGTAGGCCCGCCGAGGGCCTTCGCGAAGGCGATGAGCGCCTCGAGGGCGTTGGTGGTGGTGAGGATGCCGACCAGGTTCTCCCGGTCGTCCACCACCAGGACGCCGTTCAGCTTGCGGTCGTGGAGCAGCTGCGCCACGTCGGCGATCTCGTCCTCCGGGTGCACCTTGTGCGGCTTCGGGTTCATGGCTGCCGTCACCGGGGTGCGGGCGAGCAGGTAGTGGACCTCCCAGGTGTCGAGGCTGGTCGCCTTGCTGGGGGTGAAGTCCTTCAGCATCTTCTCGGTGACCACGCCGACGAGCCGGGCCTGGCGCATCACCGGCAGTCGCCGGATGTTCTTCTCCTTGAGCATGTGGATGGCCTCCACGATGCTGGCGGAGTCCTCGAT
>Ga0335081_10005418_pt1 | contig 20193 bp, 16 predicted proteins | sample Lox_Sample_35_FD_206713 | JGI IMG/M metagenome (GOLD analysis project Ga0335081, IMG submission 206713) | Soil microbial communities from Loxahatchee National Wildlife Refuge, Florida, United States - Lox_Sample_3.5 | ecosystem: Environmental > Terrestrial > Soil > Wetlands | place: USA... | reverse complement strand
AAAAGTCTATCGGTCACCGAGATCGAGGACTGGCTGCGCGATCCGTATACGATTTACGCCAAACATGTGTTGCGGCTGCGTCCGCTCGATTCCGTCGATACCGAACCTGGCGCCGCCGAGCGCGGCAGCATCATTCATGCCGCCATCGCCGAATTTACCCAAACCTACGTGAAGGAGTTGCCGGCCGACCCTGTCGGCGCGCTGATTGCGCTGGGTGAGCCGCGCTTTGCCGCATTGGAAGATTTTCCGGAGGCCCGCGCGTTCTGGTGGCCGCGATTCGTGCGCATCGCACACTGGTTCGCACGCTGGGAGGCGGAGCGCCGCGTGGCCATCGCCGCGCTCGCCGCGGAAACGCCCGGCAAGATCGAGATTGCGCTGCGCGACGGCACGTTCAAGCTGCGCGGCATTGCCGATCGGATCGAACTTTGCCGCGACGGCCGCTACATCATCCTCGACTACAAGACCGGCGCAGCGCGGACCGAAAAGCAGGTGCGCACGGGACTGGCCCCGCAGCTCACATTAGAGGCGGCGATGCTGCGCGATGGCGGTTTTGGCGGCATTGCAGCCGGCGGTTCGGTCGCCGAACTGCTTTACGTGCAGTTAAGAGGCGGCGACCCCGCCGGCGAACTTAAACCGATCCAATTCAAGGACGGCACCCCGGACAACCAGGCCGATCGTGCTTTGGCCAAGCTGACGCAGCTCGCGCAACAATTCGATGATGAGAAGACGCCGTATCGCTCGCTCGTCCATCCGATGTGGCGGACGCATTATGGCGATTACGATCATCTCGCACGCGTGAAGGAATGGTCGAGCTCGGGCGGCGTGACGGATGATTTTGTTGGTGGCGAATGATCAAGCCGGACATCATCCCGCTTCAGATTCGTGATTTGCAGCGCGCCGTCGCCGACCCCGCGGTCTCGGCCTGGGTCGCAGCCAATGCCGGATCGGGCAAGACGCATGTCCTGGCGCAGCGTGTCATCAACCTCCTCTTGCAAGGCGTCGAGCCCGAGAAAATTCTCTGCATCACCTTCACCAAGGCGGCCGCCGCCAATATGGCCAAGCGCGTATTCGACACGCTCGCCGCATGGACCACGCTTGACGACGCCGCGCTCGACGAGGCGATCACTTCGGGCTCCGAGATCGAGCCCGACGCTGCCCGCCGCGCTTTGGCGCGGCGTTTGTTCGCCCGGGCACTGGAGACTCCCGGCGGGCTGAAAGTGCAGACAATTCATGCGTTCTGCACACAGCTGCTGCACCAGTTTCCGTTCGAGGCCAATGTCGCCGCGCGTTTTGACGTGCTCGATGAAACCGAACAGACGCAACTTTTGGAGCGATTGACGCTCGATCTCCTGCTCGAGGCGGCGCGAACCCCGCAGAGTCCGATCGGCCGTGCTTTGGAAGCGGCCATCCCCGCCGCCTCCGATCAGGGCTTCCGCGACGCCATCCGGGCGGCGATCACCGCGCGCGAGGCCATCGCGCGCTGGGTCAGCGATACCGGCGGCGTGGAAGCGGCAACCGCAGCGATGTCGCGCCAGCTTGGCCTTGAGCCTGGCGAAAGCCGCGACAGCATCGAGGACGGATTCTTCGCTGGCTCGCTTATCGCGCCTTCGGAATGGCCGGCGGTCGCCACCGCGCTTGAACAAGGCGGCAAGAACGATCGCGACCAGGCGCGCCGGTTTCGGCAGCTTGCCCCGTTGTCGAGATCCGACCGCGTCGAGACCTATCTCAACATTTTTTGCACGGCGAACGAACGCGCCCCGCGGCGGTCGATCGTTACGCAGGCCATAAAAGATAAGAACCTGGTTGAACGGCTCACGGCCGAACAGGTGCGGGTCTGTGCCCTATTGGAGCGGCTTCGCGCCGTGATTTGCCGGGATCGCTCGGCCGCGCTGCTCATCATCGTGCACGAGATTCTGCGGCGTTATCAAAGCGAGAAGGATCGCCGCGGTCTCGTCGACTACGACGATCTCATCGACAAGACGGTCGAGCTTCTCAGCAATGTCGACGCCGCCTGGGTTCATTACAAGCTCGACTTCGGCGTCGATCATCTTCTGATCGACGAAGCGCAGGATACCAGTAGCAAGCAATGGCGGATCGTGCGCAACCTGGTCGCCGAATTCACCGCCGGCGCGGGCGCGCGGCTCGCAAGGCGAACCGTGTTCGCGGTCGGTGATGAGAAGCAATCGATCTATTCGTTCCAGAACGCCGCGCCGAAAGAATTTGCCGAAATGCGGCGTTACTTCGAGCGCACGCATCAAGTCGGCCGGCGCAGTTTCGTGTTTCGTGAGTTCAAGCATTCGTTCCGCTCCGGAGTAAACATCCTTGCCGCCGTCGATGCCGTCTTTAGCGACAAAGCCATTGCGGCGAGCGTCTCCTCCGATACCGACGGGTTTCCCCCGCACATCGCGCTGCCCGCCGCGCCCGCCGGTCTGGTCGAGATCTGGGAGCCGGTCGAACCGGAGAAAGCCGCTGAGATCGACGGCTGGGACGCGCCATTCGATCAGGTTAGCGAGACCAGCCCGCGCGTGCGACTGGCGCGGCGGATCGCACGCGCCGTACGGCGGCTCGTCGAAAGTCGTAAGCCGGTCGGGATCGAGGGCCGTGAATTACGCTATGGCGACGTCCTAGTGCTCGTGCGCCAGCGCGGCGAATTGTTCGAGTCCATCATCCGCGCCTTGAAAAATGAAAATGTCGAGGTCGCCGGCGCCGACCGCCTCATGCTCACCGAGCATATTGCAGTCATGGACTTAATGGTGCTTGCCGACGCGTTGCTTTTACCCGACGACGATCTCGCGCTTGCCACGGTATTGCGCAGTCCGCTGTTCGGTTTCAGCGACAACGATTTGTTTGCACTCGCTTGGGATCGCGGGCCGCTGTCGCTGCGCACCGCGCTCAGCCGCAGAGCCGGCGAGACTCCGCTGTTCGCGGGGGCGGCGGCCCTACTCGGTAAACTCGCCGAACTGGCCAAGCGCGAGACGCCATTTGATTTTTACGCGCAGGTTCTTGGCGCCGGCGGCGCCAGACGCCGCTTTCTCGCCCGCCTCGGCGCCGAGGCCAATGATGCGCTCGATGAATTCCTCAACCTGGCGCTTGAATATGAACGCCGCGAGACGCCATCGTTGCAAGGCTTTCTCGCCTGGCTCCGCCAGGCGCGCGCGGAAGTGAAGCGCGACATGGAAATCGCCCGCGACGAGGTGCGCGTCATGACCGTTCATGGCGCCAAGGGCCTTGAGGCGCCGCTGGTGATCTTGGCCGACACCATGACCCCGCCAGCCGGACCGCGACAGCCGCGGCTGCTCACGCTCTCCGGCAGTGCCGTAGTCTGGGCCGGGAAAAAAGCCGACGACTCGTTCGCCATGGCAAGCGCGCGGCAGGCGGCGCTCGCCGAGGCGCGCGACGAATATCGCCGGCTCCTCTATGTGGCGATGACCCGTGCCGCCGACCGGTTGGTCGTCTGTGGCGCCGACGGCGAAAGAAGACGGCCGGACGGTTGCTGGTACGATCTCGTCCGCACGGCGCTCGATCCGCAACTGGTCGAAGAGACTGATGACGGTGAGAAAGTCCTGCGCTTCCGCCAGACGGCGGCGGAGTCCGCACCAGTGAAGCCACCCGCCGCACCGGCAAAGACCGTAGAGCCGCAATTGCCATCGTGGCTGCGGCAGGCCGCGCCCGTTCAAGCGCCTCGGCCTGCGCCATTGGCCCCCTCCGCGGCTTTTGACGAGGAGATCGAACGGACAGTGCCGGGTGCCGCGGGCGATCGGCAGAAGGCATTGCAGCGCGGACAGGTCGTGCATCGGCTCATGCAGTCGCTGCCTGACATTGCGCCGGCGGCGCGCAAGTCAGCGCTCGAACACTATCTCGGCAACGCTGCCCGGGGCCTTTCGCCGGACGAGCGCGCCGAAATTACCCGGCACGTTCTCGCAATTCTCGAGAACGACAAATTTGCGGATGTCTTTGCCTCGGGAAGCCGGCCGGAAGTGCCGATCGTCGGTCGAATTTCGCGGCCGGATTGCGAACCCATTCTTGTCGCCGGGCAAGTAGACCGGCTGATCGCCGCCGAGAAGGCTGTTCTCGTCGTCGACTACAAGACCGATAGCCTCGTGCCGGGCCGCCTGGACGACGTGCCGCCCGCCTATATCGCGCAGCTGGCGCTCTATCGAGCGGTCCTGATGCGAATTTATCCGGGCAAAAGCGTGCGGGCCGCGATCATTTTCACGGCCGGTCCGCTTTTGCTGGACATTCCCGCATCAACCTTGGATGCCGCGCTCGAAACTCAGTTCGAGCAGTGCGGAACGTAGCGTGTCACGCTCCGGTGAGCGTGGCTTGACGCCCAAGCAACGCATTCATACGTTCAGCGCCCGATTCATTTGAGCAGCCGATTCTGCGCTGTCCCCAGAACCGACGACTCCCTGAAAGACGAGGTATTCCATGGTCGAGAAGGTAACCGATGCCACGTTTGAGAAGGACGTGCTCAAGGCGAGTGGTCCTGTCGTCGTTGATTTCTGGGCGGAATGGTGCGGCCCATGCCGAATGATCGCCCCTGCGCTTGAAGAGATATCCAACTCGCTCAATGGCAAGGTGAAAATCGTCAAGCTCAATGTCGATGAGAACCCCGGCACGGCGGCGAAATACGGGATCATGTCGATTCCGACCTTGATGCTATTCAAGGACGGCCAGCTGGCATCGCGCCAGATCGGCGCGCAGCCGAAGCAGAAGCTCGAGCAGTGGATTAGCGGCGCGATCTGATTTGCTGGTTGTCTTGACTGAGCGGATAGCGTCGGCCTTTTCCGCCTCCTCATTGCGAGGAGCCCCGACAGGGGCGAGAAAGCTACCCAGAGGCGGTTTGGTTTAGCGCAATAAAAACTAGATTGCTTCCGCTAGCGCCCGCAACGACGCATGCGCCGTTGTGCTAATGCCGGAAATGCCTGGTCCCGGTGAAAACCATGGCGACGCCATGTGCGTCAGCGGCCGCGATCACTTCATCGTCGCGCATCGACCCGCCGGGCTGGATCACGGCGGTCGCGCCGGCTTCGATGACAACGAGCAGAGCGTCGGCGAACGGGAAAAAAGCATCGGAAGCGACCACCGACCCTTTGGTGGCAGGCTCTTGCAGTCCGGCTTCGCGTGCGGCGTCTTGCGCCTTGCGCGCCGCGATGCGCGCGGCATCGACGCGGCTCATCTGGCCGGCGCCGATGCCGACCGTCGCCAGGTCTTTGGCATAGACGATCGTATTCGACTTCACGTGCTTGGCGACCCGAAATGCGAAACGTAAATCGCGCAATTCGGCATTGGTCGGCGCGCGCCGGGTCACTGGCCGCAAATTCATGTCGTCGACCACCGCATTGTCGCGGGTCTGCACCAGAAGCCCGCCGGCAACCGTCTTCGCCGTCAAGCCCGCGGCGCGCGGATCGGGCAGTCCGCCAGCAAGCATAAGGCGCAAATTCTTCTTCGTCGCAACAAGCGCGATCGCCTCCTCAGTCGCATCCGGAGCGATGATCACTTCGGTGAAAATCTCGGTAATGGCGCGCGCCGCCTCGGCATCGAGCGTGCGGTTAAGCGCGACGATGCCGCCGAATGCCGAAGTGCGGTCGCACGCAAAGGCCCGACGATAGGCATCGACCAGACTCTCCGCCTCCGCCACGCCGCAGGGATTGGCGTGCTTGACGATGGCGCAAGCGGCGATTCGCGTCGGATCGAACTCGGCGACGCATTCATAGGCCGCATCGGTGTCGTTAATATTATTGTAGGAGAGCTGTTTGCCCTGAACCTGGCGTGCAGTGGCGACGCCAAAGCGTGGCTCGGGCGTACGATAGAACGCCGCCGACTGATGCGGATTTTCGCCATAACGGAGCGCTTCCACAAGGCGGCCGCCGAATGCGCGATAGTCAGGCGCGAGGTCCTTGATCGCACCGGCGAACCAATTGGCAATCGCCGCATCATAGGCAGCAGTGCGTGCATAGGCCTTGGCGGCGAGCCGGCGGCGCAGCGCCAGGCTCGTACTGCCACTGTGGCGCTTAAGCTCGTCGATCAACGCGGCGTAATCGCTTGCGTCCACCAACACCACAACGTCGTCGTGATTCTTGGCGGCGGCGCGGATCATTGCCGGGCCGCCGATATCGACGTTCTCGATGCAGGCGGCGAAATCGCCGCCGCCAGCGACGGTCGCTTCGAATGGATAAAGATTCACGACCACGATATCGATCGGGCGGATTTTGTGCGCCCGCATGGCTTCAATATGTTCCGAATTGTCGCGCCTAGCCAAAAGTCCGCCGTGCACCGCCGGATGCAGCGTCTTGACGCGGCCGTCCATCATTTCCGGGAAGCCGGTGAGCTCGCTGACATCGAGCACTTTCAATCCGGCATCGCTGAGAGTCTTGCGCGTGCCGCCGGTCGAAATCAGCTCAATGCCAAACCCGGCGAGCGCCCGCGCGAAATCCACGACGCCGGATTTGTCCGAAACCGAAACCAGCGCGCGCGAAGCGCGGCGCAAATTGTCGCTCATCGTGCTCCTATATGCGTTGCATTCGCTTGACCGGAACAATTCTCATAACGGCAGTCTTATAACGGCAGTCTTGGCTCCTCCTCATCCGCCTGTCGGGCCCCGCCGTTCGCGCCCACTACCGGATAGGCCTGCAGCAACCATTGGACACGCGCAGCGTTGCGCGCATGTCCGCGGATGACGAGTTGCGAGGTTCGGCGCGGACCTTCGCTTCCAGCAAGGTAGACGCTATCCTCAAGCTCGACCTGATCCTGATACGCATTGAACGTCCACACTTCCTTGTTCGGCGTCATCAGCATTACACCATGCCCGTCGGTCAAGCGGGTCGCTCTCACCGTGGGATGGAGGTGGAAGCGAATGGCGAATTCGTCGCGCGTGCTGCGCAGGCGCGGCTCGCCCTCGGCATCCATAAAAATGTCCTCACCTTCGAGCCGCATACCGTCGGTCGACAAGACCAAAACGCGCTCGTGGAGAATGCCAAAGCGCGCGGCATAGCCGTCGTGCATCGCGCGCAAAACGACCGTACCGGAGCCTTCCTCGCGGTTCACCGTCACGCGCGTTGGTCCGCCGACAATCGGGGAGCCGCCGAGCATGCGCCGAAACGTAGCCAGTTCGACAAAGCGCGCCGAAGACGCGTCGTTGAATGTCACCGTCGAGTGAGCGGCCGTGGCGCGCGCAATTGGGCGCCAGTTTTCGCGGCCAATCCCCGGCATGCCGCAATTGACGATGATCAGGCTCTGCCTTGGCGAGGAGAACTCAAACGACAGGCATCCGGCATGGGCGTCGAGACTCATCTCGAGCGGCGGGGCGCATCCGGTATCGACAACGGCAACGGCGCCGCCCGCCGCCAACCGCTGATAACCCGAATACGGCGCATTGGCGAACGGCGCGCCGCGGGCCTCGTCATAGGCCAACAGCGTCAGCAGCGAATCGGCGGGGGTCGCGCCCATGCCGTTGAAATGCGCGAAAGTGCCTTCGGAATGGCGGAAGAAGCGCAGCATGGGCATCATGCGGTCGATCGCATTCTGCAGCGCCTGCGGCGGTGCGATATTCCGCGAGGCGAAGGCTTGGCGCAACGGCAGCAAGTCCAGCAAAATTTCAATCACCGCCCCGGGATCGCGGTTGGCATGTCCGCCGTCGGGAAGGATCTGCCGTTCGAGTTCGCCTTTGAGGCGTTCAGTCGTCGATTTGATATGACGCGCCTGACCGGCAATACAGAGCGCGGCATAACTTAGTGCGATCACGGCCTGTAAGCGCGCGACGCCGCGACGCGCATCGCCGGCAGTGTGACGAAGATAACGGACCTGGCGCAGCAGACTCCGCAGATACCGACGATAAAAGCGCACATCGGCATCCTGCAACACCAGAGTCGACTGGCTGAGCCAGGAGATGATGCGGCGCGCCAGCACGTCCGGACGCCAGGCGATCGAGTGCCAGGCGCCCTGGAATGAAATCCACTCGTCGACCAGTGCGCGCGCATTGGCGCGCGTGATTCCAGATTCGGCCGCGCGCAAATGGCGAAGCCAGCCGAAGCCGAGCAAGGCTGCAGCCCATTCGTCCGACGGCGGCTCCATCTCGAAGATCGAGCGCCGGTCGCACACCACGACCTTTCCGGCAAAAGCAAAGCGCCCGGAATAGATTTCGGTGGCCCGCGTTGCGTCGGCGGTGCGCAGATCCTGCGGCGCGATTACGAGGCGGTCGGACTTGAGCGGCGTGAACGGCCAGCGAAACGCCGGGTGGCCGTTGGCGCGGCCGGCGATCCGCCGCAACGCGCCGCGAAGCAGAAGCCACGACAGCTTCGCATGGTTCGCGACCGCAATGCGCGACATCGGCTTCGCTCGCCCTCTCTGCACACCCCTCCCGCGCGACCATAACGAAACGCTCGCGCGCCGGCCAATGGTGGCTCAAACTATTATGTTTGCTCGTCTTTTAGCAGCCGGGCGGCATAGAACCCATCGATCCCGGCAAACCGCGAATCGCTATCGGCAAAGTGGCACGGCAAGGTTCGCAGGTCGCCATCTTTGCTGACGAACTCCGCGCAGCCGAAGACTTCGGCAGCAGTAATCGGCGCGCGCCGCACCTTGGGCGTGCGCGCGAGCAGATCGGCGACGATCGCTTCATTTTCGTCCGGCTCAAGCGAACAAGTGCAGTAAACGAGCGTTCCGCCTGGCTTGGTCAGAGCGAGCGCGCGATCGAGCAAGCGGCGCTGCAACGCGGAAAGTTTGACGATGTCGGCGGCATTTTTGAGCCAGGGCACGTCGGGATGGCGGCGAATAGTCCCAGTCGAGGAGCACGGCGCGTCCAGGAGCACGGCGTCGAACGGATCGGCGGACCATTCCTCGACATCCGCGGCGACGATTTCGGCCTTGAGCGCGAGGCGCGCGAGATTGTCACGCAATCGTTGCAACCGGGCTTGCGCGCGATCGACCGCGATCACGCTGGCGCCGGCGAGCGCCAGCTGCGCGGTCTTGCCGCCTGGCGCAGCGCAGAGATCGGCAACCCGCCGGCCGCGGACCTCGCCGAGGAGCCGCGCCGGCAGTGCTGCTCCGGCATCCTGGACCCACCACGCGCCTTCGGCAAAACCAGGCAGTGCGCTCACCGCGCCGGTCGCGACCACGCGCAGAGATTGCGTCGGGAGCACGCGGCCGCCGAGCTTTTCTGCCCAATATGCCGGATCGTTTTTGACGGTGAGGTCGAGCGCCGGCTCGCTGCGATTGGCGGCGGCGATGGCGCGAGCGGTCGCCGCGCCGTAAGCCGCGGTCCAGCGCGTCATCAGCCAATCCGGGGTGTCGAGCGCCGATGTATCGAACGCGGCGAGTCGCGCGGCGCCTTCCCGCGCCACGCGCCGCAATACGGCATTGATCAGACCGGCAAATCCGGCAGCGCGCCGATCGGCCTGCGCGAGCCGGACCGAAAGGTCGACCGCGGCGTGATCGGGCACCTTCAGGAAAAGGATCTGCACCGCGCCGAGCAACAGTGCGGTTTCGACCCGCGGGGCTTGCGCCGGCAAGCCACGGTCGAGAAACCACTCCAGAAGATGGCGCAGCGTGCCGCGGCGGCGCACCACCGTGGCGACCAGAACACGCACCAATGCCCGGTCGCGCTCCGCGAGCGCTGCAAATTCGCTTGTTGACTCGAGAAGGTCATCGAGCGCGCGATGCCGGCGCAGCACGCCGTCAAGCATATCCGCGGCCACGCGGCGAACCGCAAAGCCCGGCGCTTCGCCGGAGCCCGTCCGTGTCGTCGCCGGCTTGCGCAGCTTGTCCATTGCGGCGAGGTCCTCCTTGCGGCCGCGGCAGGGCTACGCCAAATCAATGGCGATGCCAACGTCAAGCACAGCCGATCCGCCATTGCCGACACCCGCGGACGCCGCGAGCGAGCGGCCGGCCAACAGACGGCCATTGCCGGAGGCCGCCGCTCGCGCGCTCGCCGAAGCTGCGGCACGGCGAGCCGCTCGTGGCAATACCGAAGCCGAGAACTCGCGAGCCGCGAATGAAATCGGCGGCCGCGGTGGGCTCGATCCGACGCGTTACGGCGACTGGGAGGTCAACGGGATCGCTTCGGATTTTTGAGAACCAGGAATCAGGTATCAGCAATCAGGTATCAGCAAGCGATGCAGCTTCGTCGTGATCACTGATTTTTCTGCTGCCCCATCCCTGATCCCTGATGCCTTGATTCCTGATTATCTGGTGACGACCACGCGCGTGCCGATGCTTACCCGGCTGTACAACTCCATGATGTCCTCGTTGTACATGCGGATGCAGCCATGGGAGACGAAGCCGCCGATCGTACCCGGCGCATTGGTGCCGTGAATGGCGTATTCACCACCGCCGGAGAGCGTCATGGCCGCGGCGCCCATGGGATTATTGGATGAGCCGCCGGGGACAACGGGCGGCAGCCTTCGATAATCGCCCCTGATCGAGGCCGGCGGCGTCCAGGCCGGCCTGATATATTTGCCATCGATGAAAGCAGTGCCGGACCACTGCATACCGGCGCGGCCGACACCGACCGGATAGCGGATCGCCTCCCCGGTGCCGACAAAATAATAGAGCCGGCGTTCGCCGGTGCGGATGAGAATGGTTCCAGGCAAATAGCTGTCCTTGACCGACACCCGGTCGCCATGCGCTTGCGCCGGAGTAGCCGCGAAACCGAATGCTGCGACGACGGCCGCAAAGCCATAAACCAGAATCTTTCCTCGCATTTTCACATTCCTTAATGCTTGCCTTAATGCTTGCCCTAATACTTTCAATCGCCCCCTACCCCTATCGCCGTGCTGGCGTTTCGACGCCAAACATCTTAGCGGAATCAACCCCTGCACTCAGCATAGGCGCGACAATAGGGTTGACGTTTTCCTAGATTTTTCCACGGAGTGTGTTCTCCGCGCACCACTTTCCTGCCGCCTGCGCAGCAAATCGCAAATAGCCGAAAGGTTCCATAGGAATGAATGCTATGCGCTTTTGCGGTTCTGCCGGTTCTTCACCAAGTCGTCGACCACGGCTGGATCGGCAAGCGTGGAGGTGTCGCCGAGATTACCGAATTCGTCTTCGGCGATCTTGCGCAGGATGCGGCGCATGATCTTGCCGGAGCGAGTCTTGGGCAGGTTCGGCGCGAACTGGATCAGATCGGGAGACGCGATCGGACTGATCTCCTTGCGCACCCAGCCGACCAGCTCCTTGCGCAGTTCTTCAGTGGGCTGCTCGCCGGCCATCAGCGTGACATAGGCGTAAATGCCCTGCCCCTTGATGTTGTGCGGATAGCCGACCACGGCCGCTTCCGAAACTTTCGGATGCGCAACCAGCGCCGATTCCACCTCCGCCGTGCCAAGCCTGTGGCCGGCGACATTGATCACGTCGTCGACGCGGCCGGTGATCCAGTAGTAGCCGTCCTCGTCACGGCGGCAGCCATCACCGGTGAAATATTTTCCGGGATAGGCGCTGAAATAGGTGTCCACGAAACGCTGGTGATCGCCGTAGACGGTGCGCATCATGCCCGGCCAGGCGTCAGCAATGCACAGATTGCCGCTGGCGGCGCCTTCCAGCAGCTTGCCTTCGGCATCGACGATCTGCGGCACCACGCCAAAGAACGGCAAGGTTGCAGATCCCGGCTTGAGCCGGATCGCGCCGGGAAGCGGCGTGATCAGAATGCCGCCGGTTTCGGTCTGCCACCAGGTGTCGACGATCGGGCAGCGGCCGTCGCCGACCACGCGGTGATACCATTCCCAGGCTTCCGGATTGATCGGCTCGCCGACGGTGCCAAGCAGGCGCAACGACGCGCGCGAGGTCTTCTTCACCGGCGCATCGCCAGCCTGCATCAACGCGCGGATCGCGGTCGGCGCCGTGTAGAAAGTGTTGACCTTGTGCTTGTCGATGACTTCCCAGAAGCGCGACGTCGAAGGATAGTTCGGCACGCCTTCGAACATCAGCGTGGTGGCGCCGTTCGCCAGCGGACCATAGACGATATAGCTGTGCCCCGTGACCCAGCCGACGTCCGCGGTGCACCAATAGATGTCGCCATCGTGATAGTCGAACACGTATTGATGCGTCATCGCCGTATAGACGAGATAGCCGGCGGTGGTGTGCAGGACGCCTTTCGGCCGCCCGGTCGATCCCGACGTGTAGAGGATGAACAACGGATCTTCCGCGTTCATGTGCTCGCAAGGGCACTCCGCGGTCACCACATCCTTGGCCTCGTGGTACCAGACGTCGCGCACCGGATCCATGTCGACCGGCGCACCGGCGTGTTTAACGACGACCACGTAATCGACGCCGCCGACTTTGGCGATTGCCGCGTCGGTATTGGCTTTCAGCGGAATTTTGCGACCGCCGCGTATGCCCTCATCCGCGGTGATAACGACATTGGATTTGCAGTCCTCGATGCGCCCGGCAAGCGAATCCGGTGAGAATCCCCCGAACACGACTGAATGAATAGCCCCTATGCGCGCACAGGCGAGCATCGCGTAGGCGGCTTCGGGAATCATCGGCAAATAGATCGTGACCCGGTCGCCCTTTTTGACGTTGCGGGTACGCAGAATATTGGCGAAACGGCACACCTCGTCGTGAAGCTCTTTGTAGCTGATGCGCTTTGATTGTTTCGGATCGTCGCCTTCCCAAATGATAGCGGTCTGGTTGCCCCGGTTGTGCAAATGACGATCGATGCAGTTGTAGGCGGCATTAGTGACGCCGTCCTCAAACCACTTGATGACGACGTTGGGCTTGTTGAAAGAGGTATTTTTGACCTTGCTGAACGGCCTCATCCAATGGATGCGCTTGGCCTGCTCGGCCCAAAACCCGTTCGGATCGGCGAGCGAGCGCTCGTACATTTTCCGGTACTGGGATTCGTTGATGAAGGCGCGTTTCGTCCATTCGGCGGGCACATCGTAAATCTTGTCGGACATTTCGCTCTCCTCCGATCACCCACGGATCTCACTGACAGGCGTTTTTCTGCCGCATTATGCGACGGCGGATTGAGAACCGACAAGGCTCAATGGTCGCGCCCAGCTGCCGCGCCTTAAGGGCGAAGCCACCCGCCGGCGGCGTCTTAGATGCCGATTCCACCGATCACAGCACCGATAACAACGAGAACGATCAGCCAATTGCCGGTGTCAATCAGCAGAAGACGTTGGTCGCGGCCGGCGAAGCTGTAATTGACGGTCATGGTGGTGAGGATAAAGCCGAACCACAGGAACGCGGCTGAGATGACGCCGTTGCGATGCGCCTACAGCCCGCCCATCTTGCAGACCAGCTTCCACTGACTGTCGGTCACCGGCTGCACCGAAAGGCGGGCGTATTTGGCGAGCGCCATGTCCTTGAGCTTCGGCTCGGCCTTGACCGCGGCAAGCGTGACCGGCTTGGGCAACGGTTCGACCGCGGCAGTCGTCACTGCAACCCAAGGCTCCCCTTTCTTCGCGGTGGGGTCGGGATAGGCTTCGCGAATGATTTCACCGATGCCGAGGATCTGCTTCTCGTCGCCGGTGTGATAGAAAAAAAACTTCTCGCCCTTTTTCATTTCCTTGAGATTGCGGCGCGCGATGAAATTGCGCACACCGCTCCACGGTTCGCCTTTGCCTCCGCGTTTGACCTGATCGTCCCAGGAAAATTCTTCCGGCTCGGTTTTCATCAGCCAATAAGCCATTGTTTATTGCTCCGTCACGTTTCCCTCTTCGTCGGCAGTCACGCCTCCGCTTTGAACGGCCGCGTCAAAAGCGACTCGATTGCCGCGCCGACCGTCATTTTGCCGGTCAGCAAGGCGGCGACCGCCGCCGAAATCGGCATGTCGACCGCGCGATCGCGCGCCATTTCAAGAAGGACCGGCGCCGTGAACACGCCCTCGGCGAGCCCGGCGTGAATGGAATCCGGCCGCTCGCCGCGGCCAAGTTTGATACCGAAGGTGAAATTGCGCGACTGCGGGGTCGAGCAGGTCAGAAGGAGGTCGCCCAAGCCGGACAGACCCATCATGGTCTCCGGCTTCGCGCCATAGGCCTTGCCGAAACGTATCAGCTCGGCAAAACCGCGCGTGGTCAGCGCCGCGAGCGCACTCGCGCCGAGCTCGCGGCCGGTGACCACGCCGGCGGCGATCGCAAGCACGTTTTTCGCCGCGCCGCCGATCTCGACGCCGCGGACATCGCTCGAATGATAAGGGCGGAACGTGGCCGAGCCGACCGCCTGCGCCAGCTCGCCGGCGAGCTTGCCATCCGCCGCCGCGAGCGTGACGGCAGTCGGCATGCCGCGCGCCACATCGGCGGCAAAGCTTGGTCCGGACAAAATCGCCGGGCTCGCTTCGGGCGCGCATTCGGCGATGACTTCGGTCATGAATTTCTTGCTGCCGCGTTCGATGCCCTTGGCGCAGACGATCACAGGCGTGCGCTGCGCAAGGAACGGCGCAAGTGCCTGCATCACGGCGCGGACAGCTTGGGCCGGCACCACCAAGAGGATCGCTTCGGCGCGCGCCGCTTCGGCGAGATCGCCCGCAACGACGATGCGCTCGTCAAGCGCGATGCCGGGCAGAAACACGCTCTCGCGCTGTTTCTTGAGCCGTTCGGCATTGGCGGCGGCGTGCTCCCACAGCGTCACGCTTCGTCCGGCGCGCGCGCAGGTCAATGCCAAAGCCGTGCCCCAGGCGCCGCCACCGAGGACCGCAATACGGTTCAACGCCATGTTTTTCCGAAAGCGATTGCCGCCCGGCCGCGTGCCGGGCACCGCGCGTTCAAGGTGCGGCAAAGAGTAAAGCCATTAACGGCCGGAACAAGCCCGCCGCGGCAAGTGCAATTTGCGGCACATGCAATTTAGAGCGCTTCGCCGCGCAGCAATTTGGGGACTTCGCCGACCAGGCCGGCTGCCTCGCGAATGAACAGCTGCTTGAGCGCGGGAAGCCGATCGACCAAGCCGAGGCCGACATCGCGGACAAGCCGCAAAACGTCCGAACGGTTGGAAAACAGCCGGTTGAGGCCGTCAGTGGCGACGCCCATCGCCATCGTGTCGAAGCGCCGCCAGCGCTGATAGCGCTCAAGCACATCGAGCGCTCCCGGATCGAGCCCAAGGCGCGCCGCATCGACGATGACTTCGGCGAGCGCGGCGACGTCCTTTAATCCCATGTTGAGACCTTGGCCGGCGATCGGGTGGATCAGATGCGCGGCGTCGCCAACGAGCGCAATGCGCTCGGCAATAAAGGAGCGAGCGACGAAAAAACCAAGCGGATGCGCGCGCCGCTTGCCGATCACTTTGATCTCGCCGAGATGCAGCTTGAACCGTTGTTCGAGCTCGACATCAAATTCCGCGTCCGGCAAGGCCATGATGCGCTCGGCCTCCGCCGTGGTTTCGGTCCAAACGATCGAGGCGCGGTTTCCCTTGAGCGGTAAAATCGCGAACGGGCCGGCGGGCAGAAAATGCTCCTCGGCGCGTCCTTGGTGATCGCGCGCGTGCGCCACATTTACGACGATTGCCGACTGGACGTAGCTCCAGCCATGTGTCGCGATTCCCGCTTTGCTGCGGATGGTCGACCGCGCGCCGTCGGCGGCGATGAGAAGACGCGCGTTCAGCGCGTTTGCGTCGCTCAATCGCACATCAATACTGCGACGATCCGCCGAAGCGTTATCGTCGCCCGCGGCGGCGAGCGTGAAATCCGTCACCGCCGCGGAGCGCAGATCGATGCCGAGCTCGCGCGCCTCAGCCGTCAGCGCGTCGACAAGAATCTTGTTCTCGATCATATGGGCGAACGGTTCGCCTGGCTCGACCTCGCCGGCGAAAGTGAGAAAGGTCGGCCGCACCGCATCGCCAAGCCGGCTGTCGGTGACCACCATGTCGAGAATCGGCTGGGCGTCGGCGGCGACGCGTTGCCAAATGCCGAGCGTCTCGAACAGCCGACGCACCGAGGCGACGATTGCGGAGGCGCGTTCGTCATCGGCGGCCGCGCCGCGGCCGAGGCCCGGATCGGCAACGGTAACGGCGAAGCGATCGCCGAGCGCCTGGCGCAAAGCGATGGCGAGTGTGAGCCCGGCGAAGCCGCCGCCGGCAACCAGGACATCGAGATCAGAACGCGGCATAGTCGAGCACTTGGTCTGATACTTGGTGCAGGAATTGGCGCAAAACCGAGCGACAACCGCACGGCGACCACCATTATCAATTGCAGTCTAACAGATTTGCTCCGCGGCGGTCGTTAACGACAGGCTTGACCGGGCGGCCGATCCCGTATGCAACCAAGGCTCACGATCGCGCCTCGCCGCCGTCCAGAGGTTGGAAACGGCAAAACCAGCCGCCGGAGAAATCATGGCTTCCGCCGTTCAAGATCTGATCGGGATCCTCGACCTTGAGCCGCTCGAAGCGAACCTGTTTCGTGGACGCTCCCCGCAATCGAGCTGGCAGCGCGTATTCGGGGGCCAGGTGCTTGGTCAGGCGCTGGTGGCGGCGTGCCGCACCGTCGACGACGTCACGGCGCGGCCGCCGCATTCGCTGCACGCCTACTTCCTGATCGGTGGCGATCCCAAAGTACCGATCATCTATGAAGTGGACCGCATTCGCGACGGCCGCAGCTTCACCACGCGGCGCGTGGTTGCGATCCAGCACGGTCATGCCATTTTCTCGATGTCGGTGTCGTTTCACGTCGAGGAACATGATCTGTCGCATCAATTCGTGATGCCGGATGTGCCGAAGCCGGACGAGTTGCCGACCGAAACCGAGTTCAAGGAGCGGATCACCCCGCTGATGCCGGAGGCCGTGCGCCGCTATTACGAGCGCGAACGGCCGATCGAACTGCGGCCGGTCGAGTACAATCGCTATGCCGGCGAGAAGCTCGCCGGCGACCGTTTTCACGTCTGGGTGCGCACCACCGGTCGGCTGCCCGACGAGCCGGCGATTCATCAATGCGTGCTGGCCTACGCTTCCGACATGACCTTGCTCGATGCCGCGCTGATCGCCCATGGCCGCACCGTTCTCAGCGACAACATCATGGCGGCGAGCCTCGATCACGCAATGTGGTTCCATCGCCCGTTCCGCGCCGATGAATGGCTCCTCTACGCCCAGGACAGCCCCAGCCTGGCGGGTTCCCGCGGCTTTGCGCGGGGCCTGATCTTCGCAAGCGACGGAACACTGGTGGCGTCGGTCGCCCAGGAAGGGCTGTTGCGGCAACGGCACGGCGACGGCCATCGGACCACTGGACGCGGCGCGCGATGAGCAACACAATGAATTTATCTGCGCGTAGCAAACCGACGCCAATCGTGCACAACGGAATGCAGGGTGTCGCCGCAAGCGGGGGAATGCCATGAAATTGGTCACCGCCATCATCAAGCCGTTCAAGCTGGAGGAAGTACGGGATGCCCTGCTCGCGATCGGGATTGACGGCATGACGGTGACCGAAGTGAAAGGTTACGGACGGCAGAAAGGCCACACCGAAATCTATCGCGGCGCCGAATACGCCGTGAACTTCTTGCCGAAAATTCGCATCGAGGTCGCGGTGACGGAAGAGAATGCAAGTAAAGTCGTGGAGACGATCTGCACCGCCGCCAAAACCGGAGAAATCGGCGACGGCAAGATATTCGTCGCGCCGATCGATCATGTGCTGCGCATTCGCACCGGCGAAACCGGCGCAGATGCGCTGTAAAAGAACATCGGGCCTTGCGTTGGAGCAGGGTGAACGGATCGACAAAACCTGCTAATTCCTCGATCCGAACGGAGGCCACGGGCAGGCCTAAGCAGTCGTCTACGGGAGCACAACGAGGATTCTCATGTACGCCAATCTCGAACTTTTCATCGACGGCAAGTGGCTCGGCGGCAACGGCCGCCGCGGCGAGGACGTGATCAATCCGGCAACCGAAAAGCCGCTCGCGCATTTGCCGCACGCCAGCCAAGCCGATCTTGATGCCGCGCTCGAAGCGGCCAAGAAAGGATTCGCAGTGTGGCGGACAACGCCCGCTTATGACCGCGCCAAGATCATGCGCAAAGCCGCCGATCTGATGCGGGAACGTTACGACGCGATCTCGAAGATCCTGGTGCAGGAACAGGGCAAGGTCTACCCGGAAGCCCGCGCCGAAGTCATCACCTCAGCCGACATCATCGAGTGGTACGCCGAGGAAGGGCGCCGCGCTTATGGCCGCATCGTGCCCGGCCGCGGCAAAGGCGTACGCCAGATCGTGGTGCAGGAGCCGGTCGGAATCGTTGCCGCGTTCACGCCGTGGAATTTCCCCACGCTGACCCCGGCGCGCAAAATCGGCGGCGCGCTTGCCGCCGGCTGTTCGCTCATTCTCAAGGCGTCGGAGGAAACGCCGGGCGCTTGCATCGAAATGGTGCGCTGCTTTGCCGATGCGGGACTGCCCGCCGGCGTGCTCAATCTGGTATTCGGCGTGCCATCGGAGATTTCCGAGCACCTCATCGCCAAGGACGACGTGCGCAAAATCTCGTTCACCGGCTCGATTCCGGTGGGCAAGCATCTGGCGGGACTCGCCGCCAAAGGCATGAAGCGCGCCACCATGGAGCTCGGCGGTCATTCGCCGGTGGTGGTGTTTGCCGATGCCGATCCTGAGAAATCCGCGGAGACGATTGCGGCGTTCAAGTACCGCAATGCCGGCCAGGTCTGCATCTCGCCGAACCGCTTTTACGTACAGGAGCCGGTCTACGACCGTTTCCTGGCGCGCTTCACCGAATACGCCAAATCGATCAAGGTCGGCGACGGGCTCGAAAAGGGCATCACCATGGGGCCGATGGCCAATGCGCGCCGGATCGACGCGATGGAAAACTTCGTCAACGACGCCAAGCAGCGTGGCGGCAAGATCGTGACCGGCGGCAATCGCCGCGGCAATCAAGGTTACTTTTTTGAGCCGACCGTCATCACCGACGTGCCGGACGACAGCAAGGTCATGACCGTGGAGCCGTTCGGTCCGCTGGCGCCGATCCTCGCCTTCAAGAGCTTCGACGAAGTCGTCGAACGCGCCAACTCGCTGCCCTACGGTCTCGCCGCCTACGCGTTCACCGGTTCGGCGCAAACGGCGACCATGATCGCCGATGCGCTGCAATCCGGCATGGTCGGCGTGAACTCGATCGCGGTTTCAACTCCGGAAACGCCGTTCGGCGGCGTCAAAGAGTCGGGCTACGGCAGCGAGGGCGGCATCGAGGGACTCGCGGCCTACCTGAACACCAAATTTATCTCGCAAGGCTGATGTCATTTCGTGATCCGCCGTCGGCGCTATGGGCGCCGGCGGCCTTATCACGACCGCGTTACCGGCACGACCGGCACTCCTGGTTCTCGCTCCCTTTTTTGAAGGGCATCCGTTCCGCGCCGGCATTGCCGGCGAAGGAACGAACATCGACATCCCGTAGTTGTAGGCCGGGGCTCCGGTCTAAGCGCGAGAGCGTCGATGGATATTTTGGCAGGCATGTTTGCTTATGTGGCCGGTATCGGCGCGGTTTTCGCCGGCTTGGCGGTGTCGTTCTTTGTCTTCTTTTCCACGCCGCATGAGCCGCTCCGAACGCAACCAGAGCCACAAAGCGCAAGCGCGATGCTGGTGCGGCCGAGCACGTCGGATAAGCCGGCGGCGGTCGAGGCACGCGCAAAGGAAAGTGAAACGCAAAGCGCCGGTCATTCCGAAAAACATGCGGCTGCGGCTGGCTCGCCGGGCACTGCACAGCCCACGGCATCCGCCCGAAATCTCCGCCGCAAACCCGCTGCATCCGTGACTCAAGCGCGGCGGCTCATCCAGGAGGAGCGCGCCCGCCGCTGGGCCTACCAGCAGGACTCAACCTTCAATAGCCGGTTTCTCGGTTACGCCGACTGACCGGTCGCGCGTTCAGGCGGAAAACCTTCAAGCATAAGAACGATCCAGATACGACACCGCATCGTCGGCAAGCTCGTCCGGATTGCGCTCGCCGCGCTGGGCCATTTCGATGATGCGCTTGGCGATTATCTCCTGGGCGGCCCGCTTATAGGCGGGCGACGCGAGCTTGCTGCCGGATTGTTCGACTTTCCGCCACGCAGCTTCGAAGACCGAGACTAATGTGTCGATGGTTTCCGGATCAAAGGCCGATTGTGCAAGCAAAGGAATTATCGACATGGGGTTATCCGAATTGGGGCTATCCAAATTGGGACCATTTCCGAATTTCAACCATTCCGAATTTGCGCTTTCGCCATACTAACGCGCGACGAAGAGAATCGATGTCAGCGACCCTTCGAGGACGGCCGCTGCGGTGTTCCCAAAGAATAGCATGTCGCCA
>Ga0335081_10005417_pt1 | contig 20196 bp, 23 predicted proteins | sample Lox_Sample_35_FD_206713 | JGI IMG/M metagenome (GOLD analysis project Ga0335081, IMG submission 206713) | Soil microbial communities from Loxahatchee National Wildlife Refuge, Florida, United States - Lox_Sample_3.5 | ecosystem: Environmental > Terrestrial > Soil > Wetlands | place: USA... | reverse complement strand
TTAAGGATCTGCTGGCGCGCGCCCAAGGCCTTTGCCACAAAGCCGTTCTGTATTGCGTTGAGGCCGAAATGACGCCGGAATCCGTGCAGATGTTGATTGCGCTCGCGCTCGGCTTTGCCGTCGCGGGCTTGTGTTCCTCGGGCTACCAGCTCGCCACCAGCCGTCTGCCGACCTTCGGTCTGCTCAGCGCCGGTCCAAGCGCCGCCGCGGTCGCAGCGGTGCCGTTGTTGATGCTGTCGGCGCCGTTCCTGATCATGCGCAACACGCTGCTTGCACGCCGGCAGGAAGGCCGCCGTTTCGAATTCGTGTTCCTGGCGACCGTGATCGCGGGCTTCTGGAGCCTGATGTCGGGCCTGATCCTGGTGATGAGCCTCGAGGCCTGCGGCCTGCTCGCCTAAGCCACTTCCAATTTTCCGCTTTCGTTGCGATTGTCCCGTTCGCTAAGGAGACGGGAATGCCGATCTATGAGCTCGACGGCCAGACGCCGGAATTTCCACCCGAGGGCCAGTATTACATTGCCGACAGCGCGGTGGTGATCGGCCGCGTGCGGCTCAAAGCCGAGGCCAGCGTCTGGTACGGCGCGGTGCTGCGCGGCGACAACGAATGGATCGAGCTCGGCGAGCGCTCGCAGGTGCAGGACAATTGCACGCTGCACACCGATCCGGGATTTCCGCTCAGCATCGGGCGCGAATGCGTGATCGGCCACAACGTCATCCTGCATGGCTGTACGATCGGCGATAACAGCCTGATCGGCATGGGGGCGATCTTGCTCAACGGCGCCAAGATCGGCGCCAATTCGCTGGTCGGCGCGGGCTCCGTGGTCACCGAAGGCAAAAGCTTTCCGGACAATTCGCTGATCGTCGGGGCGCCGGCGCGCGTCATCCGCATGCTCGACGAGAAGGCCGCGGAAATGATCCGCGGCGGCGCCGACATCTATGTGAAGCGCTGGAAGCGCTACGTGCAGGGCTTGAAGCGGATCCGCTAGCCTCGGAACAGCGGCGCTGGCGACCCGAACGGATTAGAGCAATGAAATTAAACTGGCAAATTGATCCCAACGATGTTCAGAGGATCAAAGCGTTTGTCGACGGGCAAATCGATAACCCTCTTGTGCGATCACGCATAACCAAAAACCTTGCCGATACCAAACCGGCAATTACAAAAAATGATTTTTGGGCTTGGATGGTCAGGATGAGGCTCACCTCAGTCCAAAAATCAGGACCTAACAGCCCAGTCGCAAAATTCAACCGAAGCGAACCCTTTCCTCTCAGCTATGAGCATATTTGCGGCGCGAAACATGCCAAGAGATTTATCGCAGACGTCCTAAAAAACGCTCGTGGCATACGCTTTACTAACAAAATCCCGCGAGAGCTTGCCGCGAATTTTGAACTTCTCCAAAGCGGCGAATGGACACGAGCTCTTAATGAGTGCAACCGCCTATCGAGATCCGTTCCGCAGGCAGTTGAAAGAGAAATAGCAAGGTACATCGACGATAAATTTGAAGGCTTTGGTCCGAAGCAATCCCGGAATTTGCTCCAAGCGCTTGGTCTCACACGCTTTGAAATTCCAATCGACAGCCGCGTTACACAGTGGCTGAACAAATTCGGTTTTCCTGTTCATTTAACTGCGAGTGCTTTAGCCGACCGTCACTATTACGAATTTGTTTCTGATGGGATTCAGGCACTCTGCGAAGATAGCGGCGTATACCCATGTGTCTTGGATGCAGCAATCTTTGCTTCGAAAGACCGAAATGAATGGACAGATGAGGCTGTCTACTGACAGCGTTAAAAACAGGGTGCGGCAGGCCCTTGGGGGAGGGCCTGCCGCTCGCGAACCCGGTCTGGGGACGGGGAGGGGTGGGGACGTGACCGGGAGCGCGATTTCGTTATTCGATATGCTTCGACCTCAGCGCGCCGACACCACGGGCGGGGCTGCGCGCGGCACACCCAAAGCGACCCACGTGTTCGGATCGGACTGCGATTGCCGCTTGACGAACTGGTAGCCGGTCTTGGTCCAGGGCAGGATCTGGGCCTCCTGGTTGTCGAGAATGAACTCGCCGCGATCGGTCTTGACCGTGAGCACCGCGTGGCCGTCGCCCTTCTTGTCGCGCACCACGGTGATGAGCAGTGCCTCGCGCGGCCAGCCGGCCTGCATCAGCATGCGCCGCTTGAGCAGCACGTAGTCCTCGCAGTCGCCGTAACCGTCGTCCGGGTAATTCCAGCGCTCGACCACGCCCCAATGATCCATGTCGGTCATCGGCTTGATGGTGTCGTTGACCCAGGCGTTGACCTTGACCATGTCGGCCCAGGCCTTGGGCGTGAGCACGATGTCGCGCGCCGCCGAAGGCTTGGTGTTGCATTCCGGCTTGTATTCGACGCAGAACTCGACCCAGCCGATCGGCGCGCGTGTGGCCGCGCCGACCGCTTCGTAGACCGCCTGCTCATGCGCGATCGATGCGTAGGTGAAATGCTCGCCTGCGGCACTGATGCCCGCCGAGGCGGCAAGCGCCGCGCCGGCAATAACGCCGATGGAAACTTTCGTACGCCAGCCCATGTGTGACCCCTTCCCGTCTTGTTGGGGCCACTAGTCGCAGAAAGCTTTTGCAGCGCGGCTAAGTCGAGCAAGTCGTTTTAAGTAGAACCAAGATAAAGACTGAGACTAATACAGTAAAACTTGAAATCGAATTCGCTTAGAATCTTAGCGAATACAGTTTAGTTCAAATTGTCTCTATTAAGGGCGAAAGGCCCGCGGCCATGCGGGGGCGCGCGCGGTTGCGCGCGCGGCGTTTACCGTGTTTTCGCGGCGCGATCGGGTTCCAAAAAGGGTAGCGGAATGGCGCGTTTGTGGGTTCGCGATGCGCGCAATTTGGCGCGCCGCGTTTACCCGGCGCTCAGCCTATTCGCTGGTGATGCTGTCTTCGAGGAAATCGGGGTGCTGGAGGCGGGTGAATTCGACCGCAAAGCCGTCTTCGATGTGGCGGACCACGCGGCCTTGTGTTTTGCCGATGGTGACGACGCTGCCGACGGCGGGGCGCAGCTCGGGCGCGATCGCGATCGCGGCGCCCGATTGCGACAGGTCGATGATGCGGCAGGCGACATTGTTGCCATTCGGCAGGATCAGGCGCGCCAGCGGGTTGCGCGGCGTGAAACGGCCGTGGCGGCGGTCTTCCGGCAAATTGAGGATGTGACGGTTGGCGAGCCAGGTGAGCTGGGCGGCGAGTTTGTCGCGCTTGCGTGCGCTCGCCGCAATCGTCATGGCGAAGCCGTTATCGATGGTGCGCGCGATCTTGCCTTCGAGCCGGCCCAAATGATCGACATAGGCGATGACGCGCTCGCCCGGCAGGCCTGTCACCGGTGCCACCACTGCCATGCCGCCGGGCGACATATTGATCACCTGGCAGGGGAATTCGCGCCGGTCGGGCAGCATATAGCGCCCGAGCAGATTGACCTTGACGCGCTGAAACCGCCGGCGTTCTTCGGCCAGCGGCAGGAATTTCGGCTTCGCGAGCGGTATTGCCATGGCGGGTCAATGGCCTAATGCGGCCATTAAAGACCCTATGTCGCTATCGTTAACGCGGCGTTAGCCGGTGGCGTCGCCCGACGGTGTTTCGCGGCCGCCGCTATAGACGACGAAGCCGTGGCGCAGCCGGCTACCGTCCGTCAGCCGCCCAAATGTCGGCACGGTGCGGCTTTTCACCTCAGGCCCGATATGGCGCAGCGTGACAAGGTCGAGCGTCGCCACCGCGCGGGCGCCCAGCCAATAGGGCGGCACCGTCGGCGCCAGTACGCCGAGCGCACGGATGCGGGCGTGGCCGGGATGGGCGAGCGGCAATAGCAGCATTTCGAGCTCGGTCTCGTGGCCCTCTTCGGTGCGCGCGAGGAGGCCGGCGACGACGCCCACCGTTTCCTCGTTAACGATTGCCAACAGCTTTTCGACCGCCTTGCGGCCTGTCTCGCTGAAGGCCTCGGAGAAAACCTCGCCTTTGATTTCACGGCAGAACAGCGCGCACACGCGCGTGCCGGCGAGACGGAACCGCAACTGATCGACGAAGTCGGCCGCCAGCATGAACGTATCGCCGAGCGCGAGACGAATATCGCCCGGATCGATCTCGCCGCGCTCGGGCGCTGGGCGCGTGCCCCGGCGCTTGTTCCAGTATTCGAACACGGCCCGCGTGGACTGATGTTTCATTGCCGCCACCTGTTGTGCCGCCGCGAGACGTTTGCCGGCTTGGCTGTCCCCGGTCGGGACATCGGTGCCGGCTTTACGTCGCGACGCCCCAGGTGGAGCAGGGCGCGTGCCGATCTCATGCTGAGCGCTGCGCGCTCGCGAATTAGTGTTAAGACCACAATCGCATTGGCAGGCCGCGGCACTGTGCCTATGGTCGCGGCGATCCACATCGGCGCCTTTGAATCTTCGGGCGCACAACTGGCTTAGAGCCACGGGGAGAGGTGGGGACATGACCAGCGCCTTCGCGGCGCGACCATGACCCCGCAGAGCGCGGCTCGAGGGAGGGCGAAAGCCCTCCTTTTTCTTTTTGCGGCCGCTTGCAGGCGGGCGGGCAGGCGTCGTAACTCAGGCCGCCCCGCATGACCGACAACTTCGTCAGACGCGAACCCATCTTCAACGTCCCGCGCGTGATCGTGGTGATGCTCGCCGTCATGGCGGCGATCCACGCCGTGCGGCTGTTCATGCTGACGCCGGCGCAAGACAACGACCTGCTCTGGCTGTTCGCGTTCGACCCGATCCGTTACGGCGGAGGCTTGCCGGGCAACGTCTTGCCCGGCGGCTTTGGCGCGCAGGTCTGGACCTTCGTCACGTATGCGTTCCTGCATGCGAGCTGGACGCATCTCGGCGTCAACGCGATCTGGTTTCTCGCCTTCGGCTCGGCGGTGGCGCGGCGTTTCGGCAGCGCGCGCTTTTTGATTTTCTTTTGCGTCACGGCGGCGGCCGGCGCGATCGCGCATCTGTTCGCCTTCGGCGGACAGGACGCGCCGGTGATCGGGGCGTCGGCCGCGATCTCCGGCACGATGGCGGCGGCGATGCGATTTGCCTTCCAGCGCGGCGGCCCGCTCAGCTTCCGCCGCGGCTTGGGCGAGGCCGCCTACCACATGCCCGCGCTGCCGCTGGGGCGGGCGTTGCGCGAGCCGGCGGTGGTCGCCTTCCTCGTCGTGTGGTTCGGGCTGAATTTCGTGTTCGGCCTGTGGTCGACGCCGCTCACCGGCGCCAACGAGGTCGTGGCCTGGCAGGCGCATATCGGCGGCTTCGTCGCCGGGCTTTTGCTGTTTGCCTGGTTCGATCCGCCCGCGGATTTTCCACAATTTGACGGCGATGCTGCAACGCCGCATTAGGCAATGCAGAGCTGCCAGTAGTGACTTGCAAACTTATCCGTTGACGGAACCGGGCCAGCGGCAGGATCGTTGTTGTCGACCCGGAGTCGCGGGTTCTCCCGGCTGCCGGGCAGGGAGGCTGCCATGAACGTGAAAGCGCTTCTGGCCGCCAAGAAACGTGGCGGCGATATTATCGGCATCGAACCGACAGCAAACCTTGCGGCGGCGGCGAAACTCCTTGCCACGCACCGCATTGGCGCGCTGGTGATCCGCGGCGCCGGAGGGCGCCTCGCCGGCATATTGTCGGAGCGCGACATTGTTCGCGCCCTGTCCGAGCACGGCGCGGCCGCGCTCGACGTGCCGGTCGGCCAGGCCATGACCCGCGACGTCGAGACGTGCGGCGAGGACGACAACGTCGCCAGCATCATGGAGCGCATGACCGCGGGCAAATTCCGTCACATGCCGGTGCTGCGCAACGGCAAGCTGGCGGGACTGATCTCGATTGGCGACGTGGTCAAGCAGCGCGTCGACGAGGTCGAGCGCGAATCCGAAGCGATGCGGGATTATATCCGCACCGCTTGAAGTTTCGGGCTATTTCGCCGGCCCGTTGGGACCGACAGGTTGCGACAGCGCGGCGACCGCTTCGTTGACCCCCTCGATTGCCTTTTCGGTTGCCTCCGCGCCGATGGCGATGGCTTCCTCGGCGCGGTGGAAGTCGAACCAGCCGACGCCGCCGAGCCGCGGGCTCACCATCACGTCGGCCGGATCGCCGGCGAGCCTTGCGCGCGTGATGCGGTCCTGCATCACGTTGAAGGCTTCGACCATGACGGTCGGAATGCTCGGTTGGCCGCGGCGGCCGAGGAATTGGCGGCGGAGCATTCGTTCGCCGCCGAACATCGAAAGCAGCCCGTTGCCCTTGGCGGCGTCGGCAGCGGCGGCCTCGTCGGCCTCGTCGGAGCCGTGGCTGGCGATGATGGTGCCGCGCCCGAACAGATCGGAATTCAGATTGACCGCGATCACCAGGCGGGCGCCGAGCGCGCGCGCGGCCGAGACCGGCACCGGATTGACCAGCGCGCCGTCCACCAGCCAGCGTCCGCCGATCAGCACCGGCGGGAAAATTCCCGGCAGCGCGTAAGAAGCGCGCAGCGCGTCCGACAGGCGCCCGCGCGTCAGCCAGATTTCGTGACCGGTGTTGAATTCGGTGGCGATGGCCGCAAAGCGCAGCGGCAGATCGTCGATGCGGACATCGGGCAGCGCGGTTTCGAGTTGGCGGGCAAGATGATTGCCGCGGATCAGGCCCGAACCGGAGAGATTAAGGTCGAGATGGCCGAGCACGCCGCGCACGGTGAGCGAGCGCGCCCACTTTTCAAGCGTATCGAGCTGGCGGGCGGCATAGCAGCCGCCGACCACCGCGCCAATGGAAGTGCCGACGATGACGTCCGGGACGATGCCATGGGCAACCAGCGTGCGCATGACGCCGATATGGGCAAAGCCGCGCGCGGCGCCGCCGCCGAGTGCGAGCCCAATGGTCGGACGGCTTGCCGCCGGCTTGATCTGCGCGGTGGTGGCTTCGGCCGATCGGTCGCCGTTGCGGCCCCGCGCGAAAAGTCCCTCAAACACCAAACTATCTCTCCCCAGTCCCGATGATCGAGCCGGGCCAACACCTCGGCAAGCGCTTCACGGCGGTATGGTGAAGACTGCTGGCGGAGTCTTGTGACCGAAACGTGACAGGAAAATGCGCCCCGCTGATTACGTTATGGTTAAACGCCGCCGGAACCGCAAAGTTCACGAGGTGGGGCGGGTCATGGAGAAGACCTGCTGCACCACGGCATATTGGTCGTAGCCGCAGCGGGCGATCGGCTGCATGGCGGCGGTGTCGAGGCGGCCGCCGACGATGAAGCGGTCCTCGATATGGACGCCGACGACATGACCGAACACCACGTGGCAATCGACCGCTTCGCCGCTGGCGGCGTCGATCGGCACGATCTTGATCAGCTTGCATTCGAGCGCGCAGGGGCTGGCCGCGACGCGCGGCGGCTTCACCAGGCGCGAGGGCGCGGGCTTTAGCCCCGCGCGCTCCATCTCGTTGACGCCGCGCGCCAGGGGCGCCGAAGTGGCGTTCATCTGCTCGCGCAGGTCCCAGGTGGCGAGGTTGCAGACGAATTCTTGCGTCTCTGCGATGAAGCTCACGGAATCCTTGATGCCCTCGCTGGAGAACATCACCACGTTCGGCTTGCTGCTGATGCCGTTGAAAAAGGAGTAGGGCGCGAGATTGATCTCGCCTTTGGCGCTCATCGAGGTGATCCAGCCGATCGGGCGGGGCGCCACGATCGCCTTGAACGGATCGTGCGGCAGCAGGAGCGTGTCGCGCTTGTCGGGCTCGTAGAACATCTCAACCGCCGTATCGGCTGACGATGTCGGCGAGCTTCGGCCGGTCGCGTTCCTCGGGCGGCTTGGCCGGGCGGCCGATATGCACGAAGCCGGCCATGCGCTCGTTGGCGGCAAGGCCGAGCGCGTCGAGCACGCGCCGGTCATAGGCGTACCATTCGGTGATCCAGCTCGCCGCAAAGCCCATGGCGTGGGCGGCGATGACCAGGGTCATGCAGGCTGCGCCGGCGGAAAGCTGCTGCTCCCATTCCGGGATTTTCGCATGCGGGCCGGCGCGGCTGACCACGCCGACGACCAGCGGCGCGCGCGCCAGCCGCTTGCGCTCGAATTCGACCTGCTCGAGCGTCGCGTCGGCGTGTTGCGCGCGAAAAACGGCGGCGATTGTCTCGCCGGCCGCAAGCCGCTGCCCGCCTTCGAACACGATGAAGCGCCAGGGCGCGAGCTTGCCGTGATCGGGCACCCGCGCGGCGATGGTGAGCAAGGTGTCCAGCTCGGCCGGCGAGGGGCCGGGCCCGCCCAATTCCATCGGCTTGACCGAGCGGCGGGTCTTCAAGAGCTGCAAAGCGTCGGGCATTTCGTCCTCAAATTAACGGCGTTTGCGCCTAGCATAGCGTTAACCGAGTGACAAACGCGGCTTTCTGGCTTGAAATCGCCGCGATTTGGACCGAAAACGCTTGCCCATGCACGATGCTTGCGCAAATGCCGCCACGCGCGGCCGGCTGTGGCCGGAGTTTGCGCTCATCCTCATGCTGCTTGCTCCCGGCGCTGTCGCTGCGCAGCAGTCGACGGGGCCGAACATCTTGTTCGGGCCATCGAGCGGGCTGATCTCGCCGCAGCCGATCACGCGCGGCGAAGTGTTCGGGCCTGGCAGCGCGCAAAAGCCGGCATGGCCGACGCCGCAAAAGGCGGCGCCGGAAGTGCCGGCGCTGATGGTGCCGGCGGGAAAAGTCGCGCTCGCGCTCAGCGCCCGCTTCGGCAAGGACGCAGCCCCAATCGACGGCGGCCTCACCTGGCGGGTGTACGGGTCGAAAGCCGACGCGCATGGCAACTATCCGCTGGTCACGGAAGACAAGACGCCATCGCCCACGCTGGTGCTGCCGGCCGGCAATTACATCGTGCATGTCGGCTTCGGGCTTGCCAACGCAGTGAAGCCGATCACCTTGAACGGGCCGACGGTGCGCGAGCAGTTCGATCTGCCGGCGGGAGGATTGCGCATGGAAGGCCGCGTCGGCGATGCGCTCATCCCGGCCGGGCAGATCTCATTCAACGTTTTCAAGGGCAGCCAATTCGAGCCCGGCGACCGCCGCCCAATCGCCGAGCACGTGGCGACCGGCAGCGTCGTGGTGGTGCCGGAGGGCACTTACTACATCGTTTCGAATTACGGCGACGCCAACGCGGTGGTGCGCTCCGACATCCGCGTACAGGCCGGCAAGCTCACCGACGTCACCGTCACGCATCGCGCCGCCGCCATCACGCTCAAGCTGGTGGCCGAGAAGGGCGGCGAAGCGCTCGCCAATACCGCCTGGTCGGTGCTGACGCCGGGCGGCGACGTGATCAAGGAATCGATCGGCGCCTTTCCGCGCGTGATCCTGGCCGAGGGCGAGTACCGCGCCATCGCCCGCAATGAGGGCAAGGTGTTCGAGCGCGAATTCAAGGTCGTGACCGGGGTGGACGGCGACGTGGAAGTTCTGGCGCAGTGATGGCGGAGGTGGCGAGCCACAGCGCCGTCGAGGATTTCGCCGCGCTCGACCTTGCATCGTCTGCGCTGTTGCTCGATGTCGACGGCACACTCATCGATATCGGGCCGTCGCCGTTCGAGGTGCATGTGCCGGACGCGCTCTGCCGCTCGCTCGAACGGCTGCGTGAGCGCAGCGGCGGCGCACTAGCGCTGGTCAGCGGCCGGCCGATCCGCGATATCGACAGATTATTTTCGCCGCTCAAGCTGCCGGCCGTGGGCGGCCACGGCGCCGAAATGCGTCTGGCCGACGGCAAGGTCATTGCCGCCGTCAAAGTCTTGCCGGAGAAACTTCGCAAGCGGCTGGCGCTTGCCGCCACGCCCGGCTCGGGGATCGTGCTCGAGGACAAGGGCTATTCCTTCGCGCTGCATTTCCGCCAAACGCCGCAGCAGGAGCCGCGCCTGCGCACGCTGATCGAGAAAGTGCGCAGCGAGTTTCCCGATGAGGCGCTGGAGGTATTGCCGGGCAAGGCCATGTTCGAGGTCAAGCGTCCGGGCATCAGCAAGGGCGCGGCCGTGCGTGCGCTGATGACGCATGCGCCGTTTGTCGGCCGCGTGCCGGTCTTCGTCGGCGACGACGTCACCGATGAATCAGTGTTCGCGGCGCTGCCGGCTCTCGGCGGCAAGGGCTACTCGGTCGGCCGCCATTTTGACGGCCTTGCCGGTATTTTCGCTGCGCCCGACGACGTGCGCGAAGCATTGCGCCGCTTGGCAGCAAAGTGACATGATTGAACTTTACGCCCGCTGCGGCGTTGTAAGTTACGCGGTTGCCTAAGGTTTTTATCTCGTCCCAGTTGGCATTTTGATTTGCCCATCGCGGTCGATCATTGCATGCTCGGATTGTCGGGCACCGTGCAGAGGAAAAGACGGCAAGAGAATGGTTGATAGACGCGCTTCGATTGCAATCGCGTTGGCGCGGAGCTGGGGAGATCGGTATTGACGCGACTCGTCGTAGTGTCGAACAGAGTCGGTGTGCCCGACGGCAGCGCGCGTGCCGGCGGCCTCGAAGTGGCGATACGGCCGGCGTTGCGCCGCCGCGGCGGCGTGTGGTTCGGCTGGAGCGGGCGCGTTGCCGACGTGCCGGGCCCGGGCAAGACGGTCGCGCGGGACAATACCTCCTATGTGACCATCGATCTGCGCAAGGACGACTACAACGAGTTCTACAACGGCTTTGCCAACCGCGTGCTGTGGCCGATCCTGCATTACCGGCTCGATCTTGCCGAATTCACCCGGCGCGATCTCGGCGGCTATTTCCGCGTCAACGAATATTTCGCCAAGCAGCTTGAGACATTGCTGCGCCCCGATGACACCATCTGGGTGCACGATTATCACCTGATCCCCTTTGCCAAGGCGCTGCGCGAGCGCGGCCACAAGAACCGCATCGGCTTCTTCATTCATGTCCCGTGCCCGCCGCCGGAAATTCTGACCGCGCTACCCAATCATGAGCAGCTCATTCCCGCGCTGTGCCATTATGATGTGGTCGGCTTCCAGACCGAGACCGACGCCACCAATTTTTCGCGCTATCTTGCCAATGAGGCGGGCTTGAAGCGCGTCGACGGCGATAGCTTCGCCTTCGGTGACCGCCTCGTGCAGGTCGGCGTCTTTCCGGTCGGCGTCGAGACCGAAGCGCTGTCGCGGCTCGCCCGCCGCGCCGTCGAATCCGCTTTCGTGCGCGAGGTGCTCGACAGCCTGTCCGGCCGCGCCATGATCATCGGCGTCGACCGGCTCGACTACACCAAGGGCATTCCGGAGCGCATGGACGCGTTCGAGCGCTTCCTCGCCAAGTTCCCCGACTGGCGCGGCAAGGTCACCTATTTGCAGATCACGCCGCGCAGCCGCATCGCCATTCCGGAATATGCCGAGATCAGCCGCAAGGTGGGGGAAGCGGTCGGCCGCATCAACGGCGCCTATGGCGAGGCCTCATGGACGCCGCTGCGCTACATCAACAAGGCGCATAGCCGCACCGCGCTCGCCGGCCTTTATCGCGCCGCCCGCGTTGCGCTGGTGACACCGTTGCGCGACGGCATGAACCTGGTGGCCAAGGAGTTCGTCGCGGCGCAGGACGCGGAAGATCCCGGCGTGCTGGTGCTGTCGCGCTTTGCCGGTGCCGCGCGCGAATTGACGGCGTCGCTTTTGGTCAACCCTTACGATCCGGAGGGCGTGGGCAATGCCATCGACCGCGCGCTTGCCATGCCGCTGGAGGAGCGCCGCCAGCGTCACCGCGAAAATTTCAATGTGCTGATGGCAAACGACTTGTCGCACTGGGGCGAGCGCTTTCTGGCGAGGCTGGAGCCTGCCGCGGAACCAGCCGGCGTGCGGCCGCTTGCGCGCACGGCGTCTAGCCGCTGATTGTCCCCAAAGAGGAAAGTCCACGGGACGGCTGCCGCGGGCATGTATATGATCGAGCCATCGCAACCCCCACGAGACCCCCCATGAACCGAATAGTCACGGCGCTGCTCACATTCACCGTTATGGCGGCGCCGGGCGCGGCATGGGCCGCCAATGCCGCCAATGGCAAGACCTTGGCCGAGCGCTGGTGCGCCACCTGCCACATCGTGAGCCCTGTTCAGCAGCGCGGCACGACGCAGGCGCCGACGTTTGCGGAAGTGGCAAAAAGGCAGCACGTGGACGCGCCGATGCTGGCGCTGTTCCTGCTGCTGCCGCATCCGAAAATGCCGGATATGAATCTCACGCGCAACGAGGCGGCGGATTTGGCGGCCTATATCGTCAGCCTGAAGTAGCGCGCTTCACATCCGGCGACACGGCTTCCGCGGCGAGCGCCTTGAGCGCTGCGTCGAGCGGCACGACTTCCTGCTTCTCCTGGCCGAGGCGGCGGATGGAGACGCTGCGCTCGGCCGCTTCCTTTTTGCCGACCACGAGAAGAGCCGGGATCTTGGCGAGCGAGTGCTCGCGCACCTTGTAGTTGATCTTCTCGTTGCGCAGGTCCTCGCTCACGCGCAAACCGAGCTTGCGCGCCGCAGCCACCGCTTCGCGCGCATAGTCGTTGGCGTCGTCGGTGATGGTGGCGACGATCGCCTGCACCGGCGATAGCCAGAGCGGCAGATGGCCGGCATAGTGCTCGATCATGATGCCGGTGAAGCGCTCGAGCGAGCCGAACATGGCGCGATGCAGCATCACCGGCGTCACCTTGTTGGAGTGCTCGTCGATGTAGAAGGCGCCGAGCCGGTCCGGCATGTTGAGATCGACCTGCACGGTGCCGCATTGCCAATCGCGGCCGATGGCGTCGCGCAGCACGTATTCGAGCTTCGGCCCGTAGAAGGCGCCTTCGCCTTTGTTGAGCGTCCACGGCCGGCCGGAGGTCTTCAGCGCCGCCATCAGCGCGGCTTCCGCCTTGTCCCAGACCTTGTCGTCGCCAATGCGCTTTTCCGGGCGGTCGGAGAACTTGATGCTCACATCGGAGAAGCCGAAATCTTCGTAGATCGACAAGATCTGGTTGTTGATCTTGAGCGACTCCTCGGCGATCTGCTCCTCGGTGATGAACACATGCGCGTCGTCCTGGGTGAAGGCGCGCACGCGCATCAGCCCGTGCAGCGCGCCCGACGGCTCGAAACGGTGCACCTTGCCGAACTCGGCGAGCTTGAAGGGCAGGTCGCGGTAGGACTTGAGCCCGTTCTTGAAGATCTGGATGTGGCCGGGACAGTTCATCGGCTTGATGACAAAAATGCGCTCGTCGTCCTCGCGCGGCTGGGTGAGGAACATAGCTTCGCGGAAGGTCGCCATGTGGCCGGAGGCGACCCACAGCGAGGAATCCATGAGCTGCGGCGCGTTCACTTCGGCAAAGCCGAACTCAAGCTGGCGGCGGCGGATGTAGTTTTCCAGCGCCTGGAACAGCGTCCAGCCCTTCGGGTGCCAGAACACCGAGCCGGGCGCCTCCTCCTGGAAGTGGAACAGGTCCATCTCGCGGCCGAGCTTGCGGTGGTCGCGCTTCTCGGCTTCCTCGAGCTGCTTGAGATAGGCGTCGAGCTCCTCCTGCTTGGCGAAGGCGGTGCCGTAGATGCGCGTGAGCATCGGGTTCTTTGAATCGCCGCGCCAATAGGCGCCGGCCACCTTCATCAGCTTGAAGGCGTTGCCGACTTTTCCCGTCGAGGTCATGTGCGGGCCGCGGCAGAGATCGAACCAGTCGCCTTGCTTGTAGATTTTGATCTGTTGGTCGGCCGGAATGGCGTCGATCAGCTCGACCTTGAACTGCTCGCCCATGTCGCGGAAGGTCTGCTTCGCCTTGTCGCGCGACCACACTTCCTTGGTGAAAGGTTTGTCACGCGCGACGATCTCCTTCATTTTTTTCTCGATGACGGGGAGATCTTCCAGCGTGAACGGCTGGTTGCGGAAGAAATCGTAATAGAAGCCGTTCTCGATCACCGGGCCGATGGTGACCTGCGTGCCGGGCCAGAGCGATTGCACTGCTTCGGCCAGTACGTGCGCGGCATCGTGCCGGATCAATTCGCGCGCGCGCGGGTCCTCGCGATTGATGAACTCGATCTTGGCGTCGCGCTCGATCGGATCGGAAAGATCGGCGAGCATGCCGTCGAGCGCCATCGCCACGGTGCGTTTGGCGAGCGAGGGCGAAATGCCCTTGGCGACGTCCAAACCTGTTGTGCCTGGGGGATAGTCCCGACGCGCGCCATCGGGAAAGGTCAGCGCGACACTTTGCGCCATAGCCATCGTCTCCTTGCTCACTCGCTGCCTACGAACGCAGGTAAGCGTGGCATCGATATAGCAGGGGAATTTGGCGGCGCAACTGGCTTCAGGCGAGCGTCCGGCCCATGAGGCCGGAGCGGTAGATGCTCGCGACCGTCAGCACCGCCAGCGCCGCCAACAGCCCGCTCAGATTCGCGAGGAACTGGCTGGCGGCCTCGATATTGCTGCCGATGGCATAGCCAAGGCCCAAATAGGCCGAGGTCCAGACCACGCGGCCGGCGGCTGCGAATACCAGGAAGGCCGGCCAGGGATAGCGGCTGAAGCCGGCGAGCAGGCTCATCAGCGAGCTCAGCTGCGAGGCGAGCGTGCGCGAGATCAGCACGGTCAATCCGCCCCAGTGCGAAAACAGCACCTGCAGGCGCGCAAATCGCTCGGGCGAATAGCCGATCCAGTGGCCGCGCCGGGCGAGGGATTTTTCAGTGACCAGGCGGCCGACCAGGAAGGCGACCGCGTCGCCAATGACCGACGCTATGACCGCGATGACGGCCGCCCACAGCCATTGAATCTGGCCAAGCGCCGCGAGCGAGCCGGCGAGCACGGTCACCAGCCCGGTCGGCAGCGGCAGGCCGGCGGCGCCGAGCAGCAGCGTCAGCGCCAGCGCCGGATAGCCATAGGCGAGCACGGCCAAGAGCACGCGGTCGGAGAGGCCGCCTTGCGTCTTCTCAGGCGTATCGGGCGGCGGGGCACTGGCGCCGATGGCGCGCTGCACCTCGCGCACAAAATCAAAGTGCGCGACGCCGCGGCGGCTGGAAATGGAGATGAGGCTTTCGTTGCGGTCGGTGTCAGCAGGCAGACCGAGCCGCGCGCGGAGCTCGGCGAGCGGCACGTGATAGGTCATCGCGACATGATTGAGCGTCATCCAGCCGCGCAGGCTGCTCAATTGCGGGCGGCCGATTTCGTATGCCGAGCGCAGCAACAGGAAGGAGTGATAGCTGCGCAAGCCGAAAATCACCGCGGCGAGGGCGGCGAAGATCATCACCAGCGTGAGGATGCGGGCGGCGCGTCGGGTCATGGCGAATCGGGCGAGGCTTTGGTGCCTCGCCACCTGCCATAGCGCCAGGGCAGCCACCAATGCGCGCGGGCGGGAAGCCGTTCCGGCACGAAATCGAGCCCGGCCGTGCCCCACGGGTGACAGCGCAAGATGCGCGCGAACGCCATCCAGCCGCCCGCCCACAGGCCGAAGCGGTCGATCGCCTGCTCGGCATAGTCGGAGCAGGTCGGCAGATGCCGGCAGCGCGGGCCGATCAGCGGCGACAGCGTATAGCGATAGAGCAAGACCATGCCGCGCCCGGCGAGCCGCGGCAGCCGTGCAAAATTTTTTGTCTCATGGTTCTCGCTCATCGCCGCCATGAGAGTTCCAGTTCGAGTTCCATTGCAAGCCGGCAAAGTTCCTTAGGTGCCTTTCAAGTCACGCTTTTTGCCCGCTTCTTCGGCAAAAAAGTCGTGTGCCGGCCGTTATTTTACACTAGACCCGAATCCATCCGGACTTTACTTTCGATACGTCGCAATGATGGGGATCGTGCCGCCACCCAAAACAGAACGTGGAGCAGCCACGCGCAAGAATAAGAATCACGACGGCGGCGATAAACGGGGGTCTTAGCATGCGTCGCTCTCATGCGGCTGCTCTAGTGCTTGCGTTTGCGGTGCCAATGCTGCTGCCGGCCGTCTCGCACGGCACCGATCGCACCCTGCCGATGCGTTTCGATCTGCGCCAGGAAGGCCCGGCGAAGGTGTGCGGCAGCAAGTGCCGGCTCTGGATCTCGGCCAGCGGCGCCATCACGGCGGATACCCCGCGTGACTTTGAATTGTTCGCGCGCGATCGCGATCTCGCCGGCGCCACCGTCGTGCTCGACAGCGACGGCGGCTCGGTACACGGCGCCATCGCGCTCGGCCGCGAAATCCGCGGCCTCGGCCTCGACACCACGGTCGGCCACACTGTCGATCTCGACGGCGGGCATGGGCTGGCGCGCGCGAAGCTCTCGCCGCGCGCCGATTGCGAATCGATGTGCGCCTTCGTGCTGGTTGCCGGCGTGCGCCGCGCAGTGCCGCCGGAAGCGCGCGTGATGGTGCACCAGATTTGGCTGGGCGACCGCCGCGAGGACCCGACCGCGGCGAGCTACTCGGCCGAGGACCTCGTGCTGGTGCAGCGCGATATCGGCAAGCTGGCGCAATATACCGCCGAGATGGGCGCCTCGATCGAGTTGCTCGATCTCGCGCTGCGCATTCCGCCCTGGGAGCCGATGCATGCCTTGACGCACGCCGAAATCACCAGCACGCGCGTTGCGACCGAAGAGAGTATCGCTGCGGCCTCCGCCACAGTCGCCAGCTCCCCGGCTGCTCCCGCAAGACCGGAGCAGTTGCCGAGCATGACCGACGGCGTGCGCGCCAGCGCGATCAGCGAACAGCGCTGGGCCGTGGTCGACAACAAAGGTGGGGCGGCGCTGGCGCGCCGGCATCCGCTCACCATTTCCGGCGAGGACATCGGCAGTTTCGACCTCTTGGTCGCTTGCGGGCCCGGTCCCGACAGCTACGACGTCAGCTATATCGAGCGTCGTCACATCGGCCGGCAGGCGCCGCTGCCCGACCAGCTCGGCGCCATCAGTGTGGCGGCCGGCAGCAGCGTTGCCAGTCTGAAAGTAATATCGACCCAGCGTCGCAGCGATCCCGACGAGCTCGTGACCTATGCGTCGGCGGCGGTGCCGGCCAGCCTGATCGGCGCTTTTGCCGCCGCCGGCAATCACTCGATGATGGTCACCACCAAGAGCGATGCGATCCTCACCGCGATCCGTCTCGGCAATACCGGCGCGCAGCAGAACCTGCCGCAGCTCGCCGCGGCGTGCCAGAAGGCGCTCGGCGACCGCGCCGCTCTGCCGCTGCGCCGTGCGGGCGGGCTGGCGTCGGCGAAGTGACTCTGTCATGCCCGGCCTTGTGCCGGGCATCCACGCCTTCGCAGCTTATCGAGAAGAAAGTCGTGGATGGCCGGGACAAGCCCGGCCATGACGTTCACTAGGCCTGTTTGCGCTTGGCTTCGATCTGATCGAGCGCGGAGACCACGGCATCGAAGGTGAGCATGGTGGAGGCGTGGCGCGCTTTGTAGTCGCGCACCGGCTCGAGCACGGCGACGTCGGCCCATTTGCCGGTGGGCGGCGGGCCGTTCTCCTTCAGCATCTTGCGCACGGTGTCACGCAGCGCGCGCAGCTCCTCCGGCTTCGAACCGACCACGTGGCGGGCCATGATCGAGGATGAGGCCTGGCCGAGCGCGCAGGCCTTCACGTCATGGGCGAAGTCGGCGACTTCGCCGCCCTTCATGGTGAGGTCGACGGTGACGGTCGAGCCGCACAGCTTGGAATGGGCGGTGGCGCTGGCGTCGGGCGCCGGCAGCCGCCCTAAGCGGGGGATATTGCCGGCCAGGTCGAGGATTTTGGCGTTGTAAACGTCGTTCAACATTGAGGTTTTGACGATTCACCCAGCGACGTTTGCTTACGTCCCGCAAACGAATATATAGGGATGGACCCTGCGGCGCGAGAAGGTCGCAGGCGTGGCGTAAAGCCATGCAGAATGGGAATGCAGCGTCCTCAAGCGACGCGGCCCCCGGTGACACCCCCGGCTCCTGAGTTGAGCCGGTCGAACGGAGAGACCCGTCATGGATGCAAAGAACACTACCAATGTCGCGCCTTGGCCCAAGCAGGGCCTGTCCGAGCATGTGCGGGCGGCCCCGACCCCGGTCGAGCCGCGCCCGTCGCGCGAGCAGGCGGAAGCGGCGGTGCGCACGCTGATCGCCTATGCCGGCGACAACCCGGCGCGCGAAGGCGTGCTGGAGACGCCCAAGCGCGTGATCGACGCCTACGAGGAACTGTACCAAGGGTATCGCGAGTGCCCGGTCGAGGTGCTCGACCGCACCTTCAGCGAGACCGGCGGCTACGACGACTTCGTGCTGGTCAAGGACATCGGCTTCAATTCGCATTGCGAGCACCACATGATGCCGTTCTTCGGCAAGGCGCATGTCGCCTATATGCCGGTGGAGCGGGTGGTGGGCCTGTCGAAGCTCGCGCGCTTGGTCGACGTCTACGCCCGGCGCCTGCAGACGCAGGAGCATCTGACCTCGCAAGTGGCGACCGCGATCGACGAAATCCTCAAGCCGCGCGGCGTAGCGGTGATGATCGAGGCCGAGCACATGTGCATGTCGCTGCGCGGCGTCGAGAAGCCCGGCGCGCTGACGGTGACCACGCATTTCACCGGCGCGTTCCGCGACGATCCGAACGAGCAGGTGCGGTTCATGACCATGCTGCGGGGCGCGCAACGCTAGCCCCGCGTTTTACGCGCGAGGCGTTCCTTGGCTGACAAGTCCGCTATCGAGGAAGGCTTGGGCTTCGCGCCGCAGTTCGGCGCGGATGGCCTCGTCACGGCCGTCGTTACCGATGCCAAATCGGGCGACGTGCTGATGGTCGCGCATATGAACCAAGAGGCGCTTCGCCGGACGATCGAAAGCGGCGAGGCCTGGTACTACAGCCGCTCGCGTAAAGCGCTGTGGAAGAAGGGCGAGAGCTCCGGCCACGTCCAGCGCGTGCTCGAGCTGCGCGTCGACTGCGATCAGGATGCGCTCTGGCTCAAGGTCGAGCAGCAGGGCGGAGGCGCCTGTCACAGCGGACGGCGCTCCTGCTTCTACCGCGCGGTGCCGCTCGGCAAGAAGGGTAGCGCGACGCTCGAATTCCGCGACGCGGACAAGGTGTTCGATCCGGGCAAGGTTTATAAGTAAGTCTCGTCCCGGGCGCGGCGCAGCACGAAGTGATGCGCTGCATACCCGGGACCTTTCCACATTCTAAGTTTGCTAAGGCCCCGGATCTGCGGTGCACCGCTGTCGCGATGCACCGCGTCCGGGACACGCGTCACGCTTTCACCCGCTCCAGCAGCGCCTGCGCGCGCGAGAGGTGCGGGCGGTCATACATCTTGCCGTCGATGCCGACGGTGCCGGCGCCCGGCTGCGCTGCGAAGGCCGCGATAATCGATTTCGCTTTCTCGATCTGCTCTTGCGTGGGCGTGAACACCGCGTTGATCACCGGCACCTGCGCCGGATGAATGGCGAGGCGGCCGGTGAAGCCGTCGCGGCGCGCGATTTCCGTGTCCTTGCGCAGTACCTCGGCGTTGCGGAAATCGACGTGGATGGTTTCGATCGCCGGCACCTTCGCCGCCGCGGCGCCGTAGAGGCACATGGCGCGCGCGATGCGATAGGGCTCGGTGAGTTCGCCATTCGGCTCGCGGTTGGCTTCGGCGCCGAGCTCGGCTGAGAGATCTTCCGGGCCCCAGGTCATGCCGATCAGCCGTGCGCTGCAATTCTTGTAAGTGCCGGCAGTGAACAGGCCGGCGGCCGATTCGACGGTTTGCGCCAAAATCTTGATTGAGCCTTCCGGCAATTCGGCGATGGCCTCGCGCGCGGTTAGTTTTGCGTCGATATGGGTGACGGTCGCGCCGCCTTCGGCTTTGGGAAACAGAATGGCGTCCGGCGCGCCCGGCACCACCGCGTCGAGATCGGCGTCGGTCATGCCGGTGTCGAGGCCATTGATGCGCACCAGCAGGCGCGGGCCCGTCTTGCCTTTGGCGCTTTTGAGAAAATCGAGCGCCGCCTTGCGCGCCATAGCCTTGCGCTCGCGCGCTATCGAATCCTCGAGATCGATGATGACGCCGTCGGCGCCGCTCGCAAAAGCCTTGTCGAGCTTGCTGCCGCCGTCGGCGGGCACGAACAGAAGAGAGCGCATAAAGTTTGCCGTCACGCAGCGCTCAGGACTGCTTTTTTGACCGCCTGGGGCAGGACGATCGTGCGAAACAAGCTCTTCGGATAAAGATAGTCGCTTCCCGATTCATCGACAATGCGCACCAACCCATGCTCGTCCGCGTCCGCATCCCGGAGCGCGACGTAAATCTTCCGCTTCTCGAGCGATGCCGGATAATCGGCATTTTCGATACAAACGACCAACTGTTTTGTTGCGGTCTTCGCCATCGGTTCTCGCATTTTTACAAGAGATATTTGATCTA
>Ga0335081_10005416_pt1 | contig 20196 bp, 13 predicted proteins | sample Lox_Sample_35_FD_206713 | JGI IMG/M metagenome (GOLD analysis project Ga0335081, IMG submission 206713) | Soil microbial communities from Loxahatchee National Wildlife Refuge, Florida, United States - Lox_Sample_3.5 | ecosystem: Environmental > Terrestrial > Soil > Wetlands | place: USA... | reverse complement strand
GCCCACGCGGTGGTGGATGGGAACGTGTTGCGTGTCATCTCTCGCGTGTGTGGCGACGGTGCGGACATTCAAGCTTCCAAGACACGCGTCCGGTTCCAACGAATTGCGGATGAATGGTTGGATCGCCGCGATCCCGGGCTGTTCAATCAGGCGATGATGGAACTGGGCGCCACTATTTGCCTGCCTCGTGCCCCGCGATGCGCCGCATGCCCCGTTTCGCGGTTCTGTGAAGCACTCCAGACGCAGCGGCAGCACGAGCTCCCCGTCAAGGGCGGCAAGCGGGCCGCCGAGCGCATCGGCCTCGAAGTCGTCATCATCACGAGAAAGGGAAGCGTACTCTTGCGGCGCCGCGCTGGCGCGGAGTCGCTGATGGCTGGGTTCTGGGAACTGCCCGCGCCGGAGGATGTGCCGGGCTGGCGTCCAGGTACTACGCTCGGGTCGTTCCGCCACACCATCACGCATCATCACTACACCATCACCGTGCTGACGGGTAACTTGCCGGAGGCTCCGCGGAGTTTTCAGTGGCGAAGCATGCGGACGCTCACGCGAATTCCGCTCTCCACGATTGCGCGGAAAGCGCTGAGGTTGCTGGGTGCATCAGCGAAATCAGGTCGCGCCGCCGGCAACATGGGGGCTCCGTTGGTTAGTAGCTAAGCATGGCAGCTGGTTCGCAAACTCCCGGTTATCTGGAAATGGCCGTGGATTGCAAAACCGGGCGTATAATTGCTCTGAGATCAGGGTATGCGAATACTGGCGTTTTTGCTTGCCTGCTCGATCGCTCCCGTGAGTCTCCATGCGAATGTCGATGGAACGCCAGTAGGTTATGCGGGAGTTCCAAACGGAGTCCCCACGGATCATGGCGGTGCGACCTGTGCGAGTTGCCATGGCGGCGGCCCGCCCGTAAACGCAGCCGGCCGCTTTTCCCTCACGGTCACGAATTTCAGCCCAGGAGTCCAGCAAGACATCGCGGTGCAAATCAACGACTCGGCTGGCCGCTTGTTCGCATTTCAGCTCACGTCCCGCTTGGCCAGTGACCAGACCAAGCCGGGCGGGACTTTTGTGCCGACCCCTGGCCAGACGCAGGTGCTATGTGGCAATGGACAGCCGGGGCCATGCAGGGGTGGCGTGGAATATGTGACAAATTTAGCAGCCGCGGCACAGCCGCAAACGCCGGGTACGCGGACATTCACCATCACCTGGGTTCCGCCAGGCACGAACGTGGGGCCTGTGGTTTTTTATGTATCGGCGATCGCGGCGAACGGTGATGACACTCCGTTGGGTGACCATGTCTACGGGGTTTCGGGCCAGGAAGTTGGTGCCGCACCGTGCAGCCTTACCGGCACTCCCGCATTCAATCCACAGGGAGCGGTCGAGGATGCGGCAGCTTCACATATCACCATCGCATCCTATGGCTTGTTTCGCATCAACGGTTCCGGTTTCTTCGCTGCCGGTGCACCGGGCTACGCGGCGACCCTGACCGATCTGGATAGTCATGGGAACTGGCCCACGGAGCTGGCATGCGTTTCGGTGTTGATCAACGGCACCGCGGCGCCCGTCTATTATGTCAGCAACCAGGAGATTCACGCGCAAGCCATCAACTTTCCCACGGCAGAAGGGGCCGATGTACAAGTCATCCTGAATCCGGGCGCACCGAACCAAATCAAGGGACCGGCCTACACCGCTTCGGCCGCACCGGTGGCGCCGAGGCTATTCACTTTCAGCGGGGCAGGCACGGGGAATGCGGCAGCCTTCGAGGCGACCAAGAACGCCGACCTGGCGGATCCTTTGGTAATCCCGACTGGAGTCAGCGCCTCCAAGGGTGATCTCATCGAGCTTTTCGGCACGGGTTTTGGCGCCGTCCCGGGGTATGTTGCGGGTCAGTTTGCGTTGACTCTCGCTCCGCTAACAAGTCCTGTCAGCGTCTCGATCGGAGGCGTGAAGGTTCCGGACGACGACATTGTGTACGTGGGCCTGGCGCCGGATCCTACGCGCCAGGAGAACGCTCCGGGGCTCTATGCCGTCGTGGTGCGTGTGCCGAAACTGCCGGCTGGTGACCAGACGGTGACAGTAACGGTGGGGAGCTCATCCACACAGGGTCAGGTGACCATTCCCATCCAGAGCCAATAACGAGCGGATCCCTCTGCGGGAGATTTTCGGTCTGGCTCGCCCACTCTGTTGGCGAAAGACCACAATTTTCGTGCCACGCATTCTTTTGTCGCTCGTGGCGCTGGCGTGGGGAATCCCGCTATGCGCGCAAGGGTCGCCGAGCTCCACGGCGCCTGCTTACACCGTAGCTACCATCGTCAATTCCGCAACCGGCACCGCCGACGCGCTGGCCCCCAATACTATCGCGACGATATACGGATCCAACTTGACCGATGGACCTACTATTGCCGCTAGTGGCTCAAACCCCAGCGCGCCGTTGCCTCAGGAATTGGGGAACGTGCATGTGTATCTACCCTTGGGCCCTGTTTCCCTTTACTATGTCTCACCGCAGCAGATCAATTTTCTAATTCCGGCCGACTTGCGGCCCGGCGAGATGGATCTGTTTGTCGCGTGCGATGGCCTCGCCGGTCCGGTGGTGCGGATCACGCTGCACGATGCCGGGCCGGGCCTCTTTCAGTCGGGATCGGGAGTGGTTACCGCCACCCACTCCGATGGCAGCCTGGTCACCAAGGGCCATCCGGCACGGCGCGGGGAGACGGTGTCGGTATACGGTACGGGTTTCGGTCCTACCACACCCAACGTGGCCACCTCAGTTCCGGCACCGATCACGAATCTGACTACGTTTCACGTGCTGGTAAGCGGAGTGGCTCTGCCCGGCGCCAGCGTTCTCTATGCCGGCGTGGTACCGTACACGCCCGGTCTTTACCAGGCGACGTTCAAACTGCCCAAGTCCGTTACGCCGAATCCGGAGATCCGCGTTGCCGTCGGCGAGCAGACCAGTCCACCCCATCTCAAGTTACCTCTGCAATAGCGCCAGGATGCCGTAACCATCGGCACGCGCCTCGGGTCTAAGGAATTAGGCTAGAATAGCGGAAAGGGGCTATTTATGCGGATTTTCGTTTGCCTCGCAATCCTCACGTGTGCCGCCGGCAGTCTGCCCGCTCAAGACGTGGCGCCGGCTCAGGACGCGGTGAAACCCGAACCCGCGAAGGCCGGCGACTACCTGATCGAGACCGGAACCAAGATTCCGCTGACACTGATCAACAGCATCAGCACGAAACACTCCGTGGAGGGTGATCGCGTATATCTGGAGACTGCGTTTCCGATCATGGTGAAGGGACGCATCGTGATCCCGCCCGGCAGCTACGTGGCGGGCACGGTCACCGAAATCAAGCGGCCGGGGCGTGTGAAGGGCCGCGGCGAACTATTCCTCCGCTTCGATTCGCTGACCCTGCCGAACGGCGTCACCCGCGATTTTCGCGCGCGTATCGGCACCATGGACGGGAGCTCCCCTGAAGATTTTGACCGCAAGGAAGGGAAGATCACGAGCGAAGGCAGCAAGAGCGGTGATGTGCATACAGTCGAGGAGGCCACCACTGCCGGAGCTTCGGTCGGAATCATCGGCGGTATCGCCACCGGGCACTATGGGATGGGCGCCGGAATTGGCGCTGCCGCTGGAGCCGCCGCCGGCCTGATGGGCGTACTGCTCACGCGCGGCCCCGACGCGGTGCTCGCCAAAGGCAGCACGATCGAGATGATTCTCGATCGCCAGTTGCACTTCCAGGACAACGAGCTGAACTTCGGACCTATGCAGCCGGTTCAAGTATCCAATAGCGCACCGCCGGGCAAGAAAGACTCCAGCGCGATCCCCACGCGCCGCTTCCCCTTCTGATCGCGCCGCCAGCTACCATCCCATTTGCCGCATGCGTTCCGAAATCCGGGCGCTATAGTCGTTCATGCGCGCCGGTTTGCGCCGTAGCGGCGCAGGCAGAATGGCAGCCAGGCGCGTTCCCTGGTCCCGGTCTATGCGCGCCGCGCTCATGCCGTAGTGAAATTGGGCGGCAGCTTCCGCGCCATACACGCCGGGCCCCCACTCCACCACGTTCAAGTAAAGCTCCAGAATGCGGTGCTTGCCGAGGATGTGTTCGGCCAGCGGAACCAGCGTGAATTCGATTCCCTTGCGAATGGCGGAGCGGCTTGTCGTCAGAAACAAGTTCTTCACAAGCTGCTGCGTGATGGTGGAAGCGCCGCGCGTCCGGCCGCCTTCCATGCTTTCGTCGAATGCGATCTGCACCTGGTTCCAATCGAAGCCATGGTGTTGGTAGAAGCGGGCGTCTTCCGCGGCAATGACGCCGTGCTGGAAGTCGATCGAGATGTGGTCGAGGGGGACGAATCGGTACCGCTTATGATACGGGGTTCGATGGATCAGGGCCTGGATGTGCCGCTGTAACTGCACCGCAGTGAACAACGGGTCAATCCGCCGCAGCGCTGCCATTGACAGCGCGATGCAGACATAGAACACAAGCGCGGCGGCAACCGCGAGCCACAGCAACCGTCCGAGCCATCCGCGCCGCGATCGACGGGCCGGTTGAGGGGCAATCCTTACACTGCGCACCGCCACAATGCCAGCATACGAGATGCCGCCAGGCAGATGATATACTGCGTTTCCGTTCCATGCGCAGTGCGCTGCAAATCGCGGCCTGGACGCTTTGTGCCGGTTTGGCTTGGCCGCAGGGTCCGGAGGGCGGCCCGCAACCTCCGGCCACGCCCGCAGACTTGGCGGCTGGCGAGCATTTTTATCGTACGGAGTGCGCCTACTGTCACGGCCCGCACGGCGAAGGAGGACGTGGCGCGACCCTGGCGCGTCCCCGGCTACCGCACGCATCCGACGATGCAGCGCTGTTCGCAGTGATCGAAAACGGAATCCCCGAAACGGAAATGCCTGGCCACTGGTTCGCTCCGCACGAGATTTGGCAGCTTATCGCGTATGTGCGGACTCTCGGTCGCATCAAGCCGGAAAAGATCGACGGCGATCCGATGCGCGGGGAAAGGCTGTTCTCCGGCAAAGGCGGTTGCGGCCGCTGCCATACCGTGAACGGCCGCGGCGGGGCGCTCGGCCCGGATTTGACCGACATTGGTGAGCGCCGCAGTGTTCCTTACCTGAAAGAGTCTTTGCTCGATCCCGAAGCGGCGGTGCCGGAAGGATTCCTCCAGGTCCAATTGGTCACTCTTGACGGTCGGCGGATTACGGGTGTCCGGTTGAATGAGGATACTTTCTCCATTCAGATCCGTGATTTATCCGATAACTTCCGATCCTTTTTTCGGAGCGAGTTAGTTGAGGTCATTAAACAATTCGGTAAGTCGCCTATGCCGAGTTATAAAGAGGTATTTACTCCCAGTGAGCTCAATGACTTGGTTGCTTATCTCGATTCGCTCCGGGGAATATCATGAGGCAGCTCATCCTGTATTTCTTCTCGATGTCCAGCCTGGTTGCCCAAGTGCCTTCTGAGCGAATAACTAAAGCGCCAACGGAGCCAGAAAGCTGGCTCACCTATTCAGGTGACTACCAGGCTCACCGCTTTTCAAGGCTGCATCAAATTGACCGGTCAAATGTGAATCGCCTAAAGATTGTCTGGATGTACCAGATCAAGACCCACCACAAATTCGAAACTTCTCCATTGGTATTTGACGGCGTCATGTACATCACCGAGCCGCCAAGCGACGTAACCGCCATCGATCTTCGCACCGGCAGGCCCATCTGGAGCTTTCGCCGTGGCGTGCCGCCGGTGCCGGTCTGTTGCGGCCAGGTCAATCGCGGCGTGGCTGCTCTCGACGATCAGTTGTTCATCGGCACGCTGGATTCCCACCTGATCGCTCTCGACATGAAGACCGGCCGGGTCCGCTGGGACGTTGTGGTCGCGGACTACAAGACCGCGCACTCCATCACCCTGGCTCCGCTGGCGATAAAAGACAAGGTGATCATCGGAATCGCGGGCGCCGAATTCGGAATCCGCGGATTTCTTGACGCCTATGATGCTAAAACCGGCAAGCGCGCCTGGCGTTTCTGGACTGTACCAGGGCCCGGGGAACCCGGGAACGAAACCTGGTCAATCGATAGCTGGCAGCATGGTGGCGCTCCCACCTGGATAACCGGAGCATTCGATCCGGCCGCCAACTTGCTCTACTGGGGCACAGGAAATCCCGGACCGGTCTACCGGGGAGATGTGCGCCAGGGAGACAACTTATATTCTGATTGTCTCATCGCGCTCGATGCCGACTCTGGCAAGCTGAAATGGCATTTCCAGTTTACGCCACATGACGTAAATGATATAGACGCCAACGAAATTCCTGTACTCATAGACGCGGAGTTCCGCGGCACACCGCGTAAATTAGTTCTTTTTGGAAATCGCAACGGCTTCTACTACATACTGGACAGAGTAACCGGCGAATTCCTGCTCGCCAAGCAGTTCGCCAATCAGACCTGGGCGAAAGGCATAGATGAGCATGGCCGCCCGATACCCAATCCAGCCACCGCTCCGAACCCGGAAGGCGCGACTGTCTACCCAGATGACGACGGAACGGCAAACTGGTTTAGCCCATCGTACAATCCGCAAACGGGACTGTTCTATCAGAACACCAGGGAGAAGGGTGCGACCTACTATCTGACTGAGGCGCCCTATGTACCGGGAAGGCAGTTCTTGGGGGCCAGCCGCCGCGCCCTTTCGGGCGTCGAGCCCTGGGGCGCTCTTCGCGCCCTCGAGTCCTTGACCGGCGAATTGAAATGGGAGTTTCGCCTGCCCACGCCACCATGGTCAGGGATTCTCTCGACTGCCGGCGGCCTGGTTTTTTCAGGCGATATGGAAGGGAACTTCTTCGCGCTGGACGCGGCGGTCGGCAGGCTCCTGTGGCGATTGCAGACCGGCGGACCCATCTGGGCCGCTCCCATCACGTACAGAAACGAAGGCAAGCAGTACGTGGCCATCGCCGCGGGCAGCGCAATCATTGTCTTCGGTCTTGACTGACTCGATCTGCTAACAACCTCTGGCGCTCCACCCTGCAGTGAACTTAGTGAGTGCGATAGCATGAAGAAGAACTCCTATATATGTGGATTGTCCGATTAGCCCTCAGGCGCCCGTACACCTTTGTCGTCATGTCCATGGTGATCGTAATTTTGGGCGTTCTGGCGATCTTTCGCATGCCCACCGACATCTTTCCTAACATCGACATTCCGGTGGCGAGCGTAATCTGGAGTTACAGCGGCCTCTCGCCTGAGGAAGTGGCGGAGGTCATTACCATCCGTTGCGAGCGGAGCTTCACCACCTCCGTCAATGATATCGAGCACATGGAATCGCAGTCCTTGCCGGGGCTCTCTATCATCAAGGTTTTTTTCCATCCCAATGCCAAAATCGAGGCGGCCGTAGCGCAACTCGCTGCCAGCTCGCAATCGGTGCTGCACTCACTGCCGCAGGGTATCTTTCCGCCCTCGATCCTCCGCTATAACGCGTCGAGCGTTCCCATTCTGCAACTGAGCCTTTCGAGCGACACTCTGAGCGAGCAGGTGATCTACGACTACGGGTATAACTACATCCGAACCCAGATGGCAAATGTGCAGGGGGCAAGTTTCCCGTTGCCTTTCGGGGGCCGCCCGCGTCAGATCATGGTCGATATCGACCCGCATGCACTCTATGCGCAGGGGCTCTCGGCGGCGGACGTGGCCGTTGCCATTAACGCTCAGAACATCATCCTGCCCTCCGGCATCGCTAAGATCGGCACACGCGAGTACAACGTCCGCTTGAATGGCAGTCCGGATGTCGTCGAGGCATTCAACAACCTGCCCCTCAAGCAGACCAATGGCGCGACGGTCTACATCCGCGACGTGGCTCATGTGCGGGACGGTTATGCGGTGCAAACTAATATCGTGCGCCACAACGGCGCGCGCGGAGCCCTGCTCACGGTGCTCAAGAACGGAGCGGCTTCCACGCTGGACATCGTACGCCGGCTGAAGGAGATTCTGCCGCGCGTCCGCTCCACTTTGCCGCCCGCGCTTCGCGTGAAGCTGCTGTTCGATCAGTCCGTCTTCGTGCGCGCCGCCATCAACGGCGTGCTGAAAGAAGCGGTGATCGCCGCGCTCCTTACCGCTCTGATGATTCTCCTTTTTCTCGGGAGCTGGCGCAGCACGTTAATCGTGTGCATTTCGATCCCGCTCTCCATCCTGACTTCGCTAGCCATCCTGCACCTGCTGAACGAAACCGTCAACGTGATGACGCTGGGCGGTCTCGCGCTCGCCGTGGGCATTCTGGTGGATGACGCCACCGTCGAAATCGAGAATATTCACCGCAATCTGGGGCAGGGAAAACCGATCGTTCGTGCGATTCTGGAAGGGGCGCAGCAGATTGCCGTGCCGGCGTTCGTATCAACGCTATGCATCTGCATCGTCTTCGTACCCGTGGTTTTCCTCACTGGAGCGGCGAAATATCTGTTCACGCCACTGGCTCTGGCGGTTGCGCTGGCCATGATGGCCTCCTACATCCTCTCGCGAACCCTGGTTCCGACAATGGTGAAGTACCTGGTTCGCGCCGAGGTGGGCCGCTATCGCGTGCCCGAAGGCGAGCAGCACGGCTCGGGCATTTTCTGGCAGATCCATCACGGTTTCCATCGCGGATTCGAGGGCATGCGCGAACGTTACCGCCGTCTGCTGGACGCTGCCCTGCACCACCGTAAGCTTGTGGCTCTCTGCTTTTTTTTGATCACGGTGGCGTGCGCGTCGCTGTATCCGTTCATCGGGACGGATTTTTTTCCGCAGGTGGACGCGGGCCAGATCCGGTTGCACGTGCGCGCGCCTGCCGGTACGCGGGTCGAAGAGACAGAGCAGTATTACGCCCGCGTGGAAAGGACTATTCGCCAGGTCATTCCGTCGAGCGAGTTGTCCGACATCCTGGACGATATCGGCCTGCCCTACAGCGGCTTCAACGTGGCTTTCAGCGATGCCGGGATCATCGGCGATTTCGACGGCGAAATCCTGGTTTCGCTGAATCCCGCGGAACATGGGCCTACCGCAAGCTATGTCCATGAACTGCGGCGCCGCCTCAAAGCCGAATACCCCGAACTGATCGTCTTTTTTCAGCCCGCGGATATTGTCGGGCAGACGCTGAACTTCGGCTTACCCGCTCCAATCGACGTGCAGGTAGTCGGCCCTCTGAATAACGCGCCTGCGAATTATCAGATGGCCCGGCAGATCGAACGACGCTTGTCGCTCATTCCGGGCGCGGTGGACGTGCACGTGCACCAGGTCCTCAACGTCCCCGAGTTGCGCCTCAACGTGGATCGCACGCGCGCCGAGCAACTCGGGCTGACCCAGCTCAACGTCGCGAACAGTCTGCTGGTTTCGCTCAGCTCCAGCCTGCAAGTCTCACCCAACTACTGGATCAATCCCGCCAATCAAATCGACTATCCGGTCGCCGTCCAGACGCCCGAGTACCGCGTAGACTCGACCGCGGCTCTGCTCTCGACTCCCGTGCACACCGGCGGCAGCCGCTCCACGCAACTGTTGAGTAACCTGGCCCAGCTCGATCGCGGAACCACGGCCTCGGTGGTGGATCATTACAACGTGCAGCCGGTTTACGACGTATACGCCAACGTGCAAGACCGCGATCTGGGAAGCGTGGCGCACGAGGTGAATCGCGTCCTCGATGAGTTCCGCCCCAAGCTTGCGCGCGGCAGTTTCTTCGAAATGCGGGGCCAAGTCGAAACCATGCAGAGTTCTTTCGTGGGTCTGGGGATCGGCCTGGTGTTTGCCATTCTTCTGGTCTACTTCGTGATGGTGGTCAACTTCCAATCCTGGCTCGACCCGTTCATTATTCTGATGGCGCTTCCGGGTGCGCTCGCCGGCATTCTCCTCATGCTATTTCTCACGCAAACCACGGTGAGCGTGCCCTCGCTGATGGGCGCTATCATGAGCATTGGGGTGGCCACCGCCAACAGCATCCTGTTGGTGAACTTCGCCAACGATCTGCGCCACACGGGCGAGGACGCTCGCACGGCCGCGCTCGAAGCCGGATTCACGCGGCTGCGCCCGGTCATCATGACGGCGCTGGCGATGATCGTGGGAATGGTGCCTATGGCGCTCGGAATTGGCGAGGGCGGGGAACAGAATGCGCCGCTGGGACGCGCGGTCATCGGAGGGTTGTTGATGGCCACGTTCGCCACGCTGTTCTTCGTCCCCGTGGTTTACAGCGTATTGCGGCGCAAGCCACCGCTGGGCGTCGAAGAACTCGAAGCCGAGACGGAAATTTAAGGAGCGCGATTGGCTGTCAGGGACCCCATCGTTTCAGAGAGGCAGGAGCGTCAAACAGAGCCGCCCCGGCGGGCCAGCCGTGGGGCGCTTTTGAGTGTGTTTCTGGTTCTCGCGCTGGTCGTAACTGGAGCGATCGCGTTTGGGTTGCGGCCCCGCCTGGCGCGCGACAAGGCTCTGGCCGCGGCTTCCGAGGCGGTTGACGAGAAGCTGCCGGTTGTGAGCGTCGCTCCGGCGCGCCAGTCTCCTGCGAAAACCGAATTGGAGCTGCCAGGTGATCTGCAAGCCGAAGTTGAGACGCCGATCTACGCGCGCGCCGACGGTTACCTGCGGAGGCGCATGGTCGACATCGGGGACCACGTGCGCAAGGGTCAGCTGCTGGCGGAAATCGATACCCCGGAACTCGATCAACAGTTGAGCCAGGCGCGCGCCGGCCTGGCGCAATCTCAGGCCTCGCTCGTGCAATTCGAAGCCAATCTGGTGCAGGCGAGGGCCAATCTCAAACTCGCGCAGGTCACTTGGAACCGCTGGAGCCGCCTTGCAGACCGCGGCGTATATTCCCGCCAGGATGCCGATGAGAAGCAGGCCGCGTTCGAGGCGCGTAAGGCCGACGTGGATGCGGCTGCCGCCAGCGTCGACGCAACCAAGAAGCTGGTCGATGCAAACGCCGCCAACGTGCACCGCTTGGAGGAGCTGAAGGCCTTCGCCAGTGTCGTCGCTCCGTTCGACGGCGTGGTCACCAACCGGAATATGACCATGGACCCCGGCACCCTCGTGAATTCCGGCAATGGTGGTCCAAACCGGGAGATCTTCCGTGTGGCGCAGATTCAGACCATGCGTATCTTCGTGAACGTTCCGCAGGCCTATGCGCCTCTGGTCCATGATGGCTTGCGTGCCGAACTGCGTGTCCAGGAACTGCCAGGCCAGATGTTCCCGGCCACTGTTACACGAACCACCCACTCGGTGGATGAGAGTGCCCGCACTATGCTGACTATTCTCGAAACGCCGAACCTGAAAGGCACGCTTTTGCCGGGTATGTACTCGCAGGTGAAGTTTGCGTTCTCAGGGAACAAGTCAGGCCTGCTCGTACCGGGTGATGCCCTGCTGCTGGGTCGCGAGGGTCCGCGCGTTGCGGTGGTTACGCCGGACCACACTGTTCACCTGCGCCGCATCCATATTGCGCATGATTACGGCGCTGATCTCGAAATCGACTCCGGCTTGGCCCCCGGTGAATTGGTGGTCCTGAATCCAACCGACCAGATCCGCGAGAATGCTCGCGTGGATGTCCGGACAGCAACTCAATAGAAGAAGTTCGACCTATCCGGGGAACACTTCGCATCGTCCAATCGTATCTTCCACGTAGCCGGTTCGACTGGAGTCTTGATGAAACTCACGGGTGAAATCCGCTATGCCTTTCGCACAATCCGAAGCAATCCGGGCTTCAGCCTGATTGCCATCGCCACGCTGGCGTTCGGGATCGGCGCCAATACGGCGATTTTCAGCGTGTTCGATGGAATATTACTGCGGCCCCTAGGCTATGGCGAGGAAAGCCGCCTGGTGGCCATCCACGAGGTGGTTCCGCGATTCGCCCAGATCGCCCCCAGGATCCCGGTGAATGCCCTGCACTTTCAGGAGTGGCGGAGGAATGTCAGGGCCTTCGAGCAGATGGCGATGATCGGCGGTTTGAGCGTGAACCTCACCGGATCGGGTGAGCCGGAACGGTTGGCGGGGGCGCGCGTTTCCGCCAGCCTCTTCCCCATGCTGCACGCGCCAATGCAGTTGGGGCGGACGTTCCTCGAGGAGGAGGACCAGCCAGGGCGCGATGACGTGGTCGTTCTCAGCAATAACCTGTGGCACCGCCGATTCGCGGCTGATCCGACCGTCATCGGGCGGAAGATCCTGCTAGATGGCCATCCGTACCAGGTAGTCGGGGTGCTTTCCGCCGGCTTCCATTTCCCGAAGTTGAGCCAGCTCTATGCGATGACGGTGGCGGAGGAGCGGCCTGAACTGTGGAAGCCGTTTGCGGTGAAAGCGAGCGAACTCGAAGCCATGGGCGACTTCAACTATGCCTGCATCGGGCGTTTGAGGGCGGGCGTTTCGTTCGAGCATGCGCTGGCGGAATTGAATGCGGCGCAGGCGCGGCTGGTGAGCCAACTGCCGGAGAAGGTGGAACTTCTTGCGGCGCTGGTGCCACTTCAGGATCAAATCACGAACCGGTCGCGCACGGGTCTGAGCCTCGTGTTGCTTGCGGTTGGCGCGGTGCTGCTGATCGGTTCGGTGAATATCGCGAACCTGCTGCTGGCGCGCGCGATATCCAGAAGGCGGGAACTCGCCATCCGATCCGCAATGGGCGCAAGCACCTGGCGCCTGGTGAGGCAAACTCTGGTCGAGAGCCTGCTGCTCGCGGGAATCGGCGGCGTAGCTGGCGTGCTGCTGGCGTTTGGCGCTCTTCGCGTGATCCTTACACGCGCGCCGGCGGACCTGCCGAGGTTGGACGAGATCCACGTTGACGTGCGCGTTCTGCTCTTTACAGCCGTGATCTCTGTTCTGGCCGGGTTGCTGTTCGGTATCCTTCCGGCATGGCGGCTGGCGCATACCGATCCGCAGGACGCCATGAGAACAGTAGCGCGGGGCACGAGCGAACTGCGCGGTTCGGGCAGGCTGCGGGCGATCCTGGTTGGGGTGGAAGTCGGATTGAGCACGCTGTGTCTCATGGCTGGGGGCCTATTGCTGCGGAGCTTTGTCAAGCTGCTGGATGTGGACAGGGGATTCGTGGCGCATCAGGTGGTCACCGTCAGTCTAAATCTGCCTGGCAATCGCTATCCCGATCACCCACAGACCGTGCGTTTCACGCGATCGCTGTTAGACTCGGCGCGAGCGCTCCCTGGGGTGGTGTCGGCTGGTGTTTGCAATCGGCTTCCACTGAGCGGCGAGGGGGGCAACAATCTGCTGAGCGTCGAGGGGACCAACGTGCCGTTCATGGAGCGCCCGCTAGCCGACATTCGGGGCGTCAATACCGAGTATTTCGCCACGATGGGTATTGCTCTCCGGCAAGGCAGGATCTTCGAGGAGGCGGATCTTGAGCACGGAACCGCCGTGATTTCAGCACGAACGGCCGAGCGGCTGTGGCCGGGGCAGAATCCCCTGGGCAAGCGCCTCAAGATCGGGGACCCGGACGGCCCGTTCGTCGAGGTAGCCGGTGTTGTCGGCGACGTGAAGGGTGTCACCTTGGACCGGACGCCTTCCCTCACGATCTACGTGCCCTACTGGCAGCGGCGCACGTGGGGCGGCCTGTCGCTGGCCGTCAAAACCGCGGTCGAACCGGCGGCCATTGCCTCAAGTATTCGAAGCGCGATCCGCCAGCTCGATTCCGAGTTGCCTGTTCCGCAGTTCCAAACCATGGAGCAGATCGTTGATCAATCCGTGGCGCAGCGGCGCTTCCAGATGAACTTGATTCTCCTTTTCGGAGTGGCGGCGCTGGCCTTGGCCAGCCTCGGAATCTATGGCGTTGTTTCCTATTCCGTCGCCATGCGCACGAACGAAATCGGGATTCGCATAGCTCTGGGAGCGAGGACGGCGGAGATCCTCCAGATGGTGCTGACGCAGGCAATGGCTCCAGTAGCCACCGGCCTCGCAGGCGGCCTCCTGGCATCGCTCGCCGCGGGACGTCTGTTATCCGGTTTGCTGTATGGCGTTCGGACAACGGATGCCGCAACCATCGGTGGAGTCGTGGTGACGCTCACGGCGGTTGCGTTGTTGGCCGGTCTCATCCCGGCGGGACGCGCTACTCGCGTCGATCCGATGACCGCTTTGCGCTACGACTGATTCACGGGGTACGAATCCTGGGCCGAAGCGCGCTGGCTCGATACAATAAGCACCGTGGCGGAAGTGCAAGCCGATCATTGCGGCATACTGGCGAAGGTCCCGGTCTTTGCGGGGCTCACCGAGTCCGAACTGGGTTTTCTGGCTCAACGGGCGGTCGGGCGACGCTGTTCGCCGGGAGAGTTGGTCTTTGGCGAAGGCGAGCCGTGCAAGGGGCTGTACGTAGTGGAACGCGGTCACGTCCGCATCTTCAAGAGTTCGGCCGGCGGACGCGAGCAGGTGCTCAGCATCGATGGTCCCGGCAGTTCGATCGCCGAAGTGCCTGTATTCGACGGAGGGACGTACCCCGCCTCCGGGGTGGCGATCGATGACGCGATGCTGCTGTTGGTCCGCAAGCAGGATTTTCAGGAGCTCTGCCTGGCTCAGCCGCAAGTTGCGCTCAAGGTACTGCGTATATTGGGCGCACGATTGCGGCGGCTGGTAGGTATCATCGAAGAGCTCTCGTTCACGACCGTGCGGCACCGCCTGGCGTCGCTACTCCTGCGCTTGGCGCGGCGGGAGGGAAAGCAAACCTCGGATGGAGTCGAGATCATGCTGCCCGCCAACAATCAGGAACTGGCCGCGCAGATCGGAACGGTGCGCGAACTGGTATCGCGCAATCTTTCGCGACTTCAGTCCGAGGGGATCATCAGGATCGAAGGTCGATTGGTAGTTGTGATTGATCTGCGTGCGCTCGAAGCGGAACTCCAATCCGCCGAATAGGTTATCCCTCACACAGAGAATCGCTCGCGACCGTGACTAAAGTCATAGGCGCGCGGTCCTCCACCAGCGTACTCTCAGAACATCGAGGAGAAACGATGAGCGTGATGACTGAGAAAACGGTTCGGGAGCTGGCACTGGAAATTCCGGTGGCCACAAGGGTTTTCGAGAAGCTGGGCATCGATTACTGCTGCGGCGGTAACCGGACGCTCGCACAGGCATGCCAGGCGGCGCAGGTGCCGCTGGACCAGGCGGTTGACTCGCTGGAGGTGGCCGATCTGACGGCCCGGTCGTCGCGCGAAGACCGCGACTGGCAGACGGAGCCGCTCTCGGAGTTGATCGAGCACATCAAAAACAAACATCACAAGTACGTGCGCGAGGAGACGGCACGGCTTAAGCCGCTATTCGACAAGGTTTGCTCGGTCCATGGCCAGCACCACTCAGAGTTGGTGCGACTGAAGACGGCCTTCGCGAGCCTCGCGCAGGAACTCGCGATGCACATGATGAAGGAGGAGATGGTTTTGTTCCCATATGTTGTGCGGTTGGAAGAAGCGGTGACGGAGAAAGCGCCGGTGGTGCCGCCACCATTTGGGAGCGTGCGGAACCCGGTAGCGATGATGATGCACGAGCATGACGACGCTGGCAACGCCTTACGCGAGATGCGTGAAGCCAGCAACGGCTACACCGTGCCGGCCGATGCCTGCGTCAGCTATCAGACGCTCTACAAGGCGCTGGCGGTTTTCGAGGCAGACCTGCACACGCACATTCATCTGGAGAACAACATCCTGTTTCCACGCGCGGTGGAAATGGAGCGGGCGCACTGAGGGGTTGGCTACCATGTCCGAAGTGCTGACCCGAATTGAGACGCAACAAGGCCGGCGGCTGACGCCGATGGAGACCTTCGATATCACGGCGGCGCGCGAGATGGGCCTTTCCCGATTGCTGATGGTCTACATCGCCACGGGACTGATTTTCATGCTGTTTCCCGGCACATTCCTGGGTGTCTGGAATCTGCTCGCGATCAGCAGCCGCCGTGCGCCGGGTTCGGTTTCGGCCGCGTGGGTACAAGCGCACGGTCATGCGCAAATCTTCGGCTGGATCGGGACGTTCATTCTCGGCATCGGCTTCTACTCGATCCCTAAACTGCGCCGCCTGAACCGGTTTGCCCTGCCAGCAGCATGGGCATCCTGGGCTCTGTGGACGTCGGGCGTGCTGTTGCGGTGGTTCACCGGCGTGGACCAGTGGCAGTGGCGGATCTGGTTGCCGATTTCGGCTGTACTTGAACTGATTGCGTTTCTCATCTTCTTCCGTTCCGTGAGTGGCCACCGGCCGGAAGCTGTAGGGAAGAAGACTACGGAGGCGTGGGTTTTCGTGGTGATTGCGGGGTCGGTCGGGTTGATGCTGACGCTTCTGGTCAACTTGGGCGCCGCACTATTTCTTGCTTTTCGCGGCGTATCGCCCGAGCTTCCGCTGGATTTTGATCAGCGTTTCCTGGTACTGGAGACGTGGGGATTCCTGGTTCCGTTCGTCTGGGGATTCAGCGCCAGGTGGCTGCCGGTGTTTCTGGGGCTGCGGCCGGTGCGCGGACGCGTCCTGTTGGCTGCCGTAGCCTGCAATACCGCGGGCGTGATCACTGCCCTGGCCGGTTGGATCATCGCGGCGGTATTCCTGCTGGCCGGTGGACTGATCACCGCCATCTATGCGCTTCGGCTCTTCGAATGGCCCCAACGCCCGGCCAAAGTGAAGGGGGTGCATGCGAGCTTTCCTGTTTTCATCCGGTCGGCCTATGTTTGGGCGACGATTGCGGCGGGGTTGGGGATGTGGGCGGCCCTTGCGCCCAATTCCCAAGGAATTTGGGGCGCGTCGCGTCACGCGCTTACCGTCGGGTTTCTGGCCATGATGGTGTTTGCGATAGGGCAGCGTGTACTACCGGCATTTGCCGGTATGCGCCTGTTGTTCAGTACCAGGCTGATGTTTGCGGCGATGCTGCTGCTCAGCACCGGATGCCTGCTACGAGTTGGCTCCGAGATTCTGGCGTACCAGGAATTCCTGCGTTCCGCCTGGGCTTGGCTGCCGGTGTCGGCAATCGCCGAGATGGCAGCGGTCACGATTTTTGCGGTGAATTTACTGGTCACATTTGCCCGGCAGCGACACGTGGAGTAGCTACTGACCAAGAAAGGTGTTCTGTCCATGACTTATAAGAAGCTGTGGATCGCTCTGGCTTTGGTATTGGTCATTTCCTTTGCGGTCTTGGGTGGCGTGGGTGTGAAGGTCCTCAACAGCGCGCCGCCAATTCCGTCGCAGGTATTGACCTCCGACGGACGCGTCCTGTTTGATGGCGCAACAATTCAGAACGGCCAAGGGGTCTGGCAATCCATTGGCGGGCAGGAGGTGGGGACCATTTGGGGGCACGGGTCCTACGTGGCTCCCGACTGGAGCGCAGACTGGCTGCATCGCGAATGCACGTTTATTCTCGACCGGTGGGCGGCGAAATCGGGCGCGGCGAGTTATGAGGCGCTCGGGCCGGAACAGCAGGCGGCGCTACAGGCAAGGTTGCGGCTGATCATGCGGACCAATACCTATGATGCGGCGAGCGGGCGCATTACGGTTGATCCGACACGCGCCGAGGCTTTCGACGAACTACGTCGCTACTATTCGAATGTCTTCAGCAACGGGCGGAGCGAATATGCGATTCCGCAAGGTGCGCTGAGCGATCCGGTCAAGCTGCGCGAAATGAGCGCATTTTTCTGGTGGACGGCGTGGGCGGCTTCGACGGACCGTCCGGGATCCAACGTCACGTACACGCAGAACTGGCCGCACGAACCGCTGATCGGCAATGAGCCGACCGGAGGTGCGATTGTCTGGAGCGTCGCCAGCTTCATCCTGTTGCTGGCCGGCGTAGGCGGCATGGTCTGGTATTTCGCGTCGCAGCCGCGGACCGTGGAAGAAGAACTGCTTCCCGAAAACGATCCGCTGCTTGGTCTCAGGCCGACGCCTTCGCAGCGGGCCACGGTGAAATATTTCTTTGTGGTGGCCGCTTTGTGGGTAGTGCAGGTGGCGCTGGGCGCGATCACTGCGCATTACGGCGTGGAAGGATCGGGCTTCTACGGGATTCCGCTCGATCGCTGGCTGCCGTATAGCGTGGCGAGGACCTGGCATTTGCAACTTGGGCTGTTTTGGATCGCGACCTCGTGGCTGGCAACCGGCTTGTACGTCGCGCCCGCCGTTAGCGGGGCTGAACCCAAGGGCCAGCGGCTGGGCGTCAATCTGCTGTTCGTCGCGTTGGTTCTGGTGGTTGTCGGGTCCCTCGCGGGCGAGTGGATGGGCATCGAGCACAAGCTGGGCAACCTGTGGTTCTGGTTCGGCACGCAAGGATATGAGTACGTGGACCTGGGCCGTTTCTGGCAGATTCTGCTGTTCGTCGGTCTGGTTTTCTGGCTGTGGCTGATGTGGCGCGCCCTAAAGCCGGCGCTTGCCAGGCGCGACCAGAATTACTCGTTGTTGCTGATGTTTGTGGTATCGAGCATCGCGATCCCGCTGTTCTACGCGGCGGGGCTGATGTACGGGGAACGCAGCAACCTGGTGACCGCGGAATACTGGCGCTGGTGGGTGGTGCACCTTTGGGTGGAAGGCTTCTTCGAAGTGTTCGCGACTGTGGTGATCGCCTTCCTACTTACGCGTTTGAAGTTGCTCTCCGTGCCGACGGCGACGCGCGCAGTCCTGTTCTCGACGATCGTGTTCCTTTCCGGCGGAATCATCGGGACGTTTCATCATTTGTACTTCGCGGGAACACCAAACATAGTGCTGGGCCTGGGGGCCGTTTTCAGCGCGATGGAAGTGGTTCCGCTGGTGCTGATCGGCTTCGAGGCGTGGGAGAACATCCGGCTGGCGCGTTCGCGCGAGCAGCACGTTTGGGTTGCGGCGTACAAGTGGCCCATTTACTTTTTTGTCGCGGTGGCGTTTTGGAATTTTGTGGGCGCGGGGCTATTTGGGTTTCTGATCAATCCGCCAATCGCGCTGTACTACATGCAGGGCCTGAACACGACGCCGGTGCACGGGCACACGGCGCTGTTTGGCGTGTACGGCATGCTGGGCCTGGGCCTGATGCTGTTCTGCCTGAGGGCGCTGAGGCCCGGCAAAGCGTGGAAGGATGCGCCCCTCTCGATGGCCTTTTGGGCGATTAACATCGGGTTGGCGCTGATGGTGCTGTTGAGCATGCTTCCGATCGGGCTGATGCAAACGTGGGCGTCGGTGGAGTACGGTACCTGGTTCGCGCGCTCGGCGGAGTTTCTCCATAGCGGGCACATGAACGAGCTGCGCTGGATGCGGATGATCGGCGACACAATTTTTTCGCTAGGCGCACTCATTCTCGGGTGGTTTGTACTGGGTCTGGTAACCGGCCACTCCTACGATGATCGCGGCTATGTGCGCGAAGGCGAGTGGGAAGTGCGGCCGCAGGTTGCTCTGCCGAGATAGGATTCGCCGCCGAGGTGCCGGTGTCCGTTGACCGAACGGAACACCCCGCTCTGCGTGGCCAGGCAAGCGTGGTTGACGAGATGTGCTGACCGGGTAGATACTCGTCACGGAGGGCGCTCTATGATTCACGCCCGCATGGCTGCGCTTTCAGCGTTGGCCCTGGCTTCAGTGGCCGGCATTCCCGTTTTCGGACAATCGGTTGTTTCCACACATTCCGGGCTGATCTATTTCTTCGTAGGCACTGTTTACCTAGGCGACGAGCACCTGGAACAGAAGTTTGGGAGATTTCCGGACGTCGGAGAGGGCTGCGAGTTGCGAACAGAACTCGGCCGTGCGGAGGTGCTTCTGACCCCCGGAGTGTTTCTCCGTCTGGACGAAAACAGCTCCATCCGTCTGCTGTCGAACCGCTTCTCCGATACGCGGGTCGAGTTGCTCGGCGGGTCGGCGATTCTCGAGGTGACGCAAACGTCGCCGGATGCCGCGGTCAAGCTGATCTACAAGAACTGGCAGATACGGGTTCCGCAAGAGGGCACCTGTAGGATCGACACCGCACCGCCGCGAATACGGGCATATAAGGGCGAGGTTAAAGTCGGCACCGACGGCACAACGGAAACGGTGACCGTCCGGGAGGCAGAAGTACTGCCCTTAGCGGAGGTGCTTATCCCGGAGGCGTCAGCGACGTCCGGAAATGACGACTTCAAACTCTGGGCGATGAGCCGAAGCCAGGCTATCTCCGCGGACAACACCGTCGCAGCAGGGATCGTTGACGATCCGAGCCAGATCGATAGTTCCGGGCTTGCATCCGGAGGCTACACATACTTTCCCTTGACGGGCATTCCGTCTTTGGATATCGGCAGCCCTTACGGCCTCAGTTTCTGGAGCCCGTTCCAATCCACGTTGAG
>Ga0335081_10005415_pt1 | contig 20198 bp, 11 predicted proteins | sample Lox_Sample_35_FD_206713 | JGI IMG/M metagenome (GOLD analysis project Ga0335081, IMG submission 206713) | Soil microbial communities from Loxahatchee National Wildlife Refuge, Florida, United States - Lox_Sample_3.5 | ecosystem: Environmental > Terrestrial > Soil > Wetlands | place: USA... | reverse complement strand
CTTCATGGCGGGCAACCTCACCAGCCAGGTACGCAACATCGCCGACGTGACCAAGGCGGTGGCGAGCGGGGACCTCTCGAAGAAGATCACGGTGGACGTCAAGGGCGAGATCCTGGAGCTCAAGAACACCATCAACACGATGGTGGACCAGCTCTCGTCATTCGCCTCGGAGGTGACCCGCGTCGCGCGCGAAGTGGGCACCGACGGCCGGCTGGGCGGCCAGGCCGACGTGAAGGGGGTCGCGGGCACGTGGCGCGACCTGACGGAAAGCGTCAACTCGATGGCGTCGAACCTCACGGCCCAGGTGCGCAACATCGCCGAGGTGACGACCGCGGTGGCCACGGGCGATCTGTCCAAGAAGATCACGGTCGACGTGAAAGGCGAGATCCTGGAATTGAAGAACACCATCAACACGATGGTGGACCAGCTCCGCTCCTTCGCCTCCGAGGTGACGCGGGTCGCGCGCGAGGTGGGCACGGAAGGCCGCCTCGGCGGGCAGGCCGACGTGCAGGGCGTGGCCGGAACGTGGAAGGACCTCACCGACAGCGTGAACTTCATGGCGAGCAACCTGACCGCGCAGGTGCGCAACATCGCCGACGTGACGACCGCCGTGGCCCGGGGAGACCTGTCGAAGAAGATCACGGTGGACGTGAAGGGCGAGATCCTCGAGTTGAAGAACACCATCAACACGATGGTGGACCAGCTGTCCTCCTTCGCCTCCGAGGTGACGCGGGTGGCGCGCGAGGTGGGCACGGATGGCCGCCTCGGCGGGCAGGCGGACGTGCAGGGCGTGGCGGGGACGTGGAAGGACCTCACCGACAGCGTGAACTCGATGGCCAGCAACCTGACCGCCCAGGTGCGCAACATCGCCGACGTCACCACGGCGGTCGCCACCGGGGACCTCTCGAAGAAGATCACGGTGGACGTCAAGGGCGAGATCCTGGAGCTCAAGAACACCATCAACACCATGGTGGACCAGCTCTCGTCGTTCGCCTCGGAGGTGACCCGCGTCGCGCGTGAAGTGGGCACCGACGGCCGGCTGGGCGGGCAGGCCGACGTGCAGGGCGTGGCCGGGACCTGGAAGGACTTGACCGAGAGCGTGAACTCGATGGCCGGCAATCTCACCGCCCAGGTGCGCAACATCGCCGAGGTGACGACTGCGGTGGCGACCGGCGACCTGTCGAAGAAGATCACGGTGGACGTCAAGGGCGAGATCCTCGAATTGAAGAACACCATCAACACGATGGTCGACCAGCTCCGGTCGTTCGCCTCCGAGGTGACGCGGGTGGCGCGCGAGGTGGGCACGGAAGGCCGCCTCGGCGGGCAGGCCGACGTGCAGGGGGTGGCCGGAACGTGGAAAGACCTCACCGACAGCGTGAACTTCATGGCGGGCAACCTCACCAGCCAGGTACGCAACATCGCCGACGTGACCAAGGCGGTGGCGAGCGGGGACCTCTCGAAGAAGATCACGGTGGACGTGAAGGGCGAGATCCTGGAGCTCAAGAACACCATCAACACGATGGTGGACCAGCTCTCCTCGTTCGCTTCCGAGGTCACGCGCGTGGCGCGCGAGGTCGGCACTGAAGGGATGCTCGGCGGGCAGGCCGACGTGCGCGGCGTGGCCGGCACGTGGAAGGACCTGACCGACAGCGTGAACTCCATGGGCGGCAACCTCACGAGCCAGGTCCGCGGCATCGCCAAGGTCGTGACCGCGGTCGCGAACGGCGATCTGCAGCAGAAGCTCACCGTGGAAGCGAAAGGCGAGATCGCGGCGCTCTCCGACACCATCAACAGCATGATCGACACGCTCGCCACCTTCGCCGATCAGGTGACCACCGTGGCGCGCGAGGTCGGCGTGGAAGGCAAGCTCGGCGGACAGGCGAAGGTGCCGGGCGCCGCGGGTACGTGGAAGGGGCTCACCGAGAACGTGAACCAGCTCGCGGCGAACCTCACCACGCAGGTGCGCGCGATCGCCGAGGTGGCGACCGCGGTCACGCAGGGCAACCTCACGCGCTCCATCACGGTGGAAGCACGCGGCGAGGTGGCGGCGCTCAAGGATACGATCAACGAGATGATCCGCAACCTGCGCGACACGACCCACAAGAACACCGAGACCGATTGGCTGAAGACCAACTTGGCCAAGTTCAGCCGCATGCTGCAGGGACAGAAGGACCTGAACACCGTCTGCCGCCTGATCCTCTCCGAGCTCGCGCCGGTGGTCTCGGCGCAGCACGGCCTGTTCTACGTGCTCGATTCGAGCGGCGAAGCCTCGCGGCTGACGCTGCTGGCGAGCTACGGCTCCAGCGGCCAGAGCGCGCTGGGAAGCCGTGTGGAGCTGGGCGAAGGGCTGATCGGCCAGTGCGCGGCTGACAAGGAGAAGATCCTGCTGTCCAACGTGCCGCTGGACTACATCAGGATCTTCTCCGGTCTGGGCTCGGCGCCGCCGCAGAACATCCTCGTGCTGCCGGTGATCTTCGAGGGCCGGGTGAAGGGCGTGCTGGAGCTCGCCTCGTTCGACCGGTTCAGCCCGGCGCACGAGGCGTTCCTCGACCAGTTGACCGAGTCCATCGGCATCGTCATCAACACCATCGAGGCCAACACGCGCACGGAGGACCTGCTCGCGCAGTCGCAGTCGCTCGCCCAGGAACTGCAGAGCCGGCAGCAGGAGCTGCAGCAGACCAACCAGGAGCTCGAGGAGAAGGCGGGACTCCTCGCGCACCAGAACCAGGAGGTCGAGCGCAAGAATCGCGAGGTCGAGCAGGCGCGCAAAGCGCTGGAGGAGAAGGCCGAGCAGCTCGCGCTCACCTCGAAGTACAAGAGCGAGTTCCTGGCCAACATGTCGCACGAGCTGCGCACGCCGCTCAACAGCCTCTTGATCCTCTCCGACCAGCTGTGCAAGAACCCCGGCGGGAACCTGACCGAGAAGCAGGTCGAGTTCGCCAAGACGATCCACGCGTCGGGCAACGACTTGCTCACGCTCATCAACGACATCCTGGACCTGTCCAAGATCGAGTCCGGGACGGTGGTGGTCGATCCGACCGACCTGCTGCTCGGCGACATGGAGCGCTATGTCGAACGCACCTTCCGCCACGTCGCCGAAGCCAAGGGGCTCGACTTCTTCATCCGCATGGATTCGCGACTCCCCGTCTCGATGCTCGTCGACGCGAAGCGGCTGCAGCAGGTGCTCAAGAACCTTCTCTCGAATGCGTTCAAGTTCACCCATCGCGGCCACGTCACGCTGACCGTCGAGCACGCGCGCACGGGCTGGGACCCGGACAACGAGAACCTCAACCGCGCCGGCGACGTGATCGCCTTCTCCGTCGTCGACACCGGCATCGGCATATCGCCCGACAAGCAGCAGATCATCTTCGAGGCGTTCCAGCAGGCCGACGGCAGCACGAGCCGCAAGTACGGGGGCACGGGGCTGGGGCTGGCGATCAGCCGCGAACTGGCGCGCGTGCTGGGCGGCGAGCTGCGCCTCACGAGCGCGCCGCGCGTCGGCAGCACGTTCACGCTCTACCTGCCGCAGATCTACACGCCGCCGCGGATTACGCGCAAGGCCGCGCCCGTGCTGCCGGCGAAGGCCGCGCTGGCGGCGCCGGAGCCTGCGGACGATGAGGCGGCGCGTGAACCCGAACCGCGGGCGCGCCGCGACGGCCCGCCCGCGCCCCCCGACGGGATCGTCCCGGAGACGGCCGAGAGCGCCGGCGCGGTGAACGAGGTCGGCGACGATCGCGACGACCCCGCGCCCGGCGTCCCGGTGCTGCTGATCGTCGAGAACGATCTCGGCTTCGCGCGGTTCTTGCTCGACGCGGCGCGCGAGCGCGGCTTCAAGGGGATCGTGACTTCGCTCGGCGTCTCGGCGCTGGCGATGGCCGCGGAGTACAAGCCCGCGGCGGTGACGCTCGACATCTACCTGCCCGACATCGACGGCTGGCGCGTGCTCGACCGACTCAAGCACGACGTGCAGACGCGGCACATTCCGGTGGCCGTGGTGTCGACCGACGACGCACGCGAGCGGGCGCTCAACGCCGGCGCGTTCAAGTTCCTCGCCAAGCCGATCCAGAGCAAGGACGTGCTCGACCAGCTTCTCGACGGCGTCATGCGCTTCATCCGGCGCACGCCGAAGAACGTGCTCGCGGTGACGCCCGACGGCGCGCGGCGCGACTGGCTGACGCAATACCTGCGGGCCGACGACGTGGAGGTGACGGTGTCGCCAGGCTTCGAGACCGCGGTGGCGATGGTCGAGGGCAAGGCGGTCGACTGCCTCGTTGTCGACGCCAGCCTGCCGCCGCCTGCGGCCGAGGCGCTGGTCGGCGGAAGCGGCAACGGCACCGGTGTCGAGCCGCTGCCGGTGGTGCTGTTCGGAGCGGCGGGCGATCCCGGACGGCTCTCGGGATGGCAGAGCCTCGCCAAGCACCGTGTGGTGCGCGAGGCCCGCTCGGCGGAAGACCTGCTCGACCAGGCGAGCTTCTTCCTGCATCGCACGCCCTCACACATGCCGGAGGCGCATCGCAAGATCCTGCGCGAGCTGCGCGACGCCAACGAGGCGCTGCGCGGCAAGCGGGCGATGATCGTCGACGACGACATGCGCAACATCTTCGCGCTCACCTCGCTGCTCGAGGATCGGGGCATGACGGTCACGTCGCACGACAACGGGCGCGAAGCGGTGAAGGCGCTGGCGGAAGCGCCGCAGGTCGACGTGATCCTGATGGACATCATGATGCCCGAGATGGACGGCATCGACACCATCCGCGAGATTCGGCGCATTCCCGCGTGCAAGCACGTGCCGATCATCGCCGTAACGGCCAAGGCGATGAAGGGCGACCGGGAGAAGTGCATGGAGGCCGGAGCCTGGGACTATCTCTCCAAGCCGGTGGACACCGAGCTGATGGTCGGCGTGCTCCGGGCCTGGCTGGGTTAGCCCGCGCGAGGCAACGCTTTCGCGAGCCGATGACTCGACCGACCGATCCGCCGTCCGACCTCGCCTCGGTGTGGCCGATCGAGGAAGCGCGCGCCGACATCCTCATCGTCGACGACCGGCCTGACAAGCGGCTGGTCTACCGGACGGTGCTCGAGGACCTCGGCCCGAAGATCTTCGTCGCGGATTCGGGCCAGCAGGCGCTCAAGCACGTGCTCGAGCGCGAGTTCGCGGTGATCCTGCTCGACGTCAACATGCCGGGCATGGACGGGCTCGAGACCGCGGCCTTGATCCGCAGCCGCGGCCGCTCGGCGCACGTGCCGATCATCTTCATCACCGCCGATTATCACGACGAGGCGCACATGGCGCAGGGCTACGCGCTCGGCGCGGTCGACTACATTGCCTCGCCCATCGTGCCGGAGATCCTGCGCGCCAAGGTGAAAGTGCTTTGCGACCTGTATCTGCTCGCGCAGGCGGCGAAGCGGCAGGCCCGGCAGCATCTGGCGCTGGTCGAGGAGCGCGTCGCCCGCGCGAGCGCGGAAGCCGCGACCAAGCGCCTGGCGTTTCTCGCCAACGCCAGTGCGACGCTCGCCGCCTCGCTCGACTTCACCGCGATCGCCGGCGAGCTGGTGCGGCTGTGCGTTCCCACCGTTGCCGACGCGTGCGTGCTGACGCTCTCCGGCGAGTCTCTGGAGCAGCCGCCGCGCACGCTGTGCTGGCCGGAAGCCGGCACGCCGCTCCCTGAAGGGCAGGCGAGCGAGACCGGAAACCCGTGGCTCGCGGAGGCGATCGAGCGCGTGACGCGCAGCGGACGCGCCGAGGTGTCGGCGGCGCCGGCCCCCGGCGCAGCGGAGACCGGCAACAGCGCCTCCGCCGTGCCGGCGCGCGCGGCGCCTGCGGGCCTGGCCGTGGTTCCGCTCGTTGCCCACGGTCACGCGCTCGGCACGCTCGCGCTGGTCGCGCCACGGCCTTTCGACACCGACACGCTGTCGACGGCGAGCGAGCTTGCCGGGCGCGCCGCCATCGCCCTCGACAACGCGCGACTCTACGAGAAGATTCAGGAGCAGGACCGGCGCAAGGACGAGTTCCTGGCGATGCTGGCGCACGAACTCCGCAATCCGCTGGCGCCGATCAGCAACGCCGCGCACGCGCTACGTGCGGGCGCCCACGATCCGTCGAAGCTCTCCTGGGTGGGCGACGTGATCAGCCGCCAGGTGCGCCAGCTCGTGCGGCTGGTGGACGATCTGCTCGACGTCTCGCGCATCACGCGCGGCAAGATCGAGCTCAAGGTCGAGTCGATCGAGGTGGCGCGCGTGATCGCCGCGGCGGTGGAGACCAGCCGGCCCTACGTCGACGCGCAGCAGCACGCGCTCGAGATCTCGCTTCCGCCCGAGCCGCTTCGCGTCAAGGGCGATTTCGCGCGCGTGGCGCAGGTGCTCGCCAATCTGCTCAACAACGCGGCGAAGTACACCGACAAGGGCGGCCGCATCGCGATAAGCGCGGAGCGCGAGGAGGAGGAGATCGTCTTCCGGGTGCGCGACTCGGGCATCGGTATTCCCAGGGAGCTTCTCACCGCGATCTTCGAGCCGTTCCGGCAGATCGAGCGCACGCTCGACCGCGCGCAGGGCGGCCTGGGCGTGGGGCTCACGCTCGCGCAGCGACTGGTCGAGATGCAGGGCGGCACCATCCGCGCCGACAGCGAGGGACCGGACCGCGGCAGCGAGTTCACGGTGCGCCTGCCCATGGATGCGGCCGCGCCCGCCGCTGCGCCCGAACCCGGCCTCGCGGAGGGCGCGGCGCCGCTCGCCCTGCGCGTGCTGATCGTCGACGACAACCGCGACGTCGCGCACAGCACGGCGCTCCTGCTGCGGGCTTCGGGCTGCAGCGTGCAGCTGGCCTACGACGGCGAGGAAGCAGTGAAGGCGGTTACGGCGCTTCGCCCCGACGTGGCGCTGCTCGACCTGGGGCTGCCCAAGATCGACGGCTACCAGGTCGCCGAGCAGCTCCGCGCCGATCGGCTGAACGACCGGACGCTGCTCGTCGCGCTCTCCGGCTACGGCCAGGATCAGCATCGCGCGCGCTCCAAGCTCGCGGGCTTCGACTATCACATCGTCAAGCCCATCGAGCCCGCGGCGCTGACCGGATTGCTCGCTTCGCTCTGGTCGTGTCGCCAGCCCGAGCCGTCCGGCTCGGGAGCCGCCCTCCCGCGGCGCGAGTCGGCGCACTAGGCCCCGTTCGCGTCGCGCCCGTAGCGTTAACAGGCCCTGGCCCGGCGACCCGGGCGGCGCGCACGGTCGCTCCGGCGTATCATCGCTCTCTTTCGCGTTCGCCGCGGTTGGAAGCATGAAGTTCGTGTCGCGCCTGTTCGCAGCGCTGCCGCGCCGCCTCTTCGTCGCGCTCGCGGTCGCGGCGCTCGCACACGGCGCGGCGGGGCAGGCGCCGGCCGGCATGGACACGGCGCTGAAGAACATGCTCTCGGCCCTGCAGGCCGGCTCGGTGGCCGACTTCGTCGCGCCCGGCGACGACCACTTCAAAGCCGGCATGACCCAGGCCATGCTCGATCAGGTGCGGGCGCAGCTCGGGCCGCGCCTCGCCCGAGGCTACACCTCGACCTTCCTGGGCTCGTTGCGCGAGCAGGGATATACCGTGCTGCTGTGGAAGCTCGAATTCAAGGACGGCAACGACGATCGTCTGGTGACAATGGCCGTGAAGGACGGCAAGGTGGCAGGATTCTTCCTGCGCTGATGCCCGCAACCGCGGCCTCCAAGCGAGCGCCGCCTATCGATGTTCCTTAGCCAGGGAGGCAAGGACCGTGAAACGCACCGCTGCAGCAGCCATGACGCTCGCCCTCGCTTGTGCCGCGGCGAGCGCGCAAGTACCGGCGCCGGCGCCGGGAACCGCGGGCGCGCCCGCGACCGCGCCGGCCAAGGCGCCCGCGCGCGGCAAGGCGGCAGGCGCGCCCGCCGATGCGCGCGTGTGCCTGGAGTTTCCCACCAACGCGCAAGTGATCGCGTGCGCCGAGAAGTACCGCTACCGGAAGGCGCCGATGTAGAGCATGGCCGAATGAATGCGGCCCTACGCTGGCTCGCGCTGGGCGGCGCGAGCCTCGCGCTCGTGGCAGCGGCAGCCTGCGGGCGGTCGAGCAGCGGATCCCGGGACGACGCGGCGATCGCGGCGGCGGTCGAGAAGGCGCGTCTCGAGCAGACGGAGGCCGACCGGACGCTGCGCGAACAGGCCATCGCCGCGGAGCTCGCCCGGCGCGACGCCGAGCAGGCCGATATCGACGCCGAGGCGAGCCGCGAGGCGGAGCGCGAAGCGACGATGGCCCGGCTCGAAGCGCGGCTCCGCGGGGTGCTCGTCGACCCGGCCTCGATGCAGCTCCGCAACGCGCGGCTTGCCCCCGACGGCGCCACGCTGTGCGCCGAATTCAACGCCCGCAACAAGCAGGGCGTCTATCTCGGCTTCAGACGCGCGGTGGTGAGCGATACCGTGCTGTCGCTGGAGCAGGATCCGGACGACGCCTATCGCGAGCCGCAACACCGGTTTGCGGAAATCGCGCGGGCGACGGGCTGCTACTGACCCCACGAAGCGCCTCTCGCCAGCGCGGGCAGCGCCGCTTCGGCCGAGAGGGGCGGGTCGAGCCCGTCGCTTGCTGTCGGCAGGACACGGCCGACCCGCCGATCGCCATCACGTCGCGATGGTGCGGCGCGTCGGCGTTCGCGTCAGTCCCCTTCGCGCGACGCGAGGAACTCCTGCAGCGCCGAGATCTCCATCGGCTTCACGAAGTGCGCGTCGAAGCCGGCGTCGGCCGAGCGCCGCTGGTCCTGCTCCGCGCCGTACCCGCTGACCGCGACGATGAGCGTCCCACCGTTGCCTAGATCCCGGCGCAGCGCCTTGGCGACGTCGTAGCCGTTCATGCCGGGGAGCCCGATGTCGAGCAGCACGATCTCGGGCCGGTATTGCCGCGCGAGCTCGATCGCCTCGGGTCCGCTCGCCGCAGTGCGCACGTCGTTTTCCATGAGCTTCAGGAGCGAGGCGAAGGTCGTCACCGCGTCGGCGTTGTCGTCGACGATCAGGATGCGGCGGCCCTTGAGCGCGGCCCGCGGCGCGGACGGGCGTTCGATCGTCGGCGCGCCTTCGGAGAGCGGAAGCGTGACCTCGAACTCGCTGCCCTTGCCGGGCCCGGGGCTCGAAGCTTTGATGGTGCCGCCGTGCATCTCCACCAGCGTGCGCACGAGGGTAAGGCCCAGGCCCAGGCCGCTGCGCCGGCGCTCCAGCGACGAGTCCGCTTGCACGAAGGGATCCCAGATCCGCGCCAGGTTCTCCGGCTCGATGCCGATGCCGGAATCGCGTACCCGGAGAACGGCGCGGCCGTCCGTCTTGGCGAGCGTGATGTCGATTCGGCCGTGATCGGTGTACTTGGCGGCGTTGTTCAGCAGGTTCTCCACGATTTGGGCGAGCCGCACCGGATCGGCATCCACGACCAGCGCCTCCTTCGGCAGCCGGAGCTCGAGCATGTCGTCGGCGGAATCGGCGACGGGACGCAGCTCCGAGGCCACCTCCGAGACCGTCGCGGTCAGGTCGACCGGCTCCTTGCGCAGCTCGATGTGCCCGTGCGTGATGCGCGCGACGTCGAGCAGATCGTCGATGAGCCGCACCATGCGGCCGATGTTGCGCTCCATCGACTCGCGCACCTGGCTCGCTTCGCGCGTGTCGGCCCCCACCATGCGCAGCAGCTGCATGCCGTTGCGCAGCGGCGTGAGCGGGTTGCGCAACTCGTGCCCGAGCGTGGCCAGGAACTCGTCCTTGCGCCGGTCGGCTTCGGCGAGCTCGTCGAGCATCCGCTTGCGCTCGGTCACGTCGCGGTTGATCTCCAGGATCTCGAGCACCTCGCCGCCCTCGGACCGGTGCACGGCCTGCCGGCTGTCGACGACGATGCGCGTGCCGTCGCGACGTAGGTGCGAGATCTCGCCCTGCCAGTGGTCCTGGCTGCGCAGCAGCGCGTCGATGTCCGCGCCGGCCGCGGAGCCTTCGGGCAGCAACAGGGCGTGCGAATGCTTGCCGAGCGCTTCCTTCGCCGACCAGCCGTAAGTCCGCTCCGCGCCGCCGTTCCAGAAGGAGATGACGTCGTCGTGGTTGCGGACGATGATCGCGTCGGCGGAAAGGTCGAGCAGCGCCGCTTTCTGCCGCAGTCGCTCGGCCTGTGCGGTGACGTCCTCGACGTCGAGCAGCACGACCACCGCGCCGTCGATCTTGTTCTCGGAGGTGCGATACGGATGGATCCGCAGCAGCTGATGGCGCCCGGCGCGGTCGCGCACCAGCTGCTCCTGCACCTTGACCGAGTCGATCGCCTCCGTGATCGGCGTCTCAAGATCGGGCAGATCGAGTCCCAGGTTCAAGCCCCCGATGTGGCGCCCGGTGTCCGTCGGCAGGACGTCGAACAACTTGACCGCCGCCGGGGTCACGCGCCGGATGCGCAGATCGACGCCTACGGCGATCATCGGCAGGGCGGCGCTCGCGATCAGGTTGCCGAGGTCATTGTGCAGGCGCGAGAGCTCGGCGTTGCGCGTGTGGAGCTGCTCGTTGACGGTGGTGAGCTCTTCGTTGAGCGACTGCAGCTCCTCCTTCGCCGTCTCCAGCTCTTCGTTGGTGCTCTGCAGCTCCTCGTTGGTGGACAGTATCTCCTCGTTGGCCGACTTGAGCTCCTCGTTCGCCGCGTCCTGCTCCTCGATGACCGACTGGAGGTAGTCGCGCGTCGAGGCCAGCTCTTGGCGCAGTCCTCGGGCTTTCGCCTCCTCGCCATCTGCGTGCGGCATCGTCCCGGACGACACGTGCCGGTGCAGCCATCTCGAGAGGCGCGTACCCGGCGCGGACCCGGAGTCGCCGGTTGTCCTTTTGGACTCCGCCCCGGCAGGTGGGTGCCGGTCGTCCTCGAAGAGCACCAGAAAGCATTTCTCGCCCTTCCCCGGCAGCGTCACGGGCACCACCCGCAAATCGATCTTGCGGCTCTCCGATTCGCTCCGCACGCGAACGTCCCTGCGCCGGACCTCGGTCTTGTGCATGCGGGATTCCGCCACCGCACTCCGAAGCTCGAGGAACAGGCCCTCGCGCGCCATCTTGAGCAGGTTGAGGCTCGCCTCGCCGGGCGAGGGCTTGAGATAGGCTCCGGTCTCGCCGCGAAACTGCAGCACCTGGAAGTCGCCGTTGATCAGCGCTCCCGGCGGCGAATACTGGTTCAGCAGAACGCGGTCCGCCTCGCGCAGCCAGTCGGCGAGCACCAGCCCCTGCTCGCGGTCGCGTCCCTGCGGCGACAGGCCCCGGCGGACGCCGTCGACCGCGAAGTGCGGATAGGTGCGCATGGGCGTCTCGCGCTTGCGATAGAGGCGATGCTCTCGATCGATCAGCGTGAACAGCTCCGTGGCGCCGCCGACGGTCTCGGAGGCGCCCAGCAGCAGGAATCCGTCCGGGTTGAGCGCGTAATGGAAGGTGGCGACCACATGCTTCTGGAGCTGCGGCGACAGATAGATGAGCAGATTACGGCAGCTGATCAAGTCGACGCGCGAGAACGGAGGGTCGGCCGTGACGTTCTGCTCGGCGAACACGCACATGTCGCGGATCGTCTTGTGGATGCGGTACTTGCCGTCCTCTTTGGTGAAGAAGCGGCGCAGGCGCTCCGGCGTGACCTCCGCGGCGATGTTCTCCGGATAGATGCCATCGCGCGCCTTCTGCAGCGCCGTCGTATCCGACAGGTCGGTGGCGAAGATCTGGATCGGCGGGCTGGCGCCCTTGTCGTCCAGGAACTCGAGCAGCGCCATCGCCAGCGAGTACGCTTCCTGCCCCGCCGCCACGCCCGGCGACCAGATCCGGATCGCCGTGCCGGGCTGCTTGGTCTTGAGGATCTCCGGAAAAACGCTCGCCTTGAGCGCCTCGAACGTCTCGGGCTCGCGGAAGAAGCTGGTGACGTTGATCAGGATGTCGTGGTAGAGCGCTTCGCGCTCGGAGTGGTCGTTCTCCAGCTGCTGCGCGTATCCGGCCAGGTCCTCCTTCACGTTGAGCACCATGCGCCGCATGATGCGGCGCCGGATCGTCTTGTCGCGGTAAGCGCCGAAGTCCACGCCGAAGCTCGCGCGCAGCAGCTCGAGGATCCGCCGGAAGCTCGCATCCTCGGTCGGCGGAGCGATCTCCGCGATGGCGGGTGTGGTTACGTAAGGATGCTGGCCGATCCGCGCGAGCTCACGGCCGATCTCCGCCGGCGGCAGCGCCACGTCAACGCAGCCGCTGCGCAGCGCGCTGAGCGGCATTCCCGGATATCGGGCCGACGCTTCGTCCTGGGCGAGCGTGATCCCGCCTGCCGCCTTGATGTCCTCGAGCCCGAGCGTGCCGTCCGATCCGGTGCCCGAAAGGACGACGCCGATCGCGCCGGATTGCCGGTCCTTGGCGAGCGACCTGAAGAACGAATCGACCGGCAGGTGCTTGCCCGGCATGTGGTCGCGCGCCGTGAGCCGCAGCACGCCGTCGGCGATCGTCATCGTCGTGTTGGGCGCGATCACGTAGAGGCTGTTGGGCTCGACCCTCATGCCGTGCTCGGCTTCACGCACGGGCATCGCGGTGGCTTTCGAAAGGATGGTGTCGAGCTTGCTCTCGTGTCTGGGATCGAGATGCTGCACGAGGACGAAGGCCATGCCGGTGTCGGCGGGCAGAGCTTCGAGCAGCTCACGCACGGCTTCGAGCCCGCCGGCGGAGGCACCGATGCCGACGACGGCGAAGGCTTGCTGGGCGGGAGCTTGCTTTTCCACGGGGCTGCTCGGCTCTCCCGAGGCGGGCGTCGCGTCGGCCATGCCTGGTTCTGCGCGGGGAATTTTTGCGCAGCCCCCGGGGGGGGGCGAAGAAACAGCATAGCGCGACCAAGGAAGCGCCGCAATTCCGTGGCCGACAATGTGATGTATCGAACGCCGACACGAGCTCCCGTTCCCTCCTACGCGCGAATCAGCGACTCTCCGATTGCCGCGCGCTACGGCCGGCGTACATTCGCCCCTGCAAGGGACGACAAAGGAAGAACCATGTCCAAGCGGATGATTCTGCTTCTCGTCGCCGCGGCCTTCGTGGGCGGCTGCGCGACGACGAGACCCGTGAGCCCGGCCGATGCCAAGCGCGAGGCGGATTACCGTACCGCGTTGCGCAAGTGCGACCAGATGGGCAGCGCCGAGCGCGCCACCTGCGTCGAGGACGCCAAGGCGCGCTACGGCGTCTCCTGAGCCGGTCCTCGATTCGCGCCGTGCGGCGCCGGCAGTTTCGGCCAATCGCCGCTGCCGCGGCTGCCTGAAGCCGCTTCGCCTTTCGGCTAAGCGGCGGCGCTGAGCTCGACCTCGATTCTGCCGAGCGCTCCGAATTCGACTGCGATGGCGGCGCCGACCGGCACTTCGAGCGCACCCGCGTAAGACCCGGTCGTCACGATCTGCCCTGCCTCGAGCCTGCCGCGGTCGTCGCCGACGGCGAGATGGTTGGCGAGCCAGAAGAACGGACGCAACGGATGACCGTCCGGGTGGCGGCCGTCGCGCCGGTGGAGCGGCCCCGCCGGTCCGTCGACCGCGATCGCGAAGGCCCCAAGCGAGCGCGCCAGGCCGTTTTCGAGCACCGGTCCCACGAACAATCCCTCGTTCGACACCTGGTCGGCGAGCACTTCGGTAAAAGTCGCCGAGACGGGCTCGCGGTAGCGGCTTCCCAGAATCTCCAGCGCGAGCCGCGTCTCCGCGATGGCCGTGCGCAGCTCCTCTTCGTCGTAGCCTCGCTTCCGTGGCGGGAGGTCGCGGCCGAGCACGAAGGCGATCTCGGGCTCGATCCGCGCCGCGCGCCGCGTCGTGACCGGACACGGCGACGCGCAGAAGATCGACGGCGCGAAGATCGCCGCGTAGGACAGCGCGCGCTCGGGCGTGGGCAGCGAGCATTTCCAGCCGCCGGTCGCGGCGCCGAGCATTGCCTGAACCCGGCGCTGGATCGCGAGCGCGTCCTCGAGCGCCACGGGCCGGCAGGCCTCCGGGATGCGCGGACCGGGTTGCCCGGCGCGGCGCGCCGCGAGAAGATGGCGCGCGGCTTTGTCGATCTGGGTGGGCGTCAGCGGCATATGGGCCATTACTCTGGCGCGGGGCGCGCGATTTCCCTGCTCCGCACCGATCACGATCTATCATATCCGCCGCCGACACGCGACCCATGAAAGAGCGCCTCACCGTCTCCGATTGCCTGCCCGTCGACCCGGAGTGCGCGCTGCTCGTGGGGCGCGTTTGGCTACCCGACGCAGGCGGCCCCGCGGTCGCGCACGTGCGCGCCGATGGCGTCTACGACCTCTCGTGCCTCGCTGCCACAAGCAGCGCTCTCTTCGACATCGAGGACCTCGCTTCGGCGGTGCGCGCGATGTCCGACCTGCCGCGAATCGGCTCGCTCGAGGAGACGCTCGCCAACTCGGCGTGGAACCGGCGCGATCCCCGGCATCCGTGGTTCCTCGCGCCCTGCGACCTGCAGGCGATCAAGGCGAGCGGCGTGACGTTCGTCTCCAGCATGCTCGAGCGGGTGATCGAGGAGCAAGCGCGTGGCGATCCCGCCAAGGCGGAATCGGTGCGCAGGGCGATCGTGGCCGTGATCGGCGAGGACCTGGCGAGCGTTCGCCCCGGATCGCCCGAGGCCGCGACGCTCAAGGAGGTGCTGATCGCCCAGGGCGCGTGGTCGCAGTATCTCGAGGTCGGCATCGGACCGGACGCCGAGATCTTCACCAAGTCGCAGCCGATGTCCGCCGTGGGGATCGGCGCCGAGATCGGCATCCATCCGAAGTCGGAATGGAACAATCCGGAGCCCGAGATCGTGCTCGCCGTGTCGAGCCGGGGCGAGAGCGTCGGGGCCACGCTCGGCAACGACGTCAACCTGCGCGACTTCGAGGGGCGGAGCGCGCTGCTCCTTGGCAAGTCCAAGGACAACAACGCCTCCTGCGCGATCGGACCGTTCATTCGCCTCTTCGACGACGAGTTCACGCTCGACGACGTGCGTGCGTGCGAGCTCGCCATGCGCGTCGACGGTCCCGACGGGTTCGTGCTCGAGGGCTCGAGCTCGATGGCGGTGATCAGCCGCGATCCGCTCGACCTCGTCGGCCAGGCGATCGGCGCCAATCACCAGTATCCGGACGGGCTCGTGCTGTTCCTGGGAACGATGTTCGCGCCGACCAAAGACCGCCTCGGACCGGGTCAGGGCTTCACCCATGTGCTGGGCGACATCGTCACCGTCGCCACGCCACGCCTGGGCGCGCTGGTGAACCGCGTCAACCGCTCCGACCGCACTGCGCCGTGGACCTTCGGCGCGCGGGCGCTCGCGGAGAATCTGGCGCGAAGAGGCTTGCTGTAGGGCCGATTCGGCTGGCCGTGCTCGGGCAAACGATTCACGCCTGCGCCGCGTTCGCGCAGACGACGCGGACTCTACGCCCCGAACTCCGTAATCAAGCGGCCGGCGAGCGGCGCCGAATCGACGAGACCCTTGTCGTCGGCGATGCGCTCACCGTTTACCCAGACGCCGTGCACGCCGATCGCGTCGGTGGTGAGCCGTGGCGCGCCACCCGGGAGGTCGAACACGCGCCGCTTAGGTCCGCGGCCCACCGTCGCAGGATCGAACAGCAGGAGATCGGCCGCGAATCCGTCGCGGATCGCGCCGCGCTGGCGCAGCCTGAAGATCTGCGCCGGCAGCCCGGTGAGGCGGCGCACAGCCGCGCTCATTGCCATGGCGTGGCGCTCGCGCGCCCAGTGGCCGAGCAGGTGCAGCCCGAAGCCGGCGTCGTTGAAAAATGTGAGGTGCGCGCCGGCATCCGACAGGCTCACCAGGCTATGCGGATGATTGAGCATCCGGCCGACGGCTTCCTCGTCCGAGTTGAGCAGGAGCGCGGTGAACACCGTGCGCAGTCCCTCGGAGAGCGCGAGATCAAGCATCACGTCGAGCGGATCGCGGTCTTCGGCTTGCGCGATGTCGGCGACGGTGCGCTGCTCGTACGCGGCGTTGGCCGGCGAGGCCTCGACGACCTCCACCTTGTCCCATTCGCCGTTGAACAAGCGGAACTTGCTCGGCGCGGCCAGCTCGGCGCGCACGCCGTCGCGGAACGCGCGGCTCGCCAGCACCGCTTCGAGCGCTGCACCCGAGAGCCCTAGCGCTGGCTTCCAGCTCGCGAGCCCCTCCACCGGGTACGGCGAGACGAGCGTGAAGTCCATGGTCAGCGGGCAGCACGACACCTGGCCGATGAGCGCACGGCCGCGGGTGTTGGCTGCGGCGATGGCGTCGAGGTCGTCGAAGACCGCGCGCGGGTTGGTGCCGTTGTGCAGCAGCGCCGCGATCATTACCGGCCGGCCGCTGTCCGCGGCCAGCGACTCCAGGAACGACATCGCGGTGTCGCCGCCCTTGGTGAGCATGAAGACGCCGCGCCCCGATTCGCCCATCGCTCCGACCAGCGCGCGCATCTCGCGCTCGTCGGCGAGTCGCGACGGCATCGGCAGCCCGCCTTCGCCGTTGTGCGCGGGCGACGTGCTGCTCGCGAAGCCCACCGCGCCCGCCGCCATCGCTTCGCGCACGATGGCCTGCATCGCGGCGACCTCCGCGTCGGTGGCCGCGCGCCGCGCGGCCTCCTCGCCCATCACATACGTGCGCACGCCGCTGTGGCCGACGTACGCCGCGACGTTGACCGCGCTGCCGGCGCGGCGAAGCTGTCCGAGATACTGCGGGAAGGTTTCGAACTCCCAGACGATGCCCCGGCGCAGCACGTCGAGCGACATGCCTTCGACGTGCGTCAGGTTGCGCATCGTGAGCTCGCGGTCGCGCGGCCGGCACGGCGCGATGGTGAAGCCGCAGTTGCCGATCACCGCCGTGGTGACGCCGAGGCCGGGCGAGGGCCGCACGTATGGATCCCAGGTGATCTGCGCATCGAAGTGGGTGTGGCTGTCGACGATGCCCGGCATCAGCGCCAGCCCGTCGCAGGCGATGGACTGGCGAGCGCTTCCCGGGTCGCGGCCGATGCCGACGATGCGGTCGCCATCGACAGCGACGTCCGCAATCGACGGCGGCGCGCCGCTGCCGTCGAGCACGAGCACGTTACGGAAGACGAGATCGTGCACGGCGGGCGGCGCTCGACTTGGGGTGCCTACAGGATGAACTGCGACAGGTTGTCGTCCCTGGCGATGCCGGCGAGCCGCTCGTCGACGTACCTGGCGTCGATCGAGATCGTCTGCCCGTCGAGCCTCGCCGCGTCGAACGAGATCTCGTCCAGCAGCCGCTCCATCACGGTGTAGAGCCGCCGCGCGCCGATATTCTCCTGCTTCTCGTTCACCTGGTAGGCGATCTCGGCGAGCCGGCGGATGCCGTCCGGACGGAAATCGAGCTCGACGCGCTCGGTCGCGAGCAGCGCCTGGTACTGCCGGGTGAGGCAGGCGTCGGTCGCGGTCAGGATCTGCTCGAAGTCCGAAACCGAGAGCGAGCTGAGCTCGACGCGGATGGGAAAACGCCCCTGCAGCTCGGGGATCAAGTCCGACGGCTTCGCGAAGTGGAACGCGCCGCTGGCGATGAACAATATGTGATCGGTCTTGATCATGCCGTATTTGGTGGCGACCGTCGTTCCCTCCACCAGCGGCAGCAGGTCGCGCTGGACGCCCTGACGCGAGACGTCGGCGCCGGCGGTTTCCTGGCGGCTCGCGATCTTGTCGATCTCGTCCAGGAACACGATGCCGTTCTGCTCCACGTTGGCGAGCGCCTTCGCCTTGAGATCGTCGTCGTTGACGAGCTTGGCCGCTTCCTCTTCGATCAGCGCCTTCATCGCCTCGCCGACCTTCATGCGCTTGACCTTGCGCCGTCCGCCCGACATCTGCTGGAACATGCCCTGGATCTGGCTCGTGAGGTCCTCCATGCCGGGCGGGGCGAGGATCTCCATCTGCGCCGGCAGCACGGACACCTCGACCTCGATCTCCTTGTCGTCGAGCTTGCCCTCGCGCAGCATCTTGCGGAATTTCTGCCGCGTGGCCGAGTCGGTGGGCTGCATGTCGTGGAGGTTGACCTCGCGCACCGGCGGCAGCAGCGCGTCGAGCACGCGCTCCTCCGCGCCCTCGCTGGCGCGGTCTCGCACCTTGCGCGTTTCCTGCTCGCGCGTCTGCTTGATGGCGCTCTCGGCGAGATCGCGGACGATCGTGTCGACGTCGCGGCCGACGTAGCCGACCTCGGTGAACTTGGTCGCCTCGACCTTGATGAACGGCGCGTCGGCGAGCCGCGCCAGACGGCGCGCGATCTCGGTCTTGCCCACCCCGGTCGGGCCGATCATCAGGATGTTCTTCGGCGTGATCTCCTGGCGCAGCGGCTCGCCGACCTGCTGCCGGCGCCAGCGGTTCCGGAGCGCGATCGCCACCGCCCGCTTGGCGGCGTCCTGGCCGACGATGTGCTTGTTCAATTCGTGCACGATCTCGGACGGGGTCATGATGAACGAGATGGCGGGGGCGGTTCGGAAAGCAGAACGGCCGCCCTGTGAAGGCGGCCGTCGTATTCTACCCCGTTCGCTCGGCTGCCGATCGAGCCGGCGCCAGGAGCAGATTCACGTGCCGCTCACGGGCCTACGAACAGATTCATGCAGTGCCCGGGCGAGGAGCTGGCAGCGCCGATCGCGCCGCCGCGCGCGATGCACTGGCTCGGCGGCAGCGGCGCGCGCTGCTCGACGCTGGCGACCAGCAGGTCGAACGCGTGCTGGGCGTGCGGAAGGATGTATTCGAGCGATGGATAGAAGGTCTTGTAGTTCTCGATATGGTTGCCGTTCTGCACCTCGTAGAGGCGATAGGCCGGCGTCGGCCGGTGCGGGAATCCCGGCTGTGCCTCGAAACCCGCCTCGACCGCGCGCGCATAGGCGCGTCCGTGGTGGTCGATCGGCAGCAGCGCGTCCAGCGTGCCCTGGACGGTGATCAGCGGCTGCCGGATGAGCCCCGTGGTCGCGAAGTCGGCAACGTTGTCGCCCACGTCGGAGAACGACAGCCGCTGCACGTAGTTGTACGTGTCGAGCCCGCTGCCGTACGTGTCGTAGGTGGGATCGAGCCGCTTCTGCCACTGGCACATCGTCACTTCCCAATACGAGTAGTAGTAGCGCGCCCACATCGAGTTCAGCGGGGACGGCACGGCCATCGTGACGGGAACGACAAGATCGAGCGGATAGCCCGCGCCACGAATGTTCTTCGCCGCGGTGCTGCTCGCGTCGAACAGGGAAGCCTCGTAGTCGGGGTAGTCGAGCACTCCCGCAGGGAGGTCCGTCAGCAAGTTCGGCGCGTGCTCGTCGACGTACGTCCCCTCCCAGTCGATGCCGCCGTCGAAGAGCTGAGGCGCCAACTCGACCGCGCGGCGCACCTGATAGCCGCCGTTCGAAGTGCCGACGGCATAGGTGAATCGGGGCAAGCCGCGGTATGCCGCCTGGATGCCCTTCCGGGCGAGGTTCGCGGCATCGATCATGTACTGGGCCCAGGTGCTGAATTCCTTGCCCGGGTCGTTATCGTAGAAGTGGACGTATGTCGTCGAAGTCGGGTTCAGCCGGCAGCCGAGCGGATCGGCGCTGGTCGTCAAATAGAAGTTGAGGACGCCCTTGTTCTGCGACGCGAAGGCGTAGCCCCGCTGCACCACGTAGTCGCTCCAGCCGTAGTCGCTGCTGAATTCGCTGCGCTGCGCAGGCGTGCCGGCGACGACGAGCCGTCCGTTCCAGCTGTCCGGAAGGCGCAGCAGGAAGCGGGCTTGGCCGGTCGGATCGGAGGCGATCCGGCCGTTGATCTGGAGGCCCGGGACGGCGACGGTGATCGGCGTCTTGTCTTCCGGGGGGCTCGCCACGGCATTGATCAGGATCGCCCTGTCCGTTCGCGGCGTGAACGCGAAAGGCGGAAGCGGGAACGGAAGCCCGGGCTGCCAGACGTTATCGGGCGGCGTCGTAGGGTTGGCGTCCGTTGCGTCCCCGTTCGTCGTCAGGTCGCCCTTGTGGAAGCAGGTGACGTCAGCGAGTTGATTGCCGAATGCCTTGAGGACCTGATCGCAGGTAGCCGGCGGCGGCGCGTTCGGCGGAAGGCCCGCACCCGCGCCGAACGAGGTAAGCAGCGCCACTGCAGCTAACGAAAACTCCCGTACCAACATCATTTGCCTCCCAAGAGTAAAACGAACGGAGACCACCGCCCCGCTAAAAAGCCCGCGCCGCGTCCGCACGATCATGCGCTTAGCGGAGCGTGGCTTTCGGCACGGCGATGAGCTGTCA
>Ga0335081_10005414_pt1 | contig 20199 bp, 12 predicted proteins | sample Lox_Sample_35_FD_206713 | JGI IMG/M metagenome (GOLD analysis project Ga0335081, IMG submission 206713) | Soil microbial communities from Loxahatchee National Wildlife Refuge, Florida, United States - Lox_Sample_3.5 | ecosystem: Environmental > Terrestrial > Soil > Wetlands | place: USA... | reverse complement strand
CGGCCTCGCCCTGCTTCTCTTCGCCCTCAACGTAGGCGGCGTGCGAGGCCGGCTGTCACACCCGGCCCAGTTCGCGGCCGTTCGATCCATTGCCGTTTTGCCTCTGGAAAACCTCTCGCACGACCCGGAACAGGACTATTTTTCGGACGGCATGACCGAGGAACTCACCACCGACCTCGCGAAAATCAGCGCCTTGCGGGTAACCTCGCGCACCTCTGCCGTGCATTACAAGGGAAGCTCGAAAACCTTGCCGCAGATTGCCCGGGAACTGGGAGTGGACGCTGTGGTCATTGGAGGCGTGCTACGCTCCGGAAACCGCGTGCGGATTAGCGTCCAGCTGGTCGATGCCGCTGCGGACAGGAACCTATGGGCCCAGAGCTACGAAGGCGACCTGCGCGACGTACTTTCCCTCCAGGGCCAGGTGGCGAACGCCATCGCGGAGCAGGTTCGCGTCGAGCTTACCCCGCAGGAGCGCGACAGGCTGGCGAGCCCCCGCCCCATCAGCCCGGAAGCCTACGAGGCCTATCTTCAGGGCCAGTATTTTTGGAACCAGCTCACCGAAGAGGGCATTAAGAAAAGCATCAAATACTATGAAAAAGCCATACGGCTCGCCCCCGATTACGCTCCGGCTTATGCCAGTCTGGCGTTTTCCTATAACCTCCTGGCGAGCTCCGAATTCGAGCCGCCGGGCGAGAATTACGCAAAGGCCAAGCAGTTCGCGCTCCAGGCTCTCGAAAAGGACCGGAACCTTTCCGAGGCCCATGCCGCGCTCGGTTTCGCACTCTGTTATTCCGACTGGAATTGGCCGGCGGCGGAGGCTGAGTTCCATCGCGCCATCGAGCTGAATCCGAGGGGAGGCACCGCCCACCACGTATACGGTGTGTACCTTGGAGCGATGGGACGGAGTGAAGAGGCCATCGCGGAAATGAAGAAGGATCTGGAGGTCGATCCTCTGTCCGTACTCACTCATTTGAATTTCGGCTGGTTGTACTGGACGTCAGGCCAGATGGATCGGTCCCTTGAACAATACCAGAAAATTCTGGAAATCGCCCCGGATTCTCCCGACGCGCACGAGGGTTTGGGGATGGTCTATGCCCGTGAAAAGCAATATGAGGAGGCCATTGCGGAGCTAAAAAAAGCTGCGGCGCTCTCCAGGAACGACGCGGAGATCGAGGCGTCGTTGGGATATGGGTATGCGATCGCGGGCAACAAGCAATCCGCGAATGAGGTTCTCAACGACTTGAAACGGAGGTCGAAACAGCAATACGTCCCCGCATACCTCGTGGCCACCGTATATGCCGGGCTCGGTGACAAGGATTCAATTTTTCGGTGGCTGGAGCAGGCCATTACCGAACGGGACGACCTTCTCGTCGGACTGAAAGAAGACCCAGTGTTCGCGCCCTACCGTTCCGATCCGCGCTTCACGGACCTTCTGCGGCGAATCGGGTTTCCGCAGTAGCGCCGGGCGCAAAGCTTCCCTCGGGTCTCCCTCATGGCCTGTGCCCATTCTCCCGGCGAGGTAACGGTAGACGCCATGAGTGGAGTGGGAACGAGGGGAATCTGCTCACGCCAAAGAGCCGCGCGAAGGACTTCATCCCAGCTTCGGCGATTGCTGCTTCAACTGCCGCAGCAGTTCTTTTGCCGCCGGGGGCGGCGCCACCTTGTCTTCACGCACAATTTCTTCCGCGCTCAACGACCTGCCGTAGAGATTCCGGTTCGCATCCCCGTCTGGCCGCAGCGTCGAGCCTTCCAGAGAGATCCCCGCGAAAATTCCCCGCGCCCGCGAATACGTCAGTATCTCCGCGCGCATGAACGCATCTGTGGCTGCGGCCGTTGTGCGGCCCACAGGTCCCGCCGCCGCCGATGCGTCCGCGCCCAGCTTCACTTTGCTGTGGAGCAGGCTGTGGGCTCCGCTGTCGTTCATCACCAGGAAGACGAAATCGGTGGCTTCTCCGCCGATCTGGAGACCGAAGCTACCGCCTTCGAGCGCCATCATGGTCGGCGCTCCCCAGCTTCCATTGAAGTCCTTGCCGGTGCGGCACACCATCACGCCGCGACCGTAGGCCCCGCCGAAGACAAAAGCCGCCTTCAGGACGGTGGGCATGACGACCACGCAGCGCGCATGGTCGAGAAGGTTTTGGGGAATGGCATCCGGCATATCCATGATGGCCTGCATCACGCGCCCCGCGTTCTCCACCCGCTCGCGCTCCGCCCGGCCCTCGGCCCGCGCAGGAAGCGACGCGGCCGAGAGCAACACTGCGGCAACCATTGCGGTCCACGTCTTCATCTTTGATCCCCCTTCGAATGACTACGGAAAACTGAGAGGCCCTCGGTCCCGGCGCCCGCGCACGTGCAGGACACGCGCAACTTCGTTTCTGGCCGTCATCTAGGAAGCCGCGCCGCCAGGGAACATCCGGAAATGATGAGCAATCGGCTTGCCGGGCTGGGCGCCTCACGCCTCATTGATGGGGCGTGATTTAGCTCACACTCTTCAGAAGCCTCGTGACGCTTCTTCGTTGCCCAGGGAAGAATTACAGAGTACTAGGACTTGCCCGGGTTCGCTGCCCCACCGGTCACAGCATTCCCGGCGGTGTAGAATGCCCGCGTGGATGACGCGCCCTCATCCCTAATCGGCCGGACTCTCGGCCAGTACCGCGTCCTCGAAAAGCTCGGCGCCGGTGGAATGGGTGAAGTCTACCGTGCCCACGATACCCGCCTCGAACGCGACGTCGCCATCAAGGTTCTTCCCACCGCTGGCCCCGCCGACGACGCCGCGCGCAAGCGCTTCCGCAAGGAGGCCCTTGCGCTCTCAAAGCTGAACCATCCCAACATCGCGACGATTTTCGATTTCGACTCGGCGGAAGGTCTCGACTTCCTGGTGATGGAGCTGGTGCAAGGCGAACCGCTCTCGTCCCGCATTGGCGGAGTGGCATTGCCCGAAAAGACCGCGGCCGCGCTGGGCTCGCAAATTGCCGAGGCGCTGGAGGAATCTCACGAGCACGGAGTGGTGCACCGCGACCTGAAGCCAGCCAATATTGTGGTCACGCCGAAAGACCAGGCCAAGGTTCTCGATTTCGGGCTGGCGCGGCTGATTCGGGCTCCCCAGGCCGGCGAGGCCACGGCCAGCCTGACGGCCACCCCCGCGGCCGCCGGCACCCTGCCGTATATGGCGCCGGAACAACTGCAAGGCCAGGAGGCCGACCCGCGATCCGATCTCTACGCGCTCGGCGCCGTGCTCTACGAAATGGCCACGGGCCAGCGCCCGTTCCAGGACACGCTGCCCACGCGGCTGGTCAACGCCATCCTGCACGAGCCGCCCGTCGCGCCACGCGCCCGCAATGAGCGAGTCTCTCCGGAGCTGGAGCGCATCATTCTCAAGTGTCTCGAGAAGGACCCCTCGCTCCGCTACCACAGCGGAAAAGAAGTGAGCATCGACCTTCGCCGCCTCGGCGCTCCCGCCTCGGTCACTTCAGCTTCGTCCGTCCGCGAGCCGCCTTCCCGGGCAGCACGGGGCTGGAGGACCCCGGCGTTCCTGGCTTTCGGCATTCTGAGTGTGGTCCTGCTGGCCGGAATCGCCGTGGGGCTGATCCTGATGCGCACGCGAACCCCGCAGGAATCTGCGGGATCGGCGCCGATTCGCTCGCTGGCCGTCCTCCCGCTGGAAAATCTTTCGCACGATCCGGAGCAGGATTACTTTGCCGACGGCATGACCGAAGAACTCACCGCGGATCTCGGGCAGATCGGAGCGCTGCGGGTGATTTCGCGCACCTCCGTGATGCAGTACAAGGGCACGCGGAAGACCATGCCCGAAATCGGCCGGGAGTTGAATGTGGACGCCCTCATCGAGGGTTCCGTGCTCCGCGCCGGCCAGCGCGTGCGCATCACCGCGCAGCTCGTGCGCGCCTCGCCCGAGCAACATCTGTGGGCCAAGAGCTACGAAGGCGACCTCGGCGACGTCCTCTCGCTGCAGAGCAGTGTGGCCCGCGAAATTGCCGGCGAAATCAAAGTCGCCCTTTCTCCTCAGGATCAGGCCCGGCTCGCCGCCTCCCGCAAAGTAGACCCCAAGGCGTACGAGGCTTATCTGCAGGGCCGCTACGCATGGGCCAATCAGAACGGCGCTGATCTCCGCAAGAGCATCGAATACTATCAGCAGGCGCTCTCCATCGATCCGAACTATGCCGCCGCTTACGCGGGCCTGGCGGACACCTATTCAGCCCTCTCCGATTTTTACCTTCCCCCGCGGGAAGCAATGCCCAAGGCCGCCGAAGCGGCGAACAAAGCACTGCAATTGGACGAGTCACTGGCGGAGGCCCACAACGCTTTGGCCCTGATTCATTTTTTTTATGATTGGGATTGGCCGGGTGCCGAACGGGAGTTCCAGCGCGCGCTGGAACTGAATCCCAGCTTTGCGGACGCTCACCACTTTTACGCGCTCTTCCTCGCGTGCATGGGCCGGCACCAGGAGTCAAGCACGCAGATCGAGCAGGCACTCCAGCTCGCGCCCTTTTCAGGCCCCGCTTACGTTGACGCGGTAAATGCCTACTGGCTCAGCCGGAATTATGACCAGGCCATTGCCCTGGGAAAAAAGGGGATCGCTATCGACCCGCAAAACGCCCAGCTTCGCCTTCAGCTTGCTCTCGCCTATGCCACCAAGGGTGAGTCCGCCGAAGCCATCGCCCAGGGCGAAATGGGAAGAAAAATGGACGACAGTCCGATCCTCTACGGTTTCCTCGGCACCGTTTACGCTTCGGCGGGACGCCGTGCGGAGGCGGAGAAAGTGCTCTCCACTCTGGCGGGCAATCTGAGTCACCGCTATGTGTGCCCGTATGAGCTGGGCACGATCTCTCTGGGATTGGGCCGCAAGAACGAATTTTTCAGCTGGGTTGAAAAGGCCATTGAAGTCCGCTCCGTGTGCATGCCGTTCCTGTTGACCGATCCGCGGCTCGACTCCGTTCGCTCCGATCCGCGCTACCAGCAGCTCCTCGTCCGCATGAAGTTCCCCATCTGATTTCCCCGCCGGCATCCGGTCACACGCCCTCATTCAGCGTGGCGCCGGGCCCTCCGTCACCTGCACCAGGTCATCCGGCCGGATCCATTTGGCAAACGCCGCCCGCACCTCTTCCGGGGTCAGCGCCACGTAGCGGCGCGCCGCCCGCACCGGCTCATCAAGGGGAAGGCCCAAGGTCGCGCGCGCCAGCATCCCCGCCGCGATGGTCTCGGTACTCGATTCCGAAAGCGGAATTTCGCGCAGCAGCAGGGCTTTCGCGCGCTCCAATTCCGCCGCGGTCACGGGGATGGTCTGCATCTCCTTCAGTTCGCGCTCGATGATTCCCCGCGCTTTCGACACGTTTTGCGGATCGCAGGCATAATCCACTTCGTAGATCCCGCGCGTTTTGCCCAGTTCCAGCGAGGAGAACACCGAGTAGACCAGTCCGCCGTTTTCGCGCAGGTCGCGGTAGTACCGGGTGGCGTAGAATCCGCCGCCCAGCACGTGGTTCCCGAGCTCCAGCGCGTAGTAATCCGCATGGAAGCGGTTAAGCCCCAGCGTTTCGGCCAGCTCCACGCTCACCTGCAACCGGCTGCTGTCCGGCACGGCGATGCTGGACACGCGGTTGAGCGGAACAGCAGGGAGCACCGTGTCCGGCACAGAGCCGCTGGCCGTCCAGGCGCCAAAATGTTTTTCGATCACCTGGCGAGCTTCCTCCGGCGTCACGTTGCCGATGACCACGATGGTGGTCAGGTCCGGCCGAAACGTCCTGCGGTAGTAGTTTTTCACCTCCGCGAGGGTCAGCCGCTTCACGCTCTCCGGAGTGGCGTGCCGCAGCGTGGGATCCTTTTTCGGAAACAGGGCGGCGTGCAGGGCCTGATCCGTGAGGAAATCCGGGCTGGCCAGCTCTCCGGCTACCGACGCCGCTGTGCGCTGCTGAACGCGCGCGAAGGCTGCGGCGGGAAGGGCGGCGTTCAGCTCGTTGTCCGCCAGCAGGGCCACTCCGCGGTCGAACTCCGAGGGCAGGACCTGTAGCCAGAATCCCGCTCCCGCCGCTTCGCTGGCCCCGATGTCATCCAGGGCCTTTTGCAGGGCCAGCCGGTCGAGGGTGGCAGAGCCATACTCAAAGAGCTGGTCGAGCACGCTGCTCACCCCCTCCTGGCCCTCGGGAGTCTCCACGTCCGAGTTGTTTTTCACCTGGCCCCAGACACCCACGGTGTTGCTGACCTTCTCAGGCTGCACAATGAGCGTCAGCCCGTTGGCAAGCTTCGACACCACGGGATGCACGCTCGATTCCGGCACGGCCAGGCGGCTGAGAGCCTGGGCCGCCCAATTGGGCAGCTCCACCTTCTGCGTATGTTTGGGCGCGAGCGACTCGCGCCCGCCGAAGAAATGCGAGGAAAGCGGCTTGCCCGAGGTTTGCGGCGTGAGCACGGCGGAGATGGCGTGGCCAAAGTTCAGATACTCGCGGGCCACGCGGTCGACGTCCGCGGGAGTGACCCTCTCGATGGCGCGGACATCGTCTTCGGGCGACTCACGCCCCTCCACGGCCACGGCATCCACCCAGGTCATGGCCAGCCCGGAGACCGAGTTCTTTTGAAACTCCGCGTCCACCAGTTCATGCCGCTTGGCGGCTTCCACCAGTTCCGGGGGAAGTCCGTTGCGCACATCGTCCGCCAGGATGTTCTTTATCTGTTGGACCAGCGCCGCGCCGTCCCCGCCTTTCGGAAAGGCCGCGAGAGCATACCCCACGCTCGCTTCGGGCAGTCCGGCCACCTCAAAACCCGCGTACAGCGCTTTCCCTTCCGGCTCGAGGGCATAGAGCGTTCCGCGCTGGCCGGCCAGCACGTCGGCCAGAACCTGGGTGGCCGCATAGTCTGGGCTGTTCGATCCCGGCATGCGGAAGGAAACCACGGCGAGACCGTAGGGCAGATCCGTCGCGAGCGACATCGCCTTCGCGGCCACGGGCTCCAGCTTGACCACGGGGCGTTCGGGCAGCGTCTTTCGCGGGATGTCGCCGAAAAGAGACCGGACTTCCGCCAGCGCCTTCTGCGGCTCGACGTCTCCCGCGATCACCAGAATGGCGTTGTTGGGCGCGTACCAGGTGTCGTAGAACTTCTTCAGCATCGCACCCGTTGTTTTGTCGAACGAGGCGCGCGTGCCCAGTGCGTCGTGCGCGTACGGCGTTCCCTCGAACATGGCGGCGAGCAGTTGCGTGTAGAACACGTACTGCGGGTTCGAGAGGTCCCGCGACACTTCCTGCTCGATGGCGCCCCGCTCCTCGTCCCACAGCGCGTCCGTGTCCAGCACGCCGCGCATCCGCAGGGCCTCCACGTGGAGCGCCACGTCCAGATCCTCCGCCGGGATGGTGAAGAAGTATTGCGTGATGGTCTGCTGCGTCTCCGCGTCGAACTCTCCGCCCATAGCCGCGGCGATATCCGCCAATTGGTCGGCGGAAAGTCCCGGGCTGCCGCGGAACATCATGTGCTCCTGGGCGTGCGCCATTCCGGGAAATCCCGGCGGCGTCTCGTTGCCGCCGGCCTGATAGACCATCACCGCGGTCGCCACGGGCGCCAGCCGGTCCGGGACCACGATGACCCGAAGCCCGTTCTGCAGCGTCGCGCGAACCACCGCGGCGCTCGCCTGCGATTTCACCTCCGTGGTGGGGGATTTCGGCGCAGCCCAAGCCAGGCTAGCCGCCGCAAGAATGGTCAGGAGCACTCCGCCCCAGCCCGAGGATCCTGCCACACGGCCGAAGCGGCGCACCCGTCCCCTGAGTTCCATTCGCATACTCCGGCCCGGGCGCCTGCTTTACATGGTAACTCTCGAAACCGTCGAAGGCGAGAGCCTCGAGCCGTATCCGCGGCGGAGCAGGGCCTCCCGGCTCACCGCAATTGGCTCTTGACAGCTTGCCTTTTTTTGCATAACCTCTTGGTTGCAAAACTCTATGGTTATGTAATGAGCGCAGCCCCAAGCCTCGACGCCACCTTCGCCGCGCTGGCCGACCCCACCCGGCGCGCCATCCTTGCCCGCCTCGCCTCTGGCGAAGCCTCCGTCCTCGAACTCGCCAAACCCTTCGACATGAGCCAGCCCGCCGTCTCCAAGCACCTCAAAGTTCTCGAACGCGCCGGCCTGATTTCCCGCGGGCGCGAGGCCCAGCGCAGACCGTCCCGCTTGGAGGCCCGGCCGCTCGCCGAAGCCACCGCCTGGCTCGCGGATTTTCACAAATTCTGGGAACGCAACTTCCGGAATCTCGACGATTTGCTCGAAGAACTGAAGAGCGAGGAAGCCGGCAAGCGGCGCACGAGCCGACAGAGGAGACGGAAATGAACCCCAGCGGCACTTTCACAATCACCACGTCCGGCGAGCGCGAGATCATCATGACCCGCGAGTTCAACGCCCCGCGCAAAATGGTGTTCGAAACGCTGACCAAACCCGAATACGTAAAGCGCTGGCTGCTCGGCCCCGAAGGCTGGACCATGCCCATCTGCGAGATCGATCTGAGGGTCGGCGGCACCTACCGGTACGTCTGGCGGCACACGGCCAAGGGAACGGAGATGGGGCTGCACGGCGTGTTCCGCGAAATCGCGCCTCCCGAACGCCTGGTGCACACCGAGCAGTTCGATCAGCCCTGGTATCCCGGCGAAGCGGTGGTCACCTACACGCTCAAGGAACGCGATGGCCGCACGACGATGACATGCGCCATGCTCTACGACTCGCGCGAAACCCGCGACACGGTGCTGAAATCCGGAATGGAGCGCGGCGTCATGGTCAGCTACGACCGTCTGGATCAGATTCTGTCCGAGTTCCCCGCGCGGTAGAGCAGGCCCCCGGCGGGGCCGCCGGTCGGCAGTCGAGGGCCCTTCGGCGTGTCCATCGGCGCGGCGCGCCTCTTATGCGGCCCGCGGCATTCCGGCGTAAACTCCTCACAGCCCGGTAGTGCGCCGGCTCATGCTCCGCTGGTCTCAGCTCCCGATTTCGGTTCTCACTTCGGCCGCGATTGTTCTGGCCGCCGCGAGCGCGCTGTATGGCGGCCTGTGGATGTACGCCGTACGCCACGACCTGCCGCCGGTGGAAATCGGCTACGAGCCCGTACCCGGATTCTTTCCCCATTGCCAGAAGATCCAGAGCATCTATCCAGGCAGTCCCGCGCAGCGCGCCGACCTGCGTCCGGGCGATTGCCTGCTCGCCGTGAACGGCCAGAACGTGATTACCACGTATGTCTTGGACGAAGCGTGGTGGAACGCGAAGCCCGGAGATCCCGTCACGCTCACCGTCGAACGGCCAGGCGCGTCCGGCCCGTTGGAGCTTCATGCCCAATTCCGGGCCCGGCTATCGCAATCCACCGAGGGGCTGGCCAAGGCTTCCGCCACCGAAGTACTGGGCTCCTATCCCGCCCCGTTTCTGCTCGTCGGCATTGCCGTGCTGTTTCTCCGCCGGGAAGACATCAACGCCTGGCTTCTCGCACTGATGCTGTGCGCCTTCATCGGCGCGGCGCCACTGCCCACCGTTTTTTACTCGCTTCCGTCCTGGGTCCGCCCGTTCATGACGGTGTACCGGGCGGCGTTTCAGGGGTTGCTGGGCGCAATTTTCTACATCTTCTTTGCCGTGTTTCCGGCGCCATCGCCGTTGGAGCGCCGGGCTCCCTGGCTGAAATGGGTGGCACTGGGCATGAGCGCCTCCGTGATCCTTCCCGGGCTCGAGAGAGGGGCGATGACTCCGCCCCTGTTTCTGGCCCATTGGATCGGGATCGTGGGCGCGCGGGCGTATCTGCTGAGCTACGTTTACGGGTTCCTCTTCCTCGGCGTCGTGGCTCTCGTCGGAAACGCCGCGAACTCCTCGAATCCCGTGGTCTCCCGGAAGAGCCGCCTGATTCTGTGGGGAACCGTCCTCGGCGTGTTTCCCGTGGTGGCGGAGCGGGCGGCGATGGACTTCGCGGGCTTTCAGCCGCCCTTCTGGTTCGATACCGCGGTGATTCTGGATCTGGCCATTTTTCCGCTCACCTTTGCCTACGTCGTGGTCAAACACCGCGTGATGGAAATCCCGCTGCTGCTGAAACGCAGCGCGCGCTACATCCTGGTGCAGAAGGGGTTCATCCTGCTTCTCTTCGTCATGGCTTCGGTGATGATCGCCGCGTTCACCAACGTGTTTTCCCGCTTTTTCTCTGGCGATTCGAAAGCCGGGATGGCCGTCAGCGCCGCGTTCGGCATCGTGCTCGTGTGGGCCTCAGCTCCCCTGATTCGCCGCGGAACGGACCGCATCGACCGCGCCTTCTTCCGCAGCGCCTACGACGCACGCCGCATTCTTCAGGACCTCGCGGACAAGGCCCGCACGGTCAGCGACCGCCACCATCTCGCCGCCCTTCTCGAACGCCACATCCAGGACGCCCTGCAGCCGAAATTTCTCACCGGATTTCTCGAAGCGCCGGATGGGCATCTCGCCGCGGAATTCGGTCCTGTGCCTGCTCAGCTCGCCTCTTTGGATCCGGCCGGGCCGCTCATGAAAACTCTCGCCGCCCGCGGCAAACCCTGGGAGGTTCCCCCCTCGCCGTTGCTCTTCTCTCCCGCGGCTGCGCTGGCCCTTCCCGGGCCGGGCGGACCATGGGAGTCCGAGCCGCCCGCGCTGCCCCAGGTATCCGCGCTCTCCGCCTGGTCTCCGCTCGCTCCTGAATGTCTGGTGCCCATCCTGGGGCGGGAGAATCGCCTGATGGGCTTGCTGGCTCTGGGCGAGCGCAGGTCCGAAGAACCGTATTCGGCCGAAGACATGCGCCTGCTCGAGGCCGCCGCCAGCCAGGTGGGTGTGGCTCTGGAAAGCATCCGCCTGGCCGAATCCATCGCCGAGCGCATGGAATCGGAACGCCGCGCCGCGCACGAAGTGGAAATCGCGCGAGAAGTGCAGTCCAGATTGTTCCCGCAGAAGATGCCTCCCCTCCAGACGCTCGATTACGCGGGAGGCTGCGTCCAGGCCCGCGTGGTCGGCGGGGACTATTATGATTTTCTCGACCTCGGACCCGGGCGTCTGGGCATTGTCCTTGCCGATATCGCGGGCAAAGGGATCGCCGGCGCGTTGCTCATGGCCAACCTGCAGGCCAACCTGCGCAGCCAGTACGCGCTCGCTCTCGAGGATCTCCCCCGGCTGCTCCAGTCCGTGAATCGCCTATTCCGGGAAAACACGCCCGACGACCGCTTCGCCACGCTTTTTTTCGCCGATTATGCCGATAGCGGCCGCCGGCTGCGCTACGTCAATTGCGGCCACAATCCCCCGCTCCTGCTGCGCGCCAATGGAAAGCTGGATCGCCTGGTGGCCACCGCCACAGTCCTGGGGATTTTCCAGGACTGGCAATGCGAGGTGGTGGAAACCTCGCTCGCTCCGGGCGACTTGCTGGTGATGTACACCGACGGCGTTTCCGAAGCGCCCGACGCCGCGGGCCAGGAGTTCGGCGAGAAACGTCTGCTCGCCGCCATGCGCTCTTCGAATTCCACCCCCGCCACGGATCTGCTCTCCTCCCTCAGCTCCGCCGTCCAGCAATATTCGAACGGCATCCAGGCGGACGACCTCACGCTGGTGGTGGCCCGCTCGCGGTAACCACAGCCGCGCCGCGCGGCGCTGCGGGATTTCGCGTTCGTCCGGGTTCCCCATCACCTGGTGCCGGGCGTCCGCCGGTGCCCGGATTGCGCACGGTGTATACTCAAGTCGTCCGGTGCGTATTCCGCCGGCTCGGCCGGCCGCACGAGGCAAATCGAATGCGTGGCCCTTCCGTCCGCGTCCCGCTCGCCTGCTTTGCCGCCGCCCTGCTGCTGGTCCTCTTCCTGCCCCGATCCGACCTCGCGGCTCCGCGCCGTGCGCCCGCCGATTCCGCCTCCGCGATCGCTCGGGGCAACAACGCCTTTGCTTTCGATCTCTATTCCGGTCTTCGCACCCCTCCTGGCAATCTTTTTCTTTCTCCTTTCAGCATTGAGACGGCCATGAGCATGGTGTACGCCGGCGCTCGCGGCGCGACCGCACAGCAGATGTCCGCAGCGCTGCATCTGCCCGGCGACGCCCACGAGGCTCAGGCCGGTTTTGCGGATCTGCTCGGCGCGCTTCAGTCGTCCGCCAAGACTCACGGCTACCAGCTCGACACGGCCAACGGCCTGTGGGCCCAGAAGGATTACCCGCTGCTGCCCGCATATCGGCAGGCTATGGGCTCCGCGTACAGCGCCGAAATCGAATCCGTGGATTTCGTTCACGAGGCCCAGGCCATCGCCGCGCGCATCAATTCCTGGGTCGCGCAGCGCACACAGGACAAGATTAAGGACCTCTTTGCGCCGTCCGCCTTCTCTCCCAATACGCGTCTGGTGCTCGCCAACGCCATCTACTTCAAAGGCTCCTGGGCGCGGGTCTTCAAGCCCCAGATGACACAGGAGGACACATTCATCGCTCCGGGCGGCGCAAAGATTCAGGTCCACATGATGCAGCAGCAGGGCAGCTTCAAGTACTTCGACGCGGGTTCTTATCAGCTCCTCGAGCTTCCCTACCGGGGGGACACGCTGGCGATGGACGTTTTCCTTCCGCGAAAGCCGGATGGCCTTCCCGCCTTCGAGCAGGACCTGACCGCGGATAAAGTGGCGGGCTCGCTCACCAAACTCGGCCCGGCAATGATTCGCGTCGAGCTGCCGCGCTTCACCATGTCGTCTTCGTTTGAGCTGAATCACGAACTGGCCGCGCTCGGCATGCGCCTGGCTTTTTCCCGCGGCGCTGATTTTTCCGGCATGAGCGAACGTGGGCGCGAACTTTCCATTTCCACCGTCGTGCACAAGGCTTACGTGGACGTGAACGAGCAGGGCACCGAGGCCGCCGCGGCCACCGGAATCGGGATCGTCTCCACTGCCGTGATGCGCTACACCTCCTTCCGCGTCGATCACCCCTGCTTCTTCCTGATCCGCGATCTCTCTTCCGGCGCCATCCTTTTCATGGGCCGCCTCGACCATCCCTCGCCGGGGTAGCCACGGTCAGTGATTTTCTGACCGCGGGCTGTTGTCTGTCTCCTCACTCCCGCGTCAGAAACTCCCACTGCTCCGCCGTCAGGGGCACCACCGACAATCTCCCCATCTTCACCAGCGCTGAATTCTTGAATATTCGGTTGCTCTTGATCTCGTCCAGCGTCACTGCCCGCGCCAGCGCCTTTCCTGCTTCGATTTCCACTCGCGGTCTCTTCACGTCGGACGCATCGACAGACACCACGCTCGCCGTCCCTACCGCGCTCCTCACACTTCCGGTCTCGTAAATCACCAACCGCGCCGCGCTCTTCATCTCACGCAGGTTTTTCACCGCGGCGGGATTCGTCACACCGTCCCACACCGTGGTTTTGTCCCTCTGCAGGTCCGCAAAGGAATACTCGCCAGGTTCCGTCTTCAACAGGTAGTACTCCGCCATGACACTTCTCCCAATGGTGCGTGATTCTCATGCACCCGAACGGCAGCTCCTGCACGCCGTGGGGGGCGAAGCCCTTCGACTGCTGGAGGACGCGTCGCGGAAGTTCGGGTCCAGCGGCTCCCGCCTTTTTCGCATCGCACCCCGCCCCATGCTAATGTGTCGAAATCTCCGGAGGCGTCCCGTGAAACTCATCTCGCTTGGACTTGCCGTGCTCGCGCTCTCCAGCGCGTTTGCTGCCTCACCACAAGTCTCTGCTCAATCCTCGCACGAAGCTGACGTGCGCGAACTGGAGCGCCTCGAAACCGTGTGGAACTCAGCCCACGAGCGCGGCGACGCAGATGCCCTCGATGCTCTCTGGGCTGACGACCTCGAGGTCGCCGTCCCCCGCATGCCCGTGATGACAAAAACGGAAGCGGTCAGCTTCGCGCGATCCGGCCACATGAAATTTCTGCGCTACCGGACTTCCGAGCTCCGTGTCCGCGTCTACCAGGACGCCGCGGTCGTCACTGGCCGGCTCCAGCGCACCCGCACGAGGAACGGGCAGGAAGTTTCCGACGACTGGCGATTCACCAAGGTCTACATCCGCCGGGCCGGCCAATGGCGCGTTGTCGCCTTCCACGCCTCGGAAGCCGCCCAGCCCTGAAGCACTATTCTTCCGCCCCGCCCGTCGTCTTCGTCGCCGCCCCCGCCGCTCCCTCCGCTGGCGCCTTCCGTCCCGCCGCCAGATGGTCCCAGTTGAGCGCCGCGTTCATCACCAGCATGAAGCTTCCCTGCGTCTCCTGCCGCCACATGGGATTGATGGAGAACAGCACCACGTGGCCGCGTCCCACCGGCACGTCCACCACCGCCGGCGCCTCCGCCAATTCTCCCGGATTTGCCAGCATTCCGCTGGCCCATAGGCTTTTTTCCGGAGCGAAGCGCAGCACCACCCGCGGCCACAATTCCGGCGGCGGAATTTCGGCGCGAAGCAGCTCGCGCAGTTCGGGATCGATGTACGTTTCCTGCTCCACCTTTGTGCGCTTCGGCTCGGTCTCCGGCGGATTCCACGGCCGCCCCTGCGGGATGTCGGGATCGGTCAACGAGCCGCGCCCGCTCGTCCGCCCCTGCTGCTCGCCGAACGCTGCCAGCCCTGGCCCTTCCGGCGAAATCGACACGCGAAGCACCGGCGCCTGGTTGAAGTACACGCCGACAGTATCGTCGTATCCGTAGATGATGGGGCTCTTCCGGTCCGCCACTTCCGCATGCAGCACAGCGCCCCGCGCCTGCAATTGCCGCGTGGCGACGATGCTCACGCATTCCGTCATTCCCAGATCGATGGGGAGCTCCGTCGCCCGTCCCACGGGAATTAACACGCCGCCCGCCTCCACGAACTTCTGGAGATGCTCCGCGCCGTCCAGGCCCAGCCCTCCGCGCACGTCGTCTGTCTGGTCCGGCCCGTCGCCGAAGCTCGGCGTTAGCTCGCTTTTCTTCCACGGAATCGCCCCGCCGTCGTCTTTTCCGTCCGGAAGCGTGCGTTTGGGCAGCCCGCGCAATACCTCCGCCAGATTCGGCGGCCCCGGGGGCAAAAGAATCACGTCAATCTTCTCCTTCAGGTTCGCCGTGTTTCTCACCTCCTGGTCGGAAATGTAGGTGAACGGCACCTTCGCTTCCTCCAGCATCAGCCGGAACCATCCCTCGTTCTGGGTATTGGTCCAGTTGTGCATCAGCGCGATGCGCGGCACTCCCACCGCATGCCGTGCCACCTTCACTTCCGCCGATGTCGCGTGCACGCGCAGCCCCACATCCTTCGCTGCGGCGTCGAGCTTTGCCCGCACGCCCTCTCCTGCGGCGATCAGCAGCGCGCCCGCGTGGAATTTCTTCCCGTCCGCTTCGAAGCCGTCTTCCACCGCGGACATGGGAAGGTCTTTCAGGCGGAAACGGAGTGTCGCAATGGCGGGCTCCGCCGTCGCGTCCACAATGAAAAGTTTCGCCGCCTCCGCGCCTTCCACTCCTCCCTCCGCGCGTGCCGGCGCCGCAACCAGCTTCATGGGCGCTTTCAGAATGGCCGTGTCTGTAATCCGCACCGTTTTTACGTCGCGCAACGGCCCCAGGGTCCATCCCGTGTCGTCGTACGGCCGCGGGTCACTGGTCGAGTAGTACTGCGTGTCCAGCAGCATATCCACCAGGCGGCTGTACGGCTGGTCCATCCGCAGGATGTAGCTGCCGGCCGGAATGGTCACCGTCTTCGGCTCTTTGTTCTTGGGCTTCTCGTCCTTTCCTTTCCCATCCTCCGCTTTCTCCTCGCCTGCTGCGGCTTCATCCTTCCCATCGCCTTTGTGCTTCCCCTTCGGCTCCGCTACAGCAGTCCTGAAGTCGTTGTCCAGGGACTGCACCTCCGCTCCCTGGCTCTGGAAAAGCGCGGCGAGTTGCGCGGCCAGCTCCGGCCTGCGCCCGTCGTTCACAATCGCCCACGCCGCGGGCCCCTCGGTCGTCGCCTTGGCCACCGCTCGTTTGCTCTTTTCATAGAAGCGCTCGAGGAATTGCTGGCCGTTCTTCGACATGTAATCGAGCGCGAACAACAGCGCGCTCTCCTGCATGTTGATGTTGTCGCGGATCGACCATTTGATTTTCGGCAGCGGCGGGTTGGGCCGGAACCACGTGCGGCTGGTGAGCGCAGGCGGCACCGTGCGCTCGCCCGTGTCCGCGCCCCGCCCGCCGAACGTCTCGTAGAACCGCCCGATCGAGTTGTGTCCCTGCGCCGCGAAGATCATGTAGTTCGCCGCCCAGCCATCGTAAAAGCCGTGCGTCCACACCCCCGGCACTCCCCGCTCCGTCATGTTCTGGATTTCGTAGTACGCCAGCTCCTGCCATTCGCTCACCACAATGGGATCCAGCCAGGCGTTGTAGGGGCCCGTGCCGGTGGACGTATAAAGAAACGGCACCGACTCGTGCAGATCGTGCAGCACCTGCGGATGCCAGTCGAGAAACGTCCGCATCTGATTCCGCGAGAGCGCCAGACCCATGGCGATGGCGTCGCGGTTGTTGTCGTGCGCCACGTAGTGGCCCCAGTACACCAGGTTCGGCGCCGTCTTGTCCGGGTTCGCCTTCCGGTAGTTGTACAGATCCACCTCGCGGTCGCGCCCGTCCACTTCCAGCACCGGCGTGATCAGCACGATCACGTTCTTCCGCACCGCGTCAATCAGCGGCGAATCCTCCACGGCCAGCCGGTAGGCCAGCTCCATCAGCATTTCCGGCGATCCCGTCTCCGGCGAATGGATGGACCCGGAAATCCAGTAGATCGGCTTCCCGTCGTGGACCAGGCGCTTTGCTTTGTCGTCATTTATCTTTCGCGGGTCCGCCAGCTGCGCCGTAATTCGTTTGTACTCGTCCAGTTGTGCCAGGTTCGATTCATCGCTCACCGCCACCAGCAGAAAATCCCGCCCCTCTTCGCTCTTCCCCGTCGTCCACACCTTCACCCGCGGCGTGGCCTGTGCCAGCGCCCGGTAGTACCGGTAAATGTCGGCCGTGTGCGTCAGTTTGAACGGCGTGCCGATCACGTATCCCAGGATTTTTTCCGGCGTCGGCACCGTGGCCGATGCCGGCAGGTGATTCACCAGGTCTGTCGTCAGGTAGGGCTCCGTCGTGTATTCCTGGATCTTCGCCGTGTACTCCAGGTCCTCCGCGTGCGCCGCCGCAGCTGCGCCCTTCTTCAACTTCTTGCTGGCCTGGCGCGCAGTGTCGTCTCCGTGATATTCCAGCGTCTGCGCGCGCGCGGAAACCCAGCCGGCCTCCGCCACAAACGCGCAACCTACCGTGATCAGTGCGAACCAGTGCAGAATTTTCCGGGATTCCATCTGCGCCCCCCTTGCGGTTTCCCCCGCGTCCTTCCGCGGGGCTACGAATCGCCGTGATTTTGCGACAGTTTGAACTCCGGCGGGGAGAAAAAATCGCGAACTCGGCCGCCCCCGCCAGCCGCTCCTCTAACTCCGCCCCTCCGGCGCCGTTCCGCTTTTCCTGTCCGGGCGGTTGCGGAGCTCCCGGCATCCAGAACATAATCCCGCATGGACGTTGTCTCGCACGTGCTCGTGGGCAAGCTGTTCGAGGCCGGTGCGAAGATAAATTCGTGGAAGCATCGCCTGATTGTTATTTCCTTTGCCGCTCTGCCCGATCTTCCGATCGCATTCGTCTACCTGCTCCTGGGACGCGAAAAGGGTCGCCCATTCTGGATTCCTCTGAACTCCGACTGGATCGGAGTCCGAGCGGCCCACCCGGTCTGGTCGGCAATGTGGGAGATTCCCCACAGTCTGTTCTTCCTGCTCGCTGTGATTGTTCCGCTTGTCTATCTGCGGCGGTGGCCGACAATTGCAATCGCCTCCTACTTTTCTCACATCTTCCTGGACCTGTTCACTCACACGGGCGAGTGGTGTGTAAAACCTTTCTACCCCCTGCCTTACATGGTGCAAGGATTTACCGATGCGTGGAAATGGCCCCTCTCGTACATGGCTGTCTCCTGGTCTATTCTTTTGGTCTTGATTGCGCTCTTCGAACTGAGGCGCGCGTAACCACTGGGCCAAAGCATTCGCCTGTCGTCCCCATGGTCTCTGGCGGGTCTTCCTTGACGCGAGCCATCTCTGGGAACAGAATGTTCGTTGGGTTTAGCTTGCTGGGCTGGCATCGGGGTTTTTCCAGCGGCGATGCTTCTTCAGGTCGGGAGCGGCTCGCCGCGGCCCGTGGTCCGCACGAAATCTAACAGGAAGCTCCACGAGCCGCTCGGTATTTTGATGGTCGGCCAGGTGTTCTCTTTTCTGTGGGCTCTCACATGAGGTGGATTCAATCATCCAGCATCGGGTTCGCCCTTCTGATGGTTGCAACCGTCGCGTTCGGCCTGGACTCCCGGCCGGTCCAATCGTCCGCCGCCGATTCTTCCAGCCAGCAGGAGGCCAGGGATCCTCTTCTGGTCACCGACGGCGGGCACCCCGCGCTGCGTTTTGCGGTCGCCCACGGGCATCACTTCGGATTTTGCCTCGGTTATCTGTACATCTCGAAGGAGGGCATTCGCTACGAAGAAGTGACTCCCGCAAGCGATCACGATCACAGTTTTGAGGCTCCCCGATCCGCCATCGATTTCGTCGGTCAGTGGAAGCCCACCTTCGGCATCGGGCCCGAGAACTGGGCCGTTTTCAAGTTGCACGACGGGAAGAACTACTCGTTTATGCATGTTCTTCCCCGCAACGTGGAGACGGGCAATGGTGCACGCGAGGACGCTCTCCCCTACCAGGACATCGTCAACACCTACCAAGACTTCGACGGCGTTTTGGCGAGGGTGCGGGCGCGGGAAGCCAAAAACGCACCACCACCTCCTCCTCCTCCCTCCATCAGCATCGTTGATCCGGCCCACGTCGCTGAGGGGAATATCCTGCCTACCATCGGCGCGACGCTTCATCTCCACGGGATCGCCGCCCAGTCAAGTGGCATCGCCTCGGTGTCGGTAAACGGCCAGAATGTCCCACTGAAGCAGCTCACGCCACAGACTGCCGAATTTGACACCGCCCTTCCATCCATCAAACCGGGAATCAATCCCATCCAGGTGGTTGCCGTCGCCACGGACAAGAGCAAGGCAGAGCTGGATTTCAAAGCCCAGCGGCCCCAGATTGAAATCTTGAGCCCTGCCGGAAACGGCAAGACCACCGAGCCGGTTGTGCAAATCACGGGACAGATTCGCAACTTTCCGGACATCAGTCGAGTCGAGCTGGCCGGCATTCCTGCCACCACTCGGAATCTCGACCCGGGTGTCGTGGAATTTACGGTGAAGGATGCGCCCTTAAGCCTCGGACCAAATACCCTCGCGGGATTCGTGGTCTCCACCACGGGGAAACGTGAGGAATTTACCGTCGCCATCAATCGCGACGAACCGCCCGCACCACCCCCTCTGAAACTCCAGGAGGTGCTCGATGCCCTCCAAAAGCAGGTTCCGGGGATCCGGATTCAATTTCTCGTCACCAAGTACGGAGTGGATTTTGAGTTCACCGGCGATATCGAAAAGCGTTTGCGCGCCGCAGGGGCGGACGACGCTCTGCTGCTGGACATCGCCAAGTCCTATCGTGCCCCCCAGACAAAAGACCAGAAGCAAAACTAGCTGCAGTCGGACCGCCCAGCGTAAACTCCTGACCCTCCTCAAGGGTGCCTGCGTTTCACAATCTTTTCCTCTTCCTGCTGGGCTTCCTTCACTTTGCTCAGGCCCGATTGGGCCTCCTTGTTTTCCGGGTCGAGCTGCAAGGCAGCCTGGAAACTGTTGATCGCTGCATCATAATCACCGGCTTTGTATTCTTCGAGGCCGCGGCTTGCAAACTCTCCAGCTTGTTGCTTCGACTCATCTTTGTGCCGATTCTCCGTTTTCTCCGCGGGCCGCGACACCGAAGCCGCCTTTTTCGTCGCGGGCTGCGCGGGTACGCGCCTCGCCGGAGACGTGCTCGGCGTCGTGTTCGGCGCCGCGGGCTCGGGGGCGGCGGTTTGTGCGGGAGGCTCCGTATCCTTCTTCACTTCGGGTTTGGCCGGCTCCTGGCTCGCACTCGCGGAAGGCGGAGTGGCGCCACTGGCCACTGGCGTCGAATTCGACTTCAGGAAATACCAAGCTCCCCCACCCATCATGCACAGGAGTATCACCGTCGCGGCCCAGATCGTTCCCTTCCGTGATGGTCCGCGTGACGCAACCGCGTCGGGGGTTTGCTGTGGGATCTCGACTGGTGGTCTCAGGGCGGGTTGGCTTCCCGGAGGGGTCACTCTCCGCGGCAGCGGAGTGGTCACGCTCGTCGCTGCTT